>WNFG01003704.1_pt1 | contig 15065 bp, 13 predicted proteins | sample 5400431 | NCBI WGS metagenome assembly WNFG01 (sample SAMN13153346, study PRJNA577476) | soil metagenome | isolation source: 120 cm saprolite under Douglas fir tree site 2 hole 3 replicate 2 | place: USA:California | collected 2015-04-18 | reverse complement strand
GCCGGACCACGCGGGCCTTCACGACGACGCGGCGATGGCCGGCAAAGAGCCGGCTGCGGCCGAATGCGGTACGGCCTCGCCCGAACGTCGAGTGACCATACCGCGGGGACCGCCTCCTCCCGGCCGTATACGAACCGTCATGACCGGCTTTCCTGGCTGCGCGCAGCACCTGGTTGACAAAGCTCTCGCCGCGGCCACGATTACGGATGCGTCCCAGCCGGACGTTCGTATAGTCTCGTCTTGTATCGGAGACAAACCAACGAACTCATCGTGTCGCCAAAACCGTTTGAAAAACCGTTTTAGTTTGTTAGGACACGGCCATGGCCGACATCCGGATGCCCCTGAGTGACAAAGCGATCGCGCGTCTGCCCGCGCCAAAGGAAGGCTCGTATTTGGCGCGTGACACAGAGTTGAAGGGCTTCTTCCTCGTCGTTGGAAAGCGGAAGAAGACGTTCACCGTGCAGGGCGATCTGAGGCAGCACGGAAAGCGGACCTCCTCGATCAGGGTAGCGATCGGAGACACGAGCAAGATGTCGACGCGCAGTGCGCGCGCGACAGCGAAGGATTACCTGGCCCAAATCAGCCGGGGACAGCACCCGAAGGCGGGGGCGCGGCCAGCGAAGGCCGGGAATACCCGGGATATGGCACCCGCCACAGCGGGAGGTGTGACACTCAAAGAAGCGTGGAAGCGCTATCGGGACGCGCACCTGGTGCGGAAGGGTCGCAGCGAACGCACGATCGAAAGCTATCGCGATCACGTGGAACGCATCTTCGTGGAGTGGTTGGAGACGCCGTTGCAGGCGCTTGCGCAAGATCCAGCTCGTATGGCGAAGAAGCATGATGACGTGACTCACGAGAATGGCCCATACATCGCAAACGGAAGCATGCGGACACTGCGCGCCATTTACAATCATGCCCGGAAGACGAACCGCGAACTTCCGGCCGAGAATGGGAATTAGCGACATCAAAGGATGGTTCTTCGAATTGGCGGCCATCGACAATCCGATTCGGCGTGAGTTCCATTTGTTCACGTTGCTGTCCGGCTGCCGCCCCGCCGCGCTGAAGGAAGTCGAACCTAGCCGAGTCGATTTCCGACGACGAATGGTTCACATACCCAAGCCTAAGGGCGGCGCCAAACGGGCGTTTGATATCCCGTTGTCACGCGAAATGATCCGTTGTCTCGTTCGCGCCATTCGCTTCGGTCGGGAAATGCATCCGTCGACAGCGTTGGAGTGGGTGTTCCCGGCCGATAGCGCAACAGGACATCTTGTCGAGCAAAAGGTGCTCGCTGGAGGCACGGACGAACAACTGAATCGGATGGCCGGCGTGAGTCCTTCCGGCCAACAGCAGGCAGTCAGCAGTGCGATGTTCGCCGCTCTCGGTGAATCTCTCTCCAAGACTCCGAGCCTTCGGGACTGGCTTGGTCCTGGTGCCACGCGGCGAGCCATCGAGAAAGCCAAGGTCGATCAGAGCGAACGTGCCGCGCTGCATCCAGCGGTGCACAGGAGGGCCGCCTGAGCCACTCCAGGAAATGCGCCCACTTGAGCCAACCAATTGTAGTGGCGGGAACAGTGAAGGCTCCAGTCGGGGGTTCAAATCGGGAGGTCCGCTACATCGCGGTACCCACTATCGATGACGCTCCGTTTTGCTATTGGCGACGCGCCGCTTGAGCAGGTCTACAGGAAATCCGTTGAGGCGGAAGCAGCGTCGTCTCGAACGAGGTACCACGCCGGACGATCCTTGAAAATTCACCAATTTTTCGCGTTCGGGGCGCTTTGTCCGCCGCGCGAAGCTGTGGCCGGACATTGTTGTGCGTTTAGACGGGGCGACCGATCAGGGCAGTGTCGATCGGCCACTTTGCAAAGCCCGATACGCATCATGCGTTATCGCTCGCGGCCCAAGGCGGCTCGTCGGTCGCGGCCATCACCGTACCGCAAAGATATTGGCCCTCGCGCACGCGCCGACGTCTGGACTGTGCCGGAGCGGTGGCCCCGTTGATCGCTGGCCGGATGTCCACCGACCTGCGGGCCGTGCACACGGGTCCTGGATACGAGTGCCGTAATCGGAATGGCGCTGCTTTCGGCAAGCTCAGCGCCGATGCCGTAGCCCAAGCCATCGATATCTCGGCATTCGAGCTTTCAAGCGGCAAAGTCATTCCCATAAAGCCTGACGGAGATGAAACGATGCGAAACGTTTGACTCGGTGCGGACGGCCGCATGCGGATGGTTCACGACCGTGCTTGGTCCGGGCTCTGATGCGGCGCACACCGATCATTTGCACGTTGACATCGTGCTGCACGGAACGAGTGATCGCTATCGCATCTGCCAATAAAGCGCCTTGGATCACCGCTAAACTGTTTGCAAGTGTCAAATGTCGAGAAGCGGCGAGGAAGTCATGATGACAAGCAGGACGCTTCATGTTTTTGGCGTCGCGGCCCTCTCGTTGGCGCTCGTGGGCAGTGGCGGGTCCGTTCACGCCCGACGCGGGCCATCTGAACCGTTATCGTCGGCGGCAATCGATCAGGTCACGTGCTCGGAAGCGACCCCGCGGAGGATGACGAGAGCGGCGACCTTCAAGGCGGAAGTGCTCCTCGACCGACTTGATATCTCGCCTGGTATCATTGATGGGAAGCCCGGTGAGAACGTGGGGAAGGCGATCGCCGCCTTCCAGCGCTCACGTGGTCTTGCGGCGAACGGCAAGCTCGATCGGACGACCTGGGACAAGCTTTGCGAATCCACGAACGCGCCGGCCCTGATCGCGTACACGATCACGGACGACGATGTTCGCGGGCCATTTGTGCCTGAAATACCCCGCGATCTTGAAGGCATGGCCCGCCTCAGTGAGCTCGGTTACCGGAGCGCGGCAGAGCTTCTGGCGGAAAAATTCCATACCAGCGAGGAGCTGATCAAGCTGCTCAACCCCGGCAAGACCGTTGACCGCGCTGGGACCGTAATATCCGTTCCCGATGTTGCCGGCGGTCGGCCCGAGGGGCGGGTGTTCAGGATTGAGGTGGACAAGCCAGCCAGGGCCGTTCGTGCATTCGGGCGCAATGACGAAGTGGTTGCTTTCTATCCGGCGTCTATTGGCAGCCGCGAGAAGCCGGCACCAAGCGGTACTTACCACGTTCGCCGGGTTGTCAAGGAGCCCACCTATCGCTACGACCCGAAGTTCCAGTTCAAAGGCGCACGAGCCGATAGAGAAGTCACCATCGCACCCGGTCCCAACAACCCTGTCGGCCTAGTCTGGATCGAGCTGACCAAGCCAACTTATGGACTTCATGGAACGAGCCACCCAGAAGAGATCGGCAAAACCGGGTCGCATGGCTGCGTCCGGCTTACCAATTGGGATGCCCTTGACCTTGCCAAGCGGGTTCGCAAGGGCACGCCGGTCGCTTTCCTCGATCAGACTCAAACTGTCTCCAGCCAGTAGCCGCCTGATCAGACGGGTCGACCCGTTTCAGGGTGACCCGCCAGGATCTGTTCGCGCCGGCAATCGCTTCGGCCCGGGCTCGCGCCGACCGGGTGATCTACGTCGAAGCGGGAGACAAGAAGTCGGTGCTCGCTTGTTTCGAAGAAGCTCAATCGTAAACTTGGCGCGGTAATCGCGGAAGTTGGCCGCCTCTCGATGATAGTTTCGCGGGCGGCTGCAGCTCGCGGCGGAAGTCTCCAGCGTGATCGGCATCGCACTGCGGCGCTGGCGGCGCCAAGCCGAAGCCACCGACTTCTGGCAGCCGACAGCGGCGATGACGCGTTGGCGCGTTAGCGCACTGCCCTCCACACCTCTGCCGGTGCCGGGTGTCGGCCGCGCGCGGTGGCTTGTCGAATTGCTCCGGTGCCGTGCCGCGGAGTCCGCGATTTTCGAGTTGGAAGCGTGTGATGCCAAGGGTCGCCTCGCACTACCTGCCGAGCTGAGCCGCCGATCGACTCCGGCTGGGCGAGCGCGCATGCAGGGCGTGAGGCGGGACTGTCCGCGCTCCGAGGGGCGCGCGATCTTCAGTGGCGACTATAATGGGTGTAACGATAGTGTCGGTGAAAGCCCAGACCGCGGGAGATACGGGGACCGGCCACGTAGCCAATCACCCCGCCCGCGAGGAAGCCAGCCGGGCCGGCTACGAGGGCGCCAGAGGCCGCGCCGAGCGCGCCGTCGAAGAGCCGTTCCCCAGCGCTCACCGCTGTCGGTGCCAATAGAGCCGCAACCATGAATGCGATCGCAATCACTCGTCTCATGCTTCCCTCCGTGATGTCGGTCGATGCCCTACACCCGCAGTCCGACCCGCCCTCGCATCGGCCCTGATATTGAATGTTTCTGCCTAGTGTTAGGTTTCTAACTTTTGATTCACGTTATTGTCATCAGGCGCGAAATCGGAGCGCCGACCGATTGAGGATCCTCAGCCTGTCAAGGCTTCCGGACATGCTTCCAAGCCCGACCTTGACCGGTGGCGGACATCGGGCGCCTTCCTGTCAGAAAAATGTCCTCAAATGGGCGATGATGTGCTAGTATAAATAGTGCGCGGTTAGGGGTGGGGGCGCTCTCCGCGCGCGGCTCCGGCTCTTGGCTAACCCATTCAGTGCCTCTCGCATTCGCTCAACGTGGGGGAGGTTCTAATGGCACCGACCGAAGGCGGAGATCGCCAGGTTACGCCAGACGCTGAGCTTGTATTGCTCGTCAGCCGCTGGCGAGTACGGGCCCAAGAAATCCTTGCCCAAGCTGAGACGATGAGCGACGCGGAGGCTCGGCAGACGATGCAAGAAATCGCAGCGGGATACGAGAGGTTGGCGCAACGGGTCGAACAACAGACTCGCCGGGCAGAGAAGACGTAGGGCGGGCCACCGGCTTGGGGGGGCAGGCGCCCGCCCGTGCAACATGGACTGCCCGCGCAAACGCGCACGGCAGCGACGGCGGCGAACCCGACGTACTTCCCAGCGTTTGACGTGCGCGTGGCGGCTCATCGGTAACCAACGTGCATCGATTTAATCGAGTTTTTCTCGAACCCGAAACACGTGTTTCCCTTTTTTCGACCACGCTCTAAACACCGCGCGCGTCTGGGGCCTGGTGCGGATTGGGAAACGTACCGAAAGCTTGCACTGCATTGCCTGCGGGCCACGGGCAAGGTAAGTGACCCGGGCGTGCGTCTCGCCCTGCTGAGTCTCGCCACCAAGTACACAGCCTTAGCCGATTATGCTAATCGCAGGCATGAGCACGGCACGGCGCACCCCCGGCGACCACGCCTGCAAGGCCGCGTCAGCGGCCGGCGCTCGCGGCCTTTGACGGCATTTGAACCGGAGCGTGCTTCCGCGCGGCGCGGAATGCTCTCCAAAAAACGCCATCCGACGTGATGACGATCTGCGCTCGCGAACGCGTGATTGCGGGCCAGGAATCACTCGCGAATATGTGAAAGGAGGAGCGGGAACAAGGAGTTATCCCAAAGACTTGTCTGTTTGTCCGGTGGCCGACATGCGATCGGGCGTCGCCTTTTCTTTTGGGGAGGTATCATGTCGAATCCATTGTATCGAGCGCAACGTTGTCGTCATCTGGCGGAGGAATGTCGCGCCATCGCTGCACTTTGCACCCCCTCCACCGAAATGCGAACCCACTATTCGCGAATGTCAGAGCATTACAGCTCGCTGGCTGAGGCCGAGGACCTGGGCATGCTGGCCTACGGCCGTTAGCCAATTCGACAGTTCCGACCTGGCGGATGGCGTTTTCGCGGACGCCGCGTACCGTTAAGTCGAAGGACCCCAGGGCCGTCGCCACCCACACCCCCTCCGCGCGCTGCCCTGGGGTCATCCGTAGCATTACGAGGGTGTCCTCGGGCGCCGGCAGTGGATACCTGCTGACGACCCACGGAGGTGTCCCGTGTTGGATGCATGGAATCGAGCAGAACATTATCGCGACCTCGCGGAGGAGTGTCGCCGCCTCGCCACAGGCACCCTCTCCAGCACCGTGGCGAATCGTCGAGATCGCGCACGGATTCGCCGTCGATGATGCCGCTGGCCGACAACTGGGCGTTTTCCACGGCCGGGACGACTCAAATACGGCAGGATACACCGGCTTCCTAACGATCGATGAGGCGCGACAGATGGCTGTCGACTTCGCAGGGCTGCCGGAATTGCTCAAGCGGGCTGCCGCTCTCTAGGAAAGGATCTCTCATGCTACAGAAGATCAAGATGATCGCACTCGCGAGTGCGGTGTTAAGCGGACTTGCTTTCACTCCGGTCATTGCCGCGGAGCGCGAACAGGTCCGGGCGGTAATTAACCTCATTGCGGCGGTCAAAATGCCATTTCCAGAAGGGTTCGGACGTGATGTCGCTCGAACCGAATATGTGCGGCTCGACGGACGCGGCGAAACAGTTGCATGCCTGCGTGTCGATGACAAAGTGAGATGGTGTTATGAGCATATTCCTGCATTGGGAGCGCGGGCGGAGATGCTGCGGATCCGCAACGAGCCAGTGGAGGGAATACAGGTAGGCCAGCTATTCCACTACGTTGTCGATTACGATCTCGACGGTCTTGCGGATATTGGAAGTACAACACGGATGGAGCTTCCGGCCCATGCGCCGGTAGCGACGATCGCCCAGTTTTATCATCGTGGCACTGGTCGCGGTGATCAATTCAGAACCGAGTACCAGAAACTCTATGACGACGGCATTCAGGTCGCGCTCAAATACCTTGGCGAGTAGCTGCCTGACTAAGAGCACGAGGACGCGCACGACGGCATGCCGTCATGCGCGCCTGTTTCCCCATACCTTGGCTGTAGCCTGCGCAATCGAAGAGAATACACCCTTCGACCAAACCGCTGGCGTCACCGATTAGGAAAGGTATTCCCAATGCTCCAGAAACCCGCGTATCTGATGCTGGCAATCCTGCTATTAGGCGCTGCGTGTATTCCCGTTTCCGCCGCGGAGCGCGAAGACGTGCGCAAAGTCATCAATCTGGTGACGTCTGTGAAGATGCCGTATCCGGAAGCTTTAACAAGAAGCCGGGCGAGGACGGAGCGCGTCTGGCTTGAACGCGGCGGCACTACAACCGGCTGCATCAGGCTTGAGGATCGTCGGTGGTGCTATGAATACATTTCGCCGGAGGGCAACCGAGCAGAAATGCTCCGCATCCGCAACGAGCCTTCGCGGGGCGTGTATATCGGCGCCTTGTACTACTATATGGTTGACTTTGACCTCGACGGTCTGACCGATGTGGGATCGACGACGCGGATCGATGCGCTCGATCGGCCGCCTCGTACCCCAATCGCGGATGTGATCCAGTTCTTTCATCGCAGCACGAAGCGTGGTGAGCAGTCTCAACCCGAGTACCAGAAGATGTACGACGACGGCATCCAGATCGCGCTGAAGTATTTCGGACAATAGGCGTCTAACGAGGCGTTGCTTGCTCCGGTCAACGTCCAGCTACGGGCGCTGCAACACCTACAGCCCGAGAGCGTGCTGTCGCTTCATCTTCGTCAGTGAGCGGCACGCTGTTCATTTCACGACCTGAGGCTTTGGGATGATCGAGCGCACGGCCGCTGGCGCCAGCCTCAACCCGAAAGAGGTCGCGATGTCGGCAAGCAGTGGCCGAGTGCATTTGGCAAGTGCGTTCGGGGCGATATACCTGCTCTGGGGAGGAACATATCTGGCGATCGCGCTAGGCCTGCAGTCGATCCCTCCTTTTCTTCTGATCGGAGCTCGATCCATTCTCGGCGGAGCCGTACTATTAGCGTTGTCAGGGCTGCGTCCATTGGTGCGATCGTGGGAAGATTGGCGGCACGCCACCATCAGCGGAACGCTCCTTTTCCTCGGATGTCACGGGACGCCCGCGTATGCGCAGCGGTATGTTCCATCGGGGTTATCGGCCATCATTTTGGCGATCATTCCTTTCTGGATTGTGCTCATCAACGCTTCAACTGGTCAAAGCGAACCCTTGAGAAAGTTCTTAGCACTCGTACCGGGTTTGGCCGGCGTCGGGATAATCGCCTGGAACGAGACGTCGAACGCGCAGCATTCGCTGCCCGTTGGTATGATTGCGTTGCTCGTGGCGTCGTCCCTGTTCTGGGCACTCGGCAGCGTATATGCGCAAAGGCGCGCGGCTCATATCCCGCCCCATGATCTTGCTGGTATGCAGCTTATATGCGGTGGCATCGGCTTATTAGCGCTCAGTGGATTAGCCGGCGAGTGGGTTGGCTTTACGCCGCGCCAAGTTTCGATCATTTCCCTCGGGGGTTTGCTGTATCTGGGGCTCCTCGGTAGCGCCGTCGGGAACACCGCCTACCTGTGGCTGCTCGATCGCATGTCGGCGCCGATTGTCGCTACTTACACGTTCGTCAACCCGGTGGTCGCTCTCATCCTTGGAGTATCGGTTCTAGGTGAGCGCATCACAATACTTAGCTTGGCAGGCGCAACGTTGGTAATCAGCTCGGTTGCGGCGCTTCTGTACTTCGCTAACGCCAAAGAATACCCCAACAAGTCTCCCCCAGCGTGCGTTCGTAGGAACGCCGCCCGGACCGGGGTGAACTCAGCGTTATGATCGCACGATGTCGCTTTCAGGATCGGACTGGAGATGGCCTGCGCCCGGATTTCGGCTTTTGGCCCGAGCCTGCGCCGATTCAACTAGCCTGTGTGGGGTCCGCTTTACGGGGTAGGACTGGCCGCATTGGGCGCGTCCCGTCGCTTTCGCGACAATATTTCCTGTTGTATTCCGGCGCTGCGCCCCCAATCACCACCTCAGGCTTTGGCGGACCCCGCAATGCCCCTGCTTCGCTGGATCCAATTACCTGTTCACGCAAATCCCTCTAATACGGCTTCAGCTCACTCTAAAATCAAAATCGGGACTGTCGGACTCGCTCAACCCCTTGCAAATCCTTCCTGATTCAAACCTAGCGGAAAATGCTCTAAGATATATCTTCTCTAAAAACTCCAATCCTGGTGCACCATGACCAAAGCCACGATTCCGCACTCCAAGAAATCGGCCAAGGCGAATAGGCTAACGGGGAACGGTTCCATGGAGATCCGGTCGAGGCGGATGCTCGCAACCATGGTTGCATTTCGTGATGGTAATTTTTCCGTCCGATTGCCGTCTGACTGGGAGGGAATTGATGGGCAAATCGCGACCGCCTTCAACCAAGCCCTTTCGCACGAGGACCAACTCTCGCGCGAAGTGGAGCGGTTGAGCCGGATCGTTGGCCGAGAAGGGCGGCTCACCCAGCGCATGTCGGTTCCCGGGGCCACTGGCGGGTGGGCTGCCAAAGCCGATTGCTTCAACACTCTGCTCGACGACCTCGTCAGACCGACAACTGAGATTTCGCGGACGATTGGCGCCGTGGCCAAAGGTGACCTCGCGCAATCGATGGAGCTCGAGGTAGAGGGGCGTCCGCTCAAAGGCGAGTTCCTCCGCTCGGCAAAGCTCGTGAATGGGATGATCGAGCAGCTGGCTGTTTTCACCTCAGAGGTTACCCGCGTGGCCCGCGAGGTCGGCACCGAGGGCAAGCTTGGTGGCCAGGCTCAGGTCAAGGGTGTGTCGGGTGTGTGGAAGGAGCTCACCGAATCCGTCAACCAGATGGCCGGCAATTTGACGGCGCAAGTCCGCAACATCGCAGAGGTGACCATCGCTGTCGCCAACGGCGACCTGTCCAAGAAAATCACGGTCGACGTGCGTGGGGAGATTTTGCAGCTCAAGGAAGCCATCAACACGATGGTGGACCAACTCCGATCGTTTGCTTCTGAGGTCACCCGCGTGGCCCGTGAGGTCGGCACCGACGGCCGCCTGGGCGGTCAGGCTGTCGTGCCGGGCGTGGCTGGCACCTGGAAGGACCTCACCGATTCCGTGAACGCAATGGCGACCAACCTCACTACACAGGTCCGCAACATCGCTCAGGTCACGACGGCGGTCGCGCGCGGCGATCTTTCGCGCAAAATCACGGTCGATGTGAAAGGCGAAATCCTGGAGCTGAAGGAAACCATCAACACGATGGTCGACCAACTCAACGGTTTCGCCTCCGAGGTGACGCGCGTCGCGCGAGAGGTGGGGACCGAAGGAAAGCTCGGCGGCCAGGCGGCGGTGGCCGGCATCGCTGGGACCTGGAAGGACCTCACAGACAGCGTCAACTTGATGGCGTCGAACCTGACTGGCCAGGTCCGCAACATCGCTGAGGTGACAACCGCTGTCGCGCAGGGAGATCTCTCGCGCAAGATCACTGTCGATGTGAAGGGTGAAATTCTTGCCCTAAAGAACACCATCAACACGATGGTCGATCAGCTCAATGGTTTCGCCTCGGAGGTGACCCGTGTCGCTCGCGAGGTCGGGACGGAGGGCCGACTCGGCGTGCAGGCGCTCGTTCCGGGAGCGGCTGGGACATGGAAGGACCTGACCGACTCCGTCAACACCATGGGCAGCAACCTCACTGCACAAGTCCGTAACATCGCCGAGGTCACGACTGCGGTGGCGCGCGGTGACCTCAACCGCAAGATCACGGTCGACGTCAAAGGCGAGCTCCTGGAGCTGAAGAATACGATCAATACCATGGTCGATCAGCTTAACGCGTTCGCCAGCGAGGTCAGTCGCGTGGCGCACGAGGTCGGCACGGAGGGCAAGCTTGGCGGCCAAGCACAAGTCGCAGGCGTCGGCGGCACGTGGAAAGACCTCACTGACAACGTCAATTTCATGGCCCACAACTTGACCGAACAGGTCCGCGGGATCGTCAAGGTCGTGACCGCGGTCGCCAATGGTAATCTCAATCAGCGCCTGACCGTGCAAGCGAAGGGCGAGGTCGCCGCCCTTGCCGACACAATCAACAATATGACCGATACTCTCGCGACGTTTGCTGATCAGGTGACGAATGTCGCGCGTGAGGTCGGTGTCGAAGGCCGTCTCGGTGGACAAGCAAACGTCCCCGGCGCCGCCGGGACCTGGAGGAACCTCACCGGTAACGTCAACCTTCTTGCTGCGAACCTCACCAGCCAGGTTCGTGCGATCGCGGAGGTGGCCACGGCGGTGACTAAGGGGGACCTCACGCGCTCCATCGAAGTCGAGGCGAGCGGCGAAGTGGCCGAGCTCAAAGACAACATCAATACAATGATTTCCAATCTGCGCGAAACGATCGAGCGCAATCGCGAGCAAGATTGGCTCAAGACGAACCTCGCTAGATTCGCCGGAATGTTCCAGGGGCAGCGTGAGCTGAGCACTGTTGGCCAGATGCTGTTGAGCGAGCTCAGTCCTCTGGTCGAAGCCCACCAGGGCACTGTCTATCATCTCGGTGGGACTGAAGAAAATCGGGAGCTCCGCTTGCTTTCCAGCTACGCTCGCACGGGACAATCGATCGAGACCATCCGCCTGGGAGAGGGGCTCGTCGGCCAATGCGCCGTGGAGAAAAAGCGCATTTTGCTCAACCACGTTTCGCCGAAATTCATTATCTCCTCCAGTCTGGGTGAAGCAGCGCGCGTGAGCGTCGTTGTGCTCCCGGTTCTGTTCGAGGGCGAGACGAAAGCGGTCATCGAGCTCGCTACACTACACCGCTTTACCGAGGTCAACCTTGCCTTCCTCGACCAGCTGATGGTCAGTATTGGCGCCGTTTTTCATACGATCGAGGCGACAATGAGTACGGAAGGCTTGCTCGATCAATCGCAACGGCTGACCGCCCAGCTGCAATCGCGACAGAATGAGCTTCAGCAGACCAACGAAGAGCTGGCCAGCAAAGCAAAGCTGCTTGCCGAGCAGAATGCTGAGGTCGAGCGAAAGAATGCTCAAGTCGAGCAGGCGCGTTTCGCACTCGAGGAGAAAGCCGCCGAGCTTGCACTCACGTCGAAGTATAAATCGGAATTTCTGGCCAACATGTCTCACGAGCTGCGTACGCCGCTCAATTCCATCATCATTCTCAGTCAGCAGCTCTCGGAAAATCCAGCCGGTAGGTTGTCTGAGAAACAGGTCGAGTTCTGCCGCAACATCAATTCGTCAGGGTCTGACCTGCTGCATCTGATCAACGACATATTGGATCTGTCGAAGATTGAGTCGGGTACGGTGACGCTCGAAATTGAGAAGATACCCTTCAATCGTCTGCGTAATAATATCGACCGCACATTCCGGCACGTGGCCGAGGCCAAGAACCTCCCGTTCAGGGTGAAGTTCGCCGACGGGCTTCCGCATAGCATCGAGAGCGACCCGAAGCGTCTTCAGCAGATCCTAAAGAATCTTCTGTCGAACGCCGTCAAGTTCACGGCTCGAGGCCACGTCGAGCTACGGGTCAGCTTGGTGACTGAGGGCTGGACCGTCGATCATCCCGTGCTCAGCAAGGCCCAACACGTGGTCGCTTTCACTGTAGAGGATACCGGCACCGGGATAGCGGCGGAGAAGCAGAAGCTGATCTTCGAGGCCTTCCAGCAGGCCGATGCCGGAACATCGCGAAAATATGGCGGCACCGGCCTCGGTCTCGCGATCAGTCGCGAGCTTGCATTGCTGCTCAGCGGTGAGATCAAGCTCACTAGCGTGCCGGGGCGAGGCAGTGTCTTCACGCTCTATCTGCCTCTTGACTACTCCGCGCCGGAAGGCGGAGTGATTCAGCAGCTCGATCGCTCCGCAACCTCCTTGACCAGAGCGCGCAACGTCACCGTCTTGTCGACCGTCCGCGAGGAGCACATCGAGGACGACCGGGACAACGTCGCTTCCGGTGAGCCGCTGCTGTTGATCATCGAGAATGATCCTAATTACGCGCGAATCCTGCTCGACCTGGCACGCGACAAGGGTCTCAAGGGAATAGTCGCGTCCAATGGCGCGACTGGTATTTCTTTGGCACGTAGTCACAATCCCACGGCCATTTCCCTCGATATCTTATTGCCCGACATACATGGTTGGGCGGTGCTTAGGCAGCTCAAACTCGAGCCAAGCACGCGGCACATACCGGTCCAGATCATCACGGTCGTGGACGAGAGGCAGCACGGCCTCGCCCACGGCGCCTTCTCCTATTACGTGAAGGAGCCAACGACTGAGGGCCTGAAAACAGCGCTTGATCGCCTCAAGGACTTCAGCGCTCCACGCCCCAAACGGTTGCTGATCGTTGAGGACAACGAGATCGAGCGACAGTCCATAATTGAACTGCTAGGCTACGAGGACATCGAGATAGTGACCGTCGCTACGGGAGGCGAGGCGATCGATGCGCTGACCCATAGCGCTTTTGATTGCATGGTGCTCGACTTGCGGTTACCCGACATGACTGGGTTTGCTCTGCTCGAGCGCCTGCACTCCGAACCGTCACTGGCGAGCCTGCCGGTGGTAGTGTTTACTGGCAAAGAGCTGAATACGGCTGAGCAGACTCAGCTCAGGTCCATGGCAAAGAGTGTCGTGTTGAAGGACGCTCAGTCGCCGGAGCGTCTGCTCGACGAGACAGCACTGTTCCTCCACCGGGTGACTGCAGACCTACCGCGGGACAAGCAGGCTATGCTCGAGCGCATCCATAGCTCCAACGAGGTCTTGCGCGGCCGCAAGGTCCTTGTGGCTGACGATGATGCGCGTAACATCTTCGCCCTCGCTTCGCTCCTTGAGAACCAGGAAATGGAGGTTATCACAGCGACCAGCGGCCGCATGGCGATTGAGCTCGTCGCCCAAACCCCCGATCTGAGCATCGTGCTCATGGACATCATGATGCCTGATATGGACGGATACGAGACAATTCGACACATCCGCGAGGACCCACGATTCCGCACTCTCCCGATCCTGGCACTCACGGCGAAGGCAATGAAGGGAGACCGCGAGAAATGCCTCGAAGCCGGCGCCAGCGATTACATCTCTAAACCGGTGGATACTGATCAGCTGCTGTCGCTGATGCGAGTGTGGCTATTCCGTTGAACGTGAGATGCATACGAAGGTCCCCTTGCCGTGCAATCGGGATTCGACGTATGCTAGAGGTATTATGGAGAGGCGCGGCAGTTGATCACATTGCCCCGCCTTGGAGGCACCGGGGGTTCAGCGCAAGTCGCAGGCGGGGGTGCTCAGTGGCTAAGACAAAAATTGGTGCTGCCGCAACTCCCGTGTTGCCCAGCCAGGCGCCCATCAACATCTTGATCGTTGACGATGAGCCGAAAAATCTGACCGTGCTCGAAGCGATCCTGGACGACCCAGGTTACCGGCTGGTCCGGGCCGCGTCTGCTGAACAAGCGTTGCTTGCGTTGCTCGCTGACGAATTTGCTCTCCTCATTCTCGACATCCGCATGCCGGACGTCACAGGATTCGAGCTGGCCCAGATGATCAAGGCACGCAAGAAGAACGCGAACGTAGGCACGCAAGAAGAACGCGAACGTGCCGATCATCTTTTTGACCGCCTACTACAATGAGGATCAGCACATTATCGAGGGCTACGACACCGGAGCGGTGGATTATCTTAACAAACCCGTAAATCCGGCCATTCTCCGCTCGAAAGTTGCGATTTTTGCGGAGCTTCATCGAAAGCAGCGCAGTCTCGAAGAGGTAAACCGCGCTCTGCTGGCTGAAGTGAGTTCAAGGCGTCGCGCTGAGGAGCAATTGCGCGAGCTCAACAATACCCTTGAGCAACGCGTCGCGGAGCGAACGGCTTCATTGCAGCTGTCCGAGGCAAGGCTCCGCGATAGCGAGCGCCAACTTCAGGATCTCATCGCGGCCGTGCCAGCGGCGATCTACACGACCGACGCGGAAGGTAAGATTACGTATTTCAATCAGGGGGCTGTGGAATTGACGGGCCGCACCCCGACGATCGGGAGCGACGAATGGTGCGTCACGTGGAAACTGTACCATCCCGACGGTAGGCCCCTCCCGCACAACGAGTGCCCCATGGCCGTCGCGCTCAAAGAGGGTCGTGCCATCCGCAACGCCGAAATCGTGGCGGAGCGTCCCGACGGGACCCGGGTTCCCTTCATTCCATATCCGACACCGCTTCGCGACGGCGCCGGCAACATAATCGGGGCAATCAATTTGCTGGTGGATGTCAGCGAGCGCAAACAGGCCGAGACCCAGCAGCGGATCCTGCTCAACGAGCTGAACCATCGCGTCAAAAACAATATGCAGATGTTGCAGATACTATTGGAGGCAGGCACGCGACGGGCCAAAAGCTCCGAGGC
>WNFG01004767.1_pt1 | contig 15067 bp, 16 predicted proteins | sample 5400431 | NCBI WGS metagenome assembly WNFG01 (sample SAMN13153346, study PRJNA577476) | soil metagenome | isolation source: 120 cm saprolite under Douglas fir tree site 2 hole 3 replicate 2 | place: USA:California | collected 2015-04-18 | reverse complement strand
GCATGGGCAAGATTCGCGGAGAGCTGGAGGACCTGGGGTTTCGTTACCTGGATCCGATTGGCTACCAGCAGGTGCATGATGCGGTTGAGGCGCGGCGCAAGAAGGGCGAACAGTTCTTGGGCAGCGTGGAACACGTGTTGCGCGACAAGCTGAAGGAAGCGGGCATCACCGCCAAGGTCGAGAGCCGCATCAAGCGGCTTTATAGCATTCACAAAAAACTTTTGAAACAGCGCATCTCGGTGGACCAGGTCTATGACCTGTACGCCATGCGAGTGATCACGCACTCGGTGCAGGATTGCTATGCGGTGCTTGGAATTGTGCACAATGTGTGGCGTCCGGTGCCGGGGCGGATTAAGGATTTCATTGCCATGCCGCGGCCGAATCTCTATCAGTCGCTGCACACTTCGGTGATTACGGAGGAAGGCACAAGTTTCGAGATCCAGATTCGTACGGAAGAGATGCACCGCATGGCAGAAGAAGGAATTGCGGCGCACTGGAAATACAAAGACGGCCCGGTTTCGGCGCAGGACGAGCAGCGCCTGGCCTGGTTACGGCAGGTGGTCGAGTGGCAGCGCGATGTTTCTGATCCCAATGAATTTCTCTCCACGCTGAAAATCGATCTTTACCCGGAAGAGGTCTACACCTTCACTCCCAAGGGAAAAGTCGTGGTTCTGCCGCGGGACTCCACGCCGATTGATTTCGCGTACACCATTCATACCGAAGTTGGGCACACCTGCGTAGGGGCGAAAGTGAACGGGCGCATGGTGCCGCTGCGTCATAAAGTCCACAGCGGAGACATTGTTGAGATCATCACCCAGCCGGGACACAAGCCGAGCCGGGATTGGCTGGGTGTGGTGCGTTCGTCGCGCGCGCGCAACAAGATCAAGCACTGGCTGAATATTCATCAGCGGGAACGGGCGATCGAAATTGGCAAAAAGCTGATTGACAAAGAAGCCCGCAAGTACCGGATTTCACTGAAGGACATCAAGGACGACGACTGGCAACGGATCGCGTCCGATTACGGCCTGGGGCAGCCGGATGATTTGATGGCGGGCATCGGTTACGGAAAATATTCAGCGCGACAGATTTTGGGGAAACTGGCGCCGGCGGCGGAAGCGCCGGCCCCGGCCGAGGAGGAAGGTACCGGTGGCATTGGCAGTGTTGTCCGCCGCGTGTTTGGTGGCGACCACAGCGATGCCATTCGTGTAAAGGGCCACGGCGATCTGCTGGTTTATCGCGCGCGCTGTTGTAATCCGATTCGCGGCGAAGCCGTGGTGGGCTACGTAACCCGCGGCAAAGGTGTGGCGGTGCATTCGGTCAACTGCCCGAACGTGATGAACCTGATGTATGAACCGGAGCGCAAAATTGACGTGGAGTGGGGCAAAGAGGAGGGCGCGCCGACTGCTTTCCCAATAAAGCTGACCGTCTTCTGCGACGACCGCTTTGGAATGCTGAAGCAGATTACGGCCGTGATCAGCGACAGCAAGACTAATATCCGCAATATCGGAGCGCGCACAGAAAACGGACAGGCGAATGTGGATATCGTGATCGAAATCGAAGACCTGAAGCATTTGGAGACGATCATTCAGGGAGTGAGAAAAATTCCGGGGGTGCATGAGGTGCAGAGGTTGCAGAGGGTCTGAGAGCGGTCGTTGGTCGCTGGCTGTTGGTCGTTAGCAAAAGTTTTCTTGCCTCCGGCTTTCAGTTCACTTTTGGTTTTCCGGTCGTCCAATCTACAATCTGAAATCACGCAATCTGAAATCAGGAGAGCCATGCGCGAAGTAATTTCAACTTCCAAAGCGCCTAAGGCGATCGGGCCATATTCCCAGGCGATCCGGGCCAACGGTCTGGTATTTGTCTCTGGACAAGTGGCGATTGACCCGGCCACGCAACAAGTTATTGAAGGCGATGTCGGCACGCAGACAGAGCGTGTGATGAAGAACCTCTCTGCCATCCTGGCTGCGGCGGGGAGCCGCCTGGATCAGGTGCTCCGCTGCACGGTGTTCCTGAAAAGCATGGATGATTTTGCGGCGATGAATGCGGTTTACGGGAAGTATTTCAGCGCCTCGCCTCCGGCACGGTCCACTGCGGAAGTATCACGGCTTCCAAAAGATGTGTTGGTGGAGATTGATGTGATTGCGCTGGCCGAGTAAAGGGCCCCTGTGCAACTTTGCGTCCTCTAAACGTTTTTTTGAGGAGTCGCGTAATGAGGAAGTCCGCCATAGTAGGTGTCATCATTTTTGCGCTTGCAGTTGCGTTTGCCCTGGCGCAGACGGCACCGCCGGCAAAGAAGCCGGCGAAGATTATGAATGTGCGTCCCAACACTAAAGCTCCGACCAAAGTTACCGGTGACGGGGTCAAAACCGAGTCTGGCTTGCAGTATTGGGACATTACGGTCGGCTCCGGCCAGGTCGCGAAGGAAGGCGACCGCGTGCGCGTGCACTACACTGGCTGGCTCACCACTGGCAAGAAGTTCGATAGTTCAGTGGACGCAGGCCGTCCGTTTACATTTGCCCTTGGTAATGGCGAAGTCATTCGCGGATGGGATGAAGGCGTGGCGGGAATGAAAGTCGGCGGCAAACGCCAGTTGCGCATTCCGCCAGACCTGGGCTACGGCGAGAACGGCACGCCTGACGGAACTATCCCGGCCAACGCCACGCTGATTTTCGATGTGCAATTGCTGAGCGTGCAGGAACCGGCGCAGTAGCGGAAAATCGTCGCCGGTAGTTGGTCGTTGGCAACCCCAGCAGGTTAGTGACAAACTCAGTACAAACTAGGTGCGATGGTGTAGCACGCGTCTAACTCGCTGAACCGAATTCCGTTTCGTGGGCTTCGATTGCTGCTTTTAGCGTCTCGTGGGCCCCTGTTCTTTCGTCAGGAGGCTGCTCGACGAACAGTTCGATGTGTTGCCGCTCGAGCTGAGCCGACTGGGCCGGGTTCTCAGGCAAACGGTAGAAATCGGCACTCTGGACGGAATACTTTCCTGTCTGGAGACTCTGGAAGCATCTGTACCGCACCGCTTTCGAGGCACTGATTCGTTTCCAAGCGTCTATCGCCTTGAACATTGGGATGCTTCTGTCGCCACGGGCTTCAGGTGAAAGTCGAAACTGTAGTTTTCGCCGACGCAGTAAGACCCAGCAAAGGGATCATTTACGCTTTTACGACTTTGCCGCTGCGCAGGCAGGAAGTGCAGACGCGGATACGCTTGGCTCCGCCGCCGACTTTGGCGCGGATGGGACGCAGGTTGACGTTCCAGCGCCGCTTGGTCACGTTGTGGGCGTGGCTGATGTTGTTTCCAAATTGCGGCCCTTTGCCGCAGATCGCGCAAATTTGTGCCATGACTGCTCCGGATGGGTTTCGTGCTTGACGCTGAAACTATAGATTTTAAGCTATTTTGCCGGTTTTGGCGAGTCCGAGCCTCGAACGCGAGCCCAAGCTTTTCTGCAATACTTAAACCGATGCCCTCCGCCGATCCTAAATCCGTGAAAGTCCATCTGAGCTCCGGGACTGGGGTGGAGATTGAGTGGAAGGACGGGCATCTTTCGCAGTACACATTTCCCTTCCTGCGCGATGCCTGCCCGTGTGCGCTGTGCGATGAAGAACGGGGTAAAACCGGACGCGAGCCGGGGGAGTCTCCGCACGGCAAGCCGGGCGAATTGCCCATGTTCAAAGCCGCGGCTGAAGTTCAAATGGAACGACGGGCATGAGTTGGGGATTTATTCGTGGCAATTTTTGCGGGATGTGTGTCCGTGTGAGGAGTGCCGGGCCCCCAAGGAAGAAAAGCTGAATTCGCAATGACGGGATCAGCATCCCAGCGGCGTCATCTGGGTTGGGGGCTGTTTTTCGCTTCCTCGAGGGCTTTCGCCAGATCAGGGTGTTCAGTCAAGACCTCCAACATACATTGGCGGCCGAGGTCCTGACCCCACCTTCCGCCCGCGGCCTGCGACTCCGCCATCACTTTCGGGAGTACCGTGAGCATCTTCTGGCCCAGAGGCGTCTGGTATAGCTGGATCAGACTTTTGATTTCATCGTCGCTATAGTACTTGTCGTAAATCGGCACGATCAGGTCCACAAGCTGGTCGGGCGTCCGCTTGGCGCGGAACTTCTCAAAGAACAGATCCACCAGCTTTTCGCGATACTCCCCAGGGGGAAGGGACCTGGAGACCAGCGGCCGGATGGTCTTCTCCATTTCATCCATTGACTGCGTGGCCAGCGTGCCTGCGCTCGTGACCTGGAGCAACTCCCGAATGTCGGCCTCCTTCACCGGATCCACTTTCGGACGCCGGGTCGCCCTGGCTGCTGCGGCTAAGCTTTGATCCGAATCCTGGCCCGTGGTTGGGGGCAAGTTCTGAGCGGCGCAGTGCACTCCTAGCAATAGTATGACGGAGAGAGCAGCGGCAAAAAGTTTCACACGACCTCCTTGCAAACGGTTGTCTGATATTACGCAGGGAGAAAGGCCCGTGCGAGATGACTTTCGACGGTACACTATGGGGCCCGGCGTGCCGCCGCAACCGGTTTTCCTCGGCGGAATGGGCCACAAGAAGCAAGGTTTCAGGTCTCAGCCCTGGGATGTCCGGTGCGATGAATCCTCTCCGGATTCGTGCCCCGCATGTCCTGTAATATTTAATCAGCGTCACCGGAGCGGCTCCTTTTAATTGTCTTTTCTCTCCCAACTCAATCCGCAGCAGCGCGAAGCTGTTGAGACTACCGACGGACCCGTGCTCATTCTGGCTGGCGCGGGGAGCGGAAAGACGCGCGTTATCACCTACCGGATTGCGCATCTGATCGAAAACATTGGCACCATGCCGGAGTCTATTCTGGCCATGACGTTCACCAACAAAGCGGCGGCCGAGATGGGGGAGCGGGTCGAAAAGCTGGTGGGCGGGATGTCTATTGCCAAGCCAGTCATTTCGACTTTTCATTCTTTTTGCGTGCGGGTGTTGCGGCGGGACATTGAAGCGCTGCGGATTCCGTCGTCGGTTCCGGGGCAGGCGGCGATCGGGCATACGAAGAGTTTTGTCATCTACGACGAAAGCGATCAGCAGCAGGTGACGAAATCGGTGATGAAGCGGCTGGGGATTGACGACAAGCAGCTCACGCCGCGCGCGGTGCTGGCGCATATTTCGTGGGCCAAGAACCACATGCTCGATCCGCACGAAGTTTATCTCAACTCTGCCGATCCTAAGACTGAGCGCATTGCGCACATTTACGAGGAGTACCGCAAAGAACTGCGGCGGGCGAATGCGTTTGACTTTGACGATCTGCTGCTGGAGGCGGTGCGGCTGCTGAAGTCGGCAGCGCCGGTGCGCGAGTATTACAACCAGCGCTTTCAGTACATCCTGGTGGATGAGTATCAGGACACGAATCGTCCGCAATACGAATTGATGCGGGTGCTGGCGGCAGACCGGCACAATGTATGCGCGGTGGGCGATGAAGACCAGTCGATTTATTCCTGGCGCGGCGCTGATATTCGCAACATTCTGGAATTTGAAAAAGATTTTCCGGAGGCGAAGATTGTTCGCCTCGAACAGAATTACCGCTCGACGCAGAACATTCTGCAGGCGGCGTCTTCGGTAGTGGCAAATAACGTTCGGCGCAAAGGTAAGAACCTGTGGACTGCGCGCCAGGGCGGGACGAAGCTGGGCTACTACGAGGCTCCGGACGGCGAAAACGAAGCGCTGTTTACCGCCGATTCGATTGCGCGCTATGTGCGCGAGGCTACTGATCGGGGCGAGGACGCACGGGCCGCGGTGCTGTATCGGACCAATTCGCAGTCGCGATTGTTTGAAGAGGCGATGCGGCGATACCAGTTGAAGTACCACGTGGTCGGCGGGTTTTCGTTCTACGAGCGGGCGGAGATCAAGGACCTGATTTCGTATTTGAAAGTCATTCACAATCCTGACGACTCGGTTTCGTTGCTGCGGGTAATTAATACACCGACGCGGGGGATTGGAAAGACGACGTTGGATGTGATTGAGCGCGTGGCGCTGGACTCGGGGAAGTCTCTGTGGAGCGCGGTTGGAGAATGCGCGGGGCGCGGGCTGCTTCCGGCGAGGGCGTTGGCGGCGCTGAAATCTTTCCACGACTTGATTGAAGATGCGCGGGCGAAGCTGGCAGGGACGTATGTGGAGAGGTTGCGGGAGACTGCGGATTCGGCGGAGGGAGAGCGGGGCCTCGCCCAGCCGGACAGCCGAGGCCGGCTCTCCCCACGTGGTTTGGATATTAGTTCGGAATCCGGAGACATGACCGAGTTTGATCCGGCGGCGTTCGATTTCGGCGGAGGAGAGCACATTGAAGCTGCGAGTTCTGTTCCTGAAGGTGAGGTCGAAGAAGCGGTCGAAGGCTTTCGCACCCCGGGCGCACCCGCGAACACCGCGGAGCTTTTGAAATTTCTGATTGATCGCACTGGATATATCAAGCAGCTCGAAGCAGAGGACACTCCCGAGGCTTACTCGCGGGTTGAGAACCTGCACGAACTGGTCAACGCGGCCATGGATTCGAAAGATCGCGGTGAAACCCTCGATCAATTTCTCGATCATGCCGCGCTGGTAAGCGATGCTGATGCCTACGATGAACGGGCGCAGATCACGCTGATGACTTTGCATGCCGCCAAGGGCCTCGAGTTTCCGCTGGTATTTCTTTGCGGCCTCGAAGAGGGTCTGTTTCCGCATTCGCGGACCTTTCTAAATCCGGATGACGTCGAGGAAGAGCGGCGGCTTTGCTATGTGGGCATGACGCGGGCTATGGACCAGTTGGTGCTTACGCGCGCGGTTTACCGGCGCCGGTATGGGACGGACATGCCGGAGGCGAGCGTGCCGTCGAGGTTCCTGGAAGAAATTCCGGCGGAGTTGATGGAGGGCTTGGGTCGTGTGGGGCGGGCGCCCTCGCCCGCGTTTTCGGGGGGAGTTTCATCGAACCGGCGGGCGGGGGCGCCCGCCCCACACAATCAAAGGCGTCGGACAGGAATGTCTGAGCCTCACTATGCTTACGAAGACGAAGATCAGTCAGCGCAGTGGGCGGAAAGGCCGGGGCGAGCGGCCGCCTCGACTGGGCCAAAGTACAATTCGATTGACAATATTGCCAATTTTTTTGCGTCGCGGGGAAAGAAGTTTAGTGTCCCCAAGGTGCCGGTTGAGACGCCAAACGGGCGTCGGGGATTTCGCCCTGGGCAGAAAGTCCGGCATCCAAAATATGGCGAAGGGACGGTGTATCTGCGCGAAGGAGAAGGCGAAGAGGCCAAGATTACGGTACAATTCCCTCGCTTCGGATTGAAGAAGCTGGTGGAGAAGTACGCGCAGCTGGAGAAGAGCAGCTCTTAGGTTCTTAGCTCTTGGCTCTTAAGCTTTTTCGAGCGGCTCCAGGCATTCGACTCTCGGCCCTGAGCAGAGCTCTAGCACCCCGGTTCCAGCTCTGTAAGCTCCGGAGGGGCGAACGAGAATAGCCCAGCGCTTCAGCGCTGGGTCGGTAGCGCACGAAGGATGCCAAGTCCCGGAGGGACGGCAGAAAATTTGTCCAAAGGAAACCAATCGCACTCATGGCAAACACAGCAGCTTTAAGCAAAGACGAACGCAAGAAACTGAAACGCACCGCGCGCAAGAAGCGCAAAGCCGAGAATCCGTTAAAGCCGCGGGAGTACGCGCGCGGATCAAAGAAGAGCAAAGTGAAGAAGCTGGCGCGCGGCACGGCGAAACGGTAGAGGCGCACTTTGGCATTTAGCACTTGGCACTTAGTCGGCAAATGGTTCATCCGTTTGCCGGCTGAGTGCCTTTGCTGATATCGAGGTTCACGAGGACCTCAGGAGGCATCAACCGCTTGCCAGAACCCGCGCCGTCCGAAAAAACCACCCGCGTTTCCATCCGCACATCGGAGAACCAGCTTTTCTGCTGCAAGTCCATCGACAACCTAATCTCTGACTCGCAAGAGCCGGAACGCAGGCTGAAAAAGACGCTTGGTCCGGTTTCGCTGACGGCGCTCGGAATCGGCGCGGTGATTGGGTCGGGAATTTTCACCGTCATTGGCACGGCCATGGCGGGGCAGAAGTTCGATACTTCGTCCATCCTGAATGCACCGCTGCTCGATTACCTGATCAAACATACGGCCTCGCTTGGCCGGCCGGGGGCGGGGCCGGCGCTGGCGATATCGCTGGTGCTGGTGGCGGTAGTGTGCGCATTTACCGGGTTGTGTTACGCCGAACTGGCTTCCATGATTCCGATCGCGGGCAGCGCGTACACCTACACCTACGCCACCATGGGCGAGCTGATTGCGTGGATCATCGGCTGGGACCTGATTCTGGAATACGCGGTCAGCAACATGGCGGTGAGCGTGGGGTTCGCGCAGCACTTAGTGAACATGTTTGACTGGTTCGGCTGGCATCCTGCGCTGCGCTGGATCTCTCCTGCGTATTTGCCTGCGGGGATGAGCGGATTGCAGGGAGAGATGCTGTACGCGCCGGGGTTTCACTTCGGCTTTAATTTTCCTGCGTTTTTCGTGGTGATGGTTCTCACCGTGGTGCTGGTGCGGGGCATTCGCGAGTCGGCGGAAGCCAACAACACCATGGTGATTCTTAAAATCGCCGCGATTCTGGCGTTCATCATTGCCGGAGCGCATTACGTGAATCCGGGATTGTGGCATCCATTTGCGCCTAACGGATGGTCGGGGATTCTTACTGGCGGCTCAATCATTTTCTTTACCTACATCGGATTCGATTCGGTCTCCACCGCAGCAGAAGAAGCGAAAAATCCGCAGCGCGATTTGCCGATCGGTATTATCGCTACGTTGGTTGTCTGCACGGTGCTGTATATCGGGGTCGCGGTTGTGCTCTCGGGAATTGTTCCGTGGGACTCCGTCAGGGACGATGCGGCGCCGGTGGTCAACAGCATGAAACACCTGACCGAGATCACGGGGTCGCCCGTGCTGCGCTGGGTGCGGCTGGGAGTGCTGTTCGGGGCGATGATGGGGATGATTTCATCGCTGCTGGTATTTCAGTTGGGGCAGGCGCGGGTATGGTTTTCGATGTCGAGAGATGGCCTACTTCCAAAATTGTTTGGCAAAGTACATCCCCGATTCCGCACCCCCGCAACTGCCACCTGGATTGCAGGATTCGTGGTCGGAGTTCCGGCGGGGGTCCTCGATATTGGCACGCTTTCCGATTTGTCTAACATCGGGACCCTGTTTGCGTTTGTGCTGGTCTCGCTGGGAGTCATCATTCTGCGATATCGTGATCCGCACCGGCACCGCGGCTTCCGCGCTCCAGGTGGGATTATTGCGCCGGTGCTGAGCGTTTTCTTCTGCGTGCTGCTGATGGGCGGGCTGCCGATTCTTACCTGGCTGCGCTTTTTCGGGTGGCTTCTGATCGGGCTGGGGATTTATCGGTTCTACAGCCGGAAGCATAGCGAGTTTGCGAAAAGCTGAGGAGTTGTTGTGCTCAGGATGCGTTCCGTCGCAGTTTCGAGGTCTTTTTCAATGAGTGCGATCGGGATTTTGCGACAATTATCTGGTGGAAGGGCTGCGTGGCGCAGTCTTTTGTTTCTCAAACTCCACTTTCCTCCTCAGGCCATTGCCTGCAAGCGATTTATAGCCGTCAGGAAAGTACGCCCTCAAACGCTGCAGCGCCGGATTCACTGCGAATTCTACGTACATGACTTCGTTGAGCTGCTTTGGGTCGGCGACATCAATGTCTGCTAGAAGAGATGCCTTGAGCGTCTCCGCATCTGCGTTTCCCCAGTCGTTCTTCACCTGCTCAATAAGGACCGGAGCCTCAATGGGTGAATTAACTACCAAAAGTACACTCGGCACGTTCTGCAAGACCTGCAACCCACGGTTGACAATCTGGCCGATGAGCGCGTAGCAAACATCCCCAACCCTCAGTGTATAAGTTGTCGCGAACGTTTTTTGAGTCCATGGAGGTTCCAAGCCTGGCCGCTGCGAATCGCGCACACGAGGGGAATATACGTGCCCAAAGACCTTATAGACAAAACCGCCGGTACTTCCGGGCGGGGGCCGCCAACGTCGAGTCTCGTGAGCCTTTTGTCGTCCAGGTGCTTAATCAATTCTGGTAGGGTGAGCGGGCCACGCCGAACCAGCTCGCGCATCTGTGGGGGAGCATCGGGAAGAACCACCCCAAAACGGTTGGTGCGAAGAGAGGCGGGAGTTTCGTCTGCGATGAATCCGTGCAAATAACTGGTGTTGATTGCGATCGACTCCGAGTCGATCTGAGTCAGGTCGTCAATAAGTTCAGGGACCGACTTCTGCGAGTAATCAGTGCTACCGTAGCTCAGGCCCGAAGCGACGACAAGAGCAAGAAAGCATGTTCCAAGACTGCGCAGTACCGTGTAGCGCACGGCCCAAGTCTACACCCTAACTCTAGGTATCAGGCGTTTGCACTCGTCAGCATAGGGTCCCCGCCTCGCCAATCTTCGATCCGAAATCTACAATCTGAAGTGATGTCTTCCGCCTTTATCCGCTCGCTCCCCAAAGCCGAACTGCACCTTCACCTGGAGGGTTCGGTCACGGCGGAGACGCTGGTTGAGTTGCGGCAACGGCATGGCAAGCAGAGCACTCTTGAGCAGGCGGAGTCGCTTTATCAGTATCGTGACTTCAACGGCTTCCTGATCGCGTTCAAGACTCTAACCGAGGACTTGCAAACTCCTGAAGATTACGAACTGATTACGTATCGGTTGATGGAGCGGCTCAAGGCAGAGAACGTTCTTCATGCCGAGGTTTATGTTTCGGTGGGCGTATGCCTGTGGCGGAAGCAGGACTTTGACGCCATCTTTGAAGGGCTGGAGCGCGGGCGGGAGCGGGGAGAACGCGACTTTGGCGGTTCACTGGTTTGGATTTTTGATGCAGTCCGGCAGTTTGGGCCGGGGGCGGCACAGGATGTGTTTAATCTGGCGGCGAAGTTTCGCGATCGAAATGTGATCGGGGTGGGGATTGGCGGGGATGAGCAGAAAGCCCCGCCGGAACTTTTTCGCGAGGCATATGCGTATGCGGCAGAGCAAGGGCTCCGGTTGACTGCCCATGCGGGCGAGAGCGCTGGGCCGGAGTCCATTTGGGGGGCGCTGAATCTGGGAGCGGAGCGGATTGGGCATGGGCTGACCGCCAGCCAGGATTCGGAACTGATCGAGGAACTGGCGACGCGGCAAATCCCGGTAGAGATTTGTATAACCAGCAACCTGCGCACAGGATGCTGCCCCAAGATTTCTGATCATCCGGTGCGGAGGTATTTTGATCAGGGGCTGATGCTTACCCTCAACACGGACGATCCGGCAATGTTTGGCACCACGTTGACGCGGGAATACGAGCGGGCGCAAGCCGAGTTTGGGTTCACCGACGAGCATTTGCGCGAGCTGGCGCGGAATTCGTTTGAGGCGTCGTTTCTGCCGCCGGAGAAGAAAGTGCATTTCCTGAACTTGCTGGATTCGGCGGCGATCCAGGCCTAGCCGGACTCCGCGTAAAATTGCGAGCGTGAATTAGGGTTTTGACGAGGGCCGGTCTGGCCACTGTTCGAGGGGGTCATCGAAAGCTCTTTACGAGGAGCAGGCACGGCATGAAACGACAAACCCTGGGCGCCATCTCTCCCTTCTTCATAGTGAGTGACGTTTCGCGGGCCATCACTTTCTACCAGGAGCGGCTCGAGTTCGAGCTGCGCTTTTCGGAGCCGGCGGAGCGGCCGGCTTTCGCAATTGTGGGCCGCGACTCTGCCCAGATTTTTCTGAAATCCGTCTCACCGACGATCACCGCGCAACCCAATCCCGCCCGTCACGAATGGGCACTCTGGGATGCGTTCGTATATGTGGACGATCCTGATTCGTTGGCCGCTGAGTTTGCGTCTCGAGGCCTGACCTTTTACAAAGAGATCATCAATCGTGGTGATGGCCTCAGGGGTTTCGAGGTTTCGGACAACGACGGCTACGTGCTGTTCTTTGGCCGCCCCAATCTTCCGCTCGGGTAAACCGTGGTTAAGCCAAACACTGCAGATCAGGCGAATCTGTACTCCGGGATCGCCGTTCGCTTCCCGAAATCTGCCATACGCTGTTCAGAATGATGCACTTAGGATTGGGCTATGCTCTAATATTAAGCATCGGGTTATGCCTTCCACCGGGACCAAAATTCATCGCGGCCTGAAGCGAATTTCACGGGCTGTGCGCGGCGCGCGCAAAGTGGCGTGGGCGCTGGCTTCGACCGACCATCCGCTGCTGGCGCATATCATTCCTATCCGGCGCTGCAACCTGGCTTGCGAATACTGCAACGAGTACGACGATTTCTCGAAGCCGGTCGCGACCGAGGTGATGTTCCAGCGTGTGGACAAGCTGGCCGACTTAGGCACCTCGGTGGTGACGATCAGTGGCGGCGAGCCGCTGCTGCATCCGGAGCTTGATCAGATCATCGGACGCATTCGCAAGCGTGGCATCGTCGCTGGGATGATAACCAACGGATACCTGCTGATGCCGGAGCGGATCGAGCAGCTGAACAACGCCGGCCTGGAATGGCTGCAGATTTCGATTGATAACGTGAATCCGGATGAGGTTTCGAAGAAGAGTTTGAAAGTTCTCGACAAAAAGCTTCAGATGCTGGCCGAGCATGCGGACTTTCACGTGAACATCAATTCCGTAGTCGGCGGCGGGGTGCACAATCCGCAGGACGCGCTTACAATCGGCAGGCGCGCGCTGGAACTGGGATTCAGTTCGACCATTGGCATCATTCACGATGGGCAAGGTCAACTGCAACCGCTCGCCGACGAAGAGCGGCGGGTGTATCACGAGATGAAGAACCTCGAGAAGCGTAGCTTCACCCGCATCAACGCTTTTCAGGACAACATTGCGCTGGGCACGCCGAACCAGTGGCGCTGCCGGGCGGGGGCGCGCTATCTCTACATCTGCGAAGACGGCCTGGTGCACTACTGCTCGCAGCAGCGCGGCTATCCGGCGATTCCGCTGGAGAAGTACACGGTGGATGACATTCGGCGCGAGTATTTGACGGAGAAGTCATGCGCGCCGCATTGCACGGTATCGTGCGTGCATCAGGTGTCGGTGCTGGATGGGTGGAGAGCGCCGCAACATCCCGCGCCGGCGGCAGCGGAATCGCGGGCTAGTGAACTGGTGCAGATCGAGTAGGGTGGGGACACCTTGACGAAAAAGGAATCTGTAGTACGCCCTCTAGTGATCCTATTTGCAGCGATATTGGGCCTGCCTCAGAACGTATGCTGCCAACCGTCGGACAAACAGGCTGGATCCGATGATGTCCGCCCTATAGCTGAGTCAGTGCTTGTCGCCATACGCAACTATGACGTCGCACTCCTTTCAAAGCTAGTGGATCCAAAAGGCATAACGCTGGGGTTCGATTCAGATCCACTTAGCGCCGATCAGTTCAAGAAACAACTTTCCCTCAAGCGCGGAGCGTATTGGTTATTTTTGACCTCTCGTGCTTAGAAGGTCCTAAGTCGCCCGACGGTCATTCGCTGCGTCAGGCTTTGACGGATGAGCCAATCGAAATCTCCATTTCTCAGGTACAAGGCTATCCGCAATTGAGAACGGCCGCGGTTAAGTCCTCAGCAAACCCGAACGAAGTCCTATTTACTCTGTATTTTCGGCGGGTTGGGAAGAAATGGGTATTGGAACAAATCGAATACTCATAGATTGCTGCAGTAAAGTCCTCATTTTCTTCTCGCGAAGCACAGCCCCGACCAAGTCTCATCAATCGCACAAACTTTATAGTCCACCCATCCCTCACCGAGGCCGAATTCGCGGACAACATTTTCGTTGAGATCAGTCGCAACTCCCGAAGCCTTTTTCGGCCAGGCGATCCACAGCGCGGTTTTTTCCGGGAGCGCCTTCGCGAGCGGGCGGAAATCGCGAACCAGTTCTGACTGCGACAAGGCAAAGAGCACCGCGACATTTGCGGCCTTTGGACTCGTCACGATCTCGGCCTCGGCGGGCAGGGGCCCCAGCTTCCGCTCGAATCGGGGCGGCGAGTTGATCAACGTGACGGAATAGTTTTCACGAATGCCCAGCTTCTTGGGCAGTGGTGTGCCGGAATACCCGGCCGTGGTGCCGCCCTTTGATTCATTCGCGGACGGCTCCCGAACTTTTTTCCCGGGCATACTGTTTTTAAGCTGCACAGGATCGTCGAGCTTAGCTCGACCGGACGGGCGAGGGCGCCCGCCCCCACGTGATTTGGGAAGAGGACGGGACTTCGCGGGACTCAACTGATTGCCTTTTTCTCGAACTGCCGCAGGCCGACTACTAGCAGCAGGACGTCAAAGAAAAGCAGCGCAGCAAGTACGGCAATGGTGGAGAGATGCGGGAACTTCGGCACCAGCATTGCCCGCAGGCCCTCGCTGGCATAAACGAGTGGGTTGATGAGCACAGCCTTTTGCAGAATCGGGAACTTGGTGAGCGCGCTCCAGGGATAGTAGGTACATCCAAAAAAAATCATTGGAGTCATGACCAGGCTGAACATCAGGCCGATGTGCTGCTGGTTCATGCTGCAACCGAGGGCCAATCCGCCGCAGGCGGAAAAGGCGGCCACCAGGAGAATGATGGTGATGAAGTTCAGTGGCGAACTGATGCTGATATCAATGGGGCGAAGCACCAGCCACGCCAGCGGGATCACGACCAGGCCGGCGACGATCGCCTGCAGCATTCCGGCAAGAACTTTTTCGATTGCTATCCAAGTCATGTCAATGGGAGCGAGCAGGCGGTCTTCGATCTCGCGCGTCCATTGGAATTCGGCGATCAGCGGCATGGCAACGGCCCAGATCCCGGTAAAAGTCATGCTGATGGCAATGATGCCGGGGAGCAAAAGGCTCTTGTAGGCTTGGGGCATGTAGCCGCTGCCGACCATCACGCGGCCGAAGATGAAAACGAAAAGCAGCGGCTGCAAGAAAGTCTGCAACATCAGTTGGATCGCATTACGCCGCGCGACGTGGGCGTCGCGGCCAAGCATGGCGCCAAAAGTTTTCCAGTTCAATCGCGCAAACTCCTTCCAGTGTGGTGCAGGAACAAATTCTCGAGACTGGGCTCGGAGATGTGCACATCCGACAATTCGGCGCCGACAGCAGCTGCGA
>WNFG01007100.1_pt1 | contig 15069 bp, 14 predicted proteins | sample 5400431 | NCBI WGS metagenome assembly WNFG01 (sample SAMN13153346, study PRJNA577476) | soil metagenome | isolation source: 120 cm saprolite under Douglas fir tree site 2 hole 3 replicate 2 | place: USA:California | collected 2015-04-18 | reverse complement strand
CGCGCCGCGTACGGCGGTACACGTCGTTGGCCCAGGAGGATGTCCCATCGGCCTACGGATGCAGCCGCGGAACGAGAAGTTCTTTCCCTTTGCCGGCAAGGCCCGAACGCCGTCGAGCGCGCCGCCATTCTCCCGGAGGCCGTCGCGCCACGCGAGCGCTGGGCGAAGCTCGCCAAATGGACGACCGCCGAGCTTCACGGCCGCCGTAGCCCAAATCGGCACGGAACAACATCGGCCCGTGATCATCGCTGCCAGCTCGTGCCAGGCTTTCCCGCCTAGGTGGTGGAACATGTTGAATTGCTAGCGCAGCAGCTGGTGCAGTTCGGCCTCGCTGCGCTTACTCACATGACCATATGGGGGCCGGGCCCCCTTCCCTGCTCAGCCCGGTAGCGCGATGCTCCGGGTGAAGGTACGAGCTCGGGAAAGGAGGCCCGGCAATGTCTGTCTACGTCGGTATCGACGTGCACCGCAAGCGGTCCCAGGTGGCGGTGGTCGCCGGGGATGGGCAGGTGCAGCTCAACCGGAACGTGGTGAACGGGTCGGAGCCGATGCTGCGGCTGATCGGCGGGCTGCCGGCTGGGACGCCGGTGGCGTTCGAGGCCGCATACGGGTGGGGCTGGCTGGTGGAACTCCTGGAGGACTACGGCTTCGACCCGCACATGGTGCACCCGCTGCGGTGCAAGGCGATCGCCTCGGCCCGTTTGAAGAACGACAAGGTCGACGCGGCGATCTTGGCGCAGCAGTTGCGGGCGGATCTGCTGCCGGAGGCGTGGATCGCGCCGCCGGCGGTGCGCCAGCTCCGGGCGCTGCTGCGGCACCGGGCCAGCCTGGTCCGGCTCGCCACCCAGCTGCGGAACCGGATCCACGCGGTGGCCGCCGACCACGGGTATGACCGGGCCGGCAGCTACTGGACCGGGCCGGGCCGCGGCTGGCTGGCTGAGCTGGACCTGCCGGTGGTGTCCCGGGAGATCGTCATCGACTGCCTGGCGTTCACCGGCGCGCTGGCACCGGCGATCGACCGGCTCGATGGCGAGCTGCGCGCACACGCGAGGGCAGACCCACGGGTCAGGGTTTTGACCACGCTGCCGGGGGCCGGCCAGTTTCACCGCGCTACCACCTGCTCGCCGGCGCCCAGGCCGCCGGGATACCACCAGCCTGCGAGCCTTGAGACCGGGAGGGGGTCACCAAGCCCCGGGCGCGCTCGCTTCAGCGGCATGAGCCGCGGCCACCAGGCCGCGCTCGATCACATGACTGAGCAGCCCGGTCCCCGGACACATGGTCATGGCATCCCGCCTGCTACATGACGGGACGCCGAATGGGTGCTTGCGAGACCACTCCGCCTGCCACGCGCCGGGGACAACGACCCTCCCACCACCAGCACGAAGAAAGGACCCTTCTTCGCTCTCCGATGATCCGCCGCCGTTCGTCGGCGTCCAGCTCGTTCGTCCTCGCCGCTACGCGGCTGCGGGCGCTCCAGCTTGACCCCTCCCGCACGACAGCGTGACCCAGGCAGCTGCGAGGAAGATCCCGAAAAACAGTCAGCCCAGCCCGGACGGGGAACAGCACGTCACCGGGCCAGACCCCATGCCCTCTTGACAACAGTGGCCCCCATGGGTGCCGATGAGCGGAAGTCCCGATCTGGATCTAAGAGTCTCATCAACCCGGCCAGGACGATCGTCTGCGAGCCGGAGTGTCTCTTACTGCTGAGGCGGGCGCGGCACGAGCATCCCAAGCGCAGAAGACAATGCATTAACATTGGCTTTGTTCTTTCCGTAATCTACCATTTGAATCCCACGGCATGAGCTCTTGATGTCGACTGTTCCTTCAGCGCCGACTGTGATGGTAATAATTTCGCCCCATGAGCGGATTCCCATTTTTGTCCTGGCCTCGATCTGCCCGGTTTCCGGATTCGATGCCACGACGCGGAATCCGCACTCTTGTACCGCCTTCAAGCAGGCTTCGAATACTTCGCTCCGCTCCGCGGAGACGGTTATGCTGCTCTGGTGGCTCGCGGGCATGCTTCCTCCATTTGCACGACATTCGGTGTCATAGCCGGGAACACGCTGGAAAGTGCTCCCCAGATCATGCCTCTTGCTGCGGCGTCGGCACAACGTTTGCCTGAAATCTCCATCAGGCGGGCATGATGCCCACATAGGCACTCTCCTGCCGCAGGTAGCGCGTTCCCTGCTAGAAGCCGTCTCTACGCTGGTGTACGGCGGGATGAAGGATACGGGCCCCGCGGGACCAGCCACGCTGAGACGTAGGCGCTGCCGCAGCCGAGCTCCACCACCGCCACGTCAGCCAGGCCGGCCGGAAGGACCGGCAACCGTGACTGGGGGATACACCACATCCCCCAGTACGGCTCAGCGGCCGCCCACCGGGAGCGCGCGTACCGTTCGAACCAGGCCGACATGTGCTCGTCCCACTGCCGCCGGGTGACCGTCACGTGACCGCCTGCCTTATCCGTCATGCAGCGATCATCGGAACGCGGTCAGCGTGTGGTGGTAGCGCACAGACGGTGCGCCTTCGGCCGGATAGGACACCGATACCCAAACGGCAGACCCGATCGCGGCCGGCCTCAAGCACCCTCAATGCGTACCCGAATCGGCGAATCGAGGTGCATCGCAGGCCCTGCCCACCCCTGTCGAACCCCGAACAGCAAGACCGCCCAATACACCCTTCTGCCGCTGGTAGTGCGATCCTGTCCTTGCCGCAGTTAGCCTCCTGATATGCCTCCGTCGATCCGGGGAAGCGCAGCGGTGCCTGGGCAGGCGGGTCAAGGGCCGCAACTAATTTATGCGAGCTACTTCGGCTGCAGGCCGGCCACGTAGCCGCGGGCCTGCCCGATCCAGCGCTCGAGCGCCCGGTCATCGAGCGCTTCACCGGCTACGACGATGATCCCGCGCATAGGTCGGCCCGTCATATCGAACGGGCGCACGCCCTGCTCGGCAACAGCTGCGTCCATGGCCTCGGCGCCGATCCGCGCGATGAGCCCGTCGCCATAGACTCCTGCGGTCAGGTGACCTTCGATCATGAAGGCCAGCCCGCCGAACATCTTCTTCTCGCTGACCCCAGCGACCTCCCGAAGGCAGTCGCGGACCCGGCCGGCCAGCAACTCGTCACAGGCCATGCCCGGATGGTAGGGCCTGGCAGGGCCAGCCCGCACGCAACCCCGGTACCCCGCGATCCCGCTGGTAGGCGCACGGGCCCGCCGGCTGACAGGGCTCCCGCTATGCCGTCGCCCCCCAGGCCGCCACCTGACAGGATGACTGCTCCACTCGCCACAATCAGGTCCGTATGCAGGCGAATTTAGTCACCGAACGTAGCGGATCCCGGCAAGAGAACGCGCGCGGATCCGCCGCTATGGGCGGTCAATTGCTCGATGCCGTTCAAGTTACTGGCGCTACAGATCAGGGCGCTAGGCGCGCTGTGCCCGTGGTTTCCCCTGGGCGGCCCATGGATGATGCTGGCGGGCGGTGAGCGGACATCGGAGGCGATCGATGCCCGGCACTGTGCCGCGCCCGGCTGGGTCAAGGTCTCCCGGCACCAGATTCGGGCACCGGGAACGCCACGACCCGGCCCGCTAGGTTGGGGCGACTCGGGCCTACCATGGATCTCGCCGACGACGAACAGGCGCGGGTTGGTCTCGCGGCTGACCGGCATGTCTATCTGAACCGGGCAGCCTCAGCGGTGCCCCGGTCTCCCGAATCACCGGGTTCCGGTGACAACCTCTCACCTGTATGGCGGCAAGCCTGGGACACGACCGGTTCCAATGACCAAAGGAGGAGGCTCCGGCTATGAAAGTGGCACTCACCGGCGCAACAGGGTTCATCGGATCCCACATACTGACCGAACTGCAGAAGCACGGCCACGAGGTGACCGCGCTCGTCCGCGACGGTGCCCAGGCGGACCTCGTCGCTGCCCGCGGCGCCACACCGGCCGTGATCGACCTGTACGACCGGCCGGCGGTCACGAGCCTGCTCGCTGATGCCGATGGGGCCATCCATACCGCCAGTCCCGGTGATGCCACCAGCGCAGGCCTGGACTCCGCAATGGTCGATGCGGTGACCGGCGCGTTCGCTGGCACCGGCAAGCCCTACCTCCACATCAGCGGCCTGTGGGTCTACGGGGACGACACCGCCATCACGGAGGACGCTCCCTTCCATGCGCCTGCGCTGGTGTCATGGAAGGAGCCGATCGAACGCCGGGTGCTCGGCGCGACGGGCATGCGCGGGGCCGTGATCGTCGCCAGTACCGCCTACGGTGACGGCGGGGGCGGGACTGTAGGGCTGCTTCTCGGCTCACCCCGGGACGACGCCGGCAACTTGATCATGCTCGGCGCGGGCCAGCAGCACTGGTCGACCGTGCACGTCGCGGACCTGGCGGATTTCTTCCGACGCGTCCTGGACGATGATTCGGCTCGTGGCCGCTACGTCATCGGCAACGGGCTGAACCCGACCGTTGCCGAGCTAACGCAGGCGGCCGCGGTCGCAGTCGGCGCTCCGGGAGCGGTGCCCGGTTCTGATGATGAGGCCCGGGCGCGCCTGGGCGACTATTTCGCCGAAGTCCTGCTGCTCGATCAGGGCACTGTCGCGGCCAAGGCCCGGGCCGAGCTCGGCTGGTATCCGTCGCATCCATCCCTTGTCGACGAGTTCCGCCACGGGAGTTACCGCAAGTGACAGGCACGGCCGGGCGTTCTGGCTATCTGCCGGTGTCGGAGCATGGGCTGATCGGTGACCTGCACTGCGTTGCCCTGGTAGGAACCGACGGCACCATCGACTGGCACTGCAGCCCGTCTTTCGACGCTCCCAGCATGTTCGGCTCGCTCCTGGACGCAGACCGCGGCGGGTGCTTTGAGCTGGCCGCCGCGGTGCCGGCGACGACCCGGCAGTTCTATCACCCCGATACCAACGTGCTGATCACCCGTTTCTCCGCTGAGGACGGGGTGGGTGAGATCCAGGATTTCATGCCGGTCGGCGGCGCGGCTGAGACGCGGCGGCACCGGCTGATCCGGCGGGTGCTGTGCGTGCGCGGGACCATGCCGTTCCGGGCGCAGGTCGCGCCGCGGTTTGGCTACGGCACGGACCCGCACGTCCTCACCGAGGTGGAGGCGGGCGTGGTTTTCACCGCACCCGGCTTGACCGTTGGCCTGACCGCGACGGTGCCGGTCGAGCACGACGACCGTGACGTGACGGCCGAGTTCAAGCTGGCCGAGGGCGAGTCGGCGGTGTTCGCGCTGGACGAGGTCGGCAGCGGCGCAGAGCCGATCGCGTGTTCCGGCGAGGAGGCGGAGGAGCTGCTGGCCGCCACCGCCGCGTTCTGGCGGAGCTGGCTGTCGGCGTCGCGCTACCGGGGCCGGTGGCGGGAGGTGGTGCACCGCTCAGCGCTGACGCTGAAGCTGCTGACCTACGCCCCGACCGGCGCCATCGTCGCCGCGCCGACGACCAGCCTGCCCGAGCAGATCGGCGGAGAGCGCAACTGGGACTACCGGTATGTGTGGATCTGCGACGCAGCCTTCTGCGTCTATGCGCTGCTGCGGCTCGGATTCACCAGCGAGGCCGACGCCTTCGTGCAGTTCCTCAGACACGCCACCACAAGCCAACTTAGCGCCTCTGGCCCGATGCAGGTGATGTACGGCGACTCGGTCTACCTCTACGACCGCTGGCACCAGCCCATCTCCAGCGCCCACTGGGACACGATCACCACCCGGGCCGACTGGCTCTGCGACCACTGGGACCAGCCCGACGAGGGCATCTGGGAGACCCGCGGCGGCCCCAAGAAGTTCCTCTACTCACAGCTCATGTGCTGGGTGGCGATCGAACGGGCGATCCGGCTGGCCACCCGCCGCGGCCTGCCCGCCGACCTGGACCGCTGGCGGAAGGCCCGCGACGCGATCTACCGGCGGATCATGGACCGCGGCTGGTCACCACAGCTGAAGGCATTCGCCCAATACGAAGGCGGCGATGTCCTCGACGCGGCCGTTCTGCTGATGCCGCTGGTCAAGTTCATCTCACCGACCGACCCCAAGTGGCTATCCACCCTCGACGCGCTCACCGCCAGCCTGGTATCCGATTCCCTGGTCTATCGGTACGACCCGCAGGAAAGCCCGGACGGGGTGCGCGGCGAGGAAGGCACCTTCTCGGCGTGCTCGTTCTGGTACGTGGAGGCGCTCACCCGCGCCGGTCGCCTGGAGGAGGCGCGGCTGGCGTTCGAGAAGATGCTCACCTACGCCAACCACCTGGGCCTGTATGCCGAGCAGATCAGCCGCACCGGCCAGCAGCAAGGAAACTTCCCCCAGGCACTCACCCACCTGGCGCTGATCAGCGCCGCGTTCAACCTCGACCGCGCCCTCGGTTGACAGACAGCTGCCGCACATAGCGGCGACAGTCCCGTCAAGCAGCGATGACCCTCAGCTACGCTTCAGACCTACCCACAGCCCAGGTCTCGATTCGCTAGCTGCTATCGCCCCTAACCGGCGGATCTGCGCTCGCTTGGCGCTGAGCCAGTTGGCCTGGAGAAAAGGGAATATTCGGCGATCCGCGTGCCGTGCCCGCTACAGGGCGGTCACGGTCAGTGATCCTGCCTTGATATCTGTGACGCCCGCGTACCCGCCGTTAGTCCGTCTTGGGGTGTCTCCGATGTAGCTTTACGAGGCCTCCGGGCTGCGTCGTGGACGCGTTATCTGAAGTGGTGTCCACGACGTAGCGGATGTGACGCGCCCTACCTTGACCTGCGACTGTTCTCTTCTCGCTGCCGCTTTTGGTTCTCGCATCCCGCCAGGAACCTCACGTCAGCGACATGTCTCCGACGCAAAACCACCCTCCCACCTGGGCCTCTTCAAAATGGACTTAAGATAACCGCCGATATGCGCGGGCAGTGGTCCGGCGGTACTGACTGGCTGAGGCGCTCAGATCAGGCCGATCTGGAGCGCCGCGATCTGCCGTGGCTGCGGCGCAGCCGTCCGCTCATGCTTGATATGCAGGTGAGCGGGCTCCGCGATATCGCAGCTGGGATGTCTGTTGTTGGCGGTAGCCTGAGCCGTTTGCGGCGGTTCGGGTTCGCGCCTCGGTCGTGGTCATGGTGTCGTACAGCGTGCGCGGAGGGTGGCGACACCGTCGCCGTCGAGTTCGTCGCAGTAGGTCACGCGGCCGGCCATGGCCATGATCAGGGCCAGGGTGCTGCCGGACACCAACGGCCCGGAGCCGGTGGCGAAGGGGCCGTCGCTGGCTTGCAGTCGTAGGCCGACGATCCGCCCTTTGGCGAGGACGACGAGGTCAGAGCCCTGGTAGTAGTTGGCCAGCCGGGTGAGTGTGGTGATCGGGTAGTCGCGGTGGATGCCCAGCGGCCGGCGGATGTCCTCGGCGTGCACGATCGTTTCGCCGAGCATCGCCGCGGTCGGCAGCGGTGGTTTGATGGTGCTGGTGACGACGCAGCGGAACCGTGCGAGCGTCTCGGTTGGGGTGGCGCCGAGTTGCTCGGCCAGCCGCATGGCGACCTGTTTGTCGAAGTCGAACCGGCAGCGGATCACGCCGGCCAGCCACCGCACGGAGTTGAGGCTTGCTCCGGCGGTGAGGTGTGCCAGCACCTGGCGCACGGTGAACCCGGTGCACAGCGACAGTGTCGCCCACTGTTGGTCGGTCAGGTCCGCGAGGTCAGCGGCCAGGGCGGCTCGCTCGGCGTGCACCAGCGACCAGATGCCGCTCGCGTGATGCAGGTTGGTTGTCGGTTCTGGTGTAGTCATTCTGACGAATCTCCTGTGTCCGGGGCGTTCGAACGTTGGTCCGTGTGGTCAGCGACTGACCAGCCCGATTCGGTTGCCGTCGGGGTCGGTGAACACGGCGATGCGGCTGACAGCGGTGTCGACCGGGTCCAGGACGCGCCTACCACCGAGCCTTTCCGCGCGGGCGAGTGCACTGTCCACATCATCGACCGGGAAGTAGACGACAATCCCGACATACGGGCTGCTCGGGCCAGCCTGGCCGATCCCGCCTGCTGGCTGGCCGCCATGGTCGCCGACCAGCGCGTAGGTCTCGTCGATGAGCTTCACAGGCCAGCTGAACAGTTCCTGGTAGAAGTGTCGTGCTCGCGCCGCGTCGGGGGTGGAGATGTCGAACCAGGCGGGTCCGTGTGGGCGGCCAGTCGGGCTCATCAGCAGCCTCCTCGGTGAGTCGGTGGTGGTTGTTCACCAGTGGGACTGCGGTCGTTGGGGCAGAATCGTCGCTCGTGGGCGAGGTTTTTTCGGGGCAGTTCGCGGAGGCGGCGGCAGACGGCGCCGAGCAGGCCGAGTTGGCCCGGGCCCGCGACGGCGACGACGCCGCGTTCACCCGCCTGGTGGCGCCGCTGCGCCGAGAGCTGCACGCGCACTGCTACCGCATGCTCGGCTCGGTCCACGACGCCGACGATGCCCTGCAGGAGGCGCTACTGCGCGCGTGGCGAGGGGTTGGCGCGCTTCGAGGGCCGCAGCTCACTGCGCACATGGCTGTACACGGTGGCTACCCGCGCCTGCCTCGACCTGGTCGCCACCCGCGGCAAGCGAGCCCTGCCCACCGATCTCGGCCCGTCCAGCAAGCGCGCCGTGCTCGACCAAGTGCCGCGCACCGACGTCGCTTGGCTGGGCCCCTACCCCGACAGCGGCCTCACCGAGGGCTGGCAGCACCCCGAGGCACGCTACGAGCAGCGTGAGGCCGTGGAGCTGGCCTTCGTCGCCGCCCTTCAACATCTTCCAGGCAACCAACGGGCGGCGCTGGTGCTGTCCGACGTCCTCGGCTACTCCGCTGCCGAGATCGCCACCATGATGGACACCTCGACCACCTCGGTGAACTCCGCGCTCGCGCGAGCCCGCAGGATCGTCGCGAAGAAGGCCCCCGCCCACATCCAGCAGCAGCAGACGCTGCGCACGACCGACGACGCGCGTGTGCGGGAGCTGGTCACCCGGTTCGCCACCGCGCTGGAACGCGGCGACGCCGACGCCCTGGTCGCGCTGCTCACCGAGACGTCACTTGGTCGATGCCGCCGCTGCCGCACTGGTACCACGGCATCGCGGCGGTCACCGACTTCGCCGTGCAGGTTCCCATGACTCGCTGCCCGAGCTGGCAACACCGGCCGACCAGCGCAAACGGCCAGCCCGCCGTGGCGTTCTACCTCGGAGCCGACGCCTCCAGCCCACACGATGCCTGGTCGATCACGGTGCTGACCCTGCACGGCCGCTACATCGCCGAGATCACCTCATTCCTCGGCGCCGACCATTTCCGGCCCTTCGGGCTGCCCACTTCGCTGCCCTGAGCCCGCATAGTGGATCTGCGCTCATGACACCCCACCATCCACCATCCACCCAGAAAGCTCGCCCACCAACGAACACTGTCTTGGGCAACGGGGCTTGGGAATGAACTGCCCGAAACAGAGCACCCTCTTCTGCTGTGATGAGGTACGGCATCCCTGGAGCGGGAGCCAGAACTGGGTGCTCTGCGCGCGGCGCGCGGCCCGTCCGGCGCGATTGCGGGCCGCGCCGAGTCGGCACGTTCTGCGCGCCTGCAGTATCGGTGGAGTTGAGATTCGCCAGATAACTATTCGGCGTTCTGCAGCAGGCTCGCGGCGTAGGCCCCGGGGGGTCTGGCTACCGTCTGTGATGGCCACGAGGCCTTCCTCGTGGCCGCCAGCGGGCAGATCCTGATGGCCGCCAACACGTCCCGTCACCCGTCCCGCCACCCCGACGGCCGGTCTGCTTGGTAACGCGGCATTAGGGACGACTACCGCGGTGTTGCAACCCGCGGTAGTCGTGGTTCAACGGGCACGGCGTGCACCGGCTCTGTGGCACCATCCGCTATCCGAGGGCAGCGTAACCATGTCAAGAAGATCATCGGTAAGCCCTTTGCGGGAAAACCGCTCGTACGGATTGAAAGGAGGATGGGAAACTGGGCCAACCTACGGCACCGGCGCCCCTGACTACCAATGACCGCGAATCCCGCCCCTGATGATGGCAGGCCGCGGACGGTCGTTCTGGTTGAGGGAATGAGCGACCGGCTCGCGCTTGAGGTGCTGGCCCGGCGGCGCGGCCGTGACCTCGCCGCCAACGGCGTCGCCGTCATCGCGATGCACGGCGCGACGAACATCGGCCACTATCTGGAGCGGTATGGTCCGGGCGGGCTCGACGTCAAGGTGGCCGGGCTCTGCGACGCTGCCGAAGAAGACTACTTCCGGCACGCGTTGCGGCGAGCCGGGGTCGGTGCCGGGGCGTCCCGCGCCGCGATGGAGGCGCTCGGCTTCTTCGTGTGCACCCTCGACCTGGAGGATGAGCTGATCAGGGCGCTCGGGACCGAAGCGGTGGAACGGATCATCGAGGCGGAGGGCGAGCTCAGGTCGCTGCGGACCTTGCAGCGTCAGCCCGCCCAGCGGGGCCGGTCCACGCAGGACCAGCTCCGCCGCTTCATGAGCGGCCGGTCCGGCAACAAGCATCGGTATGCGCGCCTACTGGCCGGCGCCGTGGATCTGACCCGGGTGCCCCGGCCGCTGGATGGCGTTCTCGCCCACATCTGACCATGCCCCGGCGCAGCCGCGGCCTGGCCTACGGACCAGGGCCCGCCTGACTACAGCCTGTCACCCTGCGAAACAACCTTGCCCCGCAGCGTTCAGCCCGCGCCCTCAGGACACCGTGACGCTCACCCCCGCCTCTCTGGTCAGGTTGCCCATGATGGCGGTCGCGTGCACGACGAGGTCAGCATTGGGCCAGTAGCTGGGCGGGGTCACCTGGAAGGTCGCGGTGGGCGCGGTGCCCGGCGCGACCGAGGTGAAGTCCGTCGGGCCGACGGGAACCGCGGTCCAGCCCTCTGGAAGTTGCAGCGCCAGCTGAGCATCTGGCACGGTCTCGTCACCAGACGCGGTGAGCTGCACCTGCACCGTCGAGGCCTGACCTTGCGTCATGGTTGACGGCGCGGTGACCACGACCTGGCGGGCCGCCGGGGTTGCCGCCATCGTGAACGTGCCCTGCAACGGCAGGTTGGACAGCGCCGAGGAGTCGCCCAGGTAGACGCCGTAGGTGCCCTCGGTCTGCGTCCAGCCGTTGGCCGAATCGTCCCACCACGACATCTGCTGCGGGGTGACAGTGAACGACGCGGTGGTCGAGGCCCCAGCGGCGAGGTTCACCCGCCGGAAGCCGGCTAGCTGGCGAGGCGGCTCGCCGGATGCCGACGGGTCGCCCAGGTACAGCTGCGCGACGTCGCTGCCGGCCCGCTGCCCTGTGTTGGTGACCGTGGCGGACACCTGCACGTTCTGCGTGCCGTCCGCGGTGGTCGGGGAGATCTGCAGGTTGCTGTACGAGAACTGGGTGTAGGACAGCCCGAACCCGAACGGGAACAAAGGGGTGAGGTTGTTCGCGTAGTACCACCGGTAGCCGACGTCGATGCCCTCGGAGTACTGCACCTGGCTGCCGTTTCCGGGGAACTGCGCGGTGGTGCTCGCCGGTACCTGGCTCAGGCTGGCCGGGAACGTGACCGGCAGGTGCCCGCCGGGATCGGTCTGGCCGAACAGCACGCTGGCCAGCGCGGTGCCGCTGGTCTGGCCCGGATACCAGGTATCGAGCACGGCCGCGACCTGGGACAGCCACGGCGTCGCGACCGGGGCGCCCGCGTTGACCACCACGACCGTGTTCGGGTTCGCCGCCGACACCGCCTGGATGAGCTCGTCCTGCGCGGACGGCAGGTTCAGCGACGAACGGTCCGTGGCCTCCGACTCGGTGTCGTCGGACACCACGACGATCACGGTGGACGCCGACTTGGCCGCGCTGACCGCGGCGCTGATGTCGGGGGACAACGCCGACGGCGTGCCCCACAGCAGCTGCGACGACTGGCCGCTAATGGACAGCGTGTACTGCTGGCCCGCGGTCAGGCTGACCGCGACCGAGTAGGTGTGCACCGGCGGCGTGCTTGGGTTGTCCAGGATCTCCTGCCCGTTCAGGTACAGGTAGGTCGAGGTGTAGCAGCCGCACGGGTTGGTGAGGGCCAGCATGTAGGTGCCGGTCTCCGGTGGAGTGAGCGACCCGGTGTAACTGCCGCCTGAGCCGGTCGAGGAGTAGGCCGGAGACAGGTTGCTGGCCGGGATGGACGGCAGCGAGGTGTCGGTCGGCAGGCCCTGGGAGTAGGTGACGTTCGTCCCTGACCCGGCCGTGGCCTGGATGCCGGCCAGCGGCGTGACGGTACCTGACGGGATCACGTAGGCGCTGCCGCCGCCCGCATACGTGGGCGACGCGGACGCGGACGGGCCGATGACCGCGATCGTGCCGGCGTTGGTGGTGGGCAGCGGCAGGATTGAGCCGGAGTTCTTCAGCAGCGTGCTGCCTTCCTCGGCGACCTGGGTGCCCACTGCCACGTCCGCGGGCGTGGTGACCGTGGCCGAGGTGGACCCGGTCCGCGGCTGGTTGAACAGGTTGTACTGGAACATCTCGGTAAAGATGCGCTGCACCATCGTGTTCAGCGCGCTGCGCGGGATCGTGCCGCGCTGGATGGCGGACTTCAGCGCGCTGCCGTAGTAGGTGCTCTCCGGCTGCTCCATGTCGGTGCCCTGCACGGCCGCCTGGGTCGAGTGCAGCGCGCCGTAGTCGGAGGTCACGAAGCCGGGGAAGCCCCACTCGTCGCGCAGCACGCTGGTCTCCAGGTAGGAGTTGTTGCAGCTGAAGTTGCTGTTCACCATGGAGTACGCGCACATCACCGAGGCGGCGTTGGCCTGCTTGATCGCCGCGTTGAACGACGGCATGTAGATCTCGTGTTGGGCCCGGTTGTCGACGATGACGTTGTCGGCTGAGGTGTTGCGGTAGGTCTCCTGGTTGTAGGCGTCGAAGTGCTTGACCTGGGACATCACGTCCTGGCTCTGCACGCCGTTGATCTCGGCGACATCGAGCGCGGAGTTCAGGGCGGGGTCTTCCGACAGCGCCTCGAACGACCGGCCCCAGCGCGGGTCCCGGTCGATGTTTACCGTCGGGCCGAGGTTGACGCTGGCGCCTTTGCCAAACTCCTCGGCGCCGATCACCTGGCCGAACTGCTGCGCCAGGGACGGATCCCAGGTCGCGGCCAGCGCCACGGGCGCAGCCAGCTGAGTGACGCCGGTCAGCCCGTCGGCGACCCCGGCCGGGCCGTCCTCGAGCCCGAACGCGGGTATGCACAGCGAGGAGATCGCGGGCGTGTAGAACACATAAGGGTTGGACGTGCCGTGGCCCTCCACCATGCTGATCTCCTGGCTCAGCGACATCGCCGCCATCAGCTGCGCGACCCGCTGGGAGATGGGGGCGGTGGAGGTCACCCAGGGGCACGAAGGGCTGGGCGCGGCCGGGCTGGCTCCGCTGGTCGTCGCGGCCGCGGCCGGCACCGCGAGGAACCCGGCCAGGGCTATAGCGCCGACAGCCGCCACGAGCTGTCGCTGCCGGTGTCGCCCGAGTGTTAACAGGGGTTGCATACGTATCATCTCGTTGCCTCCGATGTGCCCGAGTCGAAACGAATGCCCCGTAGTTTCGATAGTTGCTCCGCGACGGCAGCCTGCCAAGACCGCACAACCCGTTTTAAGGGTTTTGTTGACAGCCTTGATTTCCGCCGAATCGGAGGCCGGACTACCCGATGGTGACCGAGGTGTAGGTGACCGTGCAGAACGCCCCTGTGTCGTGTGAGGTAACGGCCATGCCCGCCAGCACCGAGCCGGACAGGTTGGCCATCCGGGTCGGCGCGACCTGGCTTGTGCCCACTCGCGGACTGCTCGCCGCGCTCGGCCTGCCGGTCCCCGCCCGCTCGGACGACAAGATAGAGAGGTAGGCCCCTATGGCCGCGGGCATCACATATAAGCAGTGCGGCTGCTAAGCAGCGTGGGTTCAATGGGTCGTCGCAACGTGACTGGTGGCGGCTTGTGCCGCCTGGTGCAGAAGGTTACCGGTCTGGGTGGCCTGGGGTGCCGCGCTGGCTGGTGATGATGGCGGTGATCAGCTGGCGGCGGGTGGGTGGCTGCGGCGGCCTGGGCCTGGCAGGCGTGTAGCGGCGGGGCCTGCCTGCGCTGAGGGGCGGCGTGCGCACGGTGATATCGATCGCTGTGACGGCGGTCATTGTGTGGGGGCGGCCGTCATCGCGGTTGAGGTAGCGGGAGGTGGCGCATTTGACCTTGCGGGCGCTGAAGCGGGGACGGCGGGCGGGCAGCAGAGTGGACAGGACAGCCCGGCCGATGACGCCGGGCAGGTCAACGGGGCCGTCGGGGCAGATGCCGCGGGCAGCGGTGAGCTCCTCGCGTGCAGCCTCCAGGGCACTGGTGAAGCTGACGCGACCGGGTGCTTCCTGCCGCTGGTCTGCACGCTCAACGCGGCCAGGGTCCTCGTCGCGGCGGCCGCGCTGCTTGGCCTCGACCTCGACCGCATGGCCGAACTCGCGCTGGCCGCCCCGCCCGGCGCCGGAGGTTTGACCCTGCTGCCCTACCTCGAAGGCGAACGCACGCCGAACCGGCCGGAGGCAACCGGCCTGCTGCACGGCATCACAGGAAAGAACGCGACGCGAGAAAATCTGGCGCGAGCGGCTGCCGAAGGGATGCTCTGCGGTGTGGCCGACGGACTCGACGCCATTATCGCGGCCGGTGTGCCGGTCCGCCGGGTGCTGCTGATCGGCGGCGGCGCGCGGTCCGAGGCCGTGCGGCAGATCGCGCCGACTGTGTTCGGCGTGCCGGTCGACGTGCCTCCGCCCGGCGGATACGTGGCCGACGGTGCGGCGCGCCAGGCGGCGTGGCTGCTAGCTGGCGGCGCTGAGCCACCGGCCTGGACGCTCGGCGTCACCAGACGGTATGAGGCCGACCCGCTGCCGCATGTGCGGGAGCGCCGTTCGGGGCGACTGAGTCCCGGCCAGGGCCCTGTGAGCCGAAGGGCGCGGTGCCGCCGGGACTGGCGAGCGAAGTATGCGAGGAGGGAAGGCGGCGCCTTCAAGCGTCCGCAGGCGAGCGGGGAAACTTGCGTTATTGTTGCCGTTGGCGCGCAAGGGCGCCTCCGGGTCCGCGGGCAGGACTTAGTCCACCTTTCTGGCATGTCGAGGCTGAGCACGGCGACATCCTGACCGGCCT
>WNFG01002614.1_pt1 | contig 15073 bp, 13 predicted proteins | sample 5400431 | NCBI WGS metagenome assembly WNFG01 (sample SAMN13153346, study PRJNA577476) | soil metagenome | isolation source: 120 cm saprolite under Douglas fir tree site 2 hole 3 replicate 2 | place: USA:California | collected 2015-04-18 | reverse complement strand
CGGAAGAAGCCGGAAGCGAGCCGCGCGCGGCCCGGGTCACCGTCCACGTTTCGCAGCGCTACGACGACACCAGCGAGTATGCGCAGTGGCACGTTCCCGAAGCGCATTACCTGGAAGCCTGGAGCGATGTGCGCGCCTGCGACGGCACGACGAGCATTATGCAGCCGCTATTGCTCCCGCTGTACGACGGCAAATCGATTCACGAGATTCTGGCAATTTTCGCCGGACAGCCTGACGCTTCCGGCTATGACATCGTTCGCGGTTACTGGCAGGCGCAGCACACCGGCCCGGATTTCGAAGAGTGGTGGCGGCGTTCGGTGCATGACGGTTTTATCAAAGACAGCGCTTCTTCGGTCAAATTGGTTTCCGCAAAGCTGAGCGTGCTGCCTGCGGCGCCCGCGACCTCACTCGGCGGATGGGAAGTTGTCTTTCGTCCCGACCCGTGTATCTACGACGGCAAGTTCGTGAACAACGGCTGGCTGCAGGAAACTCCCAAGCCGCTCACCCGCGTCACCTGGGACAACGTCGTCATGATCTCGCCCGCGATGGCCACCAAAATGGGCCTGCAGGTATTGCAGGATTACGGCGACCATCAGTCCGACGCGCAGAATGTTCTGGTAATTGACGTTCAGGGAAAACGGGTGAGAGCGCCTTACTGGCCACAGCCCGGACATCCCGACGATACGATTACGCTGTTTCTCGGTTATGGACAGAAAAACGCCGGGCGTGTCGGCACAGGCACCGGTTATAACGCCGGTCTGGTGCGCACCAGCACAAGTCAGTATTCCGGATCGGGGGCCAGTATCAGGCTGGCCAGCGGCGAAATCGAAGTGGCTGATCTTCTTTCAAAGGAAGAACGCGCAAAGCTTTCGGAAGAGGGACTTGCGAAGCGCGTGAAAGAGGAGTTAGCAAAGCTTTCGACAGCCGAGATGGAAGCCATCAGGAGAAAGCAGTGGAGCGTCGCTGTCACCCAGGGCCACTTCACCATGGAGAACCGCGAGCCGGTGAAGGCCGTGGAACTGGAACACTACTCAAAGCTTTCGGAAGATGAAAAATGGAAGCACTTCAATGAAGAGCAGCCCAAACCCAAAGAGACGCTGTACGACGATTTCCGCAAAGAAGGTTACTACGACAAATACGCCTGGGGCATGGCCATCGATCTGAACTCTTGTATCGGCTGCCAGACCTGCGCGGTGGCCTGTCAGGCGGAAAACAATATCTCCGTGGTCGGCAAAGACCAGGTGCAGCGCGGACGTGAAATGCAGTGGATCCGCGTGGATGCTTATTACGAGAGCCGCGATCCGCACAACCTGGAAGACGCGAGCAATCCCCGCGCGCACTTCCAGCCCGTGCCCTGCATGCAGTGCGAGAATGCGCCCTGCGAACCGGTCTGTCCGGTGGGCGCCACGGTGCACAGCACCGAGGGCCTCAACGACATGGTGTACAACCGCTGCGTGGGCACCCGCTACTGCTCCAACAACTGCCCATACAAGGTGCGCCGTTTCAACTTCCTGCTGTACGCCGACTTCGAGACACCGGTCCTGAAGATGATGCGCAATCCCGACGTATCGGTGCGCAGCCGCGGCGTGATGGAAAAATGCACCTACTGCGTACAGCGCATCAACGAAGCGCGCATCACCGCGGAAAAGAAAACCGGACCGAATGGCGAGGACGTGCGGATTCAGGATGGCGAGATCATTACCGCCTGCCAGCAGGCCTGTCCGACGGAAGCCATTGTCTTTGGCGATCTCAACGACAAGAACAGCCGTGTTTCAAAACTCAAAGCCGACCCGCGGAACTACGCGCTTCTGGCTGAGCTGAATACGCGGCCGCGCACCACCTACATTGGGGCGGTGCTGAACCCGAATCCTGGGGAGAAGGCATAACGAATGGCTGTGACTGACAACATCGACGTACTGCCGCCCAACCGGGGCATCAAGCCGCCGCTGATCGGGCCGGGTCACGACCTGGGCACGGTCACCGATCGCATCAACGGCCCGGTGCTCAGCAAGCACACCCCGATGTTCTGGCTGGTGGTGGTGGCGCTGGCGGCCGGCCTCGCCGGCATGTTGAGCTCCGCGATAGTTTATCTGTTGCTCAAAGGCACCGGAATCTGGGGCATCAATATTCCCGTGGGCTGGGGATTCGCCATTGTCAACTTCGTCTGGTGGATCGGTATCGGCCACGCCGGAACGCTGATCTCCGCGATTCTGCTGCTGTTCAAGCAGACCTGGCGCACCTCGATCAACCGCTTCGCCGAGGCCATGACGATCTTTGCCGTCATGCAGGCCGGGTTGTTCCCCCTGATCCATACCGGGCGCCCCTGGCTCGCCGCCTACTGGCTGCTCCCGATTCCCAACACCATGAACATCTGGCCGCAGTTCCGCAGCCCGCTGATCTGGGACGTGTTCGCCGTGTCGACCTATTTCACGGTGTCGTTCCTGTTCTGGGGTATCGGACTGATTCCCGATTTCGCCACCCTGCGCGACCAGGCGAAGACGCTGATCGTCCGCCGCATCTACGGAATGCTGGCCATGGGCTGGCGCGGTTCGGCCCGCCACTGGAACCGTTATGAAACCGCCTACCTGCTTCTGGCCGGCCTCGCGACGCCTTTGGTGCTCTCGGTACACAGCGTGGTCAGTCTTGACTTCGCGGTCTCGGTGATTCCCGGCTGGCATACCACGTTCTTCCCGCCTTACTTCGTCGCGGGCGCCATCTACTCCGGATTTTCGATGGTGCTGATCCTGGCGATTCCATTCCGCTATCTCTACGGAATGCAGGATTTCATCACACTGCGCCATTTGCAGAACGCGGCCAAGGTCATGCTGGCCACCGGCCTCATCGTGGCTTACGCCTACGGCATGGAAGTCTTCATCGCCTGGTACAGCAACGACAAGTATGAATGGTCCATGATGATGAACCGCATGCATGGTCCCTATAAGCACTATTACGCGATGCTGATTCTCTGCAACATCCTGATACCTCAGGTGCTGTGGCTGAACAAAGTACGCTCCACGCCCTGGCAGTTGTTTCTGGTATCGCTGGTGGTCAACACCGGTATGTGGCTGGAGCGTTTTGTGATCGTGGTGACCAGTCTGCAGCGCGACTTCCTGCCGAGTTCCTGGGGCATGTACTGGTACACCAAGTGGGACCTGATGATCTTTATCGGGACCATGGGCCTGTTCACGATGCTGTTCTTCTTCTTCATCAGGGTCATGCCTTCGATCTCAGTTTTTGAAATTCGCACTCTACTGCCGCAGGCGAAGGTGAAGCAATGAGCGCCGCGACCGAAATGAATTCGACTGTCTACGGAGTGATGGCGGAGTTCGACACTCCCACGGACCTGGTGCATGCCGCGAAAAGCGCGTATGACGCCGGGTACCGCAACATGGATACCTACACGCCTTATCCGCTCGAAGAGGCGGCCGAGGCCATCGGCATCCACGACAATAAGGTCTCGCTGATTGTGCTGATCGGCGCCATGTTCGGCATGTGTGGCGGGTACGGATTGCAATACTGGGTGTCCGCCGTCACTTATCCGCTCAATATCGGCGGCAAACCATTTCACTCGTGGACGGCATTCATTCCCGTTACTTTTGAATGCACGATCCTCGGAGCGTCGCTGGCTGCCGTGATTGGCATGCTGGCGCTCAACGGGCTGCCCCGGCCGTATCATCCGGTCTTCAATTCGCCCAACTTTGTGCGCGCCAGCCGCGACCGGTTCTTTTTGTGCATTGAATCCGAAGATCCGAAGTTTCGCCTCGATGACACCAAACGTTTTCTTGAGGGGTTCCATCCCCAGGAAGTTACGGAGGTGCCGTATTAATTCTCCGGCACAAACCCGTTCCGCTCTTCTGCTGCTGACCGTGGCGCTGAGCTGCGCCGCCGCCCTCACCGGCTGCCGCCAGGATATGCACGACCAGCCCAAATTCATTCCGCTGCGGATCAACGATTTTTATCCCGATCAGCGCGCCAGCCGCGAGCCCATTCCGGGCACCGTGGCCCGCGGCCAGCTGAAGGATGACACCTACTTCTACAGCGGGAAGCACGGCGTGATTCTCGGCAACGATCTGCCGACGACCATCACCGCCGAGAAGGATTTCGATCTGCACAGTTTACTGTTGCGCGGCAAAGATCGCTTCACCATCTACTGCACGCCGTGCCACTCGACGATTGGCGATGGCCGGGGAATGATCGTGCAGCGCGGCTACAAGCAGCCTCCGTCGTTTCATACCGACCGCCTGAGAAATGCGCCTCTGGGCCACTTCTTCGATGTGGCCAGTAACGGTTTTGGCGCGATGCCCGACTACTCATCGCAGGTGAAGCCGCGTGACCGCTGGGCGATTGCCGCTTATATTCGCGCGCTGCAACTGAGCCGGCACGCTTCCGATTCCGATCTTGAAGCCGGCGGTATGAAGGCAGCGGCGGAATCAAAGGAAAAATCGGAAACCATGCAATCTTCACAGCCCGCTCGGGAAGGCGGTAAACAATGAGTACCGCCGCCCGCGTAATGCCCGCTGACTTCGCCGCACCGCCCATCGTCGCATCCATGCGCACCCGCGCGCTGATCGCGGGTGTGGTGGGAGTGATCCCGGCGGCCTATTTTTTCGCTACTTCCAGGGAGATGTTTCTGCGCTCGTGGCTGGTGGCGTTCATGTTCTGGCTGGGTATGACCATCGGCCCGCTGGCGCTGCTGATGCTGCAATACGTGACCGGCGGAAACTGGGGCCGCATCGGCCGGCGTTTCTGGGAAGCCGCGGTCAAATGTCTGCCGCTGACGTTCCTTTTCTGGCTTCCGATTGCCATCTGGATGAAGGACCTTTATCCATGGGCATCGTGGACCCGCGAAAAGGCCGTGGCCGAGCTGGGCTTTAAGGGCGAGTGGTATCTCACACCGAACGGCTTTGTGGAGAAAGGCATCATCTTCTTTTTGATCTGGGGAGCGTACGCGGCGTATCTGGCCAACTGGTCGAAGAAGGAAGAAGAAGGCCGCACCACCCCTGAAAAGTTTGTGACCGTCCAGAACATCTGCGGTCTCGGCATCATTCTTTATGGATTCACCGTCACCTTCGCGGCCACCGACTGGGTGATGTCCCTGAACCCCTACTGGTTCTCGAGCGTGTGGGGCATGCTGTTCGTGGTGGGCGAGGTGCTCACCGCTTTCGCCTTCACCATCTGGATGCTGGCGAAGCTTTTGCCCACCGAGCCGGTGGCGCGGGTAATGACTCCCGACCGCCTGCACGATTTCGGCAAACTGATGTTCGCCTTCGTTGTGCTCTGGGCCTATCTGTCGTTCTCGCAGTGGATCATCATCTGGTCCGGCAACCTCACCGAGGAAATCAAGTGGTACCTCGACCGCATCCAGGGCAACTGGAAGGGTGTCGCCATCAGCCTGATTCTGCTGCACTTCTTTTTTCCGTTCTTCATTATGCTGTCGCGCAATCTCAAGCGGAACGCGGGGCGGCTGGTGAAGATCGCCATGCTGATTCTGTTCATGCGCTATGTGGACCTGTTCTGGCTGGTGCAGCCGAAATTCCACGCCACCGGCGACTTTCAGCCGCTGAATTACATGAGCATTGCGATGACCGCGGTGAGCGCCCTGGCCATGGGCGGGCTGTGGCTGTGGCTGTTCTTCGGGAACCTGGGCAGGCGTCCGATTATGCCGGTCAACGACCCCAACTTCGCAAAAATGCTGGAAGTGAAACAACATGGATAATCCGAACCCACAATCCGTAAATTCCGGGCACGAAGGCGGCGACATCAGTGTCGGCGGCATCGTTAAATCCGCGGCGGTGCTGGTGGTGCTTGGAGTTTTCTCCTTCTTCGCGGCCACCGGGATTATGCACCTGTTTAACTGGGTGGAAGTCACTTATCTCGATAACAAGATGCCCGCCGCCCAGGAGCATGCCCAGGCCGTGACCCAGGCGATGGAAAAGGTGAAAACTTCCGCCGCCATGCCGGCCGACGGACCCGAACTTTCGCAGACGGAGAAAACGCGCATCGTCGATGAAATGCACGTGCAAACCGTATTTCCGGAACCGCGCCTTCAATATGACGACGTGAGCGATATGTCGGCCATGCACGAGAGTGAAAACCAGAGGCTGAACTCACAGGGGAAAGACCAGGATGGAAACTACATTCCGATCGACCGCGCCATCGATCTGCTGGCGAAGCGCGGCCTGCCTCCCGTGAGCGGCACCTTTACACCGGTGAACCTTGCGCCTACATCGGTAGCCGTGCCGCTGCCGCCGGATATCGTTCCCATGGTTCCGACCGTTCCAACCAAAGTGCCGGCAGCAGGAGCAAAGAAACCTTGAACGCTGGAAGCAAAATTCGGAAGCTGATCGCGACCGGAGCGTTGCTCTTCTCCGCGGCCCTGGCCGCGGGGCAGGCGGCCCCTCGTGGCGACCTGGGCGCGGTCCCGAACCAGATGCCGCCCATGCTGCAAAAAGTGGGAATCGACCAGCATCTGAATCAGCAGATTCCGCTGGATGCGACTTTCGTCGATGAGAACGGAAAGACCGTGCAGTTGCGCCAATACTTCGGTGAAAAGCCGGTCATCATCACCATGGTGTACTACACCTGCCCGATGCTCTGTTCGGAAGTGCTGAACGGGGTGAGCGGCAGCATCAACGGCATCGCGAAGTTCAATGCCGGGCGGGACTTCAATATCGTCTCCGTCAGCTTCGATACGCGAGATACGCCCGAAGCGGCGATGAAGCAACGGAAGAGATTCAGCCAGCGCTACCATCGCGCGGGCTCGGAGAATGGCTGGCACTTCCTTACCGGGCAGCAGGACCAGATCCAGTCCCTGGCTTCGGCGCTTGGTTTTCGTTACGCCTGGGACCCGGAGATACAGCAATTTGCCCACGCCAGCGCCATCATGCTGCTGACGCCCGACGGACATATCGCGCAGTACTACTACGGAATCGAATACGCCCCGCGCGATCTGCAGCTGGGAATCGTGGAAGCGTCGCAGGGCAGGGTGGGCGGCATTGTCGATCAGGTGCTGCTTTACTGCTATCACTATGATCCGCGCCAGGGAAAGTACGGCGCGGCGATCATGAACATTTTGAGAGTCAGCGCTCTGGCCACGGTGCTGGTGCTCGGCGGATTCATGTTTTTCATGTTTCGCCGCTCCACCCCGGCGGAGCAGGCAGGTTGAACAAGGCGAGCTGAATAGATGCAACCTAATTTTCCATTATTTCCTGAGCAGGCCTCGACCATCGCCAAACATGTGGACGCCCTCTACCTGTTTCTGGTGCTGATCACGACCTTTTTCTCCCTGCTCGTGGGTCTCCTGATCGTTTTCTTCGCGGTCAAGTATAGGAAAACCCCCAACCGCACCTCGGAGCAGATCCACGGTTCCATGCTTCTTGAGGTCGTGTGGACGGCCATTCCGCTGGCCATTTCCATGGTCATTTTCGTGTGGGCCGCTTTCCTGTATTACCACATGCAGCGTCCGCCAAAGGACGCCATGGAGATCTACGGCGTCGGAAAACAGTGGATGTGGAAGTTCGAGCATCAGGGCGGGCAGCGCGAGATCAACTCGCTGCACGTGCCCACCGGACGCCCCGTCAAGGTCACCCTGATATCTCAGGACGTGATCCACGATTTTTTCGTTCCCGAGTTTCGGGTCAAGACGGATGTGCTGCCGAACCGATTCACCTACACCTGGTTCGAGGCCACCACGCCCGGCACCTATCATCTTTTCTGCTCGCAGTACTGCGGTACCAAACACTCCGCCATGATCGGCGAGGTGGTGGTCATGAAGCCCGAGGATTTCGAAGCGTGGCTTTCCAGCGGCAAGGCCGAAGGCTCTCTGGCCTCGAGCGGCGAGAAGCTTTTCCAGCAACTGGGCTGCATCACCTGCCATCGCGGCGATTCGGGCGCGCGCGGTCCCAACCTGCCGGGCCTCTACGGACGCAGCGTTCGCCTGACGGATGACCGCACCGTGCTGGCCGACGACAACTACATCCGCGAGTCGATTCTCAACCCCAACGCCAAAATCGTCTCCGGGTTCCAGCCCATCATGCCGACCTTCCAGGGCGTCGTGAAAGAAGACGATCTGGTGCAGTTGATCGCCTATATCAAATCGATGCCCACCGTGGATGCCGGGCCCATCAACAACCGCACCTCGCCCGCCATGATTCGCGACAGTGAAGTGACCAACATTCAGCAACAGATGCGGCAGGACAATGCCGGGAAGAAATCACCAGGGAAACAACCATGAGCACCGCGACGCAAGCCGTAATGCCTGAAACGCATTACCTGAATGAAAATTATTCCATCCGTTCGTGGCTCCTGACCGGGGACCACAAGCGCATCGCCATGCTGTATCTGGTCACGATCACCTTCTTTTTCTTTCTGGGAGGAATGTTCGCGGCGCTGATTCGCCTGGAACTGCTCACCCCCGCCGGCGATCTCTTCCAGTCGGACACCTACAACAAACTGTTCACCATGCACGGCGTGAACATGGTCTTCTTTTTCCTGATACCCTCGGTGCCCGCGGTGCTGGGCAACTTCCTGATTCCGATTATGATCGGCGCGAAGGACCTGGCGCTCCCGAAAATCAACCTGCTGAGCTGGTACATCTTCATCGCCGGCGCGCTCTTTTCGCTGACCGCCCTGATCTATGGCGGCGTCGATACCGGCTGGACCTTCTACACCCCGCTGAGTTCCGGTTATCTGAAGACGCCCGTGATCGTAATGGGTGTCGGAATCCTGATCGCCGGCTTTGCCTCCATCTTTACCGGGCTGAACTTTATCGTGACCGTCCACCGCATGCGCGCCCCCGGCATGACCTGGGGCAGGCTGCCGCTGTTTGTATGGGCCAACTACGCCGCTAGTCTCATCATGGTCCTGGGAACGCCGGTGCTGGCCATTACCCTGATTCTGCTGGTGCTGGAGCGCGGCTTCCATATCGGAATTTTCGATCCCAAACTGGGCGGCGATCCGGTCCTTTTCCAGCACATGTTCTGGTTCTACTCGCATCCGGCGGTGTACATCATGATTCTGCCGGGCATGGGTGTGATCAGCGAAATCATTACCTGTTTCTCGCGCAAGCGGGTCTTTGGGTACACCTTCATCGCGTTTTCCAGTATCGCGATCGCGGTTTTCGGCTTTGTCGTCTGGGCGCATCACATGTTCGTGGCCGGCATCTCCACCTACTCGGCCATGGTCTTCTCGCTGCTCAGCTACGCGGTCGCCATACCGTCGGCGGTCAAGGTATTCAACTGGACCGCCACCATGTACAAGGGCTCGATCACCTTTGAAACGCCCATGCTCTACGCCTTCGGCTTCATCGGCCTGTTCACCATCGGCGGACTGACCGGCCTGTTCCTGGCGGCCCTCGGTCTCGACGTCCATATTCACGATACCTACTTCGTAATTGCCCACTTCCATTACGTAATGGTGGGCGGCATGGTCATGGCCTATCTGGGAGGAATGCATTTCTGGTGGCCTAAGATCACCGGACGCATGTATCCCGAAGGCTGGGCCAAACTGGCCGCGCTCATCACCTTTGTCGGCTTCAACCTGACGTTCTTCCCGCAGTTCATTCTCGGCTACCTCGGAATGCCGCGCCGCTATCATGCGTATCCGGAAGAATTCCAGGTGCTGAACGTGCTTTCCAGCGCAGGCGCTTCGGTGCTGGCGGTCGGGTTCATTCTGCCCGCCATTTACTTCCTGTGGTCGCTTCGCTATGGAGAGATTGCCGGTCCGAACCCCTGGAACGCGAAGGGCCTGGAATGGCAGACGACGTCGCCGCCGCCCACGACGAATTTCCTTGTGACACCGGTGGTCACCGAAGAACCTTACCACTACGGATCCGACGAGGAGGTCACCTTTGGCCACTAGCCAGACGCCTACCCCCGCCGCGGAACATCGGCATCATCCGGCATGGGCCCATCAGTTCGACGACATGGACCAGCAGAGAGAAGCCTCATCGTTCGCCATGTGGGTCTTTCTGCTGACGGAAATCATGATGTTCGGCGGGCTGTTTACCGCCTACCTCATTTATCGTCTGAAGTACTACGATGCTTACGTCGCCGGCAGCAGCAGTATTAATATCTGGTGGGGATTCGGCAATACGATCGTTCTGATTCTCAGCAGCTTTACCATGGCCATGGGAGTGTGGGCCGCGCAGAAGGGCCGGCGGAAGCTGTTGGTTCTGTATCTGGTGCTCACCATCATTCTGGGCACGGCCTTTCTCGGTGTGAAAGCGGTCGAGTACAAAAACAAATATGACGAATGTCATATTCCCGGTCAGGTCATTGGCAAGGGCTTCAACGCCACCGGCGGAATTGGCTGCAGCGGAGAAGGCGCCAACATCGCCGAGGAACTTCAGCATCCGAAGAACGCCCAGGGGCAGGAAGTCGCCGGAAAGCCCGCGGCGGCGGCCGAGCAGATCGCCCGCCAGACCGAAATCTTCTTCGTTTTCTACTTCGCCATGACCGGACTGCACGCCACCCACATGATCATTGGTATCGGTGTGCTCTTCTGGCTGGTATGGCGCGCCTGGAAGGCGGAATTCGGGCCTGAGTATTACACTCCGATTGAGAATTTCGGCCTGTACTGGCACTTTGTCGATATCGTGTGGATCTATCTGTTCCCGCTGCTGTATCTGATTAACCGGATCCCGCATCACTAGAGGAAATGACGATGTCTGAGAATACCAACGAAAAGTCGCACGCGCATCCGACGCCGGGCCTGTATATCGGCATCCTGATCGTCCTGCTGATCGGCACGTGTCTTACCGTCTTCGCCGCTTTCAGAGACATGGGCATGTTCAACCCCATCGTGGCCCTGACCATCGCCACCACCAAGGCGACCCTGGTGATCCTGTTCTTCATGCACGTGCGCTACAGCAGCAGGCTGACCATTGTTACGATCTGCGCCGGGTTCTTCTGGCTGCTGATTCTGATTACGCTCAGTCTCACGGATTACCTGACCAGGTAATTCATCGTCCGGAAAATCCACGGCCCTGGCGGTTGCCAGGGCCGTGTCGTTTTAACCTGAGCGCGACACAACCGCCATTGGCAGACCTGAACTTTCGGTTCGGCCCGTTCTCCTTTGTGTTACTTCGTGACCTTTGTGGTGATTCGAGTTTGCTTGCGCCGTAAGCCGGCCCGATTCTATAAACTAAGGCCCAACTTGTTTCCCGCAAACATCCGGGCGTATGCTTGCGCCCGTTATTAGAAATCTTTCATGAACGTGAACGGTGGCAGGCAATGTTCGATCTCTTGCACGGATGGTTATTCGCCAGACGCTGGAGAATCTATGCTGCTCTGGTTCTCTTGTCGGTCCTTCCGCTCCTTCTGTTTCTTTCCACCGCCGACCGGTTTTTAAGAAGAAGAGTGACCACCGAACTTTTGACGCAGACCGGCCCGGTGGCCGACCAGGCTGCGAGCACCATGGAAAAGCGCCTCGCCGACGCCAAAGACTCGCTCAAGTCCATCGCCGCCGATCCTTCTTTGCTTGCCGCCTGGACGCAAGGCGACCAGCGGACGCTCGCTGCCCGCCTGCGTCAGGCCCACGGGCTGAAACGCAACGTCCGGGCGCTTGCGATCTACGATCTCCAGGGCTCCCTGCGCACGCATGATCCGGAGTCGGAGCCGCTCGCTTCCGATGCCTCATCGCTGGAGTGGTTCAGGGCCGCTCTGCGGCCGGGCGGCGAATTCGTCTCCGGGCTGGCGCCCGCATTCTCCGGTTCCTCTGAGTCGGCCATCACAGTTGCTGTGCCGCTCAATCCCGATCGGCCCGCGGGAATCATCGCGGTGACTTACAGCGCGCAGACTCTCAGGGACTGGATGAGCGATATTTCCCGGAATGACAGCCGCTGGATTTCCGTCGTCGACCAAAAAGGCACGGTGGTGGCCGGCCGGGAACTCGGTTCTCCCGATGGCCATCACAACGCCGGCGACCGCGAAGAAGTGAGGAAGGTGCTCGCGGGCCGAAGCGGCGCTCTGTATATGTCGGTGGAGGGCAGGCCGGTCCTCGTCCACCTGCATCCGATTCCCTCCGTAGGCTGGGGCGTACTGGTGGAAATTCCGAATGAGGAGCTTGATAAGGCGATCTGGAAGTTCGAGCGTCCGCTGGCGCTGCTGGGTGTTGTCTTCGTTATCTTCGCGGTGGGAATTGGCGGGACCGGCGCCTGGCTGTACACGGAACGCAAACGTGCGCTGGAAAGAATTCAACATCTGAACGCCGAACTTCAGGACCGTATTTCAGAACTCGAGGCCCGGAACAGGGAACTGGATGCTTTCAGCTACTCGGTTTCGCACGACGTCCAGGCTCCCCTGCGGCATATCGAAGGCTTTGCAAAATTGCTGCGGGAGGAATGCGGGCAGATGATGACACCCACCGGTCGGGAGTTTCTTGAGCAAATCCGGAACGGCGCTCTCCGCATGCGGCAGTTGGTCGATGGTCTTTTGAGGATTTCCAGGCTGGGTGAGCAGGGACTGAAGCTGCAGGTGACCGATCTGGAAGAGCTGGTCCGCGAGGTGGTTTCCGGCCTGCAACGCGATCTGGGAGACCGAAAGGTAACTTTTGAAATCGGTCATCTTCCGCCTGTGGAGTGCGATCATGCGCTGGTGCGTCAGGTGTTCTGGAATCTCCTGTCGAATGCGGTCAAGTTCACTTCCACGCGGGAACATGCCACCATCGAGGTCGGTCAGTCGGGCGATGGGAATGGCGGCGTCCTGTTTGTGCGCGATAACGGCGTCGGCTTCAATATGAAATACGCAGACAAGCTGTTCGGCCTGTTTCAACGGCTTCACCGCCAGGATGAATTCGAAGGGACCGGCGTAGGCCTGGCCACCACCCAGCGGATCATCCTCAAACACAAAGGGCGCATATGGGCGGACGCCGAACCCGAACATGGCGCATCCTTTTTCTTCAGTCTGTCGCCGCCAGGAAGGGAAGCTCAGCTCTGATCAGTCGCCTCAGTCGCCCGTTAAACGCAAAGCGTGAAGAGCCCGTGGCTGCGGCTTTCTCTCTTCAGCAGTGCTAATCCTGAAAGTCTTCGTAGCTTGCGACGATTTTGACTCGGAAAAACAACCCCCTGCCTGCGCTTTTCCCTGCGTCCCCTGCGCCCCCTGCGTCCTCTGCGGTGAGGGGTTTTGGCTGCGCTCCGTTGATGGCTTCCGATTTTTAGACGCCGCTCTCCACAGCCTGCGCCACCCGCAACACCGTGCTCTCGTCGAAATGCCGCCCGAGAATTTGTATCCCGATCGGCAGTCCCGTCTTCGTTACTCCGCACGGAACGCTGATTCCCGGTATGCCCGCAAGGTCGGCGGTGACCGTATAGATGTCTTCCAGATACATCGCCACCGGATCATTCGTTTTCTCGCCGATCTTGAACGCCGGATTCGGCGTGGTGGGCGTGACGATGGCATCCACCTTGGCGAACGCCTCTTCGAAATCGCGGGTGAGCAGGGTGCGCACCTGCTGGGCCTTACGGTAGTAAGCGTCGTAGTAGCCGGAACTCAGCACATAGGTACCCAGCATGATGCGGCGTTTCACCTCGGTCCCGAATCCCTCGTCGCGGCTGCGCCGATACAGCTCGGAAAGGTTTTTCGGGTTCGCCGTTCGATAACCGTAGCGCACGCCGTCGAAGCGCGCGAGGTTGGCCGAGGCCTCGGCGGTCGCGATTACGTAATAGGTGGGCACGGCATAGCGCGTGTGCGGCAGCGAGACGGGAACAATCTCGCATCCCGCGGCCCTGAGCCTGTCGATGGAAGCCTCCACCGCGACCCGGATCTCGCTATCCAGTCCTTCGCCGAAATACTCCTGAGGGATGCCGATCTTCAGCCCGCGCACTGGCCTGGCGATCTCCTGTTCGTAATCCGGCACAGGGACGTTTGCCGACGTGGAATCCAGAGGGTCTCTGCCCGCGATGCAGCGCAGGAAGATGGCTGCGTCCTTCACCGTGCGGGTCAAAGGGCCGATATGATCGAGCGACGAGGCGAAGGCGATCAGGCCATAGCGGGAAACCCTTCCGTAAGTCGGCATCATTCCGACCACGCCGCAGAACGCGGCGGGCTGGCGAATCGAGCCTCCGGTATCGGAGCCGAGAGCGGCGACGGTCATTCCGGCGGCCACAGCGGCCGCCGAGCCTCCGCTGGAACCGCCCGGGACCCGCGATTTGTCGCGGGGATTCCGCACCGGCCCGAAAGCCGAGTTCTCATTGGACGAGCCCATGGCAAACTCATCGCAGTTGGTCTTGCCGACGATGATCGCGCCCGCGGCTTCCAGCCGCGCCACCGCCGTGCAGTCATAGGGAGGAATGAAATTCCCAAGAATCTTCGACCCGGCGGTGCTGCGCACTCCCCTGGTCACCATGACATCCTTGATGCCCACAGGAACGCCGGCGAGAGGTGGCAGCGGATCGCCTTTGGCGGCCAGATCGTCCATGCGCTGTGCCTGTTGCCGCGCGCGTTCTTCGCTCAGGGTGAGGAAGGCGTTGATCTCGCCGTTCTCTTCGGCGATGGCGCGGTAGCATTCATCGACCACGGACTGCGCGGTGAACTGCTTCGACGCAAGACCGCTGCGAACCGAATCCACGCTGAGCCGGCGGATATCCATGGTCTCTTCCATCACTTTTCGATGACTTTGGGGACTTTGAAGAAATCTTCGTCCGCGCCGGGTGCGTTCTGCAGCGCGAGGCGATGAGGAAGGCAGGGAACAACCACATCCGCACGCTGTGTATAGGCGAAGCGCTCGCCGCCACCGAGGTCAGAGGCCCCAAACCGCTCGGAAACCTGCGCCATGGGGGCCACATTGGAGGTGTCGAGCTCCTTCATCTGATCGATGTAACCCAGAATCGAGTTCAGATCGGTGACCAGACGGGCGCGTTCATCCGCGGTGAGTTCGAGGTTGGCCAGGTCGGCCACGTAGGAGACGATTTTGTCGGTGATGGTCATGAGAGCTTCTGGCTGCTTGCTTCTGGTCTGGTCGTAGCTGGTATTTGGTGCCTGGTAGTTGGTTTTAATTCGCGTTCATTCGCGTTCATTCGCGGCCAATCGCCTTTTGCCGGCGGCTTCGAAGTACACTTCCTTCACCACCGGGCCCA
>WNFG01005483.1_pt1 | contig 15076 bp, 16 predicted proteins | sample 5400431 | NCBI WGS metagenome assembly WNFG01 (sample SAMN13153346, study PRJNA577476) | soil metagenome | isolation source: 120 cm saprolite under Douglas fir tree site 2 hole 3 replicate 2 | place: USA:California | collected 2015-04-18 | reverse complement strand
CACGTGTGCCTCGGCAATGGGCTTCTTTGGGCCGACGAAGCGCAGGCCGCCGAGGCGGAGTATCGGATGGCGGCGAAGCTCGATCCTTCTGATCCGGAACCGTACTCCGGGTTAGGCAGGATTCAGGAAAAACAGAAAAACTATGATGCGGCCCTGGCGGAGTATAGGACGGCCGAGAGATTGGGTGCGGGTGTACCCCACACTTATGAAGATGTTGGACGGGTTCTGCTAGCGAAGAAAGATTTCGCCGCAGCGATTGACGAGCTGAAGCGAGCCGACGCTGTGTCGCCGAGCAGCTGGAAGATACATGATCTTTACGGGCAGGCATTGGTGGCAGTCGGCCAGAATGATCTGGCGATCTCCGAATTCAAGGAGGCGGTTTCGCTCGATCCGAAACAGTCGCAGGTGATGACCGAGTTGGGACTTGCTCTGGAAAAGAAAGGTGACTGGGTGGGAGCGCTCGAACAATATAGAAAAGGAGCGCTTACCGAAGCGGACCGGAAAAACAAGGCTCAACCGGGTGAACTGTACAATTCCAGCACCGAGTCCCAAGCTGCATACAAGGCGGCGCAACTGCGCTTCGCAGATTATCTGGCATCTTTGAAGGTTGCGGGAAAAACGGCCGAGGCGGCCGAATTGAAAGGTCGCGCCCGCATGCTGGAGACCTCTGCTGGCACTTTGGAAAAAGTGCAAATGGCAATGCAGGCAGGCGAGCGAGCGTTCAAGGAAAGGCGGTTTGAGGAGGCCGAGAAATCCTACAAGGAAGCGGTGACACTGGCGGAACACTTGCCGCCGGGGGATGAAAACCTGATTGTCGCGCTTGGGCGTCTTGGCAACGCATATGGAATGCGGCAGCAGTATACGGACGCGGAAGCCGCATTCCACCGGCAGCTCACCATCATCGAGAAGACGTTTGGGCCCACGTCTCCGCGGATGACAGATCCGCTGTCTTTCCTGGGGAGCATTGCCGGGGGGCTGAAGAACTATACGGCCGCCGAGAGTTATTTCCAGCGAGCGCTTGACATCAATCTTAAAATCTTCGGCGAGAACAGTACGCGGACTTCAGAAAGCCTGAGGGTGATGGCCGGGCTGTATATGGCGCAGAGCGACTGGAGTAAAGCCGAGCCGTATTTGCTGCGAGCCGTAAAAGGGAGCGAAGCGGCGGCTGGGCCGGACGACAACATGGTACTGGTGCCATTGTGGGGGATCTGTGATCTTTACGATCGCTGGGGCAAGCCGGAGAAGTCGCAGCCTTGCTGGCACCGGGCGACAGAACTCATGGAGAAGCAGGTCGGAGTGAATAGTCCTGATCTGGAAACGTCTCTCACCAACGAGGCCAATGCGCTGCGCAAGCTGGGGCGCAACAGCGAGGCGGATCCACTGGTGCAACGGTTAGCCAAGATTCAACTAACCGCGTCGCAGATCAAGTGAAGGACTGATGCTAGCTCAGGCGCTTCATGGGCGTGCGGTGGCGCCTTGCGTTTTTTGCAAGAGCCTGCCCTGAGCGAAGCCGAAGGGGTGGGGATTTCAGCTGCGGACGCCATGGGCGTTTGGTTGGTTCGCTGGACACGTCCGTGGTGCGCACTCTTCGAACACCGCAGAGGGTGCGGCGGCCTCATTTGTTTAAGATCTCGACATTTAGAAGCGAAGGAAGTGGGCCATCGCCGTATCTACCACTTCTGCAGCCAGGGCGGAAGCGATGACGCGAGCGAATACTCCCCAGGTCCCGTCAACAGAAGCGCTGCCGCCACTAGCAACTGGGTCAGGGCATACTCGGCGCCGCCGCTGGAAACGTCAAAACCGTGGGGGAGGTGGACCAAAAAAATCGCTCCCAACATGACAATACATAATGACGCCGCACCCACCCGAAACAGAATGCCAGTCAGCATGGCAAAGGCTCCGCCCGCCTGTGCCAGTCCAACCAGGTAGGCGACCGCAATCGGCCAATGGTGGGACGCCGCGAATGGCCCGGGGCCAGGTCCTCCGAACGCACCGAACAGGATCGCGCTTCCGTGGTAAAGGAACGCCGAGGCGGAAGCGATCCTCAGCAGCAGAAGCGCCACACTGAGCTGCCGCCCAGAATGGATTAAAGGATTCATCGCCGTCCTCCGGACGAAGTCTATCAAGCCGGATAAAAGTATGTCACTCATGTTGATCGAGCTCACCTTCTGGCCGTCGTTCAGTATCTCGCGCATCTGTGGGGACAGCCGCCCTCGGCTGTCCGGTCGAGCGAAGCTCGACTGGTTCTTGCCCGCCGCAAAACAGCCGTGCTTCGCCCGGCACGACAGCCGAGGGCGGCTGTCCCCACAGTCGCGAGATCCACACGGCCATGTGACATCTAACCTTGCCTCCCATCCAAAATCCGCGGATCATAGTTGAAGCAGGGGCGGTAGACGTTAGAGCAGGGGCGGTAGACCCAGCGCGGGGCATAAGTCGTTTAAACACAAGATTTTACCCGTAACCTATTGTGCCCCTAGGATTACTTTGCAAAATCGCGCCAACAGTATGATTCCAATAGATCGAGGGGGAGGGGGAGGGGGAGGGGTACCCAACCAACTTTTCCCAAATGGACACGCAGCACAACCCCGATCCGCCGCGCCCAAAACGGCAGCTAGGAAGGGAGAATTTCTAGCCGCGAATTGACACGGCTTTTCGATGACTTTCCCCTGTGTAACCCTGTGTCCTCTGTGGTTTCGAGCATGGAGACCATCACCCCCTCTGCTAGAATCGCCTCAATATGAGCCCCCAAGCGCCATTCACCAATGTTCCTGATGCGATTGAGGAAATCCGCGCCGGCCGCATGATCGTCGTGGTCGACGACGAAGACCGCGAGAACGAAGGCGATCTGACCCTCGCGGCGGAAAAGGTCACACCCGAAGCCATCAACTTCATGGCCAAGTTCGGCCGCGGACTGGTCTGCCTCACCATGACTGAGGAACGCCTCGACCACCTGCGCATCGGACCCATGACGACCGAGAACACCTCACAGTACGGAACCGCCTTCTGTGAGGCGATTGACGCGCGGACCGGCGTTACGACCGGCATCTCGGCCTATGACCGCGCGCGGACGATTCAGGTTGCCATCGATCCCGCAACGCAGCCGGCGGATCTGGCGCGCCCAGGCCACGTCTTCCCTCTGCGCGCCCGGAAAGGCGGCGTGCTGGTTCGCGCGGGCCAGACGGAAGCCTCCGTCGACCTGGCGCGCCTGGCGGGCATGGTCCCTGCCGGCATCATCTGCGAGATCATGAAAGATGACGGAAGCATGGCTCGCGTTCCCGACCTGATCGAATTCTGCCGCGAGCACAGCCTGAAGATGCTCACCGTGGCCGAACTCATTCGCTACCGCATGGCGCATGAGCGATACGTGCACCGCGTGGGTGAGGCGCTCGTGGACACGCGCTTCGGTGAATTCCGCGTCATTGCTTACGAGAGCGAAGTCGACGGTGGCGAGTCGCATGTGGCGCTGGTACGAGGCAATATCGACGACAGCGAGGTTCCCGTGCTGGTGCGGATGCACGCCCACTGCCTGATGGGCGACGTTTTCGGATCGACCGCGTGCGAGTGCCATGCCACACTGGAAGGCTCCCTGCGCCGTATCGCGCAAGAGGGCCGGGGCGCCCTGATCTACCTCCACCAAACATCAAAGGGCTTCTCTACCGAGCGAGTTGGCGAACGCGCGGGAGAGCGTACCGCACTAAGCTTCCACCGCGGGCGAAAGCTGCCAACCCTGCTAGAAAATGAAAGGCAGACCCAGCGCGAAATTGGCATCGGCGCTCAGATACTATCCGACCTGGGGTTGAGGCGAATCCGCCTGCTGACCAACCGTCCCAAGCGCGTGGCCGCGTTGGAAGGGTTTGGAATCGAAATCGTCGAGCAGGTGCCGGTGGAACTAAGTGAGATGAAGATTAGAAATCGGTGACTCAGAATGGCTTGCGAACCACGACTTCGGCCTCACGGATAAAAAACTGTGCTGAGCACTGCTCCGAGCCGCAAATTACAGGCATCAGCCCGTTAATCTGCCTGCGCGTGATGAGGCCCAGTATGCCGCAGGAGGGGCAGGAGAGCACGGCCCAGTAAGGATCTTCCTTTTCGCCAATCTCACCGGCATTCTCGAGCACAAAAACCGTACCGGGAGCCATCTGCTCCGGGATCCACTCGCTCAGCAAGTCCAGTTCGCCGACCATGTCTTCCTCCCCCGCCTTTGTGAACCAAACTTCCCTGCCTATGAAGCCTTTTTAGCACGCCGGCGCTGGTCCGGCGATGTTACTGAAGTATTCGCCTTTCGGGAGATGACCCCAGCCCGAACCTGACGGACGGCGTCGCTAAGACAAATGCCCAGGATCGGCTGACTCGAATTCTTCAGGATGTCGACAATTTGCCGTGCCGATGTTTCGAGATAAAGATGAGTGCCGTCGGTGAAAATCACCGCAACCTCGGTGAGGTGGTTCATCGAATACAAGCGACGATGCCCCTCCCGGGCGGGCTTTACCACTCCGCGCTCGTCCCACCACTGCAGCTGGCGGGCAGTGATCCCAGTCAGTGCAATTACCTCTCGGGATGTAAAACGGTCTGGCATAAATCCTCAATCATGTTTGAAACAATGTACTATCAAAATGTTTGAAACATTTTAGGCATGAATGGGTTAGAGTCAAGCAAAGAATAACGGCAGGCGGGGTTAACTAAGAGAGTTCATCTGGCAGCAAAGGGCGCGGCGGATCCGTCACAACCCACCGCCGACGAAATGAACGACCTCCAGGCGGTCGCCTTCGGTGAGTTTTGTATCGCTCCAGCGGTCTCGGGGCACGATATCGCGATTTAGTTCCACCGCCACGCGATCGGGCTTCATGCCTAAAATGTCGACGAGCGACGCGAGGGTAAGAGGTGTGGGCGAATCGTCGAAGATCCGCTCTTCACCATTGATCTGCAGCTTCATTATTTTGCGCTTGGGAAAACTACGGCGGCTAAAGCCGAACACAATCAGAGCCTTTACGGCATGACTGAAGTCCATGCCGTAATACGAACCCGACGCACGAACCCAACGTATTTTCCAGAACCTGTCACTCCGCTCTGCGAAGCAAAAACTTCCGGGTAGCGGTGCGGCCCTGATAGTTGACCTGGACCAGTACAGACGAATCTGGCAGGCCCGATTCTTCAACCTCAATCCTGATCTCGGCGGCACCGCCGGAGTCGGCAACGGCCTGGGTGTAAAACGGTGCTGCCTCGGGACGGGCAAAGCGAAAGATAAGACGAGCACCGGCGGCCGGCGATCCTCCCTCGGTGACCCGCAACTGCATAGTCAAGTTGCTGGCTGCATGAACCGACTCAGTGTTCACCCATTGGATCTCAAGCTCTTTGATGCCTGCAAGTGCGTCGGGTTCAGGGTGATCGAGGATGCCGTCCAGATTACCTTCCCGAATAGCGTCCAGCACCAGGCGATGCTGGTCGCGCAGTTGCTGCTCCTTATTAGTATCTCCAGATTGTGTTTGGCTGGGGGACGGAGCGTAGGACGTAGCCTTCTTGCCCACGCAACGCCCGCGCACGAACACCTGCGTTTGCAGTAGAAGCTCGCTTTCGCGGGCCTCACTCTGCACGTGGTAAATCGTGTCGCCATGTTTTACGTCGGTATTGAAGCCGAAGATCATAGGAATTTTGTGATTTCGAAATTTGGTAATTGAGTAATTTGCGCTCCCTCGAACTCCGCGGTCCGAACTGTTCTCAAGTTACAAAATCACTCAATTACACAATTACGAAATCTTGTCGGCGCTCGCTTGACACTGCTGACAGCGAGCACCTAATCTAGAATGTTTAAGCCTTGCTTGGCGCGAATTATATATATCTCATCCTATGCCCGACAATTACTTCGTTCGCTACCTGCCGTTTTTGATCCATATTCTGCTGGCCGGTGGGATTGCGACTGCAATTGTCACGCTTTCCTGGCTAATCGGGGAGCGGAAACCGACCCGGGCCAAGCTTGCTCCCTACGAATGTGGCATGACGCCAGTTGGGGACTCCCGCGGCCGCTTCTCGGTGAAGTTCTACCTCGTCGCCATGCTGTTTATCTTATTTGACGTAGAAGCAGTCTTTATTTATCCCTGGGCCGTCATTCTGCGTGATCTCAAGCGCTTTGGCCTTTGGGAGATGCTGGTGTATATCGGTATTTTTCTCGTCGGCTTCTTCTATGTGTGGAAGAAGGGCGTTCTGGACTGGGGCGCGGCCTCGTTCAAGCGTGGGGACCTGTAATGGCGTTGACCGCGGCCGTCACTAATCTTGAGGAATTGAAGGGCCATCCGGCGATTGCGCGACTGCAGGCCTGGAACGCTTCCGCAGTGCAAAACGCAAAGTTCGATCGGGACGAGATGACAATCTACGTCGACCGGGAGAACATCCGCGAGGCTTGCGCCCTGTTACGCGATGATGCGGAGTGCGCTTTCAACTTCCTTTCCGACGTTACATGTGTGGACTGGTATCCGGCCGAGCCCAGGTTTGAGGTTGTCTATCACCTGCTCTCCATTTCTAAGAAAGAACGCGTCCGGCTGAAGGTTCGCCTTGATAGTTCCAGCCCGGCTGTCGAGTCCATTACGTCGGTCTGGTCGGGCGCCAATTACTTTGAGCGCGAGGTCTTTGACCTGTTTGGAGTACGGTTTACGGGGCATCCTTATTTGCGCCGCCTGCTGATGCCCGAAGACTGGGAAGGCCATCCTCTGCGGAAAGATTATCCGGTGGAGGGCTACCGCTAGGCATGGCACACCTCACGCCTACCCCGGTTCTCGAACCCGGCCAGGATCGGACCATGATCCTGAACATGGGGCCGCAGCATCCGTCGACTCACGGTGTGCTGCGTGTTTTGCTTGAGATCGATGGCGAGACTGTGGTGCGGATCATGCCCGACATCGGATTCCTGCACACCGGGATCGAAAAAACGTGTGAGGCTAAGTTTTATCAGCAGGTTGTGCCACTCACGGATCGCATCGACTATCTCTGTCCCCTGACCAACAATCTCTGCTATGTGCTGGCAGTTGAAAAGTTGCTGGGGCTGGAGATCCCGCCGAAAGCACAGTGGTTGCGCGTGCTGCTCAACGAACTGACGCGCATCAACTCACACCTGGTCTGGCTGGGCACGCACGCTCTCGATATCGGCGCCATGACCGTCTTTCTGTACTGCTTCCGCGAGCGAGAAGAGATCCTGAAGATCTTCGAGATGGTCAGCGGGCAGCGCATGATGACCTCTTACTTCCGCGTGGGAGGGATTGCGCTTGAGCCGCCGCTGGGATTCTTTGACCGCGTGCGCGATTTTGCCAGCTACTTCCCCGAGAAGGTGGACGAGTATGAAAATCTGCTCACGGGCAATCCGATCTGGATGATGCGGACCCAGGGTGTGGCGAAGATGACGCCCGAAGATGCCATTGCACTGGGCGCGAGCGGGCCGACCCTGCGTGGCAGCGGCGTGGACATCGATCTGCGGCGCGACATGCCTTATTCGGGCTACGAAAACTTTCAGTTCAATGTGCCGGTGTCGCAGGATGGCGACGTTTTCGCGCGCTATATGTGCCGTGTGCTTGAAATGCGCGAGTCAATCAAGATCGTGAAACAGGCGTTGGATGGTATGCCGGAAGGGCCGATCAAAGCTGACGCCCCCAAGGTGGTGCTCCCTGACCGTGAGAAGATGAAAACGCAGATGGAAGCGCTCATCTATCACTTCAAAATTATTACCGAGGGTTTCGCGGTGCCGGCCGGAGAGGTGTATCAGGCAGTCGAATCTCCGCGCGGCGAGATGGGCTACTACATCGTGAGCGACGGTACGGCCAAACCATACCGAGTGCATATGCGCGCCGCGTGTCTGGCGAATCTGCAGACGCTGCCCAAGATGTGCGAGGGGCGACTGCTCGCGGATGTGGTGGCGGCGATCGGGTCGATCGACATTGTGCTGGGAGAGATCGACCGGTGAGGAATTGAGTAATTGGGCGATCGGGCGATTTGGTGATTTGAAGGCGGTGGCTGTGAGCAGTCAGCCGGAGCAGTTACGGGATCGCACGAAGGCATTCGCGTTGCCGGTGATTCGGCTTTACCGATCGCTGCCCTATAAAACGGATGCTCAAGTGTTGGGCAAGCAACTTCTACGATCTGGCACCTCGGTCGCCGCGAACTATCGAGCCGTTTGCCGAGCCCGGTCGAAGGCGGAATTTGTGGCGAAGATTGGCGTAGTAGTTGAGGAGGCGGACGAAGCAGTTCTATGGCTAGAGCTGATGACGGAATCTGGAATTGTGCCGTTGGCGAAGACGGAGGCTCTGCTTAAAGAAGCGAATGAATTGACGGCGATTTTTGCGGCCTCACAACGTACGGCGAGGCATGCAGCGTGAGTTTTCAATCGCACAATCGCCCGATCACACAATTACCCAATTGCCTATGAAGTTCTCAGAAGAATTCGAATCGCGATTCGCGGAGATGGTTCCGCACTATCCCACCAAGCGCTCGGCGCTGGTGCCGACTTTGCTGTATGCCCAGGACGAGATCGGCTTTCTGTCGGACGAGGTGATCCTGGAAATTGCTGGGCGGCTTGACCTTACCGAACTGGAAGTGCGGAACGTGATCAGCTATTACTCGATGCTGACCACCAAGCCGCGGGGCAAGTTCAACGTGCAAGTCTGTACCAACATCAGTTGCATGGTACGGGGCGGCGAAGAGATTCTGCGTCATTGTGCGAAGAAGCTTGGCGTAGGACACAAACAAACCACCTCTGATGGATTGTTCACGCTCGAGGAAGTAGAGTGCATCGGCGCCTGTAGCTGGGCACCGGCCGCGCAAGTGAACTACGATTTTCACGAGAACCTGACGCCGGAAAGGATGGACAAGGTTCTCGAGCAGTACAGGGCGAAGGCAACGCAATAAGGCGATTTGGTAATTGTGTAATTCAGTAATTGGGTAACTGGAAACCGTCCGGTGCAAGCAGTTTTCAATTACGCAATTACAAAATTACTCAATCTCCATGGCTGACTTAGTCTCCCATCCCGACGAGGTAAGAGTTGTCTCCCGGCGCTTCGGGCAGGGTGCGACCAATCTCGACCGCTATATCGAACTGGACGGCTACAAGGCCGTTCAGAAGGCGCTTGCTATGGAGCCGGACGCCATCGTTAACGAGGTCAAGAATTCTGGCTTGCGCGGCCGAGGGGGCGCCGGATTCTCTACCGGCATGAAGTGGTCGTTCGTTCCGAAGCAGTCAGCCAAACCGAAGTACGTACTGTGCAACGGCGACGAGAGCGAGCCCGGCACCTGTAAAGATCGCCTCATCTTTGAACACGATCCGCATGCAGTGATCGAGGGAGTAATGATCGGCGGACTCGCCGTCGGGGCGAGGTGCGGATACATCTACATTCGCGGTGAATACCGGTATCTCTCGGTCATCATGCAGAAGGCGCTTCGCGACGCGTATGCCAGGGGTTTCCTCGGTAAGAACATCTTCGGCAGCGGACGCGACTTCGATGTTTACTGGCACGGCGGCGCGGGGGCTTACGAAGTAGGCGAAGAGTCCGCGCTGATGGAGTCTCTCGAAGGCAAGCGCGGCATCCCGCGAATTCGGCCTCCCTTCCCGGCGGTGGTCGGCCTCTGGGGCGGGCCCACGGTTATAAATAATGCCGAGACGCTGGCCAATGTGCCTCACATTATTCTGGGTGGCGCGGAATGGTATGCCAAACTCGGCACACCGAAAAATGGTGGCACGCGACTGTTCTGCCTTAGCGGTAACATCGCCAAGCCAGGCGTGTATGAACTGCCCATGGGTTACAACCTGCAGAAGATGATTTATGACGTGGGCGGCGGCATCCCCAACGGTCGCAAGCTGAAGGCGGTTGTTCCGGGCGGATCTTCGTGTCCCTGCCTTACCGCTGATGAGATCGATGTTGCGATGGATTTTGATTCCGTTCAGAAGGCAGGGTCCATGCTCGGATCGGGAGGCGTGGTCGTGGTCGACGATGCTCAGTGCATCGTGAAATTCGCCTTGCGCACGATGAAGTTTTACAAGCACGAAAGCTGCGGATGGTGCATCCCTTGCCGCGAGGGTACGGATTGGCTGGAAAAGACGCTTAAGCGTTTTCATAGTGGCGGCGGGGTGAAGAAAGACATCGACAACATGCAGTACTTGGCGGAAAACATGCTGGGCCGCACGTTTTGTCCGCTGGGTGATGCGGCAGCGATGCCGACCATCGCGTTCGTGAAAAAGTTCCGCAAAGAATTTGAAGATCACCTGGAAGGCAGGCCGTGTCCGTACGAAAAAGAAGGCGCGATCGAAGAGCTCCCGGTGATGAGTCATTAATGCAATGAGTCAATCTCTCAATCCATATGGCTGACGTAACACTTACAGTTGACGGCAAGAAACTCACGGCTCCCGCGGGGACGCTGCTCATTGAGGCCTGCAAGAATGTAGGCATCGAAGTGCCATCGTTCTGCTATTACCCCAACCTGTCGCTACAGGGCGCTTGCCGCATGTGCCTGGTGAAAGTCGAAAAGATGCCTAAGCTGCAGACCGCCTGCACCACGGTGGTGAGCGAAGGCATGGTCGTTATTTCCGATAGTGAAGAAGTTCGTCAGGCGCGCAAGTCCATGATCGAAATGCTGCTGGGCAATCATCCGCTGGATTGTCCAGTTTGCGACGCGGGCGGCGAGTGCGAATTGCAGGACATGACCTTCTCCTACGGCGCCGCCGAATCGAAGTTCATGGAGGCGAAGAATCATAAGGATGAACAGCAATGGTCTCCCGTCGTCTACTTCGACCGGCCGCGCTGCATTCTTTGCTACCGTTGCGTGCGTGTTTGCGGCGAAGGTATGGATGTGTGGGCGCTTGGGGTGCAGAATCGCGGAGTGAGTTCGATCATCGCACCTAACAAAGAAGATCATCTCGAGTGCGAAGAATGCGGTATGTGCATCGACATCTGCCCCGTGGGTGCACTGACTTCCGGAGCGTATCGCTACAAGACGCGGCCGTGGGAGATGAAACACGTCGGCACGATTTGCACTCACTGTGGCGATGGCTGCAAGACCACGCTGGGCGTGCGCCGTGCCGATACTGGCATGGAAATTGTCCGCGGCGACAACCGCGACAAAAGCGGTACGAACGGGGATTTTCTCTGCATCAAGGGCCGGTACGCATTCGATTTTGCGAATCACGAAGAACGTCTGACGCAGCCGCTCATCCGCAAAGACGGCAAGCTCACTCCGGCGACATGGGAAGATGCGTTTGCGCTGATTGGAAAGAAGTTCACAGAAGTTCGTGACAAGGATGGCGGGCAGGCGATCGGCGTCGTCGGATCGACGCGTATAACAAATGAGGAAGCTTACCTGCTTTCCAAGTTCGCTCGCGTGGTGTTGAAGACGAACAATGTGGACCACCACTGCACCGCGGACTTTCCTGCCCTGGCGGCAGCGCTTCGCGGCAAGGCCGACGCTACAGCCAGCATGGCGGATGTTTTTACTGCGCCTGCTGTTCTGCTGATTGGCAACGATCCCACCGAGCAGCATCCGCTTCTTGCCTGGCAGATTCGGAACAACGTGCGGCTGCATCGCGCGCGGCTCTACGTGGTCAACTCGAAGCCCATCAAGCTGCGCCGGCAAGCTACCAGTTTCCTGCAGATTCCTACGGGAGCCGAGGGAACAGTTGCTGCATTTCTGGCGGGCGATGATTCGACTCTGGATACGATCACTGCGGACGGGGGCGATTCAGCGGCACAGGACGGGCCAGCGCACCTATCCTCACGCGAGCAGTGGATTGCTCTGCGCGACAAGCTGCGGGGCGAGCAGAACTTGGTCATCATTTTTGGATCCGAAGTTCGCGGCCAAGACGTTGCTAGCCTCGTCAAGTTCGGGTCAGGACTTCCGGGCGCGAAGTTCGTTTGTCTTGCGGACTATGCTAACTCTCGCGGCGCAGTAGATATGGGCCTCACTCCCGATTTGCTGCCGGGCTATCATCCAATATCAGGAAGCAGCGAGTTCCACAAGGAATGGGGACCTCTTCCCGAAGCGGCAGGCCTTGATGTACACGGCATGGTCGAGGCTGCCAAAGCGGGCAAGCTGAAAGCTTTGTACGTTGTCGGGTCGAATCCCGTGGGACGGCTTGGCATCGATCCTTTTGCATTCTCTAATGGCTTTGTCGTCGTCCAGGACATGTTTTTGACCGAGACGGCGGTAATGGCAGACGTAGTGTTGCCCGCTGCGAACGCCTATGAGAAGGCTGGGACGTTCACCAATACCTGCGGCGATCTGCAACTGGTGAAGAAGGCCGGCGAAGTCACGGGCACGAAAGCGGATTTTGAAATGATTGTCCGCATCGCGGACGCCATGGGTTTTGAGGTTCGCAAGTTGGTTCCGTTTGGCGGCAGTGAGCGAGCGGACATGGGACAATCGCGCGGAGCTCAATCGGGAGAGGCCGATCGTCATGCGGTGTGGCTCGAGGCGCACGGACTGGAGCCGAGGCTGAGTCCACTCGATCCGATGGCGATTCTGGATGAGATTCAGCGCCTGGTTCCTGGCTACGAAGTATCCCGGATTAATCTTTTAGCGGGAAATAGCCAGCACACGTCGCTCTCGAAGAGCGGACCAGGAGCTGCACCCAGGCCGGAGTCAATTATTCCCGCCAATGACAACCTGTTCACTTCCGGCACATTGGGCCGCTATTCACGAACATTGAAATCGGTGATTGAGAATCACGAAGTCAAACCTGTCGAAGTGGCGGCAGACTGAAATCCGGACAGCGTTAATACAGGCCTCATTCGATCAGCTTCAGTAAACAAGGTGCAGTACGAGAGGTGCAGTACGAGAGGAGTAAGTTTTGCCCGTCATCACTTTCATTGTCGTGTCGGTAATCAAGTCAGCAATCACGCTGTTTGTGTTGCTGACGGCGGTCGCCTACACGGTTTGGCTTGAACGCAAGGTCGTAGGCCACATGCAAAATCGCTGGGGACCCACGCGGGTCGGCCCGTTTGGCCTGCTGCAGCCTGCGGCCGATGGCATTAAGTTTCTTTTCAAGGAGGACTTGACCCCTCCGCACGTGTACAAGCCGCTGTACATTGCGGCGCCATTGATTGCGGTGATTTTTGCTCTGACTTCGATCGCGGTGATCCCCATCGGCAATTCGATCACTATCGCCGGGTATAGTATTCCGCTTCAAATCACCGACGTGAATATCGGACTCTTGCTGGTGCTCGGCGTCACCTCGATGGGCGTGTACGGCGTGGCGCTGGCGGGATGGTCGTCGAATAACAAGTACTCGCTGCTGGGCGGACTGCGGGCCAGCGCGCAGATGGTGAGCTACGAGATCTCGCTGGGCCTCTCGTTGGTTGGCGTGCTGATCATGGCGGGGAGCTTTAGTCTCCGCGACATCGTGAATGCGCAGAGCGGACACTTCTTGGGCTTCATTCCGCGCTGGAATATTTTTCAAGGACAGTTCATCGGTTTCTTCGTTTATTTGATGGCAGCCTACGCGGAGACTAACCGCATCCCGTTTGACTTGCCAGAAGCGGAAACTGAACTGGTCGCCGGTTACCACACCGAGTACAGCGCCATGAAGTTTGCGATGTTCTTTATGGCCGAGTACGCCAACATGATTACGGTGGCCTGCCTGGCCACGCTGCTTTTTTTTGGCGGATGGCACGGACCTGTTTTCGGACCGCCGATTTTACAAGCGCTACTGCCGGTGTTCTGGTTTGTAGCTAAAGTTTTCGTATTCCTCTTTATTTATATCTGGGTGCGCGGGACGTTGCCGCGCTTCCGTTACGACCAACTGATGGCCTTTGGCTGGAAGTTCCTGCTGCCGCTGGCCCTGGTAAATCTAGTGGCAACCGCAATCGCTGTGGCTTGGTAGGGGAAAGAAACTTCCCGGTTCTCAGTTAACAGCGCGTCTGAGCTTGAGAGACTGCTCACGCGCGGCAGGTTTTACTGAGAACGGGGAATTGTGAACCGAGAACTGATTTCATGAGTCTTCATCTGATTTTATTTCTGGGCTTTGGCGCCGTTTGTGTGGCAGGCGCAATCAACCTGCTGGCGCAGACCCATCCCATTAACAGCGCTCTGTCACTGATCGCCGTGATGGCCGCGCTGGCCGGGGAATACCTGCTTCTCGGTGCGGAATTCGTCGCGGCGGTGCAGGTGATTGTCTATGCCGGTGCAATCATGGTGTTGTTTGTCTTCACCATCATGCTGCTGAACGCGGGGGAGGAAGAGCGCACCAAGGGAAGTCGCGTCGCGATTTTATTCGGCGTGCCTGGCATGTTAATTGGGAGCATCCTGCTGGCCTGGGTTGTATTGCGGCATTCCGGAACCGAGGCCGTGCCGATTGGCGCTTTGCCTGGAGATCCCAAGATAATCGGACAGTTGCTCTTCCACGAATTTCTGCTGCCCTTTGAAATTACGTCGGTGCTTATCTTGATCGCGATCATGGGCGCGGTCGTGCTTGCCAGCAAACCCGAAGCTGTTCAGAAAAGGAAGGAGCACTGATGGTTCCTCTATCGTATTACCTCGTGCTCGGTGGAATTTTGTTTGCCTGCGGTGTGGCTGGCTTTCTTATCAAGCGAAACATCATCACCATCTTCATGTCGATTGAGTTGATGCTCAACGGGGTAAATCTTTCCTTCGTGGCTTTCGCAGCGCACTGGCACCAATTAGCCGGACAGGTATTCGTTTTTTTTGTGATGGTGGTGGCGGCGGCCGAAGCCGCGGTCGGACTGGCGATCATTATCGCGGTCTATCGCACGCGCGAAACCCTGAATGTGGACCAGGTGAACCTGCTCAAATTATGACGCCTCATCTCAATCTCTGGCTGATTCCGATTCTGCCGCTGGCGGGAGCCGCGATCAACGGCATTTTCGGGAAAAAGTCCTCGCGGCAGGCGGTCAGCTCGGTAGGACTTGTGTTCAGCGGTGCCGCCTTCGCCATGGCTTTGTGGGTCGCCGCGCAGTTCTCGTCTCTGACACTTCCCTATCATGAATTTTTCGCGCAGTGGATTCGTTCCGGCAATTTCAGCGCGGACTTTGCCTTCTATCTCGATCAGCTTTCGCTGGTGATGTTGTTGGTGGTTACCGGTGTCGGGTTTCTC
>WNFG01014808.1_pt1 | contig 15088 bp, 16 predicted proteins | sample 5400431 | NCBI WGS metagenome assembly WNFG01 (sample SAMN13153346, study PRJNA577476) | soil metagenome | isolation source: 120 cm saprolite under Douglas fir tree site 2 hole 3 replicate 2 | place: USA:California | collected 2015-04-18 | reverse complement strand
CTTTCTGCGAGAAACCCAGTACGATGGCCAAAGGCTCCGCCATTGACCAGTACAAGGTCGCTGGATGCCAGGGCTCTGTCGTTGCCAGCAACTTCTCACTCTGATTGATATGTTGCTGCTGATCCGCAATCGTCAGCGGCAGTATGCGCCATTTATTCATTGATGTTCGTGGATATAGATGCTGCAAGATCCTTCTCCGCCGGTTTGCGCAACAGCCAACCAACTATTACTGCGACCAGGCTGATACCGGCACACGAGAGCAAGGCGATTGGTGCGCCATACAGGTGCGCCAATCCGCCTGTTAACAGGTTACCCAGAGGCACACTTCCGGCAAAGACCAGCATATAGACACTCATTACTCTCCCGCGCAGGTAGTCAGGTGCAACAGTCTGTAGTGTCGTATTGGCGGTCGCTGAAAAAGCGATCAATGCGAAACCTACTGCTGCTATTAAAACGAGCGATAGCACAAAGTATTGCGAAATCGCGAAGAAGGCTTCAACTATACAAAAGACAAACGCGCTGACGAGCAGGTAGCGAACACTTGGCTTGCGGTTGCCCCAGGCCAGCCAGAGAGCACTGAGCAATGAGCCAAGCCCAAAGGCCGCGGAAATGAAACCAAACCCCACTGGCCCCGAATTGAGCACAGTGGTTGCGAAGAGCGGCAAAACCACGTTGAAGTTGATGCCAAACAGCGAAACCACGCCCACCACGGTGATAATCAGCAAAATGGAGGGAGTATGTGCGACATACGCCAGGCCTTCACGCAGGCTCTTCATTGTACTCAGCCGGGGAGCCTCCTTCTTATCAACCATATGCTTTGCCTGGGCGTGGAGTTTACTCAAATCAATCAAGGCCAATCCAATAATCACAGGCACAAAGCTTATAGCATTCAGTAAGAAAAGGGGCGCAACACCCGCCAACGCGATAATCAGTCCACCGATACCAGGACCAATGATGCGGGCCATATTGAAAACTGATGAGTTCAGAGCAATGGCGTTTGGCAAGTCTTCACGACCTACCATTTCAACCACAAAAGCCTGTCGCGTAGGCATATCCAGCGAGTTCGTCAGGCCGAGTAAGGTTGCCAGCACCAGCACATGCCAGAGTTGTACCTCTCCTGTTGCTAACAGCACCCAGAGTACAGTTGCCTGGAGCGCGGCAAATGATTGCGTAAACAAGAGCACTTTACGCTTCGGTAAACGGTCTGCCAGCACCCCGCCGAAGAGTGAAAGGAGCATGACCGGCAAGAATTGTAGGGCGCCCACGACACCAAGGAGCCACGCACTATGCGTGAGTTCCAGTACAAGCCATGCCTGCCCAATGGATTGCATCCAGGTGCCGATCAGAGAAATCATCTGCCCAAACCAGAATAGGCGATAATTGCGATGGCGCAGTGCTAAAAATGCCCGCAGAAAGCCTTTCACCTGCTGCTGTTCGGTAGTAGTTGAAGAAAGGACGCTCTCTAATACGTCCCCTTGCGCGTGTGGAATAGTTTGCATAAGTCCAGGAATCCAATCTATATGTTACGATTTTACGTTATCTATTGCCGTTATTATCTTTTAATAATGCATCACGCTTCTGTACATGACGTTCAAGTGACCCCAACAGGGCCGCTTTCATTTGTTCTAAACCGGCCAGTTTCTGCTCAATCAGCTGCAGTTGGCTTCGTATCAGTTCATCTGCGCGGTTCAATTGAGCTACCTTCGCCAGGGCTTCCGTCTCATGTCTGTAGGCCTCTTTAATTTGCCCGCGCTCATCCTCAACCTCTAATAGTTCGCGGATATCGGTGAGCGAAAACCCCAACAGGTCACGCAGATTTTTGATACGTTCAAGTCGCTGGATGTCAGCTTCACTGTAGCGTCGATAATTACCCTCGGTACGATCAGTTGGAGGGAGTAGCCCGACCTCTTCATAGTAGCGCAGCGTGCGTTTGGTAAATCCTGTCCGTGTCGCCACCTGTTCAATCGTAAAGAGGCTCTGTTCATCCGTGCCAGGCTTATCTATATCAACCATCATGTTGTCTATCCTCCTTAAAGCAATGAAAAACAACGCGAATATTTAAGAGGACCTGTATGTAGTATACCACAAGATTAACGTTTACGTCAATGTTAACAAAAATGCATGGCCTCCATATTCCAGGGCGAAACGCGTTTGTGATAAAATGCGTACATGGCTGACCTGTCCCAACCCGGCTCATGCTCGTATAGTCTCGCTCGAAGCACGACTCATGTTGCCATCATTACTGTTAATGCAAGGATGTAATACTATGCACAGTACCCACAGTACGCTGTCATCCCTCGTAGAAAGAGCATTGACGGGCAACCAGCGCCCACTGGAGTTTTACCTGCGTGACCAGAGCCGCTTGCCGGGGCCTCGTGCAAATCTGGAACTGGTCAACGACCTGAGCTATCTCCTTGCCGCACTTTCAGCAGAACAGCCTGACAAAGTGCAATCTGTCTTGAACTACCTGATCAGTGACGACCGCAGTAAAGTCATGAGCAATACACCCGCCGAGTTTGTGATGCTTTGTGGCATCGTGGCCTTTGGTGCCTGCGCGGCTGCCCAACCAAAGTGGCGCGGTGAAGTTTTTGAATTGCTGGAGCAGTATGCATGTAATACCTGCTGGCGCGTGCGGCAGGGGGTTGAAATAGCCTTTCAGCGCGTATTGACCGCCGCCCCCCAGGAAACCATCAGTTTTCTCGCCATCATGGCCATTCATGGCAACTATTTTCAGCAGCGATCAGCCATCGCGGCCATTGCTGAACCCGCGCTGCTGTTCTCACCTGAAACTGTCCAGGCGGCGTTGTCAATGCAAAATGTCGTCTTAGAACGTCTCCACTCAGCACCTGCAATCGACCGCAAGCGTGAAGATTTTCGCGTCCTGCGCCAGACGCTGGGCTATGCCCTCAGTGTGATTACCGCCGTTGTTCCTGAAAAAGGCTTCGCGCTCATGCGCAACTGTGCCAACTGGGGCGATGCTGATATCACCTGGATATTGCGTGAAAATCTGAAAAAGAAGCGATTGGCAAAGTTTGTTGAGTACACCGAGGGGCTATCGAAGCTACTCGCTTAACGTGTGTATTCTTTGCACCATAAAGCAATAGGACAATTCAAATGACATATCAACTTCCTCCTGGCCCAAAGCCAAAGCCTATCGTAGGCAACATTCTTGAATTTCGCAAAGGCCAACTCGCCTATGTGATGGGCTTACAGCGTCAGTATGGCAAGGCCAGTACCTTCTATTTCGGCAAGGCCCCTATGGTATTATTTACCACGCCCGGAGCGGTACGTTACGTGCTCGTCGAGAACGCGAAAAATTTTACCATACGGGAAGCGACGCAGAGCCTGCGCTTAACTCTGGGCGATGGATTGCTTACCACCGATGGTGAATTTCATAATCGCCAACGCCGCTTGATACTGCCTGCCTTTCATCGCAAGCGTGTTGAAAGCTACCGCGATACCATGATCGCCTATACCGGGCGCATGCTTGAGGGCTGGCGGCCAGGACAGCAGCTGGATATCGCGGGAGAGATGCAGGAACTCACCCTGCGCATCGTTGGCAAAGCACTGTTCGATGTGGACCTCACACAGGAGAGCAGCAGGCTCGGCGATGCCTTTGACAATGTGCGTCTGTACCCCAACCGCCGCCGCTTTTCTCTCATCAGCTGGCGAATCAATGTGCCATTTACGCCCTACGGCAAATTCGTGCGGGCGAAGGCCATTCTCGATAAGGCTGTCTATGACATCATCGCTCGCCGCCGTGCCTCTCAAGAGGATACCGGTGATGTGCTCTCCATGTTGTTAGCCGCCCGTGACGAGGATGGTTCCATGCTTACCGATGTGCAACTGCGCGATGAGATCATGACGCTGCTCGCCGCCGGCCATGAGACCACCGCCAATGCCTTGACCTGGACGTTTTATCTGCTCTCGCAAAATTTGGCTGAACGTGATAAACTGTTGGCTGAATTACATCGTGTACTCAATGGTCGTACACCGACGGTAGAAGACCTGGCGCACCTTCCGTACCTGGAGATGGTGGTCAAAGAGTCGATGCGCCTCTTCCCTCCGGCCTGGATATTGGGCAGACGTGCGGTAGAAGACTACGAATTAGAAGGCTATCATTTACCTGCTGGCAGCTTTGCTATGCTCAGCCCCTGGGTCTTCCACCATATGGCGGAGTATTTTGCTGACCCGCAGCGATTCTGGCCGGAGCGTTTCGATCCAGAAACGGGCGAGAAGTATCCACCCTTCTCCTACTTCCCGTTCGGTGCGGGTTCACGCATGTGTATTGGCTCAACATTTGCCATGATGGAAGCCCGTCTACTCTTAGCGACCATTATCCAGCGGTACAGCCCGCGGCTCGTTCCTGGTCATCCGGTCGAACCGAGACCTATGGTCACCGTGCGGCCAAAATTTGGTATGCACATGATCCTGGAGCCAACGAAAGGGGCAGTACCCGTCTCGTGAAGACGTGGTGAATATGAAATAATTAGTACGAGAGGGGCGCAAGTGTTATATACATTGCGCCATAGATCAAGAGGAGAACCAACAGCCGATTTTCGCAATGGCATGGTTATTCGCTATAACGGCGAACTCTGCATCGTCGTCGAACTCCATCATGTCAGTCCTGGCAACTGGCGCGCCTTTGTGCGCGTCCGCTTGAAGAATGTCAAGAATGGGCGTATCCTGGAGCAGCGGTTCCGCGCCGGTGAAGAAATTGAAGACGTGCGTGTCGAGCATCAGGACTGGCAGTTCCTGTATGTCGATGGCGATGACTATATCTTTATGAATACCGAGACCTTCGATCAGCAGCCCGTGCCAAAAGCAATGCTGGGCAACGCTGTGCCATTTCTCAAAGAGCAGGACGTGGTAGAACTCTTAGTCGATGGTGAGAACATCATCTCCGTGGAACTGCCTAACTTCCTGGAACTGAGGGTCGAGAGTGCCGAGCCCGGCGTGCGCGGTGACACCGCCAACAACGTCACCAAACCCGCCACGCTGGAGACTGGTGCCGTCGTCAACGTCCCCCTCTTCGTCAATCCTGGGGACAAAATCCGCGTCGACACCCGCACCGGGCAATACGTCGAGCGCGTGAAAGAATAATCATCGCCAGATAATTTTGAGGGACAATTGCAGAGTCTGGAAGACTCTGCAATTGTCCCTCAAAATTATCTGGCGATAAGTCCCCACAAGTGCGGCCCCAATACAAACAGGCCGATTACCACGGACAATACCGCACTTAACAAGACCGTGCCAGCCGCCACATCTTTGGCGGTTTTCGCCAGGGGGTGATACTCAGGGGAGGCCAGGTCAACACATAACTCGAAGACCGTATTGAACATTTCTGCAATGAAGACACCCGCTATCGCCACAAAGATCATGGCGAACTCAACTGCCGAGATGCGCAGCACTATACCCATCAAGATAGCCAGTGAGGCAATCGTCACATGCACTGGCATATTGCGCTGGGTGCGCAAGGCATACCACAGGCCGTGAAAAGCATAGCCAAAGCCCGCAATAAATTTCGACCATTCACTTTTGGGAGCTTCCCCTGGTTCCTGCGGTAATATCGGTGGGCTCATGATTACTCGCTAAGCTTTCTGCCCGACCGCTTGCAGCACAGATCGCTGAATATGAACCATCGTTTGATAGCCAGCTTCGCTGTAATCATCATATCCAACCAGGTGTAACACGCCATGAGCAATAAGGTAGAGCAGTTCGTAGGCGGCACTATGGCCAGCTTCAGCAGCCTGCTTCAGCACAGTCGGCCATGACACCATGATGTCACCCAGGTTTGTAATCTGGCCCGGAGGAGAAACAAATGCCGGCATAGCACCTGCTAGCCCAGCCTGGGCTTGCCACCCGCCTCCTTCAGGAACCATCCAGAGTTGATTGGCAGGAGCATTGACCAGCGGTGCTTCGAGCAAAGGGAACGAGAGGACATCGGTGGGCTTATCTTGCTCGCGATACTGCTTATTCATTTCCCGTACGCCATCATCATCTGTGATAAGGAGCGTAAGCATTACCTGCTGTGTAACGCCAACTGCCAGTAGCGTGTGCTCGACCACCTGGTCCAATTTAAGAGCATTGAGCGTTCGTTCAATAGCCGCATTTTGCTCGTCATTACCAACGCTCACATAGAGTTCAATTTGTGGATGTTCTGCTTCCATACAATCTAGCTCCAGCATTAAGAAGGCAGGGAAATACATTCAGGGTACCCCGATTTATTTTTTTGCCTGCTTTGTCGCTTGCCTTCCAAAGGCAAACATGAACACGACGAAGCCGATCACCAGGACACTGAATAAGCTAATTGTACGGTCAAGCAGAATGGCAGCGAGCGATAAGTTTAAGGCGTTTGCCCCCTGGTTGAAGAGCGCGATCATCCCGACCATACCTGCTTCGACCAGTCCAACACCCCCGCCTGTGAAGGGAACCACTGTCAACAACGCTTCACCAAGAGCAATGAAGACTGCAGCCGTCACAAGATGCAGCATGTCTCCACTAATCAAGTTGAGTGCAAGAGCCACAAAGAGGAAACGCATAGCCTCACATGCCCATACTCCAACGGTGAGACCGGTTAAAATGGGCAAGCGGCGGAACGAGCCAAGTACGCCTTCCTGGAAGTGATAATAGTGATCGTGAAAGCGGGCAGGTACCAATTTAGCAAGCTGTTTCGGGAAATGGCGCAGAATGAGCAGGCCAACGATGCCTATGACCACAGCAGCTAAAGTAATCTCCAGGCCCGTTCGCAGCTGCCAGGGCAAGTTTTCGTGCAGGCTGATAATCAGTGCTGGAATGAAGATCAGCAGGAGTACAATCAGGTCCAGGAGACGCTCAGCGAGTACTGTCCCAAAACTGCGTGTCGCGGAGACCTGTGCCTCCTGGTGCAAGAGGTAAGCCCGGTAGAGATCGCCCAACTTCGCGGGAATGATGGAATTGGCAAACCAGGAGATGAAAATGATTTCAACTAACTTCCAGAATTTTGGTAAATGAACGCCGTTTGCCTTCGTATATCCCACATTTTCCAGCAAGAGACGCCAGCGCAGTGTACGTATGGGAAAAGAGAGGTAGTAGATACCAAAGGCTGCCAGTAAGAAAAGGATATTGGCGCTGTGAATTGCTGCCCAGGTTTTTTGGGGATCGACATTTTTTTGTATAAAGTAGGCCATTGCCACAATCACAATGATTAACGGTATGATTGTGCGCCAATTGAGTAATTTCTTACTGAGGGCCAATTGGTCGCGTGTGATCTCAGGCTCTTCTTGTGCTTGACTGCTTTCCTTGAGTAACTGCTGTTCAAGAAGTTCGGCCTTTTTATTCTCGATTGCTTCAGATTGACCGTCATCTCCGAAAGACGCACTAGTATTTTCTATATTTGAAAGCAAAATTATCCTCCATTGCCGCTGACATTTGTGGTCACTCCCTCTAGACGGATAAGAACAAGAAGGAGTAACGCAATGAGATTGGTGAGACTATGTACATATAAGTCATCAACGAGATTATGCACACAAACAGACAACAATGCACCCAATAGTCCTATTGCCAATGCCCTATCATTCTTGAGTATATTTCTCATCCTGTAGATGCCTTGGGACTGATAATATTGTACCATGCTGACCGGTCTCAGGAGTAAGTCGAGCTTGTTGCGCAGGCTGAAAGGTTTCTGCACTTTCACCTGCACCGGTGCCTTCTCCGCTTTTGCCTGCATCAGTTTCCTGGTAATGTTCTGGTATGAGCTTCCCCCCGCGATAAACATGGCCATCAGGAAGAAGAGATACGCCGTTAATCCAATAGAACCGATTTCGGCGGCAATATTGATGTAGTAATTATGCGCATGTCCCAATGAATTTACGAAAATGGTTACATAGTAGCGGGGATATGCATCGGGATAATTGCCGATGCCCGTGCCAATCAGGGGGTGATCCAGGAACATGCGTATACCGGCCCACCAATGTGCTAAGCGTTCCGCGGTTGAGAAATCTGCTACGCTTGGCTCGATAAAGGAAATCTGGATCAGGCCAAGTATTTTGAATACGGGAGTGAGTACATAGGTCGGTATCCAACCGGCGATAAACAGCTCGACCAGCCCCAGTCCTGCCAGCGTCAGCAGGACGATGAGTTTGCGTAAGCGTAGCATTCCCACGATCACAATGAATATCACTGTTACCGCGATGGCGAGTTCTCCTCCGCGTGACTGGGTGAGATATTCTGCTCCGGCCAGCAGTATTGCGATGATGCCTCCCAGGATGCGCGTTCTCCAGTTGCTGCCGAGCAGCATCAAAGCCAGGGCAATGCTCAAGGGTATGTTGAGATATCCCGCGTAGGGATTGGGTTGACCGAAGGTACCATAGACACGCAGGCTGGTATCGCGAATAAATGTGATTGGCCCCAGGTTGAAAAATGCCTGGATATAGCCAAAAAATGCCTGTGTGATGCCAGCCAGGCAAACCAGCACAATAATTGTCCAGACCTGTCGCCGAGTAGTAATATATTGTGTTCCTACCAGCACCAGCACCAGAAATTCCAACCACTTACTGATCTCTTTCAGGCTTGAGCTGATGTTGATAGCCGCCAGCATAGAGAGCAGCATGGTGCCAATCAGCGCCACAATGGCAAACAGTAAATAGAGGGGAACGCTTGAGGCCACAGATGTACGATGGCGAGCATGGCGGAGGCAAGCGCCGCCACTACTATATACGAATGACGGGCAAGCCGTATATAGTAGTGGCGGCGCTTGCCTCCGCCATGTGGTGCTCGCCTCCGCCATGCTCGCCCCACCCCGCTCGGTGCAAAAATCGCACTCACCCCTCTTGTAGAAGAGCGTGGGGCGCAAGGCATAGCTCATCAGCCAGCCAACGCCCAGGAATACCACCAGGATATCAGCACTATTCAAGTTCAAGCCCGCCACATCAATGATGTCCAAAGAACCCCAGGGCACCGCGAAAGGCATGAGGTAGAGTGCCACTCGCGGGCGCAGGATAGTCCAGATAAGTATCGTAAGATAGAAGGGCACACGATAATTCCACGGCTCGCGCAGCACTATGAGCAGAAAAAGGGCACACACACCTCCTACCAATCCCACCAGATTTGGCATAGTGGCGTTTTCGCGCAAAAATATAGAGGCTGTTTGCAGCCATGAATCCTGCCGGATTCTCTCTATCCCACCAGTAGCAGTAGAATTCATAAGTGTTTACTTTGTAATTAACTTTTTCATTCGCCGACAGAGTTCTGCGGCAGCTTACCCATTCATCCGTTGTAGGAAGGTTTTTGCCGCCGCAGGCGGCAAAAACCTTCCTACAACAAAAACTCCTTGCGAACTGCTAACCCCCCGGCAGGCAGCGAGTAGTCAAGGATTCAAGAAGAAATGAGACCTCTTACAACAACTCTTATAAAATGGTCGATGGCCGTGAAATAGTATTGCTGAACCACTCAATAGTACGGCGCAAGCCACCCTCAATGCCTATCTTCGGTTCCCACTCCAGTACGCGCTGTGCCTTAGAAATATCTGGACGGCGGCGTTCCGGGTCGTCAATACGATTGGGTTCGTAGATGATGCTAGAAGACGATTCACACAAGCGGATAATCGTATGCGCATATTCCAGCACGGTATGCTCTTCCGTATTGCCGAGATTAAACACCTCGCCCGCCGTATGGGGCCGGAACATCGCTCGCATCAAGCCATCGACCAGGTCACTCACATAACAGATACTGCGGGTGATGCTGCCATCTCCATAGATCGTCAACGGCTCATTCTGGAGTGCCTGCGTGATAAAATTGGGTATCATGCGCCCATCGTGTATCTGGCTATTTGGCCCATGGGTATTAAAGATACGCACAATGCGCGTATTGAGCTGGAATTGCCGGTAGTATTCCATCGTCAATGTCTCGCCCAGACGTTTGCCTTCATCATAACAGGCGCGCGGCCCAATGGGATTGACATTGCCCCAGTAATCCTCGCGCTGTGGATGCTGGAGCGGGTCCCCGTAAGCCTCGGAGGTCGAAGCCATCAGGAACATAGCCTTCTGCTTCTTCGCCTGCTCAAGCATCTGGTATGTACCCTGACTATTGACCAGGATCGTTTCAATCGGATGCTCCATGTAGCCCACAGGACTGGCAGGACTTGCCAGGTGAAAAATAGCCTCCGCTTCAAAGCCAAACGGCATGGTCACATCTTGCTGGACAAGGCTAAATTGTGGATGATTGCGCAGTGGAGCAATATTGCGTTCAGAGCCGGTGATAAAATTATCTACACACAGCACGCTGTGTCCTTCATCCAACAGCCGCGTGCAAAGATGAGAGCCAATAAAACCTGCCCCGCCGGTAACAACAATTTTCAAAGAACTGGACCTCCAAGTACTGAATACGTAATAAGTATATGCTATTTTTTATTATATCTTACCAGTCGAGACGGTTTGGTTGCATAATGAGTAACGAGCGAGCACCCGCTATGCCATTACGGATAGATCGTCAGTGATTCGCACACCAACCCAATCACACAAAGGAGGATTCTTTATGGCCCTCATTCTCTCCCGTACCGACATACAACGTTGCCTGCATATGCCAGAAGCTATCGAAGCCATGCGCGTAGCCTTCAGTGCCTTGAGTACTGGTCGCGCTTCGGCACCTCACCGCCTGGCCGTTGATCTGCCAGAACAGAGCGTCGCGCTGTTGATGCCGTCCCTCTTACAAACGACTGATTGCTACAATTTTGGCCTGAAAGTAGTTACCGTCATCCCAAAAAACCCGCAGCGAGGTCTACCCCGCATTTATGCCTCCATCCTGCTGTTAGACGCCACTACCGGCCAAACCATAGCCATCATGGAAGGTGGCTGGCTGACCGCCATGCGCACCGGAGCCGTCTCCGGCCTCGCCACAGACCTCTTAGCTCGCCAGGATGCCAATGTGCTTGCCCTCTTCGGTGCCGGTGTCCAGGCTCCCACGCAGGTGCTTGCCATCCATACCGTGCGCCCCTTGCGTGAAGTGCGCGTGGTGAACCGCGACGACAGCCACTACCTGGCCGGTGCCTCGCTCGTCGCCTGTGCCACCATCTCCACAGCCCCTCTCTTCTCCTGGCCCGAAGTCGCCCCAGGCACCCACATCAACGCCATCGGAGCCTTCACCCCCGACATGTGCGAAGTAGACCCCGCGACCCTCTCCCATGCCCGCATTGTAGTCGACCAGCGTGCAGCCGCCCTCGTCGAAGCCGGAGATTTGATACAGCCTCTTGCCTCCGGCCTCATCGCTGGCCCTGAAACATGGCTGGAACTCGGCGAGCTAGTAACAGGCAAACACCCCGGACGCCAAACACCAGAAGAGGTCACATTTTTCAAATCAGTAGGCATAGCCGTCCAGGATGCCGCCATCGCCTCCCAGGTCTACAAAAAAGCCCGTGAACTGGGCATAGGAGTGGATGTAGATATATAAGAAAAGCAGAGTTACATGCATGAAATGCATGTAACTCTGCTTTTCTTATATATCCTTTATTCTCTATTTTTTCTTTTCCAGCGGCGATACATCACCTCGTCGCCCCAACTGAGGAAACCCGCGGTCGTAAAACCATGCACAATAATAACTGCCAGCAGCGTCCTCGGCGTTGGCTGAAATAAGTACAAGAAACTAAAGACCAGTCCGGCCAATCCAGCCCCAGCCAATCCAACCCGTCCACTGCGTCACCGCTCCCCACATAAAGCCCCGGAAAAACAACTCCTCGACCGGCCCATTGATGAACAGGTAGAAAAACCCCTGCACGAAGTGGTCGCTCACCGTCGGCCAGCGAAACCACGGCCCCACAATATACATACGATATGTCGCCGCAAAAGCCGCCATGACTACACCGACCAGTAAGCCAATCGTCAGTTGACCTGGTACATCATGCAGCGTCAACCCCAAAAACGCCAGTGGCAGGTGGAAAAAAGCAATATACAGAAAAGGGAACACACCCAACGGGAGAATGCGCATCAGCACATCCGGCCACAACCACTTCCACGTATCGGCAACAGTCGAGCGCACAACGCTTGTGGATTTAATTGATGACACTCGTGACCCTCTTCTAGGTAAAAAGATATTCTTCGCCTGGCTGGCAGCCATTATCCGCACTTACTTTCTAGCAAGGTCTTATTAACAGATTGTAAACCTCATGTTAAGTAAGTGTAATCAATCTTCGGCTACTTGTCCAGACTTTTTCCTCATAACTATTATATTTCAACCCAAATGAAGGGGTATATGCAGGGCCGCAATGCCATTGCGGCCCTGCATATAGCCTTCATTTTCTCCTGGAACTCTTCTATCTCCCTCGGTTCTTTAAAGCTGCCTTTTCTTCGCTCTCGTCCTGTTCTTCTTCAACTACCTCTGCAAGCGAGACACCCAGGGCATCAGCTATCTTTCCCCACATCTCGGTTGTGGTGCGGTGACAGGGATCATGCCAGAACGCCGCAATGGTTTGACGGTTGACTCCTGCCCGTTTCGCCAGTTCACTGATGGTCACGCCTTTTGCGTGGGCTACTTCTCGTATCCGCCAACGAATCATCCCTTTCTCACCTCCTTCACGCGGATACCCTGGACATTCATCAGCGTATACACTTTCCCTGCGCGCAACGATAGTACCGTCAGAATTTTGACAGCATCCACGGGATCAACTGCGATGCCGTGCTCCATCCAGTAGACCACGCGCAGCTTGACTCCTGCGGCTGCCGCCACATCGAAATAACTCATGCCGCTCTGCTCCCGCACCTGCCGGACGGTTGGATATCCTCTACGTATGACTGGCAGAGGCATGGTGTCTTGTTCCTGTATATAGAGCATGTCTGTTCACGCGCTTTCCAGCGTTTCCGCAAGCAGTTTGATCGCCTCTGGTTCTCCCACCAATCGCTTGACCTTTTCATGATGAGCAATCATCCGTTCCAGTTTAGTCGCAATAAACTCATAGGTAACTGTTCCTTGAGCCAGACCTGATATGCCCATTTGTGCAGCCTGAAACTCAAGTGCGATCTGTTGCGTCAACCGCGCCACTTCATTTTCTGCTATCACAGATCATCCTTTCGTTATGCGCTATTGCCAAGTGGAATAGCCCTCTCTATAATATGCATGAAGGTCTATTTACATTGTTGTACAGGTGCGCTAAAAAGTACAGGTCGCATTTCGCCCATTAGTGTGCGTCTATTGCTCTCAAAAGGCAAACTAATGTCAGGAAAAGAACCACAGATTCGCCCAGTTTCGCCATTAGGGCGAGCCATCAAAGTCTATCTAGAGACACATCATGTAACCCAGGAGCAACTGGCTGCTATCATTGGCTACGAGCCACGCGATATACGCCGCTGGAAAAACGGAGAGGCCACTGTTACTGACCTCTATAAATTAAAGGGCATTGCTGACCATCTGGGCATTCCATATACACAGCTAGGTATACCATCAGCTATTTACGCGCCGCTTAGCCTGGAGTACATTGATAGCACCCTTGCGCGTATTTGGTCGCTTATGGATGCTGCGCTGATTAATGACGCTCGTGCCGTTGCCGAGAATCTTGTACGAGAAGTAAGCTATCAGATCAAGACCGATGATCCTATACTCCTACACGCTATAGCTCGTACCTATCATGCTGTAGCTCACGCGACAGCAAGTAACGTCAGAACAGAGGGAGTTCAACAGGCGTTTGACCTCTATCACCAGGTGGAGTACTTTGCACGCTTATTGGAAGATCAAACCCTTCTCAATATTTCCCTCACATACCAGGGGGATATGCTCCGGCGGGCAGGAAAAATAGCCGAAGCTACCACCTATCTTGAAGCCGCACGCGATACGACGCCTGAAGCCGATCCTACCGCACGCGGAAACAACGTACAATTACTCGCACGTATCTACTTACAAGCAGATAGAGAAAGTGATTTTGACTACGCAATTAAGCAGGCCGAAACGCTAGCTCTCGCTACCAGGCAGCAGATAGAGAAAGCCGTTACACTGTATGACCCCACTACTGTATATGAAGAACATGCCAAAGGGTACAGAGTATTTGGTAAGGAACAGCAGGCACATGATTATATTGACCTTGCAGAAAAAGTAAGACCCCCCATAAAAGTATTGGAACTATTGCTCAGGATAGCCCGTGCTGAAATCCTGATCTATAATGGGGATCTCTATAATGGTGAACCCCTGGCAATCCAGGCCGCGATAGACTGCCGAACAGGTGGACATTACCGACTTTTAGAGCGCGTTTATGCCCTCAACCGATACATTGACCGTGAAATTCTGAGATATGGAAAGGCCAAAATAGCACTGAGCGAAGCCCTTGAAGGGCCAATTGAACACTGATGGAAGCTCTGTAAGCTTCTTGGTATTCCTCAAGTCAATTGAGAATGATGGGTATGGCGATGTGCCAGCTGTGAGAGACTTTCGAGACGAATTAGAGCAAGCCAGGCGGGACAAACAGGAGAGCTAACAGGGCACCGACCAGGGTACCCCTACCATAGACGAATGAGCCTGCCAAGCCGTACCGTCCATGGTAGGGGTACCCTTTACGGGTATCCTGGTGGGGATGCTCGCCGAGGTCCATCTCCATGCAAAAATCGCACACACCTTTTATGAATGCTTGCTTGATCTAAATCTCACTCTACAGTATACTTCCACTAAATCGAGAATATAGCATGAGGAGACATTCATGACAAGCCCAATCAAGATATTCTACTCCTATGCTCACGAAGACGAACGCTGGCGAGATGAACTCGAAAAACACCTGAGCACCCTGCAGCAGCAGCAACTCATCACCGGCTGGCACGACCGCAAAATTGCGGGCGGCAAAGCATGGGAACACGAGATCGTCAACAACATCCAGGACGCCCACATCATCCTCCTGCTCATCAGCCCGGACTTCATGGCCTCCGCCTATATCGCAAAAACGGAAATCCCGCTCGCCATGGAGCGATTCGAGAACGGAACCGCCCGCGTCATCCCCGTCATCATTCGCCCGGTCGATTATAAGGGCGCGCCCTTCGACAAACTCCAGGCCTTACCCACCGATGCCGAACCCGTCACTACCTCGCCTAATATTGACCAAGCTTTTCACATTGTCGCGCAGGGCATCCGAAAAGTAGTCGAG
>WNFG01011783.1_pt1 | contig 15088 bp, 16 predicted proteins | sample 5400431 | NCBI WGS metagenome assembly WNFG01 (sample SAMN13153346, study PRJNA577476) | soil metagenome | isolation source: 120 cm saprolite under Douglas fir tree site 2 hole 3 replicate 2 | place: USA:California | collected 2015-04-18 | reverse complement strand
TCGGAATAAGTGAACAGAGCAAAAAACACCAGGCTGAATAAAACCCCGCCAATCGTGGCTGTGTACTTGGTGAAGAAATTTACCAGCGCCGTGATAAACAGCACGGTTGCGATGAGGATCACTCCCAGCGGCAGCTCGCGTCCCTTGCCTAGAGGAATGTTTCCGGGAACTCTCCATTCCCGCTTCGAAGGCTCGGTATAGCGCAGGACGAGCACCGCCAGAGCCATCATCGAAAAACTCCAGATCACTCCAAAAGCGTAGAGGCCTGCCAGGGTGAAGACGTTTCCTCGAGTCAGGATAATCGTCAGCAATTGCAATCCGACGATGAAATTGATGATGCGGTAGCTGGTCCCGTAACGCGGATGCGGTTTCTGAAAAGCGTCGGTCAATACGCCGTCTTCAGCAACCCGATTGAGCACGCCATTGGCGCCCACAATCGAAGTATTCTGGGCGCCGGAAAGAATGAGGACCCCGACCAGCACCACGAAGCCGTGAAAAATCAGTCTGGCCCAGAGCGGTCCCCAAAGGTGCATGGCAATGCCGCTGATCAGGTTGCCGAAGTACTCCGGACGCACCTTGTCGGGAATGATCATTACCGCAAAGAACGAAGTCAGGGCCGTAAAAAGAAGCGCATACACTCCAATTACGACGGCCGCTTTTTTCAGGTTCTTCAGCTTGGGGTGGGCAATTTCGCGGTTCACCTGGGCCAGGGTTTCCTCGCCGCTCATGGCCAGCACCGAATGCCCGAATCCCACAAACAAGATGAACATGGTCAGGTGACCGAGCCAGCTATCTTTGAGCGCGGTCAACCATCCCAGCGACTCTTTATTCAGAGTGATTCCATACTTGAGCGGGTTCGGAGGAACCTGAAACGGGACATGGAAGAGAGTGATGGTGCACCACAGGATCAGAATCACCACCATAACGGTGGTGACGATCATGATCTGGACGGCTTTGGTGGAGGACTCGTGCATGCCCTGCGTGTTCTTCCACCAGAAATAAAGAGTGACCAGGGTGCCGAAGACAGCGGCGAAAGTGTTGTCGGGAAAATGGTGAAATGGGTGGCGGAGGTAGAGAGCCGTGTCTTGAATAAAACCGGCGAGATATTGTCCGGCGACCACCGAACTGAGAGGGCCGGTCAAGACGTAGTCGAACAGCAACGCGGAGACCGAAAATTTCGCCAGCGTCCCGCCCATGGCCTTCCGGACCACACAGTAAACCCCGCCACGGACGAACATGCTGGTGGACTCGACGTAGAGAGCGCGGACGCAATTGGCGAACAGCATCACCGCCAGGATGAACCAGGGTGCGCTCTTGCCAATGACCTTCTCCGCATCGCCGCCAACGTAGTACGCGGACGAACCCAGATCGGAGAGTACAATCGCTGCGGCGCGCCAGAAAGAGATGAAACTCAGCAACACCGTGGTCGCGACGAAGACCCGGACAGCGGGACGTTTTGTAGTGTTCAGAAGGGTGGACATTCGACGTAGAAAAATACTGCTACTCGGCGTTTAGAAGAACAGAGAGCCGATTTGCTGCGTCCCATCGAACATGATACTTGAAGTACTATACCCGACCTGAAGGCACGGAGCATCTCGTCTTTGCGCGTTCGTTAGGTATGAAATCAATTTTTGTCCTGTCGGCCTGCAAAAGCGGCGGGCGCAGAAGTTTGCCGCCCGCCGCTTGGGTTATGGTTACGTTTTGATGCCGCCGTTAGAGACACGCACAGCAGTCAGATAGCGGCGACACCGCGTTCCTGGCTTCTGATGCGAATCGCCTCTTCAACTTTGTAGAGGAAGATTTTTCCGTCGCCCATCTTTCCGGTAGATGCGGGTCTTCAAAATCGCATCCACAGCCGCCTCAACGATTTTGTCCTCTACGATCGTTTCAATCTTCACTTTCGGTAGCAAATCCACAGTGTATTCGCCGCCACGGTAGCTTTCCTTGTGACCTTTCTGCCTGCCGTGGCCCCGCACTTCTGAAACCGTCATTCCATCAACCCCGATATCGATCAGCGCCTGCTTTACGGCGTCGAATCTATTGGGCTGAATTATTGCTTCAATTTTTATCATCTCCGCTCCTTAGGCGTCGTTTATCAATCAGGTTGCCGGAGGCAGAATCCTTCTGCCTCCGGTTCTCGCGGGCTAAGCCAACAGGTTCGTCAGCTCACTGCGCGTGACAGCGAGCTCATCGCAGTGCTCGCCTCGGCGTGGGCCACAGGCAGTTCCTGCGTCATGCCGCCGGGCGCTCCGATTGCCGAAATGACGTATTCCGGATAAGCCGAAATTCCGTGTTCGTGCAGATCCATGCCGTAGAGCTCGTCCTCTGCGGGCAGCCGAAGCATTCCCATGGCGTTGACCACGAGCATCACTACCATGGCCACCCCAAATGTGGCCAGGGTTATGCAAGCACTGCCGATCATTTGGGCTTTCAACACCTGCATTCCACCACCGTAGAAGAGTCCTCTCAGGGGAGCGGAGTTATCAGGCGCGATCGGCCCGGTCGCGCCGTACTGTCCACAAGCAAACAGGCCGAGTGAAAGCGTTCCCCATATGCCGCAGAGCCCGTGAACTGGCACTGCCCCGATGGGATCATCAATTCGCAGCCATTCCAGAGCATCGACGCCTACGATGACTAACACGCCGGCGATCCCGCCGAGTAGGACTGCACCCGTTGGACTGACCCAGTAGCAAGGGCAAGTAATTGCGACAAGTCCGGCCAGGAATCCGTTTGTGGTATAGCCTGCGTCCCAAGTTTTCATTTTAAAGTAGCCGTAGGGGATCGAGGTAAGGCCGGCGGCGCATGCAGCCAGGGTTGTATTCGTCGCCACCCGGCCGATGCCTACGAAGTCCATGGCTGAGAGTGTGCTGCCGGGATTGAACCCGTACCAGCCAAACCACAGAATCAGCCCGCCACTGACGGCAATGGTCAGATCATGCGGCAGCATGGGCTGTCCGCCGTCGCGCTTGAATTTGCGTCCCAGGCGTGGACCCAGAACGATGGCGCCGGCCAAGGCGATAAATCCGCCGATGGTATGTACGACCGTTGAACCGGCGAAATCATGGAAGCCCATACCCAGCGACGGGAAGAAGTTCCCAGCACTCCCCATGTTCGCAAGCCAGCCGTCCGGTCCCCAGGCCCAGTGCCCGATGATCGGGTAAATAAAACCAGTTACGCAGAAGCTGTACAGAAGATCGCCGACGAAATCGGTGCGGCCAATCATTGCTCCCGATGTAATGGTCGAGCAGGTATCGGCGAAAGGCAAACTGGAAGGTCCAGACCGCGAGGAACGCTACTCCAGTGGTTTCATAGGTTGCAGGCGCGTTCTGCAGGAAGAACCAGCGATAACCGATGAACCCATTGCCGTGGCTGAACATAAATGCGAAGCCGATGGCGTAGAAGAGGATGCCGCAAAGGCAGGTATCCACCACACACTCCACCAGAACATTTACGGTTTCGCGGGAGCGACAGAAGCCGGCTTCCAGCATGGTAAAGCCGACCTGCATGCCGAATACAGAAAGGCAGCTATCAGTGTCCAGGCGGTATTCACGGGGTTGACGACGTCTGAGGCTTTAACCTCAGGTGTGCCGGTCTGGGCGTAAACGTGAGTAAAGAAAAGACCGGAAACAACCATCATGATGAGCAGAACCAGTCCCAAGCCCATTATCTTGCCAGCGAATAGCGCGCCTCCGTACTTGCGCCATTCGCGGTCCCGCAAGCGGCCGGCCAGCCGGGAAAACTTTTGGGAGAGAGATAACCTCTTTCTCTTTTCGGCGATCACAGACATGTAGTAGCTCCTTCAGTTTGAGTTTTTGATTCGTGTTCAGACATCTGCGAACCGGCTTTGCAGCCGTTGAAACTAAAAGTTCACGCGTCAACTCTTCGCCGCATTTCAGGGACTCATGGCACATTCGCTCGGCTGCAAAGTCCCCAAAACTCCGTCGTCCATCCAGAAACGAAAGCCAAATAGCTGGGCGCGCATGGCCACGGAACGAATGTTGCCAGCCACTTCTTCGTCGCGCTCAACTGTGCCCACGATGATCAATTCAGCCTCTGCTCCTGCGACTGCGCGGTACACGCGAAACACCGCGCTGGAAAGACTGGGCATTGCGGCGAATAACATCTCTCGCACCGCGAGTGAATCTTCCAGCGCCTGCCAGGAAGCGTTCCTTTTGCCCACGCTGGGCGGCGAATCCGCGTCCCAGGGATCGGCAGGACGCGCCATCCACTCGCATTCCGCCGCCTTGCCTCGCAACTCGAACCGCAAAAGCTTGAGCGGCGCGCGGGACAATTTCCCGAAACGCATTCGCACCCGCAGTTTGCGCAAGAAATCGGACGCTTCCCAAAGTTGCCTCATCCTCTCTTCGCTCCTTCTGTGACTTCGCCGGGCAGACCATAACCACGTTGCGTTGCGGCGACCGGCGCGGTGGTACACATCCGCGCCATCCGCAAGTAGCAGACCCAACCGCGATCAAAATGTGGTTACGAGACTGGCACGGCGTCGTGCCGAAGGACTCCTCTGTTCAGCGTCGAAGAGAGGGGAAAAACAAAACCGTTTACAGCTTGAGGCGGATTCTCGCGTAGGCTACCTAGAAAGTCAAATTCAAACTTTTTATCGCGGACATCAGGTCAACTGGGGGACGACCGAAAGTTTTCGAAAGCAGAAATACCCGCGAGGTCGCAACGAAAAGCTTGTGGATACGTGCAGCGGGCGGGTTCTTCAACCCTGTTTGATGGCGTGGCTCAGGATGATGGCTTCGGCGACGTCTTTCATCGACTTGCGCCGTTGCTGGCTTTCGCGACGCAACATCTGGTAAGCGGCTTCTTCGCTGAGACGCAAATCCTGTTGCAGGATTCCTTTGGCGCGCTCGACAACCTTGCGTATCTCAAGCTGCGTGGTGAGCTCAGAGTTTTCGCTCTCCAAGCGCGCTCTGCCAATCTCGGCCCCAACCAGGAACCCCAGCGTGGAGATCAACCCAATCTCGCGATCGCTAAAGACGCAGGCCTCGCGGTTTTGCAGATTGATGACGCCCATCAGCCGTCCCCGGCTTACTAGCGGGACGGAGAGGAACGCCTCGAATCGGTCTTCCGGCAACTCGGCAAACAGCTTGAAGCGATGATCGGCTGCGGCGTTGCGCGACACGAAAACCGGCTCCCGATGCTCGGCCACCCATCCGGTGATCCCCTGGCCAACCTTTATGCTCAGGCGGCCGACAATCTGCGGATGGTGATTCTTGGACGCTCGCAGCACCAGCTCTTTATCTTCGAGCACATAGATGAAGCAGGAGTCACACTTGACCACTGAGGTCGCGAAATCGACCAATTCTCGTAACACCGCTTCCAGCGGCAAGGCCCCGGACATGCGTCCGGCAACTCGCCGCAGCATGGCAACCCCAGAGACGTCGCCTGAGGAACGGCCTAAGTTGACAGCCTCAATCGGGAGGGGTTTCGCTGGACTCCAGTCCGCGGATGCGCTCATAGCTTAGAAGCTATGCCGCTCGCCAGAGCAGCACAATCATCCTAAGGTATGGGTTCCGATAGAAAGAAGTTATGGCGCACATAAGGGGAAACTAGCCGCGGTCGCGGGTCTTGAGCTTGTCGGACATGCGCACCAGGTCCGCCAGCGATGGGGCCATCATTTTTCGCATGACCTGGCCGCGATGCATTTTGGTGGTGACTTCGCTGATGGTCAGTTTCTCCGCTACTTCTTTGTTGGTAAGGCCTTCGACCACCAGGTCCATGACTTCACGCTCACGCACAGTCAGTTCGTCAAAACGAGAACGGAGAACGGCAATCTCCGCGTCCTGTTGCCGCCCCACCCGATCTCGTTCCACGGCTTGATGAATCGCCGCCAACAGGTCTTCCTTCTGGAAGGGCTTCATCAGGAACTCTACTGCGCCGGCCTTCATGGCTCGCGAAGTCATTGGAACGTCCCCATGCGCGGTAATAAAAACGATGGGAATCGAGATCCCCGCCCTAGCCAGCACCTCCTGGAAATCCAGGCCATTGGCTCCGGGAAGCTTGATGTCGAGCACCAGGCAACTGGGAGCGTCGGGACGGGCCGCATTGCGAAACCCTTCGGTGGAGGAAAATGCCTGCGCGTCAAACCCTACGGATTCCAAAAGATTGCTGACGGCTTCGCGAACCGATGCGTCATCATCCACCACAAAAATTGTGGGCCGTGCGTCAGCCATCGGAGTCCTCTGCGCTGATCGGGAGAGTGAATTGAAAGACAGTTCCTCCACTTGGACGCGGCATCGCCCATAGCCGGCCCCGATGGGATTCAATAATCGAACGGCTGATGGATAAACCCACGCCGATACCATGTGGCTTGGTAGTGAAAAAGGGATCGAAAATCTTCTCGGCGGTTTCCGGATCAAGCCCAGCGCCGGAGTCTTCCACTGCGATCAGAACCTGATCTTCTTTCTCCCTCCGCGAGCGGATCACCAATTCTTTCGCGCGCGCATCGGGGCCGCTCATCGCGTCCATGCCATTCAGGATGAGGTTCATCACCACCTGCTGCAATTGCACTCTGTCGGCTTTCACCTTTGGTAAAGCCGGCGAAAGTTCCGTGCGTACGGAAGTCTGACGCGCGTTGGCCTCGTTACGCAAGAAAACAGTGAGTTCGTGAATCACCTCATTCATGTCCGTCCAGTCCTTCACCGGCGCTTCTTTGCGAAATAGCGCTCGAACGCGGGCGATCACCGCCCCTGCGCGAGTCCCGTCGCGGACGATGCTTTCCGTACTCAGGCGCGCTTTCTCCAGGTTAGGCGGACTTCCGGAAAGCCACTCCAGACACGCCTGCCCGTGGGTCACCACGGCAGTCAGCGGCTGGCTGATCTCATGCGCGATGGACGCGGTCAGTTCTCCCATGCTCAACACTCGCGACAGACGCGCCAGTTCGGTCTGCGTTCGCATGAGCGCCGCCGTTCGCTCCGAGACCCGGATTTCCAATTGATCGCGTGCGTCTCGTAGCGCCTCTTCGGTACTCCTTCTGGCGGAGCTTACCCAACTCACCACCAGAGCGCAGACAACAAACGCTGCAAAGTAAGAAACCGCGGTCGGAGTGATGGCCCAGGAATAATACGGCGGCACAAAAAAGTAAGCGACCACCGGGGTTGAAACCAGCACTGCGAAAAACCCCGCACCGGTTCCTGCAAACCAGGCGCTGGCCATGACCGCGGCAAAAAATAAGAACAAAAATGGATAAGGAAAAAATCTCTGCAGAAACAAAGTGCAAACGAACGCTGTGGACACAAATACGGATGCAATTCCATAGCGCCGGATTAGGTCTCGAGCCATCTATGCCCCTGCGATGCCGGTCTGCTAAAAAGTTATCATGGCACGGCTCGGGCCGGTCTGCTAAAAAGTTATCATGGCACGGCTCGGGGCATGGACAATCAGAAAAAGCGGAGACTTGGTAGCGCTACCGGGAATCGAACCCGGGTTTGAAGATTGAGAATCTTCCGTCCTAACCCCTAGACGATAGCGCCGCGTGGGGTGCAGGGAAGAATTATAACAATTCCCAGGCCTCTCAGAACGCGAGCAATAGAGCTGATGCAAGTGGCCAGCGCGGCTCTCATGGTATTTTGGAACCATCCATGAAGAAAGCTTTGCTGATATCAACTCTGCTTCTGGTGGCTCTCGTTCTGGTGGCTCTCGCTGCCCCGGCGGAGGAGCAGTTTCAGCCTTTACCGGTGCCAGTTTCTAACAATGCCGTGGCTGCGGTCAGAATCAATGGCCAGTTGCTCGTGTATTCGTTCATGGGCCTCGGTTCGCAGAAGATCTGGAGTTCGGTCACCAACTCCGCCTATGCGCTGAACGTGAAGTACGACAAATGGACGACGATCCGGCCAGCCCCAGGTTCAGGACGGCTGGGAACCGTTGCGGCGGGCGCGGCGGATCAGGTTTTCCTTTTGGGTGGGTTTGTTCTCGATCCCAGCGGTCTGGAGCAAATCGTTCCCGATCTTTCGATTTACGATCCCATCTCGCTGCGCTGGTACAACGGACCGGAAATGCCGCTGGCAGTGCGCGATGCGGTGGCGGGAGCCTATCGCGATCGCTACATTTATGTGATCGGCGGACTTTCGCGTTGCCGGGAACGCCCTCTCCCGGCACTCCAGTGTTTGGGCACGCCGGAACCGTGACCGGAGACACGATCATTTATGTAGATGGAGCGTCGAAGAACCCGGCCGGCGGCAAGCTGGCATACGTGGCTTCTGAGGAATGCTGGATGGGCAAGATTAGTCACCATGATCCGCGTAAGATCGAGTGGAAAAAACTGCCGGCGCATCCCGGCATGGCGCGCTACCGCATCGCCGCCGGGGGGTCCGAGAAAGAGCAGAGGGTTTACTTCGCCGGCGGTAGCGACACCGTCTACGACTTCACCGGTGTCGGACTGGACGGCAAACTGGCAGAGCCGTCTCCCGTGGTCTTTGCGCTGAACTTGAAAAATGAGGGTTGGGTAACGATCCAGGAGAACAATCCGAGGCCAACCATGGACCATCGCGGACTGATTGTGGCCTCGGACGGTCTGGTGGTGATCGGCGGGATGGCGAAGGGCCAAAAGGTAGTAGGAACTGCTGCCATCCTGCCGAAAGAGAAGTGAACTGGGTTAGCTATCGGGCGCGCGCGAGCACCAGGGTGACGTCGTCGGGTTGTTCGGCTGAGCCGATCCAGTCATCCACTGCGGCGGTCACGATTTCGGTGATGCGATCCAGCGGCAGGTCGCGGTTTTCCTGCACCAGTTCAATCAGCCGCGGCTCCCCGAATTCTCCGAAATCATTCTCCGGTTCGGTGACGCCGTCGCTGTATGCGAGAAAAATATCGCCGGGACGAAGTTGCGCCGAGCCCTCGTCGTAGCTGATGTCATCGAACAGCCCGACTACGGTGCCGCCGTCTTCCAGCCGCCGGATGGAACCATTTTCTCCGAGCAGCATTGGCGGCAGATGCCCGGCGTTGCTGAAAGTCAGCCTGCGATCTTCGCCATCATAAGCCGCCAGGAACAAGGTGGCATACTTTTCCATCGGGGTGCTGTGGTATAGCTGATGATTAAGCAGCGACAGTAGAGTGCCGGGTGAAACTTCAGCGCCTGGCATGGTTGGATCATATTTCGCAGCTAACCTCGGGCCAGCGCCAACCGCTTGCGCCTGGCGTAGGATGGGAATTCCTTCCATCGAATAGGCACGGACCGCCGAGTGAATAGTCGCCATCAGCAGGGCAGCGGAAATCCCTTTGCCGCTTACATCGCCTACGGCAAGGATGAGCTTCTCCGAACCGATGGTAAGGAAATCGTAGTAGTCGCCGCTCACGCTACGTGCCGGACGGCAGAAGCCGTGTACCTCCAAGCTGGGCAGTTGCGAAATGTGGCGCGGGAACAGTTGTGCCTGCACTTCCTGCGCGATGGTGATCTCGTTTTCCAAGCGGTGCTTTTCTTTCTGTTCAAGAATCAGCTTCTCGATGGACTCGGTCATCAGGTTGAAAGAACTGGCCAGTGCAGCGATCTGGTCATTTGAAGTGATTGAAATGCGATGGCTGAAGTCTCCACGATTTACGTGCGTAGTTGCCCGATACATTTGGGCGACCGCGCCGGTGACCGATCGCGTAAGCCCGGTGCCAATGTAGATCGCTATCGCCACGAAAATGGCCAGCACAACGATACCCACAACCAGCCAGAACTTGATCGAAGCTGCCAATTCCCCTAACGCCCCAAACAGATGGTCGTAAAGTTTCGAGAGCCGAGTCTCCACGCTCAGCGTCGCGGAACTGGAAATCTTTCCGTCGGTCCAGTTCATAACGGAGATGTCAGCGGGAAAGGACACGTCGAGGTCTAGTGCACGTACCGGAGGAGGAATTTCGCCGACACTGTATATCGGATAGCGCGTCCCCGCTCCTGGGTCCCGTGAGAAAAGAGTGACCTGACCCAGATCAGTTGCCAGGCCCAGTAGCCTGCGCTGGTCGAGCGGACGGCTTGAAACCACGGTCAGCTGGCCCTTCTTGGTGGCAATGGTTGTCGCCGAACGCAGAAAAAAGTTGCCTTGATCGCGCACCACTCTTGCGGACTGCTCGGAAGGACCGGGCGGGACTGGGGCCAGCTGTACGTCCGAGGTGTTGAACAAAGGTTTGTTATCGAGCCAGGCACAAACATGCGACTGACCCCATGCCTTGGAACTACGGTATCGAAGAGTGTCTGCCTGCCTTCCGGTTTCGAGTTCAGAGGTGAGGCGGCGGGCGATGACGAGATTGCTGGCCTCCAGGCTATTGAGTTCCGAGTCCAATCTCGAAGTCACGATGTACGTAGCAAACTGGCCGGCGGATAAATAGAACCCACCCAAAGCCAGCGTGATCAGGAGCGCTAGCGGAATCACGCCGATAAAGACGTAGGTGACGATCAGCCGGTTCCGAAGGCGCCACAGCAGCCTCAAGGAGAGCCAGCGCGCGGCCAGCGCGCCGAAGAAAACAATTACCAGGAGGCTGAGAAAAGTAATCCAACCGCCGAGCGATTTCGCGAAGGAACTGCGAAAAAGATCTGCCGCTTTCTGAACCACGAGGAGAAGAACGTCCAGGGCGAGGAGGTACCAGGTCATGAAGGCGAGCTTTCCCTTGGGGGACAAGCCGTTTCTCTCCAGCCAGACGCGCAGTTGTAGAAGACGACGCCGCATCGAATCCGTCTGAATTATAGATGGAACTTCTGTCTTGACCAGACGAGTGGGTGCCCGTCCTCTATGTCTTTCCGTTTTTTGGAAAGAAAGAGCCTGCCTTGACCGTACTCGAAAGGGTCGAGATTTTCTCGAGTCTTCTCACTGGTTGACGCTCTGTCTTAGATCTCGGGGTAAAAATCGAAGAAGGCGTCCAGACTGGACTTGAGCTGCTTCTCGATCTGATCTTTACTGCCCTCGAGTACGTGCATGGTGACGTGCGCCTCGCGCCCGTTTTTCAGCTTCAGGGTTGCGTCAGTCACTTCGGTGACTTCTTCCGAGGGCAGAAGCCGTAGCCCGTAAACCAGCGTGAGGTTAGCCATGAGTCTATTGTAGCTTCCTGTGCCGCCAGTGCCGCGAGGGCGCAGGGAACCGAATCGTTTCTAGACGCGTATCTATCTACAGGCCAGGAGGCTTATTTTGAATACTCGAAATATGCAGAAACGAGGGATCGCACTGTTGCCGGCAGTGGCTGCACTTGCAGCCGTGCTTTTGGTTACGAAGCCTGCAACCTCACAGGACAGCAAGGGCTCGACCCAGTCCACGAAGGGGAGCCACAGTATTGGAGTTATGGCCAGCGACGAAGCGGGCGCCAAGGACGTCGGGTTGCCGATCTATCCGGGAGCGCGGCCGCATAAAGACAAGTCGGATGACACTCCGGCAGCACAACTTGGCTTGTGGGGCGGCAATACTAATTTCAAGCTGGTCATGCTGAAGATGGAATCGCAGGACCTGCCCGGCAAGGTGGCAGCGTTCTACCGCAAAGCGCTGGGGAAATATGGCAAGGTCCTGAGCTGCCCTGACTCATCAGGTTCATCTGGGACCGGGAAGTCCTCTGATGGCAAGAAGAACAAAGACCTGGTCTGCGACGACGACGATAAGCCCAAGCCCGGCGAACTTGAATTTAAGGCCGGAACCGAAGAATCCCAACATATCGTCGCTATCGAACCGAATGGAGCAGGAACCGCTTTTTCGCTGCTCTACGTTGAAGCAAAGGGATCAGACAGCGATAAGGATCCTATCTAAAGCTATGGCAGACGCGACTAAACTGCCAGCTGTTACAATTTCGCTGTGTTCCGGAAAATTCTTGTGGTTGCTTTTGGCCTCGCCGGAGCGTATCTCTGTTCGGCGCAGGAAACGAGTACGCCCCCCAAGCCTCAAGTCAAAGTGAACATGCTGAATGTGTGCGCTCCTTCGCCGGAGGAGAAGCAAGAAATCGCTTCCGCGCTGGCGCGAGTTCCGGCGAAGCCGTCTTTCTCCCCCGACTTCGAAGTGGACCGCGGCCGGTCCGTGCTCGATTCCGGCACGAATCCTCTGCTGGGCGGGAACAGCGCGCCCATGACTTCCGACACGGCCAGCGCCGACTTTGTACGCATCCGGCATGACTTCACGGGGCAGTCCGTTTTTTCCACGGTCCAATATTCCTTCAGCCGGGACAGCAAACAGATGGTGGAGACGCTGGTGTTTCGGGTGCGGGAACCGAAGGACCTGTTGCAACTTGCGATCGAAGACAGCGCCTCATCGGTCACCACGGCTGCAGTGATGCTGGGCGCGGGAACGCCGGCCAGCCGCGTCAGGTTGGAGCGTTTTGGAAAGCCGTCGGTGGTGCTGGCGCGCTGTACTGGGGAGGGCGAAGGCCCGCCTCCCGACCAGAGCGCGTACGAGCCGCTGTTCGCCTCGGCGTCCTCCCTGCTATCAGACTACCGCAGGGTACTGGGAGCGAAGGCGATGGTTCCGGCAGAACTGGCGAGAGTCGGCAATCCGGATGCGGCGGCGAAGCCTCCGGCCAAGAAGTCAGGCACTACAAGTCACAAGTGAGGCTGCGAATCCTGCGCCTGAAACCGAATTCCATTTTTGTAATCTAAGCAACTCTATGGACAACGTACGAGATGTGGTCATAGTGGGATCAGGATGTGCCGGACACACTGCGGCGCTCTATACCGCACGGGCCAACCTGCGACCACTGGTTATCGAAGGGCACGAGCCCGGAGGCCAGCTCTCGCTGACCACGCTGGTGGAAAATTTCCCTGGCTTTCCCGAGGGGATCTTCGGGCCTGAACTGATCGCTAATATGCGCCTCCAGGCGGAGCGCTTTGGGGCGGAGTACCGGCTGGCGCACGTGACGGCGGCTGATCTTGCCAAGCGGCCGTTTACGCTGCAAGTCGGCAAGGAGACGATTCAGGCGCGCACTGTGATCATCGCCAGCGGCGCCTCGGCGCGCTGGCTGGGGCTCCCGAACGAGAAGGCGTTGATCGGGCACGGAGTTTCCTCCTGCGCGACTTGCGATGGCTTCTTTTTCTCCGGCAAGGAGATCGCGGTCATCGGCGGCGGCGATTCCGCCATGGAAGAAGCCCTTTTTCTGACCCGTTTCGCGAACAAGGTCACCTTGATCCACCGCCGTGATCAGTTTCGGGCTTCTAAGATCATGCTAGAGCGCGCCCAGAAGAACGACAAGATTCATTTCCTCACCAACACCGTGGTCGAAGATGTGTTGGACGCTTCTAAGAAAGAAGTTAGCGCCCTGAAGCTGCGCGACACCGCCACTGGCAAGGCCTGGGACCATCCGTTCAGTGCAATGTTTCTGGGTATCGGCCACATTCCCAACGCCAAAATCTTCGAAGGCCAGCTCGACACCGACGCGGATGGATATTTGAAAACCACGAATAACGTATTCACCAAGGTGCCCGGCGTGTACGCCTGTGGCGACGTGCAGGACCGGCGATATCGCCAGGCCATAACCGCTGCCGGATCGGGTTGCATGGCGGCGCTGGAGGTCGAAAAATTTCTGGAAGAACAAGGGCACTGATCGCATACCTTCCCAGAAGCGAAGTTACTTTGGTACCTCCCCCTGTATCGCCTCGGTACTCTTTCCCGTTTTAGGCGCTTCCCTTAGTGTTTAGACACTATGAAGCGCTCCCCGTTCTTCATCCTAATCGCGCTCGCTGTGCTGGCGAGTTTCCAACCACAGACTTCTTTTGCCCAAGACAGACAAGACGTACCGAGCGCCAGCGTACGCAAAGTGGTCAACAAAGTTGTGCCCATGTACCCACAAATGGCTCGCAGCATGAATCTGAGCGGGACCGTCAAACTGGAAGTGCTGGTACAGGCCAGCGGAAGCGTCAAGTCTTCTGAAGTGAAAGGCGGCAATCCGCTGCTCGCGCAATCGGCGCAGGCCGCAGTCCACTCCTGGAAGTGGGAGAAGGGTGACCACGACACCACCGAACAAGTAGAATTTCACTTCGCCCCGTAACCTGCCAATCTGCGTGCCACGGTTGTGGTCACTCCCTTGGACCGTGCGCTTTATGATACAAATTCCTGTGATCTCCAAGTTGGGCCGAGGCGCCGGTAGCTTCTCCTGCCCCGGGGAAACGTGCTGAGAGCGCTCCTCATTTCTCTTTCCGAGAGCCGTTGGCTGCGCGCGGTTGCCGAACGATCTTCTGTGGGAAAGCGCATCTCCGGTCGGTTCGTCGCTGGCACGGAGGTGGAAGATGCCCTTAGGGTCGCGAAGGCGCTGAATAAGGCAGGGCTCGGCGTGTCCATTGACAATCTCGGCGAGAACGTCACTACGTCCGAGGAAGCCCTGCACAGCGCGGACCTTTACCGCCGGCTACTGTCGGAAATTTCGGCCCGCGGCCTCAGCGCCAACGTGAGCGTGAAGCTCACTCACATGGGTCTCGATGTTGACCCCAAACTGGCTTATGACAATGTGAGCGCGATGGTGGCGCAGGCAGCCGTCTTGCAGCCGAAAAATTTCGTGCGCGTGGATATGGAGGGCTCCGTCTACACCCAGCGCACGCTGGATTTTGTGCATCAGCTGCATCGGGTTCCAGAAAATCAGGGAGTCGTGGGCGCGGTGATCCAGAGTTACATGCGGCGCTCAGAAGACGATGTTGCGCGGCTGCTCCAGGACGGAATCAGAATCCGCCTATGCAAAGGGGCCTACAAGGAGCCGGCCGAGATCGCATACCAGGCCAAACCGGAAGTGGATGCAAACTACATCAAGCTCACCAAGATTCTGCTGAAAAGCGGAATTTATCATGGACTTGCCACCCACGATGAAAAGATCATCCGTGAAGCCAAGGCTTTCGCGACGAGAGAAAACATTGCGCGCGATGCATTCGAATTTCAAATGCTGTACGGCATCCGGCGCGACTTGCAGCAGTCCCTGGTGCGCGACGGATGGCGGATGCGCGTCTATGTTCCGTTTGGGACGGAATGGTATCCCTATCTGATGCGGCGCCTGGCGGAGCGGCCGGCGAACGTCTTATTTGTTGCTAGAAATCTGCTGCGACCATAAGCACGATTGTCCAAAGGATCCTTTCTTGACGCTCACGGCTCAACCGCGGGTTGGACTTGTTCTGTTACTCGCTCTCTGGTGCATCGCCCCGGCC
>WNFG01008101.1_pt1 | contig 15095 bp, 16 predicted proteins | sample 5400431 | NCBI WGS metagenome assembly WNFG01 (sample SAMN13153346, study PRJNA577476) | soil metagenome | isolation source: 120 cm saprolite under Douglas fir tree site 2 hole 3 replicate 2 | place: USA:California | collected 2015-04-18 | reverse complement strand
GTCAGGATGCCCGTCGCGGTGTGTGAGATCAGCGCAGTGTGGTCGTTCGACATCAACACACCGTTGTTCTGAATGAAGTTGAGCAGGTTAGGCATTTGTTCGAGATCTGAGGGCACGTTTGGATTGTCCCGCCGGTAATGCGTGTTGTCGAACTGGACATAAATGACGTGTTTAATGCTTCCGCTGGACGAATTCAGGCCACAGCTACTCTGCGCCAGGGATGTGCCGCCGAGCGCAAGAGATAAGGTGCCGATCAGAATTGCAAACCAGCAAATGCAGCGGACTCGTTGGAGAAAACTCACAAGAAGCCTCCTTGGGGGATAGGGATTTAACGATACGTGGCGCTCAACCCCTAAGTATAAGACGGGGATCTACTCTGAAAGGGTGAATGGCAAGTGAATTTCTCGTTAAAAGGCCCACCAACAACGGACCACGCAAACTCCTAAGATCGGAAGCCCGACAAACCTGTCATACTGAACGAAGTCGAAGCATCCCTACCTGCTTTCCGTAATCAGCCTGGCTATAATTCCCCATCTCAATCCCACTCCATTTCGCCATCACGCAATTCCCGATCTACCTTCATTTCGGGACGTACTGCATCCACCCTCACCTCTTTTTCGAGACTCTCGCCTACATCGTCGCCTTTCTTATCTACCTTTTACTCCGCCGTCGCTTTGGCGATCCCATACCCACTACAATCCGCTGGGCCGTAATAGCCACTGCCGTCGCCGGCGCTGCGCTTGGCTCCAAACTCATGTTCTGGATCGAGGACCCCCAACTCACCTGGCGCCATCTCCACGACCCCGCCTACCTCATGGGAGGAAAGACCATCGTCGGCGCTCTGGTCTTCGGCCTGATCTCCGTCGAGCTCATGAAGCGCTACATCGGCGTCCGCCAATCCACCGGCGATCTCTACGCCATTCCTCTCGCCCTCGGCATCGCCATCGGACGCATCGGCTGCTTCCTCACCGGTCTCTCCGACAGCACCTACGGCACTCCCACCAGGCTCCCTTGGGCCATCAACTTCGGCGACGGCATCCCGGCGCCATCCCACCCAACTCTACGAAACCGCCTTCCTGTTAGCGCTGATTCCAATCCTTTATAAAATTGTCATCCTGAGCGGAGCAGAGGTTTCGCGAAGCGAAGCCTCGGCGCAGTCGAAGGATCCCTACCCGCACCACAGACGCTTCCTCCCCGGCGACGCCTTCAAATTCTTCATGATCGCGTACCTTTCGTTCCGTTTACTGTGCGACTTCATCAAACCCTACCCTCGCATCCTTCTCGGCCTTGGAGGAATTCAGTGGGCCTGTATCCTCGTCCTGCTGTACTATTCCCGCGACATCGCCCGCTGGTTGCGCTCGCTACTCTCCCCACGATCACACCCGGCGCAAAGTGTCTGATGGATCGCTGGGCCGAAAGCACGCTCCGACGCTTAGACTCGTCTTCACCGCCGGCTTCACATTGTTCATCAGCCTCTTGATCACGAGTCGAATCGGGGTGCCCCATTTCTCGCGTCCTTTGCGAGAAGTGGGGATTGTACAATCACAATCTTCCACGCATAGCGTCCGATTCTCGCGACGTCGCCTCCTGGGCATGACCGCCGACCCTTGAGATTCCTTTTCGCCAACCCACAAGCCCCGTCATCCTGAGGGCCCGTTCTTTCCGCCCGAAGGACCTTTGCACTCCGCTGTCCCACCCGTCCTGGCGCGGTTTGAGGTATCATTCGGCGAAATCGACTGTGGGGAATCAGACGATGAAAATTATTGCCACCATCTTTCTAGGGTTTGTGGCAATCATTGCATCGCTGGGTTGTCTAATGTCGTCGATGTGTGCCGTTTCGAGCGGCCTTAACTCGGTCGATCGATTTCACTTAGGCGAGCGATTGTCGTTTGCTGTATGGGCTCTCGTATCTCTAGCAATCGCTATCGGTTCAGTCATGCTGATCGGCAAGCTGACTAGAAAGAGTTAGCCTTACGCATGGAACGCTGGGCGGCCAACACGTTACGCTCGCTGGCAAACATTTTGCTCGCCGGCCTTGTCCTTATCAGCAGCCTTTTCCTGCTGTTGCTTTCGCTCTGCAGCTGGCAAGGCGGTTTTTCCGGAGACAAGCATCCCGACCAGGCCCTCATCTATCTCATCGCTGCCGTGACGGTTATGGCCGTTGGAAGCTTGCTCAGCGGCTGGCTCGCGCGTAGCATCATCCGCTCGTCCGCCGCCGACTTCGCCCCTCCGGCGGCTACTTTTCCTCCAGGAGTTTCGGCTCCCTCCCCCTCCGCCGTCACCAGGCCGGCGGCTCGTTCAATTCCACGGCATTTTTCTCCTCTCGGCCGGAAGACCATCAATCGCCTCGTTTTCGCATTGATCGCGCAAATCGTCCTCAGCGCTGCGACCTGGTTTTACAACCAACTCCATCTCTGGACCGCGCCCCGCGCCTTCGCTCCTCATAACTGGACGCTCATTCTGCTGGCTCCTTTCATCCTTTATCATCTCCCCTACGCGATTCTGATTTACTACCTTCTCAAGAAGCCCGACAGCCGTGCCTTCGCCTACGCCTTGGCTCTGCCCACAATCCTGGTCCTACAAGCCCTGTTCAGTATCTCGGTCCTCTCTTTCACCTACACTCACCAACCCTTGGGATTCTTACTGCTTTTCCTTCCCGGGATCCTTCATATCGTGATTCTCGTCCTCGCCTACAAAGCCATCCAGCAGACCGGTATCCATCCCATCCCCTCCTCGCTCATGACCGCCGCTTTGGCGATCGTTATCTACCTCTTCGTGATTCACGTTGTCACGCCCATTCTCTACCAGCTTGCCTGGAGATCCTGATGCCGAAAACCCGTCCCTACCTCTTCTACGACGTCGCTATCTCCATTTGCTCCAGCTGCTACCGCAAGGTAGAAGCCAAAACCGTATTCCAGGACGGCAGCGTCTACCTCCTCAAACGCTGTCCCCAGCACGGTTCCGAGCGCGTCCTGATTGCCGATGACATTGATTACTATCGCCGCTGCCGCGAAGTCTTCATCAAGCCCCCCGAGATGCCGCTGCTCTACAACACTCCCGTCAAGTGGGGATGCCCCTACGACTGCGGCCTCTGCTCCGACCACGAACAGCATTCCTGCCTCACCCTCATCGAGATCTGCGACTATTGCAACCTGCGCTGCCCCGTCTGCTATGCCGCCAGTGGCCCCGAGCGCCAGCAATTCCGCACCCTCCCGCAGATCGAAAAAATGCTCGACGCCGTAGTCCGCAACGAAGGTCATCCCGACGTAGTCCAGCTCTCCGGCGGCGAGCCCACCATGCACCCCGACTTCTTCACGATTGTAGAAATGGCGAAGTCCCGTCCAATCAAACATCTGATGGTGAATACGAATGGCGTCCGCATCGCGCAGGAAGAGGATTTCGTAAAGCGTTTAGCGGACTACAAAGAAGATTTCGAAGTCTATCTCCAGTTCGATTCCTTCGAGCGCGACCCGCTCATGCAACTCCGCGGCGCCGACCTTCGCCGCGTCCGCCAGGACGCCCTCGAAAAACTAAACCGCTACAACATCTCCACCAATCTCGTAGTCACGCTGAAGAAAGATCTGAACGATCACGAGATTGGCAAGACCATCGACTTCGCGCTACAGCAGCCCTGCGTCCGCGGCGTCACCTTCCAACCCATTCAAGACGCCGGACGTCTGGAAAATTTCAATCCCGCCACCGACCGCCTCACGCTAACCGAAGTCCGCCGCAAGATCCTCGAACAAACCAACGTCTTCCGACCCGAGGACATAATCCCTGTCCCTTGTCATCCCGACTCCCTGGCCATGGCCTACGCCCTGAAACTGAACGGGAAAGTGACTCCCTTAACCAGCATGATCCCGCCCGAAGTCCTAATCAACGGCGCCGCCAATACCATCCTCTACGAACAAGATGACGCCGTCCGCACCAACCTCTTCAAACTCTTCGCCACCAACCACTCCCCCAAAAGCGGAGCCGGCACCCTTCGCGAACTTCTCTGCTGTCTCCCCAAAGTCTGGCTTCCAGAAGGCTCGTGTGGGTCGGACACTCCTGTCCGACAAAAGCAGGCGCCGATAGCAAACGATGGCAACACAACTGCCCATGTGGGGACAGCCGCCCCCGGCTGTCCAGTCGAGCAAAGCTCGACCGCTCCCGCCACCAGCAGCGCCGCCCTCAACTACGAAAACATCTTCCGCATAATAATCATGCAATTCATCGACGCCCACTCCTTCGACGTCCGCAGCGTCAAGAAAACCTGCGTCCACATCGTCCACTCCGACGGGCGACTCATTCCCTTTGACACCTACAACCTCTTCTACCGGGACGATCTGGAGCAAACGCGCTTGGCCTCGTTGCGACAGAATGCGGAACTCGCCCTCGCCGAAATTTGAAGAAAGTTCTCCGCTTCTGTCATGCTGAACGAAATAGGATCGTCCGAAGGACGATCCTACGCAGTCGAAGCATCCCTACCTCGCCTCAACTGTTTCAAGTTCACATAGGACTTCACACCGAGAACTGTTGAAACATTTTCTCGCCGACATCTACAATCGGACGTCAATCGGACGTCCCATGCACACCGCGCGCATCGCCGAACTGCTCGAACCCTTCCTGGGCGAGACCCACGACCAACGGCTAACCGCCAACGACGCCCTTTTGGAACATATATCGACGTACATCGATATACTCCTCCGCTGGAACGCCCGTATCAATCTCACCGCGATCCGCGATCCGGAAGAGATCGTCACCCGCCACTTTGGCGAATCCCTATTCGCCGCCCGCAACCTCTTGCCCGATGTTTACCCTGTGCCCTCTGTGTCCTCTGTGGTGAAAGATTTTGACTCTGATCTCGTAGCGGATGTCGGCTCCGGCGCTGGATTCCCCGGCATCCCCTTCAAGCTCTGGAACCCGAGCATCAATCTCACCCTGATCGAATCCAACCAGAAGAAGGCCACGTTCCTCCGCGAGGCAGCCCGCTCTCTTACATTGACGGACATCGATGTATTCAACGGCCGCGCCGAAGATCTCCCCCGCGCCCATGCTCGCTTCGACGTCGTGACCCTCCGCGCCGTCGAGCGCTTCGAAGACGCGCTCCGGATCTCCGCCGCGCTCCTCATTCCCGGAGGGTGCCTCGCCCTCCTGATCGGTTCCTCTCAACAAAACGCAGCCACCCACACTCTCCCATCCTTCGCGTGGAATTCCCCACAGCCTATCCCCTTGTCCCAATCTCGCATCCTCCTGGTCGGCACTTCTCCTGAGCCCTAGCTCATCACCATCATCACGAACCAAGAACGGCAACAGTGGTCCGAACTGCTTCATCCAAGGCCTTCTTTATAGGTAACTGGACAAGTCCAAGGTTGGAACACCGCATCAGGTGGGACAAAGCGAAAAATAATGCCGTCTTTGCACTCACGGTAGAATAACTAATCGATAGGTTGGAGGTGTTTTCCACATTGCTCCGTACGGAACACTTCTTAAATCTGCAACCGACTTCCTCAAAAATAACATCTCGCCCAACGCTCCGTGCGGAACATTAACGAAGTCTTTGCTGTAGCGTCTGATTCACTACTAGTGTTCCGTAAGGAACATTCGGCGTGTTTTGCACAAGAATTCATTATTTACACAAAATCTTGCGTTGCTTTGCAATGCGAATCGCATTATGCTGCCGGAAGCTCTGGTTCCTCCTAAAAACTAAATGGGACGCGTTATAGCCGTTGCCAATCAGAAGGGCGGCGTGGGTAAGACCACGACTGCCATCAACCTTGCCGCGTCCTTTGCGGCTGCTGAAGTGAACACGCTGCTTGTCGATTGCGATCCGCAATCGAATGCCACGAGCGGCCTGGGCTTCGTGAAGGATCCGGAGCGCCTCAACTCGTATCATCTATTAATGGGCGCGGCCTCAGCCGAGGAAGCGCTGCAGACCACTGAGCTCGAACAACTCTGGCTGATTCCTGCACACAAAAATCTCATCGGCGCCAATCTTGAGCTCGTCGATGTAGAGGGACGTGAGTTTCGCATGCGCGAGGCGCTGGCGCCATTGCGCGATCGCTTCCAGTTTATCGTGCTCGACTGTCCGCCTGCCTTGGACCTGCTCACGCTGAATGCGCTAGTGGCGGCCGATGCTGTGCTCATCCCGATGCAGGGGGAATATTTTGCCCTCGAGGGGATCAGTGAGCTGCTCGATACGATCGAGCGGATTCGTGCGGCGTTGAATCCTGAGCTGGCCATTGAGGGCGTGGTGCTGATTGAGGGCGTGGTGCTGACCATGTTTGACGACCGCACTAATTTGGCGCAGCAGGTCATGAACGAGCTGAAGAAATATTTTGGCGAGAAGTTGTGCACGACGAGCGTGCCGCGAAATATCCGACTGGCGGAGGCGCCCAGTCATGGCAAGCCGGCGCTGGTGTATGACCCGCGATCGAAGGGAGCTGAAAGCTACATCCGGCTGGCCAAGGAGATCATTGCGCACTATGCGCCGGCGGATTTGGGCGTGGTGGCGCCGGCCCAAGGGGAGCCGGTGGAGAAGGTGGAAGAGATTCCGCATGAGGAGATGGACAAGTCGGCTTGACATATCGATGATTGTCGATATGTATAGATTGATTAGCATCGATATATTAACGCGGGGTAAAGTGCAGGAACTCCTTGTGAGGCCAGTGGTGACGGGGAGATTGTAGGGGTCCTTCGACTGCGTGGGATCGTTCGATTCCGAACGAGCCCACTTCGCTCAGGATGACAACTTTAGTTTGATGGCGACTCTAGTTAAGAAGATGAACTGAGGGAGAGCTGAATGGCGACAACGGCGGCGGAAGCGGCGGGGCATCCTGCTGAAAAAGAGAAGGTGGAGAAGCGGCGGGCTTTGGGACGCGGGCTCGAGTCGTTGCTGCCGGGGCGGGTGGTGGCGGGGCCGGCTGCGAGTACTGCTGTGGTTCCCCGGCAAGCGATTCCTGGCCAGGGCCCTGGCGCTGCGGCGAAAACCGAGGTCCCCTTCGGCGAGCTCAGGGCAGGCTCTCACTTCGTTCCGGATGACAACACTAAGGGGGACGACAAGGGTCAGAGCTTACGGCATGACCACGCTGACGTATCTCGGAGTGCCAACGCTATCAGTGCGGCTTCCGTCGGGGACATTCGGGCTGTAGTTGAGATGGACGCAGCCTCGCGGACAGAGCCTGCCCTGAGTCTGCCGAAGGGAGTCTCCGCGCCACACTTGCCCACTGAAGGCATCGAGATTCATGCGCAGGCTGAGTCGCGGACGCCTTCGAACCTGGTGCTGCAGCTTCCACTCGATCAGATTGACGCGAACCCGCACCAGACGCGGTATGACTTCGAGCAGGACAGTCTGGAGGAGTTGGCCTACTCCATCAAGGCGAACGGCGTGGTGCAGCCGGTGGTGGTGCGTCCAGGGGAAGAGGGGCGCTACGTCTTAGTGCTGGGGGAGCGGCGATGCCGCGCGTCCAAGCTGGCGGGGAAGACGACGGTACCGGCGATCGTGCGCCGGGTGTCGGAGCAGCAGGCCGCCGAGATGACCGTGATCGAAAACCTGCAACGGGAGGACTTGAACTGCCTGGAGCAGGCGGCGGCATTCGCCAAACTGAGCCGCGATTTTGGCATGACACAGCAGCAGATTGGCGACCGGGTGGGGCTGTCGCGACAGTCGATCTCGAACTACATGCGGCTACTGAAGCTGCCGGGGGCGGTCCTCGAATACCTGACATACAACAAGCTGAGCTTCGGCCAGGCGCGCGAGATGCTGGCGCTGGAGAATCCGGAATTGATTACGAGGGTGGCCGATGAAGCTGTGAAGAAAAATCTGACCGACGTGCAGGTCGAAGACCTGGTGGCGAAGTTGAATGGATGGCCGTCGTCGAATCCGGGGCTTCCGGAGCCGAGGAAGGGCGGAGCGCGATGGATGGATCCGAATGTGCGCTCGGCGCAGATGGAGCTGGAGCGCGTTCTGGGATTGCGGGTGAGGATCCGCGACCGCAAGGGGAAAGGCAAGATTGTGATTGAGTACGCGACGGTGGATGACTATGAGAGAGTGGTGGAGGCGTTGCGGGGGAAGAAGGGGTAGGTGGTGGGAGTCCTTCGCCCTGTATCTTGCCTTCACGCGCGGGATTGGTGGGTGTGTGGCATAAGGTTTCCGCAAAGCATCTTCCGCCCTGCCTGCAAGAGACGACCATCCATTTTAACAACCGAAAGAATCAGTATCTCTTCCGCGATACCCCTGATGCGATTACTAGCCTCCGACAATCTTGAGTACAACGAACTCACTAATGCCGAGTAGCATTTCATCAATAAGGCTTCACTGCTTTCACCCTTATATCTTCTTTTGATAGTATCGTTACCACTAAGGGCGATTGCGGAGACAGCGGGGGGTATTCGAAATGAACAATAGCCACGCTTGGATTATTCGTTAATGTCCCCAACATGACGCCCATCCCCATTGTGTGGCCTACTAGAAAGGCCTCCACTTTCCCCACCTCTCCCGTGCATTCAATTGCGAAAGACGCTGGCATTTGCTGATCGCTTTGAATAGTAACTTGCAATGCGAACTTAAACTGTGGATCAGTCGAGACAGTGCGCGCCTGAGCCACGCCTACATGTGGCGGAGTGGGCAATGGTGGCTGCACGACAGTTTGCTGTGGAATCTTCACTGCCTTTTGAGGTTTACATAATGAAGCAATAGCATCAGTCACGGACTTAAACCCATTGTCAATGTGAGTAACAAGGGTTCCAATATCATCCTTGGTCGCCTCAAGTCTTACCTGGTTATACATTGTCGTCAGTTGATCGTTCAGTTTGCCGTTGTTGGATTCAGCAACACTCCATCCTGTAATTGCAATAACTCCCACTGCGATAGGCAGGCCAATTTTGTATTTTGGCTTCTTTTCCAACTCGGCCACGGTAGCAGGCCAAACGGACAATACGAAGGCAATGAGGCCCACGATCAACTGAGACATAGACCCCCAATGCTCGCACAGCCACCCTACGCCCCTAATAAGCCAGCGCATCGCACACACCTCCGCTCAAGACTGCCTCCGACGTGTTCTGTCGGGAGAATCACCCTTGACCGAGAAAGGCTACGCTGATGATCGCCCTTCGTCCATTGCATTGCGATTTTCTGATTTCCAGTTCTGAAACAGGCGCACAAGTATTCAGGCGTCGGCTAGTCTTCTCGTTTTCACCTTGTTCGTCCTCAGATGGGGATCGCGGCCGTTGGCTGGAGAACGGCAGAGGGCTGCGCCTTCTTCTCGCCGGTTGTCATCCTGAACAAAGCCGCGCGGAATCGCGCGGCGCAATGAAGGACCCCTTTACCCTTTGATGGGCCAAAGCCATGGCAAGGATTTCTCTCCGGATTAAGCACGACTTGGCTGCTGAGGCGTCGCATGCCAGGAATGGGTAAGTCAAAGGCCGCGGACAGGAGTGTCCGCGCCACACGTTCTTCGTGCTCAAATGTGGAGAGAATTCCTTACAGGGCGGCTGTAGGGTTGTCGAAGAGTACAGGGGTCCTTCACTGCGCCGCGCGATTCCGCGCGGCTTTGTTCAGGATGACAAGATGTGAGGAAGGTGCGGCGATGGTCTTCGTCATCCCTGGACAGCCATGGCTACAGAGCGTCGCGAACCAGGGAGCTTACGTCAAAAAGCCGCGGGCAGCGCCTGCCCTGAGCGAAGTCGAAGGGAGTGCCCGCGCCACACGTTCTCTTTCCTTGGTCGTTTCAGACGAGGGATCAAGATGGTTATTGGTGGGACGGAACTGCGGTTTTCGTGCCTCCTGGGTGTGTAGGATAGGGCCGGCATGGCTGGAGAAGGCTCGGAGCGGACTGTTTTCCCCTGGTGGGGAGGGGTTAACTCGTTGGGTTCCCCTTCACATGGACTACTACTCTATTGTGCTCAATCGCGGAGAGAATTCCTTGCGGCACCGTGGGTGCGTTTAAGAGTACAGGGGGCCCTTCGGCTCCGCTCAGGGCAGGCTCTTCACTGCGCCGCGCGATTCCGCGCGGCTTTGTTCCGGATGACAAATAGGGAGAAGGAGGCGACAGTCATTGTTGCCAACCGGCCGCTATTTGCTGCTGAGGGGTCGCGCCGCTGAATGGGTAAGTCAAGGGCCGCGGACAGAGCCTGCCCTGAGCGAAGTCGAAGGGAGTGTCCGCGCCACACGTTCTTTTCGGTTGGGAATCGAGATGGTTATTGGTGGGACGGAACTGCTGTTTTCGTGTCCTCTTGGGTCTGGGGTGGAGGAGGTTGTGGATGGAAAAGGCGTTTGAGTGGAATGGCGGGTCCTTGCGGAGGAGAGTTAACTGGTTGGGTTCCTTCACGTGGGACTAGTCCCGCGGCTCAATGGAGAGAATGCCTTGCGGCAGATGTAAAGCATCGAAGAGTGTAGGGGTCCCTTCGACTCCGCTCAGGGCAGGCTCTTCACTGCGCCGCGCGATTCCGCGCGGCTTTGTTCAGGATGACAAGATGGGAGGACGCGGCGATAGTTTCTGTCGGTTTCTTTTTTCGTGTTTTCCCAGGACTTACGTCCTGGGCTGTCATATGCCGCCGCTACGCGGCTGGAGCCTGGGACATTATCGCAACGCTGGGGACCAAAGCTTACGGAACAATCTGGTAGATCGTGCCCCATCCGTTTGTTCCGCCTAACGATGTCTCGCCGTAAAGGTTTCCACTGTCATCGAAGATTACGCCGGAGGTGGGATCTCCCCGGTCAGTTCCGCCGGCGAATGCGTAGATAATGGTCTGCTGCCATCCTCCTGATGCTGGTGAAAGTTTGTACACTGTGCCGCATCGGCCGCCGACGCCACAGTTGACATCGCCGCCAACCTGGGTTGTGCCGTAGAGATCTCCGGCCGAGAGCGTCAATCCAGGGGTTGGAGTGCCTCCATCGGTGCCGCCCGTAAAGGTGTGCGGAATGGATGGTGTCCAAGTGTTCGCAATCGTCGGAGACAACTCGAAGACTGTGCCACATCCGATGCCTCCGCAGGCAGTCCCGCCGTTGCCCTGGGGGGTGCTTCCATACACGTTGCCGGCCGCATCGAGCACGACGTTGGCATTGGGATCCGATCCGGATTTGCCGTTGCCGAAAGCGAAGAGGACCTTGTTCTTCCATTCACCTTGCGAAGTGGGCGAAAGCTTGAATACGAGTCCGCAACCGTTGCCGCTGCAATCGCTCATTCTCCCGCCGATCCAGGTTGTGCCGTACACGTTTCCGGCAGCATCGAGGGCGAGGCCACCACGCGGGTGGGATCCGTCCGCTCCTCCGGTGAAGGTATGGAGAATTTTGAATGTCCCGCCTCCGTTCGGGTTCGGCGTCAAGCGAAAAACCACGCCACAACCTCCTCCGAAGCAGTTAGTGGAAGTCCCGCCGCTACCGGTCACTCCGAAGATATTCCCGTTCGCGTCGATGGTGAGATTACCTTGTGGAACCGATCCGTCCGCATACGTGAAGACGTGAGCATTGGAATTTGTCCAGCCGCCGGTTGGTCGGGGAGTCAACTTGAATATAAGTCCATTGCCCTTGCCACCGAGCACGACGCCACCATAGATATTACCGGCGGCATCGAGAACGACTCCGCCGGCGGGGGTGCCTCCGTCGCTGCCCGAAAGAAAGGTGTGCACGACACTCTCGGTCCATCCGCCACCGGCTTCAGGATGGAGTTGAAAAACCACGCCGTTACCGCCGAGTCCGCCGGCCCCGGTGGTGCCATACAAATTGCCGGCGCCGTCGCGCGCGAGACCACCGATTGGATCTCCGCCGTCTCTTCCTCCAGTAAAACTGTAGAGAACATTCTCGGTCTGAGCCTGAGAGGCCGCGGCCAGGGAAAGAACGATCCCCAGCGCGATTGCCGCCGTGAGTAAGGATGAGAATTTCTGGGTGGGCGCTGGGTAAGTAATTTTCATGAACATCGCTCCTGTAGCTGTTTGTGTTGGGCCGGTGGGGGTGGCGTGTACCGTGCCCGCTGCTCGCTTGCTCGGATTTGCTTGCTGCGGGTCAGTCTGTCGTCGTGGTGTGTAAAAGTCAAGATGAACGAAATTGCGCAGTGTGGGAGATCCGCTGAGAGGTCGGTGGCGGACAGGAGTGTCTGCGCCACACACGGTTCTTTCCTTGGGTGAGATCAATCTGGGTGAGATCAATCGTGGAGAGAATTGCTTGCTGGACTGTGGATTGTCGACTGAGGCGTTGCGTGCCCGGGACGGTAAGGTCAAAAGCCGCGGACAGGAGTGTCCGCGCCACACGTTCCGGGGCTTTGTTCAGGATGACAAATGACGAAGCATGCGGCTCGAGCGGATGACGATCAGTTTGGTTTGCGCTGCTTTGCATCGGCGAGATATTGCAGCATCATGGCCTCGTCGGCGCGCGATAGCTTATCCAGAAATGAGCCCTCAACATTGGGGCTCTCATCGCTTGCCATCTTCGCCGGAGTGGCCTGGCGCAATTTGTCCCCGAGTTCTGGTTCGTTACTCATGACCTGGGTGTAGAACCAGAGGAAATGCCGCATCTGATCGAGAGAGGAACGCAGAGTTTCGATGGGCTCGGTCTCGGAAAGTGCGTTGAGGGCCTCCATCAATTCAGGGTCGCTGGGAGCCTGCATCGCAGCACAGTTGAGTTCCCGCTGAATGGTGCGCAGGTCATCGGTTACGCGCGCGATGCGGAGATGGAGGTCGTCCAGGTAATCTTCTTTCGCCATGTCTTGAGTAATGATCTCTTGGAGTGAGAGCTTTCGGTCCGTCTCAACATCTCATCGGCAGAGCTGGGCGAATAGATGTCCCACGTGCATGCGCTTTGGTAATTCGAGCCATTACTTTCGTACGAGAGGGCATTCGTAGCGGACGGGAAGCGGGGGAAGCCGCAATGGACAAGGGCTTTCCGGTCATATTGCCCGGATCTCGGCCACGCTCACCATGCGGTTTCGGGTCGCCATTATCAAGAGAAATCAGTTTTGTGATACAAACGCGCGGTGACGGAAGCTGCCTCGGGAAGCGCGCCTCGCAAGGAACTTGTCCGTGCCATCGGCCGTTGGAGCCTGGTTGCGCTCACTGTGAATTGTGTCATCGGAAGCGGCGTCTTCGGCCTGCCTTCGGTGATTGCAGGTCTGATCGGACCGGCTAGCGTGTGGGCGGTCTTGCTGGCAGGAGCCGCCGTGGCCGTTATTATGGCCTGCTTTGCCGAAGTGGCGTCCCAGTTCACTGCGTCGGGCGGACCTTACCTTTATGTGCGCACCGCGTTCGGACGGCTGGCGGGTATTGAAGTGGGTTGGCTGACAGGGGTGGTGCGCATCGCCTCATGCGCGGCGAATGCCAACTTGTTCGTGATTTACCTGGTGGAGTTCTGGCCTCGAGCCACGCAGCCCGTGGCAAGATTCGTGATCCTCACGTTGCTGGTCGGGATCCTGGCGGCGATCAACTATCGCGGTGTTCGCATGGGCGCACAGGTTAGCAATGCTTTCACTGTCGGCAAGCTTCTGCCGCTCGTACTTGTTTGCGTCGTAGGAGTTTTTTACTTGGCCCATAGCGGTTGGGTCATACCTATGCTCAGCGTTTCTGCTGACCAGAAGACTTGGTCTCGCGCCATCGTGTTGCTTATTTTCGCTTATGGAGGCTTCGAGGCCGCGTTGATTTCCGGGGGCGAGGCCAAGGATCCACGTAGGGATACGGTGTTTGGACTCTTTTTAACTCTGCTGATCTGTGCCGCGATCTACTCGCTGATTCAGTGGGTGGTCGTCGGCGTGCTGCCCGACCCAGCCCACAGCGACCGGCCGTTGGCCGACGTGGCCCGCATCATCCTCGGACCTGGCGGCGCGGTGGTGGTTGCGGTCGGGGCACTGATATCGGTCTACGGATATTTGAGCGCGAACATTCTTGCCACTCCGCGGATCACGTTCGCGCTCGCGGAACGAGGCGACTTTCCCTCGCCTTTTGCCGCCTTACATCCCTCGTTCCGCACGCCGTATTTTTCTATTTTGCTCTTCGCTGCCCTGGTGTGGCTGCTTGCCATGTTCGGTAGCTTTGCGGGAAATGCAACGCTTTCGGCGGGGGCACGGCTGTTTTCTTATGCGCTGGTGTGTGCGTCCGTTCCCGTGTTGCGAAAGAAACAGCCAGCGGCAGCCACGTTCCGCTTGCCCGGCGGGCCGCTGTTTGCGGTTCTGGGTGTGTTGATCTGCCTGGTTCTTTTGGCCGGAATGGATTTCAGCAAGTCGTTTCTTCTGGGAATCACTGTGATCGTCGGGGGGATGAATTGGCTCGCGGTGCGCAACCGCAAACTCCGCGCCCCCATCTCGTAGTTGAAACGGGTAGCACCAGTTCATCTCTTTATCAAGAGACGCGGCAGGCTAGGAGTAGCCGAAACGACCCGCTCGCATCCTTAACAAGAATCTGCAGCGCTGCGGTCATTGGAGGGGCTTCCGGCGACCGTGGCGAATATGAAGGATGCTCACCGTATCGTCCTCGACGGTAAATAGAATCCGGTAAACATGTGGGTTGCGGCCGTAGAGAAGCTGGCGCACTTCAAAAGGAAACAAGATGGTCTCAGCAGCAAGAGGGCAACGCTCTGGGAAAGCAGCAAGCGACGCGATGGCATCATCCAATGCTAGAAACCAGCGAATGCCAGTCTCTCCCGCGTGCTGCGAGAGCAGCCATTCAAGAATTGTGCCGGCGTCGCTCTCAGCTTGCGCCGATATTTCAACGCGAAAGGCCATGCTTTCGGCGCATTTCGGAAAAGAAGTCAGCGGCTGGCTTAGTACGCCCCGCTTTTACGTCTTCATTGCCTCTGTTGATACCTTCAACTGCTTCCTCAAAATCCAGACGCTCCCATTCCAGGTAAGCAGCCAGAGCTTCATCGAGTGCGACGGCAGGGTCTTGGCCATGTCGGCGCGCGTATTCCTCTAGTTGCGCCTTGCGCTCTGGCTTGAGGGGAACTAGATCCATGGCTGGCCTCGGCTCATACTCACACTAAAGCGTAAGAGGCAGGGAACCCCATGTCAAGCACGGCTACTCTGGCTGTCGTTAGCACATGATATGTCCGGTTGAGATAGCACGTGATCTGTCCGCTTTTCGTGCGGCGAGGGTAGGAGACCATGCAGAGCATGATTTCTTACACGAAGGCC
>WNFG01003425.1_pt1 | contig 15103 bp, 16 predicted proteins | sample 5400431 | NCBI WGS metagenome assembly WNFG01 (sample SAMN13153346, study PRJNA577476) | soil metagenome | isolation source: 120 cm saprolite under Douglas fir tree site 2 hole 3 replicate 2 | place: USA:California | collected 2015-04-18 | reverse complement strand
GTGCTGGTAGAAGTGCGCGTCCTCTGCGGCGATTACAGCGTGCTGGAGATCGGGCGAGATTTGGCGGAGCGGAATGAACTTGTAGCGTTTGCGATACGTCGTGTGGTGAATCCAGGCCTGCAAGCGGCGCTGGATGTGCACCGCGGTTGTCGGTGGGTCGATCCACCGGGCGGCCACAAGGATCAGCGCGGCAAGCGACCAAAGAAGCACCACGCCGATGACAAGCCATCGAATAAAGGATCGGAGGAAGCCCGTCCGAAGCGGGGCCTTGGTGTGTGTATTCGGCATTGCAGTCAAATTTCAGAATAGTAGCCCGGGCTGGGTTGCCGCTGATGGATGATCTTGCGCGGCGAACACAGAGTGCTGCGTTCTACTCAGGCCACTCGGGGACGAAGCCCCTTGGTCCTGAATCACACTGAACCCCGCTACAAAGATAAAGTGGGATCACTCCCGAGAAGTCGGCTTTTCGACCCTAACTTCTGGGTTGCCCGTCACTCGTCAAGGATCTCGGGCCGTCCGCGAAGGGCCGCGCAACGGACACACCGCGATTAGTTTGGCACCGAGAAGTTCCCGTTTCCAAAAGCCGGAGGGCGTCGCGAGTAAGTTTGCCCGCTCGGCGAGGCTGCGCGTCACCACACGGTGACTACGTCTCGACGAGCGTGCCGAGCACCTCGGGCCACCGATTCTCAAAGTCGACTTCCCGTTGCAGTCCGCGCTCCAACAGAGCTTGGATCCGCTGCTGCGCTTCAGGCCACGTTAGCGCGGTCTGAAAGCTGTTGAGGGCGTCGAGGAGCCGGTCGGCGGATGGCAACGAGACTTGGTTAACGAGATTCTTCGCCGCCGAGACAGCACGCCGGTCGAAGGAGGCGATCCGGCGCGCGAGCGCGTCGACGAAGCTGTCCAGCTCCGCGTCCGGAAGTGCGCGGTTGACGTATCCATATCGTTCTGCGGTATCGCCGTCGAAGTCGTTCGCGCCGAGTACGATTTCGAGGGCCCGGCCGCGGCCCACCAGATGTGGGAGGCGTTCCGTACCGCCGCCACCGGGATGCACTCCGACCCCGACTTCGGGTTGGCCCAGTCGCGTGTTCTCGCGCGACGCGAAGCGCATGTCGCAGGCGAGAACGAACTCGCTGCTCACGCCCCGAACGCAACCCCGGATCCTCGCGATGCTGACCACCGGGGACTTGGTGAGACGCACGAACGTATCCATCAGGATCGGGAGGCCGGAAGGCCCGACCGCTGTGGTGATGTTCCCTGTCTTGCCGGTCAAATCAAAGTGAGCGAGGTAGAAGTCAGGATTCGCGCTCTCGAATACAATGACACGCAGGCTCGGGCTCGAGTCCATTCGAGCGAGCAGATCCTGGAGCCCTTCGAATATGGTGGCGTCCACAATGTTGAAAGGCGGATAATCGAACACAACCCTCCAGTACGCGGGCGTTTCCTCGATGACCCGCACGTGCTCCGCTGATTTGGTTCTAACCATGATTCACGCTCCTTAGATCTCGAAACCGCGCGACGGCGAGGTGATCTTCTTGGCTTCATAGGAACGCATCCGCGCGAGCCCAGCTTCGGAGGTACACAATTTCAAGAAAAGGTTCCTTTTTGTAATGTCACTTCTAAATGGACAATAGCAATCAAAAAAACTACTTGTAGCTCCTCGCTTTTGCGACCATCTCAGAAAGCATTCGCTGGCCCAACCGGGTCTCAAACGCTCGCTGTGTGTCCTCCAGCAGCTCTACCATTGCCTCTTTATGAGTACAGCTCGTTCGGCACGTCTTTTCCTTTGGATACTGGTGAATCGAAAAAACAGGGGGCGCCTCTACTGCTTTGTAAATTTCCAACAGATTGATCTTATTTGCTGGCCGCGACAAGGATGAAAAACCATTGCGGCCGCGAGATGTCACTACTAAACCCACTTTCACAAGTTTGGACAGCACAGTGCGGACTTGCGATTCATGAGCCCGCACACTTGCGGTCAAATGCGCCGATGTCACCTGTTCACCGTGATGGTCGCCAAGCGCTGTCATGATGTGAACACCGACTGAAAACTGATTGTTAATCCTCGACATATTGTTATAATAAATATAACATTTTAGTCAAGAAACATTTGAGAGAGTGTTTCTATGCACGACGATGTGACAAAAAAACGGTGCTCCTGGGTCGGCGTCGATGATCGGCTGATGCTCCAATATCATGATCGCGAATGGGGTGTTCCGGTCCACGATGACCGCAAGCACTTTGAGTTTCTCGTGCTCGAAGGTGCACAGGCCGGGTTGAGCTGGACGATCGTTCTGAAGAAGCGGGAAGGTTATCGGCGCGCTTTCGATGGGTTTGATCCCGAGAAAGTCGCGCGATTTTCTGCGCGACGAATCGAGAAGCTCGCGTTAGATTCTGGGATCATTCGTAACCGTATGAAAATCGAGGCCGCCGTGCGCAACGCACGCGCATTTCTCAAAATCCAGGAAGAGTTCGGAAGCTTCGATTCCTACGGCTGGCGTTTCGTTGACGGACGGCCAAAGCTGAACCGGTGGAAAACCACGCGGCAGATTCCTGCGACTTCACCCGAATCCGATGCCTTCAGCAAGGACCTCAAGCATCGCGGATTCAGTTTCGTTGGTTCGACGGTAGTGTATGCCCACATGCAGGCCGTTGGAATGGTAAACGATCACCTCGTCGATTGTTTCCGTTATCGGGAGCTCCGGCAGGATTGGAAGACTGTATCTTCCACGTAACGAAGAGTGTCGAGATGGCATTGAAAAGAGATAAGTTCGTGATCTCCTAGCGCAACATTGGACTGGTTATCTCCCTTAGCACACGGGTTTCCGAGCGGATGGTCGGCAACACGGAAACAATCTGATGCCGCCTGAACGCGATTAGTAATGAGAAGTCGGCTTGTAGGAAGTGATCTCCAATTGGCATCGATTGTGGGCGAGTAACGGGCAAGCCGGGAACTGTCTCACCTTCGATTAATCAGCGCCGCCACGTACCCCGCCCCAAACCCGTTATCGATGTTCACCACGCTGACGTTCGACGCGCAGGAGTTCATCATCCCTAGCAGGGCTGCCAGTCCTTCAAATGCCGCACCGTAACCAACGCTGGTCGGGACCGCGACCACCGGAACGCCGACCAGCCCGCCAACCACGCTGGGCAGGGCGCCTTCCATCCCCGCGCACACGATGATCACTCGCGCTTTGGCTAGGGTCCCGCGATGGGCCAGCAGGCGGTGGATGCCGGCTACGCCGACGTCATAGATATGCTGGACATCGTTCCCCATCATTTCGGCGGTGACAACAGCCTCCTCGGCTACGGGGATGTCGCTGGTTCCTGCCGATACAACCGCGATCATGCCCTTGCCATAGCGCTTGCGATCGCGCTTGAGAATGATGGCCCGCGCCAAAGGCCGATAATCGGCCTTTTCTATCTTGGCTGCTACCGCCGCATACTGCTCCTCGGTTGCGCGGGTTGCCAGAACGTTGCCGCCATGCTTTGCCAGGCGGCTGAAGATGTCCGCTACCTGGCGCGGAGTCTTGCCCTGGCTGAAGATCACTTCCGGCATCCCCTGGCGGAGGGCGCGATGGTGGTCGACCTTGGCAAAGCCCAGGTCTTCGAACGGCAAGTGGCGGAGGCGCTCGACGGCTTCGTCGGCGGAGAGGTGGCCTTTTCGAACCTGCTCGAACAGCTTTCGCAGTGCGGCTGAATTCACGTGGCTCCTGGGGAGGTAGAAGTCAGATTGTAGAGGAAAGGCTGCGAGCCGCGAGCTACGAGCTGCGAGCGAACTGGTTTCCCCGTAGCTCGTAGCTCGCGGCTCAACTACGCAATTCGCCCTCCGGCCGCTGCAGTTAAAATCAAGTCCTTTCAGTAACTTACCTACATTACTCCAGTGGTTCAACGCCCTTCGGAGAGATTGCCGCTAGCCCCCTCCCGGCCCTATAATCGCTTTAACTCTGGTTCTGGATTCTCCGTCAGGTTACAGGTAGGTAAGGCTCGAGGGCGCACGTGTGCCTTCTGGTCGAGTCGATACCTATATGCGAATGCGGATGCAAATCGCCCTGATGGCCACCACGGTAGCCGCGACCGCCTTTCTTTCCCTGCCACCGGTGTGGGCTGAGTCGAGTGCGCGGTCGGTGTCCATCACGACTACTACGGACGAACTTGGCCGCAAGATTTACGTGAACAATGAGAGCGCAGGGAGCTCGTCCGGTTCTACGGCGTCCGCACCCCGGCGTTCGGGCCTTTCTTACTGGAGCTCGACCGAACATCGCTGGAAACCGGTTCCGACCAGCGGCGCTGCCATTCGTGCCGCCCGCTCGGCCGCGACCGAAGTCAACAGCTACCTGGATGGCAGCTCGCATCTCAATATCAGGAGCAATCGCGTCTTTACTGAGCAGGAGATTGATGCAGCCATTCTCCAGGCGGCCTCCCGGCACAATGTGGACCCGAACCTGGTTCGGTCTGTCGTCAAAGTGGAATCGAATTACAACCCCAACGCGGTCTCACGCAAAGGAGCTATGGGGCTGATGCAGTTGATGCCCGGCACGGCGCGGTCGCTCAATGTTACGAATCCGTTCGATCCAACACAGAACGTGGACGCCGGGGTTCGGCATCTAAAGAAATTACTGGAGAGCTACGGCGGAGATGTCCGCTTGAGTCTGGCAGCCTATAATGCTGGTGCTGGAGCGGTGGCGCGGAGTGCGGGCGTCCCGCGTTTTGCGGAAACCCGCAACTATGTGCGGCGGATTACGAATCTGTACTACGGTGGCGACGCGGGTTCGTATATCATCGGAAACCCCGTGCGCGACCCAGTGCGAGTCCAGCGCGACGCTCGCGGCGTGCTGTATATCAGCAACACCGAATAACTTAACCTTGCTCTTCACGGGTGGGTGGGACGAGGCAAGGCGAATTCAGATCGAGTAAGCAACTTGAATACCCAGGCTTCTACGACCCTAGTCCGAGGCCAACGCACTCTGCGCTTCAGTGCTGTCGTCTTACTGGCGCTGCTGCCGTCTTTGTCTGGGCCTGCCTCGGCCCGAATTCGCCATGGCGATGCCTGGGCCCGCCAGCAATTTGCCGCCGCCGAACGCATGCGCGAGGCTCTCAATGGGCGTCCTGCCGACGATCGGACCCGCCGCGAGTATCAACGCGTGATTGACTCTTACCGGCGCGTGTACTTCGGCGCGCCCACTTCCTCCAAAGCCGATCCCAGTGTGGTAGCAACCGCCGAGTTGATGGTCGAAATGGGTCGCCAATTCGACGACAACAAGATTCTGCGCGGGGCTATCGGGCAATATCGATTCCTGCGAAAGGAATACCCGGGCAGCAAGTATCGCTTCGACGCGCTTTTTACGATCGGAGAAGTATATAAAGACGACCTTGGCGATCCTGAACAAGCCCGTACGACTTTCGAGGAGTTCCTCCATCGCTATCCGCGTAACCATCTGGCCGATGACGCAAGCGCAGCGCTCAAGGAACTGGATGCTGACGAGCAAGAAAAGGAACAAGCGGCGCGCAAGCCGGCTGCGAAGGCGCGTACCGGCGACAGAGATGCAACTGCCGATGCTTCCGCCCCGCGCCGCAGCAAACTGCCGCGCGTTACAGGCGTACGCCACTGGTCGGCTGCCGACTACACGCGGGTGGCCATCGATGTCGAACAGGATGTGAAGTTCGAATCGCAACGGATCGCACACCCTGATCGCATCTTCTTCGATCTGCGCGATACCAAGCTCGCTTCCACACTGGTGGGGAAGACCTTTGATGTGGACGACGGATTCCTCAAGAAGATTCGGGTTGCTGAATTTCAGCCGGGCCGCACGCGCATTGTGCTCGAAGTGGATGACCTCGCGAGCTATGACGCCTTTTTGCTGCCGAATCCGTACCGCCTGATCATTGACGTCCACGGAAAGCAAAGCCGCACGACGACCCTGGCGAAATCGCACCCTGCCGGCGGCGTGTCTCCTGGGCCGGAAGCCGATTCGTCGGCCAACAATGATTCCAGCGAACAGCCTTCAGAACGCGGATCCGAACCCAAGGTTACCGAAACACAAGCGCAAAAGCCGGCGAAAGCGGCGGTCCGATTTTCGAAAGCAGCGCCTGCCAAGGATGAAGCTGCTGAGGAGTATCCCGATGCTCCGCCCACGGCGGCCAGCAGCGGCCAGCCGGCATCTGGCATCGGCGTGGTGAAGACTACCGTCCCAGTCCCCGGGTCGAACCGCAAGATCCAGAAGACGATCGTCGAAGCCGAAGACCAGGCTCCTACCACCGTGGCGACACTTCAACCGGACAAGCTTCGTCCCGAAGTTACGCCGGCGCAACGGGCTGCGATTGGCTCGGCAGACGAATCGAAATCCTCGAAAGCGGACGCCCGGTTAGGTCGCAAGAAGAAATCGCGTTCCAGTGCTGTCGCCGATACCGCCGATCTTGAGATCCGGGAAGCCCGGCCTACGGCGGCGGGCGACCGTTCTCTGATCCGTGCCCTTGGCTTGAAGATTGGGAAGATCGTGATTGACGCCGGTCACGGCGGGCACGACACCGGCACGATCGGACCCAATGGACTGCTCGAAAAAGATCTGGTGCTCGATGTTGCCAAGCGTCTCGGCCGTTTGCTCGAGGCACGCCTGGGCGCCGAGGTGGTTTACACACGCCAGGACGATACCTTTATCCCGCTCGAAACTCGCACCGCCATCGCGAATCGTGAACGCGCGGACTTGTTCATTTCGATCCACGCGAACTCCAGCCGCGACTCCGACGCCCGCGGCGTCGAAACTTACTATCTGAATTTCACGTCGTCGCCGGAAGCGCTCGAAGTGGCGGCCCGCGAAAATGCGGTATCGGAAAAATCCATCCACGAACTGCAAGATCTGGTGAAGAAGATCGCGCTGAAAGAGAAAATCGAAGAATCGCGCGAGTTCGCTACCAATGTGCAGGAATCGCTCTATGGCGGACTCTCCCTGCGTAACGCCGGCGTTCGTAATCGCGGCATCAAGAAAGCGCCTTTCATCGTGCTGATCGGCGCTAACATGCCCTCCATCCTCGCCGAGATTTCCTTTGTCTCAAACCCCTCCGACGAACGCAAATTACAGACTGCCGAACATCGTCAGCGCATCGCCGAGTCGCTCTACCGCGGCGTCTCCAAATATGCCGGTGGGCTGAGCGGTGTCAAAGTTGCCAGCAAGCTATCCAAGAACGAGGGCCAGTAGAAGCAGTTCTCAGTTCTCAGTTCTCAGTTCTCAGTTCTCAGTTCTCAGTTCTCAGTTCTCAGTTCTCAGTTCTCAGTTCCCGTTGCTTGACTTTGCCACGCCCCCCGGCCCCGTGACATTCGTAATGTTGCGAGCGTGTTTTTAATGGCCCAGAATGGCCACTTAGGGTTATCGCATCACAGGCACGCCGGAAGGGGGCACTCGGCGCCGGAATGGACGTACCATGATCAAGTCGATATTCTTCGGTCTTCTCATTGCAAGCAGCGCATTCGCGCAGACGCCGAAGGCGGCCTCTTACACGGCCGCAACCAATAATCTGGTCGCGCTGGAGCGCATGTGGAACCAGGCGCAGGTAAGCCGTGACGCTACCGCTGTCGCCGGCATGATCGGCGACCGTTTCGTAAACACCGAATACGACGGCGAAGTCAGCAATCGAGGAAAGTTCCTGGCGGATTTTGCGGACCCCAAGTTCGCACACAGCGTGATGAACGTTCAGAACGTGGAAGTGGAAATGTATACCAGCACTGCGGTCGTGACCGGCGACTACCATACCAAGGGTCTTTACGGCGGCAAGCCCTATGAGCATTTCGGGCGCTTCACCGATACATGGGTGTTCCAGGACGGCAAGTGGTTGTGCGTCGCCAGCCACAGCAGCCTCGTGAAGAAGTAGGCGCCAAGCCCTGTCGCGCCAGCGTGTTGCCGGCCAATCTCTTGGTATTGTCTCAGTTTGCTTTTCTTCTGCGAAGGCTCGCTAGCAAGAGTGCAAATATGGTCCAACAAGTGACATTGATGAGGAAAGAAGCGAGGATGACCGGACCGGTGGTGGTATGTATCGCGAGCTTGTCGAGTATGGGCCAGCAAAGAAGGCTTCCTGGAAAAAGAAAAATCAGCGCAAGCAAGAGTCCAAAAGGGTTCCCGTGTGGGTTGCCAGTCGCTAAGCCTAGCGATCCCACAAGTTGGGTCAGTGCGAAGGCTCCCCAGAACGTCTTGTGGGTCATGCCACAGCCTCGGTCGTGATCACGTCTAATAGTGCCATCACCCGTGCAGTGTCCACAATCAGCTTCGCGAGTTGGTTGGGATCGCGCGGTCTTTTGGCACGAAGCGACTATGCCACAGCCGCCGTCATCGTGCATCAAATCGAAACTGAGACACTACCAATCTCTTCCCTCGGTGGAAACTTTCCGCGCCTCCCAGTAGTCTAAGTACATAGGGTTTTTGCGCCTTTCTCCGGAATGAATCGCACTCGGTCAATTGCTGTTCTGTTCGTGCTCTTTGGCTGCGCCGCCTGGGCTGCGGAAGGACCGACTGCAATTCTGCCTGCCCAATTTGCGGGCTGGCAGGTGAAGGACTCGGTCACCAAGAGCAGCGATCCCTCTGTAGCGGATACAGCCAATGCCCCTGTCCTCCAGGAATACGGCTTCCAACGCCTGGAGAAGGCAACCTACGCGCGCGACGATGGCCGCAAGCTGGACATCAAGGCCGCCGTTTTTGCTGACGCCAGCGGCGCCTACGGTGCGTTCACCTTCTACAAGACGCCCATAATGCTGAACGAGAAGATAGGTGGGCAGGCCTCGTCTCTGAACAATCGCGTCCTGTTCTATCAGGGCAACATCCTGGTGGACGCCGTCTTCGACAAGCTCAATGCGATGTCGGCCGCCGAACTGCGCGAACTGGCCGGCTTGCTGCCGGGGCCAGCAGGCAACGCCCGCAATCTGCCGCCACTGCCCACGTATCTGCCGAGGCAGGCGTATCAGAAGAACACGGCGAAATATATCCTCGGTCCCGTCACGCTCGATCGCGTCGGTTCGCCCTTGCCTACTCCCATGGTGGATTTCAAATCCGGCGCGGAAGTGGTCATCGCCAAGTATCAGGCCAAAGCGGGCGACTCCACCCTGATGCTCATCGAATATCCGACACCGCAGATCGCCGCTGAAAAATTGCGCCAGATCGACGCCGCGCATCAAGCCACCCCGCAACAGCCGACAGGCGCGCCCTCAATCATCGATGTTGCGCCGTTTTTCGATAAACGTACCGGTCCCATCATCGTGATCGCCGCCGGTCCGCTGGCGATTAGCGAAGCGAATTCGCTGCTCGGGTCCGTCAGCTACGAAGCCGACGTCACCTGGAATGAGAACACCTATCTCTCGAAGAAAGACAACCTGGCGAATCTGCTCTTCAACGTAATCGTGCTTTGCGGCATTGTCGTGGGCGTGTCGCTGGTTGCGGGACTCGCATTTGGGGGCTTCCGCATCCTCATGAAGCGCATTTTCCCGGACCGGGTTTTTGACCGTCCAGACGACATGGAAATCATCTCGCTGCACCTGGGTGAAACCCTGGAGCAGGCCTCCCGGCGGCGGTAAGTCACTCAATCAATTGTCTTTAGTGCCGGGAAATGGTGCTCTGATCTCATTTTGGGCCGGTTTGCCGACTTGTGGACGTTCTCCGTAAGTAGTTGAAAATAAAGGTATTTAATTCATAGATTTTGCTTGACACCCCGCTTTTAAGGCTCATAAGATTCCGGCAGAAAGTTCTGATGGACTAACCTCCGTTGGAACTATTCTCCCTTGAAGAGAAGGCCGCCCATGTTGCCGGGTGGCCTTTTCGTTTTGGGGACAGTTCTCGGGTGGAAATCGCGAGTTCCCAGTTCTCGGTTCTCAGTTCTCAGTTCTCAGAGAAGGCAGGCTCACTAATACTGGTTTTACTGAGAACTGAGAACCGAGAACTGGGAACTCTCCTTCACATACGTGCGTACTGAATAGTGAGGAGAAACTATGTTCTGCGATCAATGTGGCACACAGCTGCAGTCGGCGCAGCAGAGTTGTGCGAGCTGCGGCAAACCCGTGCTGGGTCCCGTCGCATATCGTCGCAACCGTGTTCAGGAGCATGTTCGACTGGTCGGCATTCTCTGGATGGCCTACTCCGCGTTGAGCGTGGTGGGGGGAATTATCCTCGTGACGGTCGCGCAAACGATCTTTGGCAACGTGATGACGCGAATGACCGGGGGCCCGCCGCCGGAGGTCGCCGGTTGGCTGCGTCCTCTTCTAACTTTCATCGGCGGAATCATCCTGATCAAAGCCGCCGCCGGGTTCATCGCAGGATGGGGATTATTGCAGCGGGAGCCGTGGGCACGGGTAGTGACCCTGGTCGTCGGCTTCATTTCGCTGTTCAATATCCCGCTCGGAACCGCCCTCGGGATCTACACGCTCTGGGTGCTGCTGCCCACGCAATCCGACGACGAATACGAGGCGCTGGCGAAGGCTGCGTGATCGATTGGGTAGAGATGCGGCACGCCGTCGGCAAGACGCGTCTCTACCGATAGGTTCCGGAGGCACGGCCCAACTATCTAACGCAAAGCAACTCCTCTGATACTCTTTGTCTTCCGATGAACGCTTTGCCGCGCAATCTCAGTTTGGTTACGACTCTCTGCGTCCTGCTCTCCGGTTGCGCCCAGACTGGTCCACCGCTGCCGCCATCGCTAGAACTTCCGAAACCGCCTTCCGATCTCCGTGCTGGCCGCAAGGGAAACCGGGTCACGCTGACTTGGACTGAACCCACACGCACTACCGACCGCCAGAGCGTGCGCTATCTCGGCCCGACGCGTATCTGCCGGAGTCTCGAAGCGGAGATGAAGGAATGCGGGAATCCAGTTGGGCAGTTGCCGCCGCCTCCACGACCCACTCACCCATTTCGTGCAATGCAGGCGGAGCCCCAGGTATTCGCTGACCCGTTGCCCTCGCCTATTCAAGAACAGAATCCGACGGGCGATATCACTTACGCAGTGGAGGTCCTCAACCGCGACGGCCGAAGCGCTGGGCTCTCCAATCGAGTGCAGGTTGCTGCAGTTCCCACTCTGCCACCGCCGCCGGACTTTCATGCCGAGTTAGCTGCCAGTGGCGTCGAGTTCACCTGGACGAGTGCCGGCGAAACCTCCGCCCCGCCCGGCGTCCAGCACCGATATCGGATCTACCGGCGCGACGAGACTGCCGGCAAAGACGCGATCGCGAGTGAGGTCCCGATTGGTGAAGCCGGCCCGATGCATACTCAGGATTCGACTTTCGAATGGGAAAAGACGTACCTGTACCGCATCACTTCGGTCAGCATCCTGATCCGGCCGGGTGGCGAGGCGCAAGTTGAAGGAGACGATAGTCCCACCGCCCGCATCATGGCGCACGACACTTTTCCGCCCGCCGTGCCGGCAGGGTTGCAGGCGGTGTACTCGGGCGAGGGGCAGAAGCCGTTCGTGGATCTGATCTGGGCGCCCGTAACCGATGCCGATCTCGCCGGATACAACGCCTATCGCCGCGAGGCCGATAACACACCAGTGAAACTTAATTCGGAGCTGGTCAAATCTCCGTCGTACCGCGACAGTGCGGTCGCTTCCGGCAAGACATATTTCTATTCAGTCTCCGCGGTGGACGTCCGCGGCAACGAGAGCGCTCGCTCCGAAGAAGCCAACGAAACCGTGCCCTAGGCTATTGCCGCACAGCCCTGGACTTTCGCTTCCATCTCCGCCAAGCGCCGCGACAGAAACGATTGAGTAGCGCCATTGCTGGTAAGAGCAAGCGCCCGGCGATAGGCGACCGCAGCCTCGGACCACTCCTGCAAGCGCCGCAATAGATCCCGCCGCGCCGCAGGCAGCAAATAGTACTCGCGCAGCTCCGCCTTTCCTTCGAGTCCGTCGAGCAAGCGCAGCCCGACTGCCGGCCCTTCAGCCATGGCCATGGCCGCCGCGTGATTCAGTTCGACCACCGGCGAAGGCTGTACGCGCAGTAACTCTTCATAGAGCGCCGCAATCTGCTTCCAGTCTGTTTCTTCGGCGCGCGTTGCTTGTGAATGAAGGGCTGCAATCGCCGCCTGCAACGCATAGGCGCCTGCCGCCCCACCGCGCAGGGCGGAATCCACCAGTCCCAGACCTTCGCGAATCTCTTCGTGATCCCACCCCGACTCCTCCCGATAAATGCGCTCGAAGTCCATCCGGCTACCTGCACACAGGGTAGCCGGACGCACGAGGAGAAGGCTAGGGCATGTCATGCGGGACGATTGGCCGGACTTCGATCGATCCCCAGTGAACCGAAGGAATCCGCGCTGCCACGGCCAGCGCATCGTCCAGATCCTTGGCTTCGATCAGGTAATAGCCGCCCAGTTGTTCCTTGGTTTCAGCGAACGGGCCATCGGTGACCAGCCGCTTCTTGTCCCGCACGCGCACTGTCGTCGCGGTGGAGATGGCCGCTAATTCGTTGCCGCCGCGGTAGTGTCCGCTTTGCGCAATGCTCTTGGTAAACTCGCCGTACTCCTTGAGGACTCCGTTTTGTTCCGCTTCGGTCAGCTTGCCGAAGTGCTCTTCATTTCCATAAATCAGCAGAAGATATTGCATTCGTCTGGCCTCCTTGGCCGTCTAACGGTTAGTCGAACCGGCATGCCGAATATCGACACTCTCGCCGGAAAATTTTCACTGCATTTACACTGCTCGTGTTTAGATAGGGTCCGATGAAATATTGCCGCTTTCAACAAAACACTCAGGCCCACTACGGCCTGGTCGAATCCGTTGCAGGACGAGATGCGATTGTAAGAATTCTGCTCACGCCTCCGGAAGAGGCTGGCGGCGACGTGGAAAGCCTGCGAACCAGGCGTATCGAACCTATTGCGATGGAAGAAGCGATACTGCTGCCGCCGGTGACGCCCTCGAAAATCGTCTGCGTCGGACGCAACTACCGCGAGCACGCCGCCGAACTGGGTAACGAAGTTCCAACCGAGCCTTTGTTATTTTTCAAGCCGCCTTCTTCCCTGCTCGCGCCCGGCGGCACCATTGTCCGCCCAAGAGTTTCCGAACGCACCGACTATGAGGGCGAACTCGGCGTCGTGATCGCCAGGCGCTGCCACAAACTGCCCGACGGCGAAGATACCCGGCCCTACATACTCGGGTACACCTGTGTGAACGATTTCACCGCGCGGGACCTGCAGAACAAAGACGGCCAATGGGCGCGAGCCAAGGGCTTCGATACGTTTTGCCCCATCGGCGGCGAAGCCCGGCAGTCTGGCAATACCCGTGATTTCATCTTTTCCCTGGGCGTCATCCTGCGCTACATTTCTCAGATCATGACGCTCGAACCGGGCGACCTGATTGCCACCGGCACTCCCAAAGGCGTGGGGCCGGTGATGGCTGGAGATGTGGTCGAGGTTGCCATTGAAGGCATCGGCGTTCTCCGCAACCCTGTGGCCGATGAAACCTAGACAGACTGATGAAAAGATCCAGCGCTGAAGCGCTACGCCACCCAAAGTCACTTTGCCCCTCCTCGGACCGCCCGCTCAATAATTTCCGCGGCCTCGCGCAGAACTTCCGACTCCTGCCCACTCACCTCGCTGAGAACCCCCGCCAACAACCGAATTCTCCGTTCCCGCGCCTGTTGTAGTAACCGCTCGCCTTTGGGCGTTACGCTCACGCGAATCCGCCGTGCATCGCGCGCGTCCGCGTCAATCCTGGCCAGGCCGGAGCGCTTCAATCCCGCCACGATCCGGCTCATGGTTGGAGGCTTTACCTGCTCCGCCGATGCCAATTGCCCGAGCGTCATCGGACCACCAAACACCAGCACCGAAAGCGCCGACAGGCGGGCTGGCCCCTCGCCTGATAGCACGTCCCGCTTGCGGGCATAACGCAAAAGGTGAAGGGCCGCAGAGTGCAGCCGATCCGCCACTTCCATCCGGCCTTGTTTGTCAGTTCGCGACATTGGCAGAAGTTTAGCACTGCTAACATTCTTCTTGACAGCCCGCACGGAGAATCCTATATTTCGTTAGCAGTGCTAAGTAATTACCGGAGAGGGCCGAGTATGAATCAATCCCAACGCGGTTTTGAACTTCTTCAAGCCGGAGACGCCGACGGGCTCCGCCGCTTGCTTGACGAGACCCCGGGCGCTGCCGAAGCACGAGACGCCGCCGGTGTCAGCCTCCTGATGCACGCCCTTTATCGCGGCCACCGCGACTTGGCCGAGACAATTGCGGGCAAGAAACAGGAACTCGACATCTTCGAGGCCTCCTCCCTTGGCCGTCTGGAACGGCTCCAAAGCTGCTTGAGCGATGCCGATGCCATCAACTCGTTCTCGAAAGACGGCTTCACATCCCTGCACTTCGCCTGCTACTTCGGGCAGCCGGAAGCTGCACGGCTGCTCATCGAAAAAGGCGCGAAAGTCGACGCCGTGGCAAATAACGCGACCCAGGTCATGCCATTGCATTCGGCGGCCTCCTCGCGCAACCTGGCAGCGGCGCGCTTACTCGTGGAACATGGAGCCCCGGTCAACGCCCTCCAGCAGGGAGGATGGGTCCCGATCCATGCCGCCGCTCAGAACGGGGATCGGGAGATGGTCGATTTGTTGCTCGTGCACGGCGCGGACGTCGACATCGCCAACAACGATGGCAAAACGCCAGCCATGGTCGCGAAAGACAAGGCACATACCGAGATCGCTGCACTGTTGGAGAAACAAGGGGCAAAATCTTAACCACGGGGGATACGGAGAACACGGGGAAAAACCAAGAAGGCCTCTGTGACCCCTGTGGTGAAGACCTTGGCCACCGACTCGGGCAATGCTGCAACCCGCTGAAAGAAAAGGCTGAGTGGCAGGGGCCGGGAGCCCGCTGCAATGCTGCGATCGGGCTGAGACGCAGGAGACGCGGCCCTTGCCGGACAAGTACCGCCGATTGCTTTCTCAGTAACCCTCGCGGCATCAAACCGTCTATAATAAGAGGCAGTTTCTAGGGAAGTGCCTGTCCTTCTCGGAAGATCAAAAATCCATGTCGACGAAGTTGAAAGTCACGATTCTCGCCAGTTCGCTGGCGATCCTCTTGTTCACTATTGTGGGCGGTTTCGTCAACGTCCGGGCATCCTCGAATGACGGCGCTTATCGTCAGCTGTCGGTGTA
>WNFG01002600.1_pt1 | contig 15112 bp, 12 predicted proteins | sample 5400431 | NCBI WGS metagenome assembly WNFG01 (sample SAMN13153346, study PRJNA577476) | soil metagenome | isolation source: 120 cm saprolite under Douglas fir tree site 2 hole 3 replicate 2 | place: USA:California | collected 2015-04-18 | reverse complement strand
AGACCATCGAGTTCGGCATCCTCCAGGGGCGACAGCGCCGTCATTTCCTCGGCCTGATCGAAGCCGAGAAGCAGCGTGCGCCATCCGCCCTCGGCACGATCTTTGTCCGCGATCTCCGCGAGCAGGCCAGCGAGGTCGTCGCGGACACGGGCCTCGATCTCATCGCGCGAGAGGTTCAGACAGTTCGCGCGCGGATCAAAGAGCGCGGTGATGAGCCCCACTCCTCATTGCGCACGACGCCCTTGGCGGAGCGCACGATGCCCAGCGCCGTGAAGCCGGCGTGATTGCGCAACCGCTGCCACAGGCCGGCGCGCAGCAGCGAGGATTTGCCGGCGCTCGACGGCGCCTGGATCACCAGGGCGCGCTGGGAAACGCTTTCGCGCAGCACCTCAAGAGCCCTGAGCCCATCGCGGATTTCGATGTCGCGGCCGAACAGCAGCGCCTCGTCCCCCTCCATCAGCGGGCGCAGGCCCGGGTAGGGGCCGGCGTCAGTCGGCTTCCACGAAAAGCTGTTGGGAGCTATGCCGAGGTCACGCAAGATGTGGCCGATATTCTCGACCTCCTTGGCATTAAGCTGGGCGCTGCCATTGCCATTGTTGATCGGCGAGACAAACGGAAAAGGCCTCGTCGGCTCCTTGTCGAGCGCCGTGATTTGACGGGACCTCGCTCGATTCGGGATGGCACGCCGGAGCCGCTCATCATCGGGTTGAACGCCCTTGATGGTCACGGCGAGAATCTGGCCGTTGGCGTGCTGCAGTTCGCGGTAGCAGAACGACCGGATGTCGAGAGAGTGATCGGACGCGAGGAAGAGCATCGCCTCGGACGACTCCGCCTCCGCGAGAAGCTTCCTTTCCCATTCGTCTCCGGCACGAAGTTGGTCAACGTCAACGAAAATGTCGTCGGCACGCCAGCCTTGCTCGTCGATGAGCCATTGCCGGACCGCGGAGGCATAGCTCTGCTCCTCGCGCTTGTAGGAAATGAATAGGCGCGCCACGAACGCCTCCGCATCAGCCGGGAATAACTCGAACAGTAATTACTCTAAAAGCATCTTTTGATTAGAGCTAATTTCGGTCTCGTTCAACCATTTCTCCGATCATGGCGGGCGTGTTCCGGCTGTCGGCACCTTCGTTGCCGAGGCTCAGCAGGAAAGCCGTCGATGCCCGCGATGTGCGTTGCAATGAGATTTGGATCATCTCTCCACCGTCATGCCGTCCCCGGACTTGATCCGGGGATTGTCGCGGGCATCCACGTCTTTCCTGCGGCACCTCAGCAAGCCAGACGTAGATGGCCCCAGATCAAGTCCGGGGGCGACAAGCCCGGCCACGACTCCGCAAAGGTGACTCAACGTGACCGGAACGCGGAACGCCTTCTAACACACATTGGAACGCGCGCCAGCTTGGCACCCGCGCTGCAAGCATCGCCTGGCTTCATGCCTGACCATCACAACTCGAGAATTATGTTTGTCGGTATCGTGACATTGGAGAGTTTAATATTTGAGTATTTTTGACCGTGGTTTTAACCTTTGCAAAAAGATGATTATTGTGATATAGATGAACTTACTTATTACTGTCTTCAGTCGCAGTCAGTGGCCGAATTCGCAAGGACCACGCATGGTCCCAAAACACCTCAAAGCACCTAGGCAGATCAAATGAAAATCCTCTGTTTAATTCCCTGTTTTGGTCAAAAATTCCCTATTCTAATGGCAGAAATTCGCTGTTCCGCAAAGAACAGGGAATCTCTGGCAAGCTAATCAAATCCCTACGTGATTTTTGGTCGACCCACGCCAAAACCACCTAAAAACATGCCGAATTCGTGAAATTCCCTGTTATTTTCCCTGTTCTCAGTTCGCCACCGGGCTTTGCCGGACCTGCAGGGCATGAAAGCGGTATCGGAGACCGTCAAACGGTATTTGATAACCTACTTTCTTACTAGGGAATTTGTGACCGCAGCGACAGCCGGGGGCGTTGCGCACGTTGCGCGGCCGTCCTGGATTTCGCTCCGCTCAATCCGGGCTACGCGCTCCGTTGGAGGGCCGACGCCGGAGCGGTTATGCCGGCGCGCCAGACTTCACCAGCTTGTAGACGATCGAATCCATCAGCGCCTGGAACGAAGCGTCGATAACGTTGGACGACACCCCGATCGTGGTCCAGCGCTCGCCGTTCTCGTCCTCGCTTTCGATCAGCACGCGCGTCACGGCCTCGGTGCCGGCGTTGAGGATGCGGACCCGGTAGTCGGTGAGATTGAGCCCCTTGATGTAGGTCTGGTACTTGCCGAGGTCCTTGCGCAGCGCGAGGTCGAGCGCGTTGACCGGGCCGTTGCCTTCCGCCGCCGAGATGAGCTTGTCGTCGCCGACGGTGACTTTGACCACCGCCATGCTGACCGTCACCCGCTCGCCGATGGCGTTGACGCGCTGCTCCACGTTCACGTCGAACTGGGTGACGTCGAAATATTGCGGCACCCTCCCGAGCATGCGCCGGGCCAGGAGCTCGAACGAGGCGTCGGCCGCCTCATAGGCGTAGCCGACCGCCTCGCGCTCCTTGACCACGTCGAGCAGGCGCACGACCCGCGGGTCGTCGCGCTCCACCGCGATGCCGACGCGCTCCAGCTCGGCGAGCACGTTGGAACGGCCCGCCTGGTCCGATACCAGGAGCTTGCGGCGATTGCCCACCGCTTCGGGGCGGACATGTTCGTAGGTCGCGGGATCCTTGACGATCGCGGAGGCATGGATGCCGGCCTTGGTAGCGAACGCGCTGGCGCCCACATACGGAGCGTGGCGATTGCCGGCGCGATTGAGGATCTCGTCGAGGCTGCGGGAAACGCGGGTGAGGTGCGCGAGCTTGTCGTCGGTGACGCCGATTTCGAAGCTGCCGGAATATTCCGGCTTGAGCTTGAGGTTGCCGATCAATGACACGAGATTGGCGTTGCCGCAGCGTTCGCCGATGCCGTTCAGCGTGCCCTGGATGTGGCGCGCGCCGGCCCGCACGGCAGCGAGCGAATTCGCCACCGCCTGCTCGGTGTCGTTATGGGCGTGGATGCCCAAGCGATCGCCCGGCACGACCGCCGTCACCGCCTTGACGATCGCCTCCACTTCATGGGGCAGCGTGCCGCCGTTGGTGTCGCACAGCACCACCCAGCGCGCGCCCTCCTCGTGGGCCGCTTTGGCGCAGGCGAGCGCGTAGTCCGGGTTGGCCTTGTAGCCGTCGAAGAAATGCTCGCAATCGAGCAACACCTCGCGGCCCTTCGCCTTGGCGGCGCGCACGCTGTCGCGGATTGAGGCGAGATTGTCCTCAAGCGTCGTCTCCAGGGCGACGCGCACGTGATAGTCCCAGGTCTTCGCCACGTAACAGATGGCGTCGGCGCGGGCATCGAGGAGCGCTGCGAGGCCCGGATCGTTGGCGGTCGAGCGGCCCGGCCGTCGCGTCATGCCGAACGCCGTGAAGGTCGCGCGCAGGCCGCGGTCACGGCCGAACAGCTCGGTGTCGACCGGGTTCGCGCCCGGATAGCCGCCCTCGATATAATCGACGCCGAGATCGTCGAGCAGCGCCGCGACGGCGAGCTTGTCGTGCAGCGTGAAGTCGACGCCGTTGGTCTGCGCCCCGTCGCGCAGCGTGGTGTCAAAAAGATAGAGGCGTTCATGCGGCATGGTTCACCAGTATTTTCTGAACCGTGGTGTTGGCGAGCCATTCGTCGTCGCGCGGCACCGAGTTGCGCTGCTGCGGCACAAAACCGCGACGCGTGAAGAAGCCGAGGGCGGTGTCGCTCGCATCGGCGGCGAGCTTGGTGGCGCCGCGCGCCGCCGCGAGCTTTTCGAGCGCATCGCAAAGCTGGGCCCCGACGCCCTGCCCGGCCACGGCGGGATGGACGTAGAGCATGTCGATCACGTCGGCGCCCTTGAGAGCCGCAAAGCCGACCGCCGCGCCATCGATCGTGGCGACCAGCGTCAACTCGCCGGCCAGCCGCGCCCCGAACGCCGCTTCATCGCCGGCTGACGCCATCCAGGCGGCCTGCTGGGCCTCGGAGTAGTCGTCGGTCGTCAGCTCCGCGATGCTGGCGCGGAAGATCTCGGCGAGCAGCGGCGCGTCGCTTGGGAGAAACGGCCGCAGGCCCGCGGGAGATTTGAGGGCGGAGGTCATGGCCCTACACCCTCCCCTGCAGGGGGAGGGTCGGATCGCCGAAGGCGATCCGGGGTGGGGCCCTGCGGCCTCGCCGAAAATGCTGAAGCGCTGTCACCCCCACCCGGCCGCTTCGCGGCCCACCTCCCCCCTCCAGGGGGAGGTGGGCCTCGCCAGTTGCTGGTCATCGCGCGATCTCCCAGGTGGTGCCGTCCTTGGTGTCCTTGAGCACCACGCCCATGGCGGCGAGCTCGTCGCGGATGCGGTCGGACTCGGCGAAGTTCTTGGCTTTGCGGGCGGCGTTACGTTCATTGATGAGCGCTTCGATATTTTCTGTCTTCTCAGGTGACAGCACCGCCTTCCTTACTTCCAATTGGACCTTTCTCGAAAACGAACTATGGGAGACCAGGTTTAGCCACTTCAAGGTTTGATGAAGACTTTGAGCTGCTTCCAAATTCCCGGGTTTTGCGGCACTTGCCAACCGGTGCATTTCGGTGACCGCTTGAGGCGTGTTGAGGTCATCGGCAAGCGCTTCAAGCACTTCGGCGCTAGGGCTTCCTTCAATATTGAACGAGGTATAATTCCGCTCAAGAATGTCGATCCAATTTTGATGGATGACTTCGCTTTCTGCCAACCCCCTAACCGTCCAATCAATAGGCTGCCGATAGTGGGTCCGCAGCATGTTGAAGCGGATCACCTCGCCCGGCCAGTCGGCGAGCAGATCGTGGATCGTCACGAAATTCCCCAGGCTCTTGCTCATCTTCTCGCCTTCGACCTGCAAGAACCCGTTGTGCATCCAGTAATTCGCCATCACGCCCGTGAGGAACGCGCAGCGCGACTGGGCGATCTCGTTCTCGTGGTGGGGAAACACGAGGTCGATGCCGCCGCCGTGAATGTCGAACGTCTCGCCGAGACGCTTCCACGACATCGCGGAGCATTCGATATGCCAGCCGGGCCGGCCGGGCGCGGCGATGCCGCACGGCGACGGCCAGGCGGGCTCGCCGGGCTTTGAGGGCTTCCACAGCACGAAGTCCATCGGATCGTGCTTGTAGGGCGCGACATCGACGCGCGCGCCGGCGATCATCTCGTCGAGCGGGCGTTTCGACAGCTTGCCGTAATCGGGCATTGACGCCACGCTGAACAGCACGTTGTCTTCGGCCACATAGGCATTGCCGGAGCCCACCAGCCGCTCGATCAGCACGCGCATCTCGGCGATGTGCTCGGTCGCGCGCGGCTCGACGGTGGGCGCCAGGCAGCCGAGCGCAGCCACGTCCTCGTGGAACTGCCGATCGGTTTTCTCGGTGACCTCGCGGATCGCCTCGTTCAGGGGCAGGTCGGGATATTCCTCCGCCGCCCGCGCGTTGATCTTGTCGTCCACGTCGGTGATGTTGCGCACATAGGTGACGGCGGTCTCGCCTTTGCCGCCGTCCCACACACCCTGCTTGGCGAGGTGGCGCAGCAGGCGGAACAGCACGTCGAACACGATCACCGGCCGGGCGTTGCCGATGTGGGCGAAGTCGTAGACCGTGGGACCGCACACATACATGCGCACGCGCTGCGGATCGATCGGCGCGAACACCCGTTTTTCGCGGGTGAGGGTGTCGTAGAGCTTCAGTTCCATGCCTACAATCCAGCAAAGGCCGGCTGGCCGATGACCGTGAAACCGGCCTAAGGACCCGGCGAGCGCCCGCCCAAAATCATCAGATGCCCGGCCGCCCGAGATCAGGGGTCAGTTGCGCGGAAATGATGCCAGCTCCCGCTGGCCGGGCGTCCATTCGTCTCGGGGTGAGAAAAGACGGCCTCAGCCAGCGTGATGCTAGCCGATAATCTCCGGGCAAATGCCGCAAATCGCCAAAAGGCCGTTCATGGCGTGGCACAATGGTCACACGCGGCGTCGCCGTCAAGAGGTTCCTCAAAATTCCGTAGCGTCGGCGCCCCGACTCTGGCATAGGCGTAACTCTCGCTTGCAACAAAGCGCCATCTCGTTCGTTAAGACTTCGTGTACGGAATCGGACCAAAATAGGTTCGTCCTCAACCATTCTGATGCGGTTTGGTCATGCGTAAGCTCATTGCACCCTTGGCGATTGTCGTTCTGGTGATTGTCGGTCTAACGGGTTTGGCCCTCCCGGCCGGCGCCGAAACCAAGATCTTCATTGTGGAAAATCAGCCCGACGGCTACGGCATCGATCAATGTCTGGCGAGCGGGGCGAATTGCGGCAAGCCGATGGCGAGCGCCTACTGCCAGTCGCGCAAATACGGCCAGGTGTTGTCGTTCCGCAAGGCCGAGCCGGACGAGATCACCGGCGGCGGAGCCTCCGCCGACGCCACCTGTCACACCCGCGGCTGCGTCGACTTCGTCGCGATCGAGTGCATCAGATAGCAGATGACAGAGATCAGATGACAGATGACAGAGGGCGCCCCCTCTGACATTAATTGTCTCTCATCCGACATCTGTCATCCGTCATGAAACTGTATTCCTATTTTCGCTCGTCGGCGGCCTATCGCACGCGCATTGCGCTCAACCTCAAGGGCATCGCGTTCGAGACCGTGCCTGTTCACCTGACCCGGAACGGCGGCCAGCAGCATGGGGCGGAATTTCTTGCTTTGAATCCGCAGAGGCGGGTGCCGGCGCTGGCGCTGGACACCGGCGAAGTGTTGCTGCAGTCGCTCGCCATCATGGAATATCTCGACGAGGTCTATCCCGACCCGCCGCTGCTGCCGAAGGACTCGATCGAACGCGCGCACGTGCGGGCGGTGGCGCAAATCATTGCGTGCGACATCCACCCGCTCAATAATCTCGGCCCGCTCAGCTATCTGCGCCACACCCTCAAGGCCGACCAGAGCGCGATCCAGGAATGGTACCGGCACTGGATCATCACCGGCTTCGCAGCGGTCGAAGCGCTGATAAAGCCCGCGCCCTATGCGTTCGGGCGCCACGTGACGGTCGCGGATATCTGCATCGTGCCCCAGGTCGCCAATGCCCGGCGCTTCAACGTGCCGCTTGATCGCTTTCCCGGCGTCGTCGCCGTCGACGCTGCAGCCGCCAAGCTTTCCGCGTTCGACGCCGCGCGCCCGGACCTTCAGCCGGATGCCGAGTAGCGGGCGACGTCCGGATCTCGTCCGCGTCGTCCTGTGGATGACGGGCGCGCTGTTGTCGTTCTCCGCCATGGCGGTGTCGATCCGGGCGCTCGCGGGCACGCTGCGCATCATGGAGATACTGGCGATCCGCAACGGCGGCGGATTGGCGATCCTGCTGGCGGTGGGTGCGTTCAACCCGGCGCACATACGCGCGCTCTCGGCGCGGCGCCTGGCATTGCATGTGACGCGCAACACCATCCATTTCGGCTCGCAATTCCTGTGGGCCATGGGCATCACGCTGCTGCCGCTTGCGACCGTGTTCGCCCTCGAATTCACCATGCCGGCTCACACGGCGCTGCTGGCCGCCATGTTTCTCGGCGAGCGCCTGACGCCGAGCCGCATCGGCGTGGTGATCTTTGGCTTTCTCGGCGTATTGGTGATCCTGCGGCCTGGCCTGGAGAGCTTCCAACCGGCGGCTTTTCTCGTCCTCGGCGCGGCCTTCGGCTACGCGGTATCGTTGACGCAGACCAAAGCGCTTACCTCGACCGAGACCACCTTTGCGATCCTGTTGTGGATGAACGTGGTCCAGTTGCCGCTGGCGATGCTCGGCAGCGATCCGCGCTCCTACTTTGCCCTTGGCGTGGCCGATCTCATGCCGATCTGCGCCGTCGCGCTGTCGGGCCTCGCCTCCCATTTCTGCCTGGCCCAAGCGTTCCGCAGCGGCGACGCGAGCCTGGTGGTGCCGCTGGATTTCATGCGGATCCCGCTGATCGCGGTGGTCGGCTGGTGGCTTTACGGCGAATCGCTCGACGCCTACGTGTTTCTTGGCGCGGGCCTGATCGTGCTCGGCGTGCTGTGGAACCTGCGCGCGGAGGCGGCACGAAAGACCGGAATCGCAAAATAAGGCAGCAGCTTGGCAGGGATTGGCGGCGCCGGACCGCGACACCAAATGGGCTTCCCACTGGGTCGAACAAGGCTTAGAAACAACAATCATTTGGCACGGCGCTTGCGCGCGACGGAAGAAATGCGGCGACCTCTCCCGCAACCGGGGAGGAGGTAAAGGCCGAGGAGATTATACTGGCCTTAAGGAAAGCCTTGCGGCTGGACCGGTAGGAGCGACAATGATGGTAACCGTCCCGCGCCGGATTGCGTGCGCTGCGTTGCTGATGCTCGCCCTGCCGGCCGCTGCAGCCGCACAAGTTGTCTATCCACAAGGCGGGTATTCGCAACCCGCCCCGCCCGCGGGCGCCGCGGCGGGCCCGGTTTGCGGGCGGCTCGAGGCGCAGCTAGCCGCCATCGACCGCGGCGTTGGCGCCGACCCGGCGCGCGCCGAACAGACCCGCCGTATCGAGGAGACCTTGAACAAGCAACAGGCGGAACTCGATCGCACCCAGGCGGAATGGCAACGGCTCGGCTGCCAGACGCCGAGCCTGTTTTCCATCTTTGCTAATCAGTCGCCGCGATGCGGACCACTCAACAGCCAGATTGGTCAGATGCGCGCGGGCATCGATCGCACTATGGCGGATCTGCAACGCTCGCGCCACGGCGCCGACGACGAAATGCAGCGTCAGGCGGTCATCGGCGCGCTGGCGCAGAACAATTGCGGTCCGCAGTATGTCGCCGCGGCCCCGCAGCAGAAGGGGTTTTTTGAAACGCTGTTCGGCGGTCTTGGCAATCCGGGCGGAGCTGTCCCGCCCGGGACAGTGGACCCCCAGCTTGGCGGCAACGGCTACCGGACCCTCTGCGTGCGCACCTGCGACGGATATTATTTCCCGATTTCATTCTCGACGGCGCCCACGCGCTTCGCCGAAGACGAACAGACTTGCCAGAAGCTGTGCCCCGCCACCGAAGCTGTGCTGTATTCCCATCGCAATCCCGGCGAGGACGTCGCTCAGGCGGTCGCCAGCAACGGCCGCGTCTATAAGGACCTGCCGAACGCCTTCCGCTACCGGCGCGAATTCACCGCATCCTGCAGCTGCAAGCAACCAGGGCAGACCTGGGCCGAAGCGCTGGGACAAACCAAGGATTCGACGATCGAGCGGGGCGATATCGTGGTCACCGAGGAGCGGGCGAAGGCTCTATCCCAGCCGCGCACCGAAAACCCAAATCGCGCCTCAGCGCGCCCGGAGGCCCGCAAGCCGACCGGAAACCTGCCCGTCGCTGCCCCCCCTGACTCACCTGCGTCCGAACCCGGCAAGCGCACGGTGCGCACGGTCGGGCCGACATTCATTCCGGCTCAGTGACAGGGCTCCTTAGAGCGGGTTTTGATCGTTCAGCCATACACCGGTGTCGTCGCCGGGCTTGTCCCGGCGACCCCGAACGTTGAGGCACGGAGCAGGAATAATCGGGGTGGCCGGGACGAGCCCGGCCACGACCGGGGAGAGAGGCAAGTGCCAGCGAAACAGTCTGACCCACCAGGGTGATTCAAACCCGATCCGGGCCTTTATGGACTTAATGATTTCGCCGAACATATCGTTGGGAGCATTTCCATTTGGCTTGAAAACGACATGCCGGCAGTCCTGGGAATAAGACAGCTTTGGATTTCGTTCGATCTGATACGTCACCTTGTCGAAAACACCGATATCCTTAAGCACGATTTCGAGGTTGACGTGAAGATTCCCGGTCAATTTATATGCCCTGAGGATATCGAGAACGGCATCATGGGCGCGCGATTTGGATAGATCGAGCGCACATGACAGCGACGCGGATCGCGTCGCGGGACGCTCCGATCGCCCCATAATGCATTTCGTTCCAGTTCGCAATTCGCTGTCGGCAGACGACCGGGAGATCGTCTTCGGCACTGGCATGGCGATATGTGGCGTTGCCTGAAGGGTCGCGGCAGTCATCGTCGGCTCTCCTCAGCGTTGAGGTCTTGCGGGATGCCTTCCGGTCGGGCTGTGGCGAGCAGTGCGATGCATCGGACTTAAAGCCTACGGCCCGGCGCGGGACATCCCCGACGCCGCCGATGTGCGCACGAGCGCATATAAATTCGAGAGAGATCAAGCAGGAGTTTCATAAGAACGGCATAGTGATGAGGCCCGCGAAATAATCGGCCGGTATTTTCTTGCGGACGCCAATCTTTATGAGATTCCTATATTGCGGGTCGCCGATCCCTCTCGAAGACTTATGCGACAAGTGGCACTTCATGGTACCCGCGCGGGTTCCCGAACCTGAACCGGCTCACCGCATTGGTGTGCAGGCACATGCTTGCTTAGGCGGTGCAGCGGGGCGCCGCAGGGAGCACCGAAATGCTGGACATCATCATGCTGGCCATTGGCCTCGGCTTCCTTGCGCTATCCGTCGGCTACGCGATGGCTTGCGATCAGCTCTAAGGGGGACGCTATGATCTTCGACTATTCACTCGCCGGCTTCGTGTCGGCCGGGCTGCTGTTCTACCTCACCTACGCCCTGCTGCGACCTGAGCGGTTCTAGGAGTGCGTTCCGGTGAGATCGAATCGCCGTGCCACCGTCATGCCCGCGCTTGTCGCGGGCATCCACGTCTTTCTTGCCGCAACTCCGCAAGCAAGACGTGGATGGCCGGGACAAGCCCGGCCATGACTCCGGAGATCGGAACCCCCTCTAAGCCGCGCCCTGAACAGCACCACAAGGTACGACAATGACAATCATCGGCTGGATCCAAATCTTGCTCTACTGCGCGATCGTGGTCGCGCTCGTAAAGCCGCTCGGCTGGTACATGACGCGCGTTTTCAACGGCGAACATACCTTCTTGTCGCCGGTGTTACGCCCGATCGAAAGAGCGCTCTACTGGGCCGGCGGGGTCGACGAAAGGCGCGAGCAGCACTGGCTCTCCTACACGGTTGCCATGCTTTTCTTCCATGTGGGCGGTTTCCTCATTCTATACGTGCTGATGCGCGCGCAGGCGATGCTGCCATTCAATCCGGCGGGACAGTCGGCCGTCGCTGAAGATTTGTCGTTCAATACCGCCGTGAGCTTCATCACGAACACCAACTGGCAGAACTACGGCGGCGAAAGCACCATGTCCTATCTGGTGCAGATGGCGGGCCTGACGCACCAGAATTTCCTCTCGGCGGCGACCGGCATCGTGCTGGCAATGGCACTCATCCGCGGCTTCGCGCGTACGTCGGCAAGGACCGTCGGGAACTTCTGGGTCGATATCACGCGATGCACGCTCTACATCCTCCTCCCCATCTGCATTGCGTATGCGCTGTTCCTGGTCTGGCAAGGCATTCCGCAGACGCTCGGTCCTTATGTGGAAGCGACCACCCTCGAAGGGGCAAAGCAGACCATTGCGGTGGGCCCGGTCGCGTCGCAAGTCGCCATCAAGATGCTCGGCACCAATGGTGGCGGTTTCTTCAATGCCAATGCCTCCCATCCATTTGAGAATCCGACGGCGCTGTCGAACTTCGTGCAGATGGTCTCCATCTTCGCCATCGGCGCGGCCCTCACCAATGTGTTTGGCCGCATGGTCGGCAACGAGCGCCAGGGGTGGGCGATTCTGGCGGCGATGGGAACGCTGTTTATTGCCGGAGTCGTGGTGTGCTACGCGGCCGAGGCCGCAGGCACGCCGCTTCTCGACGCGCTCGGATTGACCGGCGGCAACATGGAGGGCAAGGAGGTCCGCTTCGGAATTGTTGCGTCGGCCTTGTTCGCCGTCATCACCACCGCCGCCTCCTGTGGCGCTGTCAACGCCATGCATGACTCGTTCACGGCGCTCGGCGGCATGATTCCGCTCATCAACATCCAGCTCGGCGAGATCATCGTCGGCGGTGTCGGCGCCGGCCTCTATGGCATGCTGCTGTTCGTCATCATCGCGATCTTCGTCGCCGGCCTCATGGTGGGCCGCACGCCCGAATACGTCGGCAAGAAGATCGAGGCGAAGGAGGTCAAGATGGCGATGCTGGCCATCCTGGTCCTCCCGCTGATGTATCTCGGCTGGACCGCGGTCGCCACTGTGGTGCCGTCCGCGGTTGCCGCCACCAACAACCCGGGGCCGCACGGTTTCTCGGAGATCCTCTATCTCTACACTTCGAGCACCGGCAACAACGGATCGGCGTTCGCCGGCATCTCCGCCAACACGATGTTTTACAATCTCACGGGGGCTGTCGCGATGTTCGTCGGCCGCTTCTGGATGATTATCCCGGCAATGGCGATCGCCGGCTCGCTCGCGGCCAAGAAGACGGTGCCGGCCTCAGCCGGAACCTTCCCGACGACGGGAGGCCTGTTCGTCGGCCTTGTCGTGGGCGTGATCGTGATCATCGGCGGCCTCACCTTCTTTCCGGCGCTCTCACTGGGGCCGATCGTTGAGCATCTTGCGATGCTTGCCAAAACAACGTTCTGAGCCAACGGTCTAAGTCATCACGTCGGAGCCATTTCCATGAAAACCTCGTATATCCGCAAGCAGATGCCGGTATCGGCGCTCTTCGATCCCAAGATCCTGCTTCCGGCCATCGGATCAGCATTCACAAAGCTCGATCCGCGGACTTTGATCAAGAATCCCGTCATGTTCGTGCTCGAGGTTGTATCGGCGCTGACGACGGTCATCTTGCTGCGCGATCTTGTCACGGGGGGCGGCCAGATCGGCTTTGAATTCCAGATCGTGGTGTGGCTGTGGTTCACGGTTCTGTTCGCGAACTTCTCCGAGGCGATTGCGGAAGGTCGCGGCAAAGCCCAAGCTGATTCGCTTCGCAAGACGCGCACGGAGACCCAGGCCAAGCTGCTGACCGGACCCAGCCGGAGCAACTACAAGACCGTCCCAGGCACCAGTCTGAAAGTCGGCGACGTGGTCATCGTCGAGGCCGGCGATACCATCCCGTCGGACGGCGAAGTGATCGAGGGTATCGCTTCGGTGAACGAGGCGGCTATCACTGGCGAATCCGCGCCGGTTATCCGCGAATCGGGCGGCGACCGTTCCGCCGTAACGGGGGGCACCCAGGTGCTGTCCGACTGGATCAAGGTGCGCATCAGTGCGGCTCAGGGGTCGACCTTTCTCGACCGCATGATCAAGCTGGTCGAAGGCGCCGAGCGTCAGAAGACGCCGAATGAGATTGCGCTGAACATTCTGCTGGTCGGCCTCACCATCATCTTCGTTTTTGCGACGGCGACGATCCCGAGTTACGTGGCCTATGCCGAAGGCACGGTTTCGGTCGTTATCCTCGTGGCGCTCTTCGTCACGCTGATCCCGACAACGATCGGCGCGCTGCTTTCGGCCATCGGCATCGCCGGCATGGACCGCCTGGTGCGCTTCAATGTGCTCGCCATGTCGGGGCGGGCCGTCGAGGCGGCAGGCGATGTCGATACGCTGCTCCTCGACAAGACCGGCACCATTACGCTCGGCAATCGCCAGGCGACCGAGTTCAAACCCATGCGCGGCGTCACTGAACAGGAGTTGGCGGATGCCGCCCAACTGGCGTCGCTCGCCGACGAGACCCCCGAGGGCCGTTCCGTTGTGGTGCTCGCAAAGGAGAAATACGGCATCCGCGGGCGCGACCTCGCGGAGATCGGCGCCAACTTCATTCCATTCACAGCCCAGAGCCGCATGAGCGGCGTCGAGGCTGGCAATTCGTGGGTGCGCAAGGGCGCAGTCGACTCGATCCTTAGTTTCCTGAACGCTCCGGTGGCTTCGGCCGGCCCTTCCGCTGCCGTTCGGGCATTGCAGCCGGCCGTCAGCACCGAACAAGTACGGGAGATCAATGCAATAGCCGACGCCATCGCCAAGTCCGGCGGCACGCCGCTTGCGGTGTCGAAGGACGGTCGACTGCTCGGCGTCATTCACCTCAAGGACATCGTCAAGGGCGGCATCCGTGAACGCTTTGCGGAGCTGCGTCGTATGGGCATTCGCACCATCATGATCACCGGCGACAACCCAATGACCGCTGCCGCCATTGCGGCTGAGGCCGGCGTCGACGATTTTCTCGCCCAGGCGACCCCGGAAGACAAGCTACAGCTCATTCGCGATGAGCAGGCCAAGGGAAAGCTGGTAGCGATGTGCGGCGACGGCACCAATGATGCGCCTGCGCTGGCGCAGGCCGATGTCGGCGTCGCCATGAACACCGGCACCGTTGCGGCGCGGGAGGCCGGCAACATGGTCGACCTCGACTCGAACCCGACCAAGCTGATCGAAATCGTCGAGATCGGCAAGCAGCTGCTGATGACGCGCGGCGCGTTGACCACGTTCTCGATCGCCAACGATGTAGCGAAGTATTTCGCCATTATCCCGGCGATGTTCCTCGCCTTCTATCCCCAGCTCGGGGCGCTGAACATCATGCAACTGTCGACCCCGCAAAGCGCGATCCTTTCGGCGATCATCTTCAATGCATTGATCATCATCGCGCTGATCCCGCTCGCGCTCAAAGGCGTCGCCTATCGTCCGATCGGCGCCGGGCCGCTGTTGCGCCGGAACCTGCTGATCTACGGTCTTGGCGGCGTGATTATTCCGTTTATCGGCATCAAGGCCATCGATCTCGCGGTTACGGCCCTGCACCTTGCCTAAAGGAGAATACCCATGCTGCGAGAAATTCGTCCGGCCATCGTCCTTGTTATCGCTCTGACGCTGATCACAGGCGTGGTTTATCCGTTCGCCATAACCGGCATCGCTCAGGTGATCTTCCCCGATAAGGCGCAGGGCAGCCTTTTGGAGCGCGACGGCAAGGTGGTTGGATCAGCCCTGATCGGCCAAGAGTTCACGAGCGAGGCGTATTTCCATGGCCGGCCGTCGGCGACGACCGCCCCGGACCCGAACGACCCCACCAAGACTGTTCCGGCTCCCTACAACGCGGCAAATTCCGGGGGCTCGAATCTCGGGCCTACCAACAAGTCGCTGATCGAGCGCGTCCAGGGCGACATTGAAAAGCTGAAACAGGAAAACCCTTCGGCTCAAGTCCCAGCCGATCTCGTGACCACGTCCGGCAGCGGGCTTGATCCGCATATCTCGCCGGAAGCGG
>WNFG01002776.1_pt1 | contig 15115 bp, 11 predicted proteins | sample 5400431 | NCBI WGS metagenome assembly WNFG01 (sample SAMN13153346, study PRJNA577476) | soil metagenome | isolation source: 120 cm saprolite under Douglas fir tree site 2 hole 3 replicate 2 | place: USA:California | collected 2015-04-18 | reverse complement strand
AAGGGCAAGCGCCGGGTGGTGCGGACGGTGTATGAGATCCGCGCCTTCGAGGCGCTGTGCGACCAGCTGCGGTGCAAGGGGACCTGGGTCGCCGGCGCGGAGGAGTTCCGCAATCCCGGCGAGGACCTGGTGACAGATTTCGCCGAGCGGCGCACCGAGCATTACGCCGAGCTGCGTAAGCCGCTGGATCCGGGCGTGTTCATCACCGAGCTGCGCGAGGAGATGCGGCACGAGATGCGGGCCCTCAACGACGCCCTGGACGGGGATGGCCTGCCGTGGCTGGAGATCGCGCCCCGCGGCCCGCACGGGGCGATCAGGCTGACGCCGCTGGAGGCGCTGCCCGAGCCGGTGAACCTGGGCCGGCTGAAGAAGGCGATCGCGCAGCGGTGGGGCATGCTGCCGCTGATCGACGTGGTCAAGGAGGCGGTGCTGCGCAGCGGCTGCCTGCAAGTGATCGAAACCAAGGTCGGCCGGGGCGGCAAGCTCGGCCCGGAGGCACTGCTGGAGCGGCTGCTGCTGGTGCTGTACGCCTACGGCACCGGCGCCGGGGTCCGGGCGGTGGCCGCCGGCGAGCACGGTTACAGCGAACACGACCTGTATTACGTGCGCCGCTGGCATCTCACCGCTGAGCTGGCGGAGGCGCTGGCCATCCAGATCGCCAACGCCACGTTCGCGGCGCGGCAGCGGCCGGTCTGGGGAGTGGGCTCCTCGGCGGTCTCCTCCGACTCCACCCACTTCGGGGCGTGGGACCAGAACATCTTCACCGAGTGGCATTCCGGCCGCGGCGTGCTGATCTACTGGCATGTGGAACGCAAGTCGGTGGTCATCCACTCGCAGCTGCTGAGCTGCACCGCCTCTGAGGTCGCGGCGATGATCGACGGGGCGATCCACCACGGCACCGAGATGGACGTCAAGGCCAACTATGTCGACACCCACGGCCATTTGGTTACCTGGTTCGGACTGACCCGGCTGCTGAGCATCGACCTGCTGCCGCGGATCAAGCGGATCAATCATCTGCGGCTGTACCTGCCCGGATGGGAAGACCGCCAGGCCTACGGCAACCTGGCGCCGGCGCTGGTGCAGCGGGATATCGACTGGGACCTGATCGGCCAGCAGTACGACGACATGATGAAGTACGCGGCATCGATCAGGAACAAGACGGCGACGACCACCGCGATCCTGCGCCGGTTCCACCGGGCCAACCGGCTACATCCGACCTACCAGGCGATGCAGGAGGCCGGCCGGGCCCAGCGGACCATCTTCGTATTAGTTACGTGGAATCAGACCGAAGGGACGATCATGCTCTCGGCGGTCTCCCCACGAGCTGAGGAGCGGTGTTGGGCACGGTGGTGCTGGAGGAGAAGTGGCCGGTCCTGGGGCGGCACGAGCAAGCGGCTGGCTGGCTGCGCATCTGGACTGACCTTGGCCGGGCGCCTCGGACGATCGATGCGTACGCCCGCGGGCTGGCCGAGTACCTCGACCGGTGTGAGCGGGAGGGCATCGACCCGCTGGAAGCGACCCGGGAGCATGTCGCCGGTCACGTCCGCGAGCTCAGCACGCGCCCGAGCCGCCGGGGCGCCAGCGTCGTGTCGATCGACTCGGGCTCGGGGCTGGCTAACGCCACGATCCAGCAGCGGCTGGTGCCGGTTCGGCTGTTCTACGACTACCTGATCGAGGAAGGCCTGCGCGAGTCCAACCCGGTCGGACGCGGCCGCTACACCCCGGGCCGGAAGTTCGGCGGCTACCAGCGTGGTCTGGTCCCACGGCTGACCAAGCTGCCGTGGATCCCCACTGACCGGCAGTGGCTGGCCTTCTTGGAGGCCGCCAAGTCAGAGCCGCCGCGTAACCGGGTGATGCTCGCGCTGGCCTACGATGCGGCGCTGCGCCGCGAGGAGCTGTGCTCGTTGCGCACCGACGATCTCGATCCCGGCCGTCGTACGGTCCGGGTCCGGGCCGAGACCACCAAGAACCGGTTCGAACGCGTGGTGCCGTACTCGGCCTCCACCGGGGTGCTGCTGTCGGGCTACCTGCGGCACCGGGCCACGATCAGCAGGGCCAGAGGCCCGCTGTTCCTGTCGGAGTCGCGGCGCAACTACGGCCAGCCTTTGACGCTGTGGAGCTGGTCGAAGATCGTACGGCGACTCGCCGTGGCCTCTGACCTGCCCCGGTTCTCCACCCATACGACCCGGCACTTGTGCCTGACCGATCTGGCCCGGATGGGCTGGGAGCTGCACACGATCGCCTTGTTCGCTGGCCATCGGTCGACAGAGTCCACGCTGAAGTACATCCACCTGTCCGGCCGGGACCTAGCCGAGAAGCTGGCCAAGGGCATAGACCAGATCCACGCCTGGCGAGTCGAGCAGCTCGCCCAGCTCACCGGCGCTGCCGCGGCGAAGGCGTGACCCCGGCACTGTCAGCGGCCGCCCTCGCGCCCGCCGCGGACCGCGCATGGTCCTGGCCTCTCGATCCTGCCGGTTACGACCGCCGAGGCAAGCTGACCGCGGTGGAGATCCAGGCGCTCGGTGAACTGGGCTGGCTGGTCCGGCGACGCCGTGGCCACAACCCGGACCTGCCGCAATGGCGTGCGGTCCGCAGGCTGCTGAAGCCGCTGGACGACACGCGGGCGTGCCCTGGGCTGGTGCCCGGAGACGCTAGATCACCGGCGGGCAGTGACCGACGCTATCGGGCTGGTGCTGCACCGCTGCCTGGAGACGGGAAATTCGTACTGGGCCTGGCCTGATGACGACTGGTTCCGGCTGATCGCGCCGACCGCCGGGGAGTTCGCGGCCGCCTGGCCCGGCTGGATCGACGGCATGGTCCGCCCCTACGTGGCCGCGTTCGCCTACATGCTCGGCGGTTTCACTGACTTCGACCGGCTGGGCTCCTTCAACCGCCGGGCCCTGGCCTGGCGGGTCTTCGGCAAGGAGGTCGTGGAGGACGCTGCCGCCCAGGTGGCGGACACTCTGCAGGGGTGGGGCTATCACCCCTCCGAAGGGGCAGCCGGCCAGTTCAGGACGGTGCTGATCCAGGCGATGCTGATCAACCGCAGCCCGCTGCTGGAGGACATGACCAGCGAGGCCCTGGCGAGGATCCGGGCGGACCCGGCGACCACTCCTCATCATTCGCGGGGCTTCTTCCACGGCCTGCACAAGGCGATCTGCGCGCTCGGCCATGCCGGGCCGCCTCCCAAGCCGGTTCACGGGGTGATGCCGGAGATCGAAGGGGTTCCCGAGGCGTGGGCGGAGCTGATCGAGCGCTGGTTCGCCACGTCCGCCCTCACCCCGAAGGTCCGCGGCATCTTCCGCTCGGTCATGGCCAAGGCAGGCCGCTGGCTGGCGGCCGAGCATCCCGGCATCACCGAGCCCGGCCAGTGGACGCGTCAGACATGCGCGGCCTGGGTCGCGGCACTGGACCGGATGCAGGTGGGCGACTACGTCCAACGCCGGGCGGGCGCCGGCAAACGGACCAGGGAACCGTTGTCGCCTCGCACCAAGGCCGGCTATCTCACGGCCACCCGCACCTTCTTCCGTGACGTGCAGGAATGGGGATGGATCCCGCAGAGGTTCAACCCCGCCCGGGCCCTGGCGACGCCCAGGAGCGTCCAGGCACTGCTTGGCCCCAACCCGCGGGTCATCGCCGACCATGTGTGGGCCAAACTGCTGTGGGCCGGACTCAACCTTGAGCCGCAGGACTGCCCGACCAACACCTACGGCCTGTGCTATCCGATGGAGATGATCCGGGCGGTCACACTGACGTGGCTGTTCAGCGGGCTGCGCAGCGATGAGATCGCCCGCCTGCGGGTCGGCTGCGTCCGCTGGCAGCACGACGGCATGCCCATCCCGGGCGACTCCGGCGAGGTTCTGGCCCGCGACGCGGTCTGCCTGCTCGACGTCCCCGTCCACAAGACCGGCACCGCCTTCACCAAACCCGTCGACCCGCTGCTGGGTAAGGCCATCGAGGCATGGCAGTCCATCCGGCCCGAGCAGCCGAAGATGCTAGACCGCAAGACCGCCGAGCACGTCGGCTTCCTGTTCACGCATCGCGCGAAACGCCTGGCCAAGACCTACATCAACACCGCGGTCATCCCCTCGCTCTGCCGCAAGGCCGCAGTCCCGGCCGCCGACGTCCGCGGGAACATCACCAGCCACCGGGCCCGCTCCACGATCGCCTCCCAGCTCTACAACGCCAAGGAACCGATGACGCTGTTCGAGCTGCAAGCCTGGCTCGGCCATCGCGACATCGGCTCAACCCAGCACTATGCAAAGATCACCCCGAACACCCTCGCCAAGGCCTACAGCGACGCCGGCTACTTCGAACGCAACGTGCGCACCATCGAGGTCCTGGTCGACCGGGAGGCGGTCGAGAACGGGGCCGCGGCTGCCGGGGAACCGTGGCAGTACTACGACCTGGGGCACGGGTTCTGCAGCTACACCTTCTTCGAGCAATGCCCGCACCGGATGGCCTGCGCCAAGTGCGACTTCTACACCCCCAAAGACTCCTCCAAGGCGCTGCTCCTGGAGGCCAAGGACAACCTGCAGCGCATGCTCGCCGCCGTCCCCCTCACCGACGACGAGCGGGCTGCGGTCGACGACGGCCAAGAGGCCCTGGACAAGCTGCTCTGCCAACTCGCCGACGTCCCCACCCCGGCTGGCCCCACCCCTCGCCAGATCGCCGTCCCGGCAGCCGCGACGCTCCTGCCCATCGTCGACGTCAGGCAAGGCCCGCCCCGACCAGACAACGATCTATGACTCCGCCCGGAACCTACGCGGTTGCGGCAGAGCAGAGCCCAGGCAAACTCCGCTCGTCACTCGGCTACTCCTTGATCTGGAGGATGCCGAGGGCGTTCGTTCCTGGGTCGATGATCCAGGCGGCCCGGGCGAAGCCGATGTCGGCGATGCCGTCCTCGGTCTTTAGCCCCGGGGTGTCGTAGTCTTCGACCTTGACGCCGCGGGCGCGGAGTTCGGCCACCTCGGCACGGATGTCGCTGACCTGCCACGCTGCCTGGGTCTGCTGGTCGGCGGTCCCGACGGTGCTCTTGGTCACGTCCAGGCGGGTGCCGCTACCGCACCTGAACACGATGGCGTTCTCGTCCTCCCTTACGATCTGCAGCCCGAGCTTGTCGTGGTAGAGCTTCCTGGCTGCGGCAAGGTCCTTGGCCAGCAGCACGGGGGCGATCGGATGCTCTCCAAGCATGGGATGTCACTCCTGTTGTCCGGGTGTGGCCTGCTCACGCGGGGCGGATGTTGGCGTTGTGGTGGAAGAGATTCTGGGGGTCGTACTTGCCCTTGATCGTGGCCAGCCGCTGGTACTTGGCGGGGCCGTAGGCAGCGCGCACACGATCGTCTTCGAACTCGGTCATCGCATTGACGTAGCTGCCGGCACCGAGGGAGTGCGGGCGCAGCGCCTCCCAGAAGGAACGGGCCCATTCGCGGTCGGCGGCCAGAAGCTGGGGGGTGGGGCAGACCGCGATGATGAACACGGCGAACCGCGGCGAGCGCCCGCCGCTGAAGGCCGTGTCGTCCTCGCCGACCTCCGAGTACGCCTCGTCCAGGCGGTAGAACAGCAGCGCCGACAGCGGCGAGTTTTTCCGCGGCAGGTGGTCGGCGACTACCTTGATCGCCTCGTCGGAGAGGTCCTCAAGGTATGTCCCCTTGTCGTAGGTGTGGAAGCCCCACGCGTTCGGCTCATCGAGTATCTGCTGCAAGGCCACGTAGGGCATGGGGGTGATGAACTCCCACAGCGGCGGCAGCGCCTGGCGGATGCGGGTCATGACCTTGTCATGCTCGGCGGCCGATCCGAAACCGGCGACGACCAGGGCGTAGCCGGGCTGGAAGCGGTGCTCCTCCGGCACGAACGGGGCCGGCGGAGCGTTCAGGCCGGCGACGATGATATTCAATTCCCGCGGCAGCGTCGCGATGATCTCGCGGGCCAGGCGGAGAAGGTTGGGTCCCCGCTCGAGTCCCCAGAAGAGGAGGCCGAGCTGCACGGTCGGCCCGACCTTGTGCAGGCGGAACTCGAATTCAGTGACCACGCCGAAGTTACCCCCGCCGCCGCGGATCGCCCAGAACAGGTCGGGGTTTTCGTCCGCCGCGGCCCGCCGGATCTGCCCGTCGGCGGTGACCACCTGGGCCGAGAGGAGGTTGTCGATGCTCAGCCCGGCCTGGCGGGTCAGCCAGCCCATGCCACCGCCCAGCGTGAGGCCGCCGACCCCGGTGTGGCTGACAACGCCGGCGGGCACGGCCAGGCCATGCGCCTGCGCCGCGGCGTCCAGGTCGGCCAGCAGCGCACCCCCGCCGGCCCGCGCCCGTTTCGCCTGCGGGTCGACGGTGACCTGGTTGAGCTGGCTGAGGTCGATCATCAGGCCGCGGTCGGCGACCGACGCGCCGGACATGCTGTGGGCGCCGCCGCGCACCGCGATCTCCAGGTCGTTTTCCGCGGCGAACGTGACCGCCGCCGCAACGTCGGCCGCCGACGCGCACCTGGCGATCATGGCCGGGTGCCGGTCGATGGCGGCGTTCCACACCTGGCGGGTCTGGTCGTAGTCCGGGTCCGCAGGCCCGATCACCGGCCCGCTCATTACCGCTCGCAAGGTGCCGATGGACCTTTGCATCGTCTGTGTCATGAGCCTTCCCCTGGTCTGTGCGCATCTGTCCCTGCCAGGGTGCTGGCTCGGCGCGCGCGGCACATGGGTGCTGTGCCCCCATCCTGATGCCGGCTGTCAGCGCTGCCGGGCCATCCGGCCGAGCGCCGCGCGGTCGGCGGTGCCCGTCTTGAGAAGCAGGCTGGCGACGTGCTTCTCCACGGTCCGCGGCGACAGGTACAGGCGGGCGGCGATGTCCTTGTTGGACAAATGCTCGCCGACCAGCTCGAGGACTTCGGCCTCCCGGGCCGTGACGCCGAGGCGAAGCAGGTCCCTGGCGAGCGCGGCGTCGTCGCGGCCGCGCCGCCGGGTGGCCGGCGCCCCGGCCCGGGCGAGCAGGCCGCGGCAGGCGCTGGCGATCCGGGGCAGCCGGCGGGCCACGAACACGGCTTCGGCATCGCGCAGCCATGTCACCGGATCCCCGAAGGGGTGTTCCAGCGCGGCCTCGGCGGCCAGCCGCAGGGCGATTGCCCGGAACAGCGGGTACCGGCTGGCGGCGCGTTCGGCGTTGCCGAACGCGGCTTCCGCGGCGGTGGCATCGCCGGCGATGGCCAGGGTAACGGCGTGGGCATAGCCGAGCCAGGTGGCTGGGAAGCGCGCGCCGGCGGTGGCCCGCGCCAGTTCGGCTTCAACCTCCGATACGGTCGCATCGCCCTGGACGGCCCGGACGAGCAGCGCGGTATGCCAGGGGTCGGCCGCGCGGATAGGAGTGCCAAGTTCGCGGGCGCGGGCGAACGCGGCCAGCGCCTCGGCGCGTTCCTCGAACAGCAGGGCCACCACGCCGCGCGCGCCACCGGTGGCGTAGGCGGCGATGTCGGCGTCGTCGGGTGCCAGCTCGACCGCCCGGCGAAGCCGTTGCTCCATTTCGGTGCGGCGTCCGGCGAGCCCGTGCGCGACAGCCTCGACTGCTGTCGCCGCCGCGACGGCCTGGGTCAATCCCAGCTGCATGGCCAGCTGCCGGGCCTGCCCGGCGGCCGCGAGCGCCTCCGGAGTGGCGTCGGTCATGACGTACAGCCCGGCGAGGTTGATCAAGGTGCTCGCCGCAGTGTCCAGGGCGCCAACCTGGACCGCCAGCTCGTGGGCCCGGCATAGCCGGTCGCCGCGCGCGTCGCGCATTGCCTCGACGGTGCCGAGTTCGTTCAGCGCGCGCAGCCGCCACAGAACCAGCCCGGCCCGCTCGGCGGCCTCCAGCTCCTGGCGAAGCACGCCGGCCGCCGCGGTCAGGTCCCGGGGACGCAGCGACATGGCCAGCAGCTCCAGCGCCTCACATCTCAGCTCCGGGTCGCCGGCTTCCTCCGCGGCTGTGACCGCCTGCTCGGCGAGCCGGCCGGACAAGGCGAGTCGTTCCGCGCTGCCACCGGCTATCATTGCCGCGGCGCGCACGACGCGCAGCTGGGCGATCCGGCGCGGGCTAAGGACGCCGAGCCCGCTGACGGCGTCGAGGTGCCGCTGGGCATCCGCCGGGACGCCAGCACCCACCGCCGTCCGGGCCAGCAGCAGGTGCACCGCCGCGGTGAGGTCCGGATCGTGCGCCAGGTCGTCCAGCGCCTGTGCCCCGACCACAGACAGATCATCGATACGTCCCGCCACAGTGAGCAGCTCGAGCAGCTCGAGCCGGAGAACGCCGGCGAGGTCAGCTGGCGCCACGGCCAGCGCTCGCCCCACCAGCGCTTCGGCGGCCGCGGTCGCACCGGCGGCCCGGGCCGCCCGGCCAGCCCGGCGCAGGGCCGCCACCGCCCGCCGAGGCTCCCCGCCCTGGATCCACAGTTCACCCAGCCGCTCGGAGATGACGCCCGGGCCTGAGGCTTCGAGCGTCTCAGCCGCACGGCGGCACAGCTCAGCCCGGCGGACATGGTCCAGCTGCGCCAGCACCAGCTCACGAACCAGAGCGTGCCGGAAGGCCAGGCGCCCATGCACCGGCGTGAGCAGTCCGCTTGCCCGCGCTGCGGTCATCGCGTCAGCCACGGCCGACGGCGCAAGCCTGCTGACCTGGCCGGGCAAGCCGGCGTCCACCTCGATGCCCAGGACGGCCGCTGCTTCCACCATGCCGCGTGCCCCAGCGTCCAGGCCGGCCAGCCGGCCAGAAATGATCTCGGCGTAGCGCATCGGCCCAGGGTGTCCCGCGACGCCGATCAGGTCCTCCACGAGGAGCGGCAGGCCTCCGGCGTTCCGGCGCAGGCCGGCCAGGATCGCCGCCGGAGCGGTGTCCACGCCGAGACACGCAGCGGCCATCGCGGCGACCTCGCTCTCGGCCAGCGGCGCGAGGTGCAGGCGCACGGCTCCCCGGGTCAGCGCCGAGCCAAGCCCCGACGTCCCCGGCTCGTCGGAGCGCGCGGTGAGCACCAGTGCCACCGGGAACGCGGTGACATGGTCGGCCAGGTACTCCAGCACGGCCAGCGTTTCGCGGTCCGCCCAGTGCATGTCCTCCAGCACGATGATGGCGCCGCGTTCGGGAGACAGCCATCGCACAATCCGCAGCATCGCCTCGGCGAGCACAACCGGCGGGGGCGGCACCGCCGGAAATGCCGGACCGCCCGCCCAGTGCGGCACCAAGGTTCCCAGCGCAGGAAGGTAAGGCGCCAAGGCCGGGTCATCTGGCGGGCGGCGGTCGCGCAACCCGTCTAGCAGCGCCTCGCCAAGCGGCCGCAGCGGCGAGACCCGATCTGTCGGCGTCGAACGGCCAGCCAGGACGACCTGCCCCCGCCCGCGTGCCCCCGTGGCCGCCTCGGTGACCAACCTGGTCTTGCCAACACCCGCCTCGCCGGTGACGACGACGCAGGCGCCGCGACCGCCCGCCGCCCGGCCGAAGATCTCCGCCAGCGCGGCCAGCTCCTCATCCCGGCCGGCAACGACGGGACATCGCATGCCCGGAATTGTCGCATGAACCCTGCTCAGAAGGCATAAGCGGCCCGTGGCCCCGACCGCAGCCAGCCATACCGCAATGCCCGCTGCCCGGTCGTCATCCAGGCGCTTCGGCGGCTGCACCCGTGATTCTCTCAGCTCCGACCAGGCCTGCCAGCCAAATCACCGCCAGCAGGCCGGGCCGGGTGGAGTAACGCGTGCTTCAGCCAATGAACGGCATCAACCACCGAGCCGGACCTCGCCGTGCCGTCAGCAAGAAGGCGCTCCATACCCGCGTGGCACTGCAGTCAGCCCGCCTGACGTGGCTGACCGCGGTGCCCAGATCCAGTCGTTCTGTGCCGCCCGGCCACAGGGAACCCGTCATCGACAGGTAGTACGGAATCGGCAGGGAGCTGCGCGAGCTTCCGGCTGTCACATTGGCTAGATTCTCACTCTCCGTAACAGTCGCTGTCCAGGCCTGAGGCTGACACATACAAATTGCTCAAGACGTCGGCGCAGCCGACCCCCACGTATCAAGTGGGGCAGGCCCGGGCCCATGTTGCCACCACCACGCTGATACATGGCGCACTGCCGTCGACGCCGACGAGATCGCCGAGGACGAGCTCTCAGATGCGAGCCGCTGACCTGCGGGACTTGACAATGCTTGATTCCATATAATGGCGCGCTACCTTCTCGACCGGGACCTGCAGCGGCAGATCGAGCAGGGCCTGAACGTGGTGGAATCCTGGAACCGGGCCAACGCGGTCATCTGCTACGGCAAGAGCGGGGAGATCTCCACCAACCACAAAGAGGAGGTCGAGATGACCGCGCTGTGCCTGCGGATCCTGCAAGCCTCCCTCGTCTTCGTCAACACCCTCATGCTTCAGGAGGTCCTGGCCGAACCCGAATGGTCCGCCCTGCTGACCCTGGCCGACCGGCGGGGGCTCAGCCCGCTGTTCTGGCAGCACGTGCGCCCCTACGGCGAGGTCACGCTCGACCTTGGAAGCCGCCTGACCATCGGAAAGCCGACCGGATCCTGACCACCCGGCGCAGGTAGTCGGCCGTTCCTGCTCGACCTTGGCACAGGTGGGGGTCGGAACTCGCGGCGCCGGCCGGTTCGCTGGCGGCCATGCCGTCCGCTCAGGATCATTGCCTCCGGACATGCGCGGGGGCACCTATCAATCTTGGCGCGGCCATCTGGCGCTGTCGTGGCCGTGCGGAAGGGTCAGCCTGTCGAAGTGCGGGTCGAGCTCGACAAACTCGTTAGCTGTGTCGCGAAGCTCTCGGCTCGTGGCGTGCTTCCAGAAGACGACCCGCACCCGGAAACCGCGCCTTTGCAGGGAGCGCATGCTCGGGAGGTAGTCACCATCTCCAGCAACCAGGACGGCCATGTCTCCGCGATCTGACTTCATGTGCTCGTAGGAGTCGTCCAGCATCGTGGTAACGATGCTGCTGTCGACTTGCTTCTCTTTGTTCGCCACGTTGCGGCTGAAGACCTCCACCTCGAAGCCCTCAGAGCGCGCTCGTTCCCACACCGAGTCGTTCGGCGGCGGCCGGGAACCGACCAGGATCGACCGACCGACCTTCGTGCCCAGCGGGCAGACGAGCTCATAGAGCCGGCCGAAGTCGTACGACCACGGCGCACTGACCTTGCGATTCATTGCGTCATGCGGGTCCCTTGCGAGCCCCTGCTTGACGGCCTGGATCCGCTGCCCCTCAATCCAGACGTTTGAGTTGTCGACGTAGGCGAAGAGGACTCCCTCGAAGGCCGTGGCACTCGATGTGCCCTTCACTTGAAGCGCGCAGGTTCCAGAGATCCGGGACGCTCCAGAGCTGGAACCTGCACGTCACCCGGTGCTCTGAAGGGTCTCAGCGGGCGGGTTCGAGGGAAGCCGACTCAGTCCAGGTGTCGTCGAACCACGTGATCACCGTGCCGACCTTGGCGATGCGCTCGTGGATGGCCCGCTGGTCGTGGCCGGGGAGGAAGTCGCCGCGGTTAATGGGTGTGCCGCAGTGGCAGGCGCAGACCCGGTTGTCCAAGGGCGATTCGAAGTAGGTGATCGGATTCTGCTGGTTGCCGCTGGAGGCCGACTTGCCGATGTAGAGGTCGTCGACGGGGTCTCCGGGTTGCAGGACGCTGCCTACTAAGGCGCGTCGGCCCCGTTGACGTCGACGACCTGGCGGATCTCGATGGCCTGCTGGTCAGGTGTCCCGGAGCTTCCGCACCGAGCTGGATACGACCGCGAAATGCTTGCCAGCGAGCGCGTTCAGGCAGCCATCGTCCTGCTCGCAGACGGCGACATCCACCGCCTCCGCCAAGCGCTCGATCTCGCCGCGACCGACTGGCGCGATCAGCTAGTGGCTGCCGGGCTGGCAAGCGAGGACTGGCCTGCCCGGCTCGACTACGAACTTGACGGGCACACGCAGATGAACCACCGCACCTTCGATGCCCTCGGGTTCTCACCCTCCTACTCGTGCCAGCCCGATCCGGAGTTGCCCGGCGATGGCGACTGGCGCTGCCCAGTCCACGGCTTTCGCCGGGACGGCAGCATCGCCGAACCGTTCCGTTCCCGCTGGGGCACTCCGCTGGTCGTTCGCTTCGAACTGCCCGATGGCACGCAGTGGGTCGGCCTGTTCGAGGCCGGCGGACTGGGCGGGATCGACGGCTTATTCGCCTGCCCGGACCCGTCCGGTGCCATTGCAATATGCGACGGTCAGGCCTACCTGATCGACGTCGCAGCCCCCGCCCGCACCACGGCGATCCCGCTTACCCCGATTACGCTAGTCCGCAGCGCTGGCGAGGACCTGATTGTATTGGCGGGCTTCTCAAACCTGGCGGCAATCGGTCCCCGAGGCCAGGCGTGGATCAGTGAGCGGCTCTGCCTGGACAACCTGAAGATCACCGGCACTGACGCGAACAAGATCCGGTGCATCGGCGACTTCCTCGATGGCGCGGAGAACTTCGCTGTCGACGCCCAGACAGGAGAACTCCGGGAAGGACGCAGATTCCTCGATAACTGGCCCGGTCCATAGCACCCCACCAGCCCGTTCGACCTGACCGGGCGGCTCCATCTCCTCGACTACCCAGCGGTCGCCATCCGCCGTAGTGATCGTGTCGATCCAGAGGTCGAACGGCTCAGCCGCCGCCGCAGCATCGCGCCGTCCAGGCGACACTCCGGTTCTCTCAACCGTTTCCGCCATCAAGAAACCGTCCTTCGGCAACTGCTGTGACCGCACCGCCGACCCGGATCTCTCCGGCCTCCGCATGCACTTCGATCGAACACGGCCGACCCATTTCGATTCCGGATCGGATGGTGACATCGGAATCGGTTATCCAAAGGCGGCGGGCGAGCAAGCCAACCGGGCCTGCCGCGGAACCCGAGCCAGGATCCTCGGGGACGCCGACACCCGGAGCAAAAAGCCGCATCTGAAGTGTGTGGTCATCGACGCGCCGAAACGGGACCAAGCTGAGACCACCCTTAGCGTGCGCGACTCGCGCCACTGCTTCTAGATTGGGATCGAGGGTGTCCAGGCGTGCGGTCGTTGGCACGAGCACATGGTTCGTGCCGCCCACCACCGTCAACCATGCGCCTTCGACAGCGACTGCCCCAAGCGCTTCGGCCACCCCGTCTGTCTCGACCTCAGTGAACGCCGGGTCGGGCTGGCTCATGACCGCGCCACGGGCGTCAGCTTCGACGGTGACGACACCCCCAGCGGTCGTCTGCTGCCAACGTCCGGCACCCAGCACCCAGGCAGTGCCGAGCGACGGGTGCCCCGCGAACGGAACCTCGGCTCCCGGCACGAAGATACGCATCGTGTAGGCCCGGCCGGGGACGGTTACGGTCGGAAATGTCGTCTCGCTCAGGTTGACCTCGCGGGCGATGAGCGGCATGAGCGCCTCATCGCACTTGTCGAGCACGACGCACAGCGCATTGCCGGCAAAGCGCCGGTTGCTGAAGACATCGACGATGCGGTACCTCATCGCCTCAGCATTCCACGATCCGCGTTCATGTCGCTGGTGAGCGTTTGCCCGTTTGGCTCATCACGACCCGGACTCACTGGCGGGGCGGTCTGGCTGCGCGGCTGGAAACCCGCGCTATATCCCTCCCGCGGGCGGCGCGGCCGTGGTGCGGGTGTGACGTCGGCGTACGGGCTGGGCCGGACCCATGTCATGAAGGCGCCTGTGAGCTGTGGCGGTCCTTCCAGGGACAGGCGGCCGCTGCGGAGCGCCTCCCGGTAGCTGATCCGCTTCAGGTGTATGTCGATCAGGCATGCCGAGTCGGTGCGGGCGATGATGTCCTCGACGTATCCGGCCCCTTTGGTGCACAACTCCGGGGTTGGCTTGCGGAGCAGCAGCCAGTAGCTGTCCCCGGGCCGGTCCCGCAGCTCAAACCGCACGACGACCGTCCGGTCCGGCAGCTTCGCGGCGTCGACCAGCTTGGTGGTAGCCCACAGGACGTAGGCCGGATCCTTGTGGTGAGGTTCGATCTCCAGCCATCTGGCGCCCCATTGGCCCATGGCGTCGCACACGGCCCTGAGGTCTTGGCCCTGTTCCGTCAGCCGGTAGGACCAGCCGCGCGCGGACGGGATGCGCTCGCGGTTGATGATCCCGTACCGCTCCAGGGTGTCGAGCCGCTTGGTGAGCAGTGCGGTCGGGATCCCCGGCGCGCCCTGCCTGATCTCGGTGAAGGTCCGGCACCCGTTGAGCAGGTTCCGGATGATGATCGGCGTCCATCGTTCCGCGAGCAGCTCTGAGGCGCGCGCAACGGGGCAGAACTGGCCGTAGGTCCGCACACGTCAAGGGTCGCATGCATTGCCTGCCAGGTAACTTCATTTTTTGATATTGCGGCTGGGCCGCACTCCCGGGACGGTGTCATCAGGCGGGCACGCGAAGGAGCGGGCCCGATAGGACCGTAGGGGGTGGCCGCCGGTGAGGCCACGACCAGCCGGGCCTTCACGCTGGCCGAGTTCACCGGCGGCGACGGCCCCTGGACAGTGCCGCACCTTCACCGCGGAATGGAGGAGTCCTTCTTCGTGCTCGACGGCGAGTTCACCTTCGCCGTTGGCGAGGAGAAGATCCCGGCAGGCCCAGGGTCGTACATCCTCGTGCCGCGCGGGACCCGGCACGCGATCTCCGCCGGTACCGGGGGCGGCCGGTTCCTCACCCTCATGGTCCCCGGCGGCCTGGAGGAGATGTTCTTCGAACTCGCAGACTTGCCGCAAGACAGCATCACCGACCCAGCAGTGCGAGCTGCGATCTCCGCCAGATACGACTCCATCCCAGCCTAGGCACCGGTCCACAGCGGGCCGCTTCCGTACCGGCCCGCCCCGACCTGCAGCACAGCCCTACGCGCTGACGCAGCTCATCGACCTGGCCCCGCTCAGCCAGCCACCGGGCAAGCCACAGCTCGGCCACGTCGTCCCCGGCGTCGGCCAGCGGGCGGATGACCTCGATGGCCTCTTCCGTCCTGGCCCGGTCGGACAGCCAGCTGGCCAGCTGCCGCCTGGCGTGCTCGTCCCCGGCAGCGGCGCGCTCGCCAAGCTCACCGACCTGGTCACTTCTTCTTGCCCAGGGTGATCTGAATCATTACGTCTCCTTTAGACCTGATGAGTCTCCGCTGGAGACGGCAGGCC
>WNFG01002789.1_pt1 | contig 15116 bp, 17 predicted proteins | sample 5400431 | NCBI WGS metagenome assembly WNFG01 (sample SAMN13153346, study PRJNA577476) | soil metagenome | isolation source: 120 cm saprolite under Douglas fir tree site 2 hole 3 replicate 2 | place: USA:California | collected 2015-04-18 | reverse complement strand
ACGTCGCGGGTCGGGTCGCCCAATTCGGTCGCGGCGTCATGGAGGACGTGTCGCGCCGGCTCGTCGGAGAGATGGCGACTTGCATCGCGGCCAACATCGAGGCCGAGGAGCCCCACTCGGGAACCTCCGCCAACCCCTCAACTTCGCCTTCGACTTCGTCGACATCGACGCCCGCGCCGGCACGCGCGCCGGCCACGGCGAAACCGGTCAATGCGTTCGGACTGCTGTTCTCGGTCTTGTGGGCTCGGCTGCGCGGGCTGTTCGGGAGTACGAGCCGGACCTAACCCAGGTACAGCGCCATCATCAGGTCGCGGTTGATCCAGATGGCGGGTTGCGTCCAGCTCTTGCCGGCGGTCCCGATGACCACCACGGTGACGTCAACCATGGGAAAGAACCGGCCCTTCATGAGGACTTCTGCGTGCATCTTCGGGTCTGACAGCTTGGGAAATTCCGCCGCTCCGGTGATCATGAAGCTGGTTCCCTGGAACATCACGAATCGCCGGATGACCTCGGGCTGGTCGGGCAAGGGAGGTTCAGCGTCGATGGTGCGGATGCCACATATGGCCATCTTGTTGAAGGTGCCCTCCGGCACGCCGTTGAGTGGCACCGCGCCCGGCATCAAGGGCTCCGCGCTCACGTTGCGCAGGTGGAACAGCGGCTCCGGATCGTTCATCGTGTCGCGAAGCCGGCCGCGGACCTGCATCTCGGCGGTGATGCGCTGGTACGCCGTCAGCACGTCGACCTTGACCCACGCGATGCTCGGGCCGACCGAGCCCATCGGTTGAGACATGCTCGGGAGGATAACTCGCCGGCTGCCAGAATTGGCCCGATGGACCTCGCGGAGGCGCGCCGTCGTATAGGCGAGCGCGCGGACCTGAACGCCTTCATCTCCATCTCCGCCGAGACCGGTACCGGCGCTGTGGTCGCGGTCAAGGACCTGGTCGACGTGGCAGGCATGGTCACGACGGCGGGCGGGATCATCCTCCCCGACGTGCCGGCGGCTGACGACGCGCCTGTCGTCAAGAGCATTCGCGCCCATGGCTGCGTGGTCGTCGGCAAGGCCAACCTCCACGAGTTCGCATACGGGGTGACGAGTGTCAATCCGCACTACGGAGCGGTGCGGAACCCGCACGACCCGAGCCGGGTCGCGGGCGGCTCGTCGGGCGGATCCGCGGTGGCGGTGGCGGCGGGGATGTGCGATTGGGCGATCGGCAGCGACACGGGCGGCTCGATTCGGGTCCCCGCGTCCCTGTGCGGCATCGTCGGCTTCAAGCCCGCGCTGGGCAGCATCGACACCACCGGCGTCGTCCCCTTGAGCCACTCGCTGGACACCCTCGGGCCGATGGCGCCCGACGTCGCCACGGCGGCGGCCGCCTACTCGATGATGTCTGGCGAATCGGTGGCGATGGCGACGGTTCGCTCTCCGCGGCTGGGGGTGCCGGCCGGATGGGTCGCGGGCCTCGACGCGGACACGGCTCGGGCCTGGGCGCTGGTCTCGGACGGGATTCCCGAGGTCGATTTTCCCGCCCGCAAGGAGCTGTTCGACGTCGGGCTGACGATCCTGCTCGTCGAAGCGGCCGCCTACCACCGGCGGTGGGCGGCGGAATGCCCCGAGAAGTACGGCGCCGATGTGATCGGCCACATCAGGCGCGGCCTCGAGGTCCTGGCGGTCGATTTCGAAGCGGCGCTTTTGGCGTTGCCAGGTCTGCGCGAGCGGGCGCAAATCGCGATGGAACGCGTCGACGCCCTCGTGCTTCCCGCCACGGCCATCGTCGCGCCCCTGATCAGCGCCGGCACCGAGGTGCGCGAGCCCCTGGCGCGATTCACACGTCCGTTCAACACAACCGGGCAGCCGGTGGTGGCGCTGCCCGCGCCGGCGTCCGGACTGCCGGTCGGCATCCAGGTCGTCGGCCGGACCAATGCCGAAACACTTTCAGTCGCGGCCTGGCTGGAGAGCAAGTGGAGCCGGCCCGCGTGAAGTCGAAGGACTTCTTCCCCGCTGTGTTCAGCCGCCACGCCGAGGCGTACCAGCGCCGCCTCGAGGACATCATGGCCCGCGGCGAGGCGCGTGGCCGGACCCGGGTGATCGAGCTGGCAGCAGCTCGACCAGGGATGCGCATCCTCGACCTCGCCTGCGGCCCCGGCAACCTCACCCGGCGCCTGGCTGCGCAGGTCGCTCCAGGGGGCGAGGTCATTGGGGTCGACCTTGCCCCCGGCATGATCGAACTGGCTCGGGCGGCCGACATTCCGAACGCGCGGTTCGAGGTCATGGACATCGAGCAGCTGGCGTTTGCCGATAGCACCTTCGATGGGGCCGTTTGCGGCCACGGGCTGCAGTTCGCCCCCGATCTCGGGCTGGCGCTGCGCGAAGCACGGCGTGTGGTCAGGACTGGCGGCGGTCTCGCCGCCAGTGTTCCAGTGTCGACGGTGCAGGAGTCGGCCTGGAATCTGCTCTACACGGTGCTTGACCGCTGGCTCCCGCCCCGAACGGAGGTGGTCGACCAGAAGCCGACGCGGGAGACAGTCGGGAACCGGGAGGCACTCCGACAGGCGGCCCTTGATGCCGGATTTGCCTCGGCGAACGTTGAAGTCATCGAGGAAGTCGTCCTATGGGAATCGGCGGAGCACCTGGTTTCGAGGTTCACCGGCTGGTGGGACTGCGCGTCCAGGCTGGAAACCGTGGATCCGTCACGGCGCGAAGGATTCATGAAGGATGCACTCGCAACGCTCGAGCGCGACCATCCTGGGACCATCTCGACCACCGGGCAAAACCATGTCCTCGACGCTCGCAAATGACCAGGCTGTATGCAAGCGCGATAGCGCTGATCGTTCTGTTGTGCGCGTGCTCCGACCGGGCGACCACGGCTACGCCTGCAAGCCCTGATCCATCTCCGAGCCCGATCGCGTACGGGCCGCCACAGTACCGCGCGCTGTGGGTCGATGCTTTCCACGACGGCATCAAGTCGCCGGTGCAGGTCGAGAAGCTGGTCGCCGACGCCCACCGCGCCAACCTCAACGCACTGATCGTCCAGGTCCGCAAGGCAGGCGACGCGTACTTCAATCGTTCCGACGAGCCCCGCGCGAGCGACATCAGCGGGCCGCCGGACTTTGACCCGCTCGCATACGTGATCAAGCTCGCGCACGCGGCCGTCCCGCGCATCGAGGTTCACGCCTGGCTCAACACGTTCTTCGCAGGCGAGTCAAGCCAGGTCTATCTCCGGCATGGCGACGTCTGGGGCAATCGGGCCGATGACGGCAGCACGAGCGGTTACCTGGATCCCGGCGTGCCTGAGGTCCAGACCTACACGCACAAGGTATTCATGGACGTCGCCCAGAACTACGACGTCGACGGCCTGCACATGGACTTCGTGCGGTATCCAGGTCTGGGGTGGGGTTACACCCCCGAGTCGCTGTCGTTGTACGCGCTCGAGACTGGAACTCAGGGTGTGCCGTGGTCGGGCGACGAGAGGTGGCAGTCATGGCGCCGAGCACGGGTCACCGGTTTCGTCCGCGACCTCCATGACGACCTCAAGCGCGAGCATCCCAACGTCAAGCTGAGCGGAGCGCTCATCTGCTTCGGGGGCGGACCGCTGACTCCTGCCGATTGGCCGCGAACCTCCGCATACTCTTCGGTCTTCCAGGATTGGAAAGATTGGCTGAGCAAGGGGTATCTCGATTTTGGCGTGCCCATGAACTACGACAGCGACTGGAGCGGTCTGGAGAAAGGTTGGTTCGAGCGCTGGTTGAACTTCGAGAAAGACTCGGGCTTCGCGAACCGTGTCGTGACCGGGGTGGGTGCTTTTCTGAACTATCCGGAGGAAACCCTGGCGCAGATCAACCGCGCGCTCGCACCATCGGCGAGAGGAAACAGCGTCCTGGGGATCGCGATCTACTCATACGGCTCGACCTCGGTGTACGGCACAGACGACTTCTACGGCTACCCAGACCTCGCCGCCGGCCTGCCTCGGCAGCCGTACGGCGGCGGCATCAAAGACCAGGCCACGCTCGCGATGCGCGCGCGCACGTTCAACGACTGGTTCATGACCCAGCTCGCTCGGCCGGACTACTACCGCGACGTCCAGCGTGGATGGGTCCCGACCGCACCAGTCTTCACGCAGCCGGCCCTGGTGCCGATCCTTTCCGCTTCATGATCGTGCCCTCGGCGTGAGCTACAGGGCTCTGCCGCCGGCCAGCAACCTGTTGCGACTGGTCGCATTCGCCGTGCCGGCTGGGTTGGTCCTCGCGGGAGTGCAGCCGGTCATGGGAGCTGCGACCGGGTCGGTGGCCCCAGGCTGGGCGGCGCAGCTGACCGGCCCCGCCATCGTCGCCGCCGGGCTGTTGTTCTTGGCAGCGCGGCGGTTCGACCGGGGCGACGGGGTGCAGCCACCGTGGTATACCGCCTGGCTGCTGTTGCCGGGCGCGTTCCTGCTGGCGGGGGCGGGGGCGATGTGCATCTTCGGCGCCCTGGTCGATTTCCCGATCATCGCTCCGACGATGTGGGCGCTCGTCGCCGTGGGCACGGTGGCGTGGGCAAGCGCGATCGCGCTGGTCGGCCGCGCCTCGCGTTAAGAAGACATACCCCTTTCGGGTCCCTCCCTTCCCTCGTCGGCCCTCCCCCACCGACGCGCCAGACGCGACCGTACTCCAGAAAAATCCAGCCGCCAACCCTGGTTGTTAAGACGCCGATGCGCGCGAGTGCATCATCCCCGCCCCACCCGCTAGCGTCCGCCGCAGGTAGACCGCCGCCCACATCCGATACGGCCGCCATTTCTCGCCGAGCGCCTCGAGGCCCTCGAGATTCGGCTCCGCATCGAGTCCGTACTCGGTGCGGATCACCCCGAGCAGCCGCGGCTCTCGCGTCGGCAGCTCGTCGACGGCGCTCAGCGCGCGCAGCCGCACCAGCTGCGAGCCGAACTCGCCGATCCCGGCGAGGCGCTGCAGCCTTGCCAGCGACTCATCGCGAGGAAGAGCTCGCAATGTCTCGGTGTCGAGCTCGCCCGCGAGAGCCGCCCGGCCGAGACGGTTGAGGTATTCGACCTTGCGGCCGAACAGGCCTTGAAATGACTCCAGGTGGATCAGGCGCGACGGTTCCGGAAACGCCCACAGACGGTGCCCGTGGACATCCACCTCGTGACCAAGCTCGCGGCACATCCGGTCCTTGATCGCCTGCGCCTGCCGCATGTTGATCCGGGTCGACATCACGCACCAGGCCGCCGCTTCGTACGCGTCCGACCAGTTCACGGGCCGGAAGCCTGGAAATTGGCGCTGTAGTGAGCCCATCACCCGATCGCGCCGCCCGACCTCCGGCCAGCCGCGGCCATCAACATCGAGGCTGAGGATGCGGGCGACCTGGGCCTCGACTGCCGCGGCGCTCACACCGCCGTACACCTCGCCGCACACGGCCCCCGAATCGCTTTGCTGAAGACACACGCCAAGGGGCTCCCAGTCCTCGTCCCTCAGGAAGGCAAGGTGGAGGTGCCCGCGGCCGGATCCTCCCTCCGCCGGCGCTTGGTGCCACGCTCCGATGAAGTTCGCCGACTCCTCCAAGGAGTAGGGACCCACCGGCTGAATCTCAAATGTTCCTCTGCCGGTTTTGGTCTTCATAGCTGCAAGTGTGCAGCCTGATTGTTGACATCTTGTGTCATCATCAAAAAGGAATGCGGGCCGATCGCGTCCTCGCCCTGCTGCTCTTGCTCCAGGCTCGCGGTCGCCTCACCGCCGGCGAGCTGGCCGAGCGCCTGGAGGTTTCGAAGCGGACCGTTTACCGGGACGTCGACGCCCTCGGCACGGCCGGGGTGCCGGTCCACGCGGATCGGGGACCCAACGGCGGCATCGCGCTGATGGCGGGCTGGCGGACCGACCTCACCGGCCTCACCGCGCCTGAGGTCGAAGCGCTGTTCACCTCGGCCGCGGGCCCCGCATTCGAGAGCGCGATGGGAAAGCTTGCCGCGGCCTTGCCCGGCGAAGATGGCAGGCGCGCGGGACGGATCAGGGAGAGGCTCCTGGTGGACTCGGTCGGCTGGGGCCGGCGCGGCGCCGCCTCTCCGCACCTCCGCATGGTTCAAGACGCAGTGTTCGGCGACCGGCGCCTGCACCTCAAGTACCGGCGCGCTGAGGCCCAGGTGGTCGAACGCGATGTCGATCCGCTGGGCCTGATCATCAAGGCCGGAGTCTGGTACTTGCTGGCCGACGTCGACGGAGATCGGCGGCTTTTTCGCCTGTCTCGCGTCGAATCCGCGCAGGCTCTGAATGAGCCCGCACGCCGCCCCCAGCGATTCGACCTGGCAGCTGCGTGGCGCAAGCAATCGGCGCACTGGGACTCGGGTCGAGCCGGGTACGAGGTGGTGGTCAGGGTCGCGAACGACGAACACCTGCCGTTGGTTCTGCGTGTATCCGGCGACCGGGTGGTCGGCCGGCCGCGGCGAGGGATCGTTCGGCTCGCGTTCCCGGCCCTCGAGCCCGCGGCCGCGTTCGTGAGCTCGTTCGGCGCCATGGTCGAGGTGCTCGAGCCGCCCGCGGTCCGCGCCGAGCTGGCGCGACGCGGCGCTCAGCTGACGCAGCTGTACGGGCGCCCTTAGTTACAAAAAAAGAAGCCAAAGAAAAAGGCCGGTCGCCATTGCGACCGGCCTGTAAAGGTCAGCTCAGCTACGCAAGCTTGATGCGATTCGCGCGCGGGCCCTTCTGGCTCGGCTCGATCTCAAAGCTGACGCGCTCTCCGCCCGCCAGCGAGTCGAAGTTCACGCTCGAGTCGAGACCGGTACGGTGGAAGAAATACTCCTTCCCGTCCTCGGCGGCGATGAACCCGAACCCGCGGTCGGATACCAACTTCTTGATTGTGCCTGTCGGCATCTCCAGCTCCTCTTCTCGAAAGTAAATCACGCGAACGCTCGGGTCCTTTCGAGAAGAATCGACGACCGCGGCGAACATCGCTCGACATGCGGGCGACGAAAATTACCTTACCACGGCATCATCGGGCCCAAACCGGCCCTAAGGCAGGCCGCAGACCCCTGTCAGAAGGCCAGCAGTGCCACCCCCAGCAGGGTGGCCGCTGCGCCCGACAGCTTGAGCGCGGCAGCCTGTCTTTCGCGCAGCCTCCACACGCCCCAAACCGCCACCGCGACGACCGCGGTCTCGCGGACCGGGGCGACGACCGAGAGCGGCGCGATGCTCAAAGCCACGAGGACGAGCAGGTAGGCGACCCACATGAAGAGGCCGACGACGATCGCCTGCCACCATGTGACCGGCTTCGGCACGGCTTCGATCGATGGACGCGAGAGACGGCCGCCGACCCACCGCGCGACCACGAGCCCGGTCGCCAGGAGCACCACCAGCAGCCAGCCGTACAGCCACGGCGCCGCCAGCCTGACCCCGACCCTGTCGATCGCCGTGTATGCCGCGATGGCAACGCCGGTCGCCAGTGCGGGCAGGGTGGCCCGCCCGCTCGTCTGCGGAAGCGTGACCGCGAGGATGCCGGCGAGCAACAGCCCCACGCCGATCAGTTGAGGGGCCGCGAGCTTCTCCCCCAGCAAGCCCAGACCGATGAGCACTGCGAGCAAAGGCGCCGAGCCGCGGGCGATTGGGTAGACGACCGACACCTCACCGCGGCGGTAAGCAGCCGACAGCAGAAATACATAAGCGAGCTCGAGCAGCGCAGACAGCGCCGCGAGAGCGGCCGCTTCGGCGGAAAGGCCTGGCCGGCCGAGGATCAGCCAGGCGACGAATGCCGGCGGTGTCATCAACAGCGCGGCCGCCGCCGTCGCGCGGGTGAGCGTGTCCGCTGGGTCGCCGCTGACCTTGACGATCACGTTCCACGTTCCATGCATGGCGGCCGCGACAAGCGCCAGAACGATCGCGATCGTGATCAAGGGCGCCGATCGCGGCCAGGGCGGCGAACCGCGCGAGGGGCGTCGACCTCGCGGGGACCTCTGGGTGGCCGCGAGAGCAGCCGGCCCAGGAGCCGATAGACCTCGGGATTGCTAACCAACCCGTTGTGGCTGCCCCAAACGGCGATCGACGGAATGTCGGCACGGATGCAGCTGCGGAAGTTCACGACGTCGTCGGCACGCGTGTAGATGGAGGTCGTCGGCACCGCCGGCGGCTGCCTCAAGTCGTATGCGAATCGGCCTTCCTGACGCAGCCTGAGACCAAAGCCGATCTCGTTGGCGGTGCGGACGACACCGACCGCGGCCTGGGTCAGCGGAGTGATGTCGGACTGATCGGCGAGCGGCGAGCCCAGCGCGATCACCTGCTCGATGGCATCGGGCCGGCGCTGCGCGAGCACCTTGGCGAGGAGACCGCCGCGGCTGTGCCCGACCAGCGTGACTCGCGCCGGATCGGTCGCGTGGATCTCGGCCAGACGGTGGCGCAAACCGGCGATCATGTGCTCCGACGCGCGCACGTTGAAGTAGATCCCCGACACGTACGCGTGGTACCCGACGCGCTCCAGCCAGTTGCGCAGGACGGTCAGCGCCCAATCGCCGGACAGGAAGCCCGGCACCAGCAAGACCGGGCGGCCGTCGCCGTGGGGAACGCCGCGACCACGGAAGACCGGATCCCGCAACAGGGCCGCCAGCTCGCGCAAAGCCAGCGGATCTGGGAGCCTCATCGGCACGGGATGGTAGGCGCTCGGCCACTTCGAGCGGACGATCGGGTCAGGGATGTTGAGTTGACATACTGTATGTTAATGTGCTGGCGTGAACGGCCGGCATGACCTCGGCAAGCGTCAGGCGGGAGTCGACCGCACCCGTGCCGCCGTGCTGGCGGCCGCTCGCGAGCTGGTCGCGGCAGGCGGCGGCTCGGCTCTCAACGTCGGCGCCGTGGCGCGCCGAGCGGGCGTCTCGCGGCTCACGATCTACAACCGGTTCGGGTCCCGATCCGAGCTGCTGCGAGCGGTCGTGGGAGAGGCGCACGCACGAACCCGCCCGCCCGCCGCGAACGGAGCCACGGATCCCCGCGAGGAGCTGCGGGATCGCATCACCGCGGCCTGCGGGGTCTGGTCCTCCGATCCCGCATTGTTCCGCGCCCTCCCCGCAGTGACCTCCCCTGGCGACCCCGCCGCGAGCAAAGATCGCGCCCTCGCCGAGAGGCTGGCTTCCGCCGACCAGCTCCGGCCCGGCTGCTCGCTGAAGGAGGCCGAGGACGTCATCGGCACTCTCACCTCGTTCGCGGTCTTCGACCGCCTCCACCAGGACGGCCGGCGCTCGTCAACCGCCATCGCCGAGATCTTGATGCGATTGGCAGGCGCGATCTTGACTCCCGCGTCGTAGGATTGACGCAGTGCGCCATAGGATCGCCGACCTCGACGGCCCGGTCCACTACGTCGACTTCGGCGGCCAGGGCAAGCCGTTGCTCATGGTCCACGGCCTGGGCGGCAGTGCCCTGAACTGGATGGCGGTCGGCCCCGCGCTGGCCGAGCGCTACCACGCCATCGCTATCGACCTCGCCGGCTTTGGCCAGACGCCCCTCTACCATCGCTCGGCGACGGTCGGCGCCAACGCGAACCTCGTGAACGCGTTCATCGACAAGGTCATCGATGAACCGGTGGTGCTGATGGGCAACTCGATGGGGGGCCACCTTGCCGTGCTCGAGGCCGCCGACCACCCACACAAGGTGACCGAGTGCATCCTCGTCGACCCCGCCATTCCCATCCCGCTCGCGCACGCGCCGAGGCCGGACCCGGCGATGCTTGGCGTGGCCACGGCACTCTCGATTCCGGGCCTGGCCGAGGTGATATTCGAGCGCAGGCTGCGCGACATGGGAGCCGAAGCTCTGGTCCAGCAATCACTCGGCCTCGTTACCGCCGATCCTTCACGGGTGCCTCCCGACATCGTCGAGGCTCATGTGCAGCTCACGCGAGAGCGAGGCCACCTCGGCCCGCAGGGCAGCCGCGCCTTCATCCAGGCCTCGCGCTCGATCGCTCTCAGAATGGCGGACCCACGGTTCTGGACCCGAGTCAAGCGGGTCAAGGCGCCGACCCTGGTGATCCACGGTTCGCTCGACCGCGTCATCCCGTTGGCAGCGGTCCGGGAGCTGGTGCGCCGGCGGCCTGACTGGACCCTGCGCGTCCTCGAAGGCGTCGGCCACGTGCCGATGATGGAGACCCCTGACCTGTTTCTGAGCGTTCTTCTGGAGTGGCTTGCCGATAGAATCGCCCCCGAGCCCGCTGCAGTTTCATAACGGAGATACGCTCAGAACTTAACTTGGCCACGGCCTCACAACATCACAGCAAACGACGCGGGCGTTGGGAGGAGGTCGCAGCCTCAGTCCTACCTGACCTCCGCCATCTGGGCACCTGGGACCCCGTCCCGCCGATGTGGCTCGAAGGCCGGATCTACTTCGAATATCTTCGGCTCATCCGCGATCCGGTTTTCCGCGGCGTCGAGGTCCCCCCAGGGTTGGGACGCCCGGTCATCCTGATCCCCGGGTTCCTCGCCGGCGACTGGACGCTGCACACCCCGTACCAGTGGCTGCGGCGCATCGGATACCGGCCGCAGATGGCAGGGGTCACTTTCAACGTCACCTACTCGGAGGTCATGCTGCGGCCGCTGCTCGACGCTCTGCAGCACCTGCACCACCGCACCGGGGCGCGCGTGTCGCTCGTGGGCCAGAGCCGCGGCGGCGTGCTCGCGAAGGTGCTTTCGCATCGCCAGCCCGAGCTCGTGGAACAGGTCATCACGCTAGGGTCGCCCCTCAACGATCCGTTCGACATCCATCCGCTCACGATGGCGGGCGTTAGGGCCGCTCATGTTTACAACGTCTTCCGCTATGGCCACCCGGCCTCGGTGGAGATGCGGTTCCTGCGCGACCTCGCAGCGCCGCCCCGGGTGCCCACCACGTCGATCTACTCGCGCTCAGACGGCGTCGTGAACTGGCGCGCTTGCCTGCGGCGTGATGTAAATGCGATCGAGGTCAGGGGCAGCCACTTCGGGCTGGCCTTGAATCCCGAGGTTTATCGGATCCTGGCGCACCTCTTGCCGGCTCCATGGCGGCAATCGTGACCATCAGCGAGAGGCCCGGCTTGCTGTATAAGGAATCCCAATGAGCAAGCGCAAGCGCTCCACATCGAAAGAAACGCCTCCGGCCACACCGTCTGAGGGCAGCGAAGGCTCGCCCACCGTCCACGTCAGCTCGGACATGCTTGCCGGCAGCCCGGACATCTGGGCGCCCGGCAAGGACAAGCCCGTCGAATCGGAGGTGGCCTCGGACGTGACCCCAGAGGACGCCGCCCCGCCGGCGGAAGCCCAGCCGGAGAGCGAGGAATCGCCATCGATGGGCGCCGTCGAACCCGCAACCGCCGAAGACCAGCCAACTGAGGCGGTCGCCACTGAAACCGCCGTCAGCGCACCGCCGCCTCCCGCATACCAACCCCGGCCCCCCGCGTACGTGGCGCCTGGGTCCACTACTCGGCGCGCGGGATCGAGCGTTGCGTTCGGCGTAGTGCTGGTCGTCCTGGGTCTCTTCGCTTTGTTGATCCAGTTCACGGGCTTCGATGCCGGCGAGAGCTGGCCTTTGTTCGTGGTCATCCCAGGCCTGACGCTTCTCGTCGTCGGCTACATCAGCCTTGGCACCGGCGCCCTCATACCGGGCGCGATCCTGACCGTGATCGGGCTGATCCTCGCTTACCAGAGCAGCACCGGCGACTGGCCCTCCTGGGCGTTCGCGTGGCCGCTGGTCGCCCCGGGTGGGGTTGGTCTGGGTCTCTTCCTGCAAGGCATCCGGAACCGCGATCCACACCTGCTCCGGCAAGGCCGCGTCCTCATGTTCGTGGCCGCCATCATCTTCATGATCGGCTTCGTGATCTTTGCCACCATCTTCAGGATCAGCGACATGGATTACGGGTGGTTCGGCAAGGCCGCGCTGCCGGCGCTTTTGATCGTGGTCGGCCTCGTCCTGCTCGCACGCAGCATCCAGCGCAGCCGCGCAGCCTGATCCGCTGCGGTCCTGGCCTTTAAGAGGTTTTCGCGACCTCGCGAAATCGCGCGGCCAGGCGGTCGCGGGTGATCTGGTACTCGCTGCCGACCCGATAGGTCTTGAAGCCCATCTTGGTGTTGATGCCCAGCATCGGTGCGTTTGAGCCGGCGTTATCGGTGACGAACCACTCGGCGGCGGGATAGAGCTCGTGCAGGTGGATCGCCATCGCGGCCTTCAACCACTTCCCCAGGCCTCGCCCACGCGCGTCGGGCCGCACGCCCGTGAAGCCCTGATGAACGATGGTCGGGCTGTAAGGGGCGTAGTACATGTCGGTGATTGCGGAGATGATCCCATCAGGTTCGCGCGTGAGCATCCAGTGCCCAGCCTCACCCGACATGTCCATGCGGGCGAACCACTCTTTGATCATTGCCGGCGTCTCAACGATCTCGCCATGGTCGAGGTCTTCCCACGGCATCGTGTTCAGCATGCTCGACAGCTGCGGGGCGTAGTCCTCGAGCATCGATTCCGGCAGGCGCCCGTCGTAGGACTCGAATCTGGTTTCGGGCGAGCGCGTACGCCCTTCTTCAACCCAGCGGCGCATCATCGCCCAGTCGACGTCCGCCAGCTTGAGCCGATTCTCCGCGCCGGTCAGCTTGGGCTCGGCCCCGATCCATTTGAGGAATGCGTGGCCTGACTCCTCTTCGGTGTTGAAGCCGACCGTCGTGTAGGAGTTACGGTCCATGATCTGCAGCACCAGAGGAATCCAGCTGCGACCGATGCCGCGGCGCCTCTGGTCGCGGTGCACGGAAAACTCGACCCACAGCAGGTGCTGATTGGAGTCGTAACCGGGCGCCCCGGGCCTGGTCGCCTCGGCGCTGAACCAGCTCAACATCTTGCCGCCGTCTGAAATCTCGTAGCGGTAGTGGATTTCGAACGGATCGTTGCGCTTCATTCCGTCCTCGACCACGCGGTCGGGCCTGAGCGGATCGTCGGGGCGCGTCTCGGCATGCCGCGACCGGCGATACGCGTGATAGCGCGTCCAGAAATCCGGGCCCGCGGTGGCCGGGTCGATCTCGACCGGCGTCCAGCGATTCGTCATGAGAGGGAGAGGATAATCCCTGACCGATGTCCGAGGCCAAGCGCTTCAAAGTCGGGGTCACGATTCATCCGCAGCAGTGCACCATCGCGCAGCTGCGTGACGCGTGGCGCCGTGCCGACGAGCTGGGCGTGGATAGCATCTGGTTCTGGGATCACTTCTTTCCACTCTATGGGGACCCCAACGGCAACCAGTTCGAGTGCTGGTCACTGCTGGCCGCCGCGGCGATCGACACCAAGGTCCCACAGATCGGCCCGATGGTCAGCGCGATCGGATACCGAAATCCCGATCTCATCGCCTACCAGGCCGGCACCATCGACCAGCTCTCGGGCGGGAGGTTCGTGCTCGGCCTCGGCGCGGGCTGGTTCGAGCGCGACTACGAGGAGTACGGGTTCGCGTTCGGCGAGGCGAAAGACAGGCTGCGCACTCTCAAAGAGGCCCTGCCGCGAATCAAGGAGAGAATCAAGAAATTGAAGCCCGGGCCCGCAGGACCGATGCCGATCCTCATCGGCGGCGGGGGCGAGAAGGTGACTCTTCGGTTGGTGGCGGAGCACGCGCAGATGTGGAACGCGCTCGGAGACCCAGACGAATACGCGCGTAAGTCGGCCATCCTCGACGAGTGGTGCCGCCGCATCGGGCGTGACCCGAAGGAGATCGAGCGCACCGCCAACGTGCACGTGAGAACGCCGGGCGACGTCAAGGAGTGGCTCGGCGCCGGTCTTCAGCACTTTGTCCTGCGGCTTGCTTATCCGTTCGACACGAAAACACTCGAGCGTGTGCTGAAGGAGTCGCGCTCCTAGCTTGTCTCAGCCCACGCCTGGCTTCCCGCGCCCGGTTTGCTCACCCGGGCGAGGACGCCGAAACGGCGGCGATTCGGCATCGATCGCCAGGCGCTGCCACTCGCGCATGGCCTGCAGGAGCTGCTCGGTGGGCACGCCGAACGCGTTGCGGATGGCGCCGTCGTAATAGGAGAAGCCACGAATGCGCTGAAGCAGCGATTTGCGTGAGTGCACGAGCGCGCGATTGAGCCTGAAGAAAATGACGTTGGGCCGCAGCTTCGGGTCCTGCCACTCGCCGGCCTCGGACATCCTCATGCCGCTGAAGGCGCCGAGCCGCGCGCCGACGAGGTCGGTCACATGGATCCAGCGCACCGAGCGTTGCTTTCCCCGCACACCCAACCGGAATCCGTCCTTCGACAGCGTGAGCGGCTCGCCCAATCCCTGCATCGCGGTGAAATAGAACGCGTTCAATCCGACCATGACGAGCACCGCGACGGGCGCTATCCATGGGAAGCTGCGGTTGGCGAACACGGCCAGCACCAGCGCGATGGGAAACGCTACCCAACCGACCAGGCGGATCCGGCGCACAGCCGCGGGCAGTGCGGGCGCCTGCAGGACCACATCACCCTCATCCCTCGGCCCGATCGTGGTCACCTTCACCGGGCGCTGCGGATCGCGGTCGCCGTCGCGCCGCCGATTGCGATCACATACAGCACGAGCATCGTGACCGTGACCAGCAACACGATCTCACGGCCGTCCACCGCCCAGGATTGTAGGGGCCCTGCGTCGCGCCACAACGAAACGGGACTCGATTTGTAGGTTGCGCACTAACCGATCCGGCCCCCAAGGCCTAGGATTCGAGCCACCACACCCTCTTCGCGGCGCGAGCCTCCGTCCATCACCGGTCGGGGGCTCGTGTCATTTCAGCCGGCAGGCAGGCCTGCCGGCTGGGTTGGAGTAGCACTTTGCAAGCAGGCGCCTGGTAGGTGCGCGCGTAGGGGACGGCCGGGATAAACCCGGCCTACAGCTCCACTTGGCATCAGTTACGGGATCTAGGCGGCTTTGACGGCGTTGACGAGTTTGGTGAGGGAGTCCTTGGCGTCGCCGAACAACATGATCGTCTTGGGGTCGTACAGAAGGTCGTTGTCGATGCCGGCGAAGCCTGGCCGCATCGAACGCTTCATGAACACGATGTTCTTGGCCTGGTCGGCGTTGAGGATGGGCATGCCGTAGATCGGACTGCCCGGCGCGTTGCGGGCGGCGGGATTGACGACGTCGTTGGCGCCCACGACGAGCACGACGTCCGCGTCCTTGAACTCGTCGTTGATCTC
>WNFG01008424.1_pt1 | contig 15119 bp, 14 predicted proteins | sample 5400431 | NCBI WGS metagenome assembly WNFG01 (sample SAMN13153346, study PRJNA577476) | soil metagenome | isolation source: 120 cm saprolite under Douglas fir tree site 2 hole 3 replicate 2 | place: USA:California | collected 2015-04-18 | reverse complement strand
ATGTCGATCACGGCGCCAAAGGGGACAAGCACGCGGCCTGTGCGGCCAAGTGCATCAAGGGCGGCGGTCCGGTCGGTATTGCTGCTGAAGGCAAGACTTACCTCATTGTCGGCGATCATAAGCCGATGAATGATGAGCTTGCCGACTCCGCGGGCAAGACGATCACGGTCAAAGGTAAAGTTGCCGAGAGAGACGGCATCAACATGATCGAGAACGCCGAGATCGTTAAGCAGTAACAAAACGAGGATTCAAGCAGGCGCGCAGGATTGGCCGCGAGCCAAATCGCGCGCCTCTTTGCGTACGAATTGTAGCGCCACCATCCTTAGCTTTTCGCGGTGACAGCCTGATGTTGCCGCTCGCCGCTCGCCACCGTGCGCAACATGAACAGCTCAGACAGCATTCGTAAGCTGTCGGGCAGGAATCGGACTTTGCTGCCTTCGTAATGATCCCAGCGGACGGGAATTTCTCGGATCCGCAAATGCGCTTGTTGCGCGAGGTAGAGCAATTCCACGTCGAACCCAAAACCGTCGATGTGCGCGGCTTCAAGAATCGGACGACAAACCGTCAATCGAAATCCTTTGAACCCGCATTGCGTGTCCCAAAAGGGCAGACCGGTTGACAGCCTAACGAGCAGATTGAAAACGCGTCCGGCTTCTTCCCGGCGCCATGGCTGGTGGCGGCCGATCAATCGTCGATCGAGGGCGCGCGAACCGAAGGCGATATCTACTTCATCGCTGGCGATAGGCTCGATTAGTTTCGGCATTTCAGTAATCGGCGTGGAGAGGTCAGCGTCGGAAAAGAGACCGATCGATCTGCTTGCGGCGAGCAAACCGGCGCGCACGGCGGCACCTTTGCCGCGGTTGGGAAAATTTTCCAACAAGCGCGTCGAAATCTTTGTGGGCTCGGAAAAAACTTCGCGCACGATTTGGGAAGTCGCGTCGCTCGAACCATCATTCACAACAATCAATTCGCTCTGAGCGCTAACCGTCGCCAAATAATCCAGGGTCACGCGTAACGTTTCTCGAATGCGGTCGGCTTCGTTAAACGCCGGCATGACGACGGAGAGAGGGGGCCACATAAATGATTAAATCAACGTGATTGCGACGTGCTACGTTGAAAGGACAAGAGCGCTTTATCGGTAAATCGCGACCACGAATTTTCCGGTGCTGTCTACTGAGCCGCGATACATCCCTGAAGTATTGAATGGTTGCGCGATATTTCCGTTGCGGTCGATCGCAATCAATCCACCTTCGCCGCCGAGTTTTTTAACTTTGGCGAGAACTTGCTGCGCGGCCTCTTGCAGCGACAGACCCCGATATTCCATTAGTGCCGAGATGTCATGGGCTACGACGGAACGAATAAAAAATTCGCCATCGCCGGTGCCGGAAACGGCGCAGGTGGCGTCGTTTGCATAGGTGCCCGCTCCGATCACGGGTGAATCACCAATCCGTCCCGCTTTTTTGTTTGTCATCCCGCCAGTCGAGGTCGCCGCCGCCAGATCGCCGGCTTGATCGACCGCGACCGCCCCCACGGTTCCATGCCGTTCCTGATCTGAAATGATGAACTTCTTGCCGCCCGCAGCTCCATTTTTTTGCGCCGCTTTAATTTTCTGCAAAGCCTGCCAGCGCTCTTCGGTGTAAAAATATTTTTCGTCGACCAGCTCGACGCCCATTTGTTTGGCGAAGGCTTCCGCGCCCGTACAATCCATCATAACGTGCGGCGATTTTTCCATGACAAGACGAGCCAGACTGATGGGGTTCTTGATGTGTTTCAAACTGGCGACCGCTCCGGCCTTGAGTGTTTTTCCGTCCATGATCGCCGCATCCATTTCGTTCGTCCCGGCGTCGGTAAAGACGGAGCCCTTTCCGGCATTGAAAAGCGGATCATCTTCCATGACGCGCACCGCTGCTTCCACCGCGTCCAAACTCGATCCGCCTTTTTTGAGAATGTCGTAGCCAGTTTGCAGCGATCGCTCCAGACCATTGCGAAATTCGCGTTCGTGCTCAGGAGTTAACTTGCTCCGCTCGATTGTCCCGGCACCGCCGTGAATGGCCAGCGCGAATTTCTTCTCTTCTGTGTTCATGGATGTTGATGGGCATCTGCGGTCGGGGCAATTTTCTCGTTTCTCTCCTGAGCGCGAGTGCCAAATGCGAAAAGCGCACAGAGTAGCGTGATACTAAATAGAAAGGGCCAAAAAAATTTCTGCATCGTTTACCTAACGAGTTTCGTGTGAACCGACGAGAATGAGAACGACCACCAGAAAGCAGAGGCTCTTGGCTTCACGAGGAGAATCTAAGCAGGCGCTTCGAGGATCGTAAATCTTCAACTGTCACGAGAATCACTCCGTGCGCGATTGAGTGATTTTGCAATCGGGATTTTTCTTTTCAGCAGACCGAAGTAGGGCACTTTGGCGATGAACATGTCGGAAAAGGAAGATCAAACCGGCGAAACTTCGGACACGATCGAAACCAATCCGGTTGTTATGGTGCAGGAAATCGGCCAACTCGGTCGCGGTTTTCTGCGCGAGATCGGAGGCATCTTCTGGTTCGTCGCCCATACCTTTGATGAAACGGTCGATCGCATTCGCCAAGGACGGGTTCCGTTTCGCGCCGCCAGTTTTTTTCGTCACTGCGAGCGTGCGGGCGTCGCCTCGGTTCCCCTCGTCGGATTGGTTTCGTTTTTTCTCGGTCTGACTATGGCTTTGCTGACCGGCTACCAACTACAGCGGTTCGGCACGGAAAGGCTCGTGCCAGGTCTGGTCGCCATCGGTTTCACCCGTGAGCTCGGGCCGTTGATCACTGGCATCATGCTCGCGGCGCGGATTGGCGCAGCCTTCACGGCGGAATTAGGCACGATGCAAGTTTCGGAGGAAGTCGAGGCCATTGAAGCCATGGGTATCGGGCCGCTTCGATTTCTGGTCGCACCGCGCGTACTCGCGCTTTTTCTTCTCATGCCCTGTCTTTCCACGATCTCAAACATTTCCGCGATCTTCGCCACTAGCCTGGTTTCGCGCGCCTATTTCAGCATCGCCTTTGTTTATTTTGTCGATCTTGTCCGGGACGCGTTGTTGATCCGCGATATCATCACCGGCGTGCTCAAGAGTTTCATGTTTGGTTTCCTCATCGCCGCTATCGCCTGCTATCGCGGGTTAACCGTCACCGGCGGCGCGGCAGGGGTCGGGAGCTCGACCACCTCTAGTGTCGTCACCGCCATCACCACGGTGATCGGCGTCGATACGGTCTATAACATTGTTTACACCTCCTTTTTTCCCACGTGAGCGCGCCGACTCCTGCTGTAGCAGAACTGCGCGAAGTGGAGATGCAGTTCGAGGAAAAAAAAGTCCTGGATGGCTTTTCGCTCAAAGTGAAGCCGCTCGACCGGCTCGTCATCATGGGTCAGAGCGGCAGCGGCAAAAGCACGATTTTGCGGCTGATCTTAGGAATCCTGCAACCCGATGCCGGCTCTATTTTTTTTAAGCAATTTGAAATCACCCGGCTCTCGCGCCGCAAATTGCAGCGCATCCGGTCGCACATCGGGATGGTTTATCAGTACTCAGCGCTGCTCAGTTCGCGTAACGTCCGGGACAATGTTGCACTTCCATTGGAAGAACTGACCGACAAGTCGCGCGAGGAGATTGACGAAATCGTCGACGCAAAACTCGAACTCGTCGGAATGCGCGAATCGAAAGAGCTGATGCCGGCTGAGCTCAGTGGCGGCATGAAAAAACGTGTCAGTCTTGCGCGTGCATTGGTTATGGAGCCGGAGCTGATTCTCTTCGACGAACCTTCGGCCGGTCTCGATCCGGTGATCGCTTCTGTGATCGACGAATTGATCATCAACCTCACAGAAAAATCGAAGGTTACCTCCGTCATCGTTACCCACGAAATGGGGAACGCCTTCCGCATCGGCACGCGAATGGCTATGTTGTATCAAGGAAAAATCATTGAAGACGCCCCGCCTGAACAGTTCAAGCAATCGAAGAATCCGGTGGTCGCTCAATTCTTGAGCGGAAGTACCGAAGGTCCCATTCTGGAAGGAAGCCAAGATGCAATTGCGACGAAATGAAATCATGACCGGGCTGCTCGTGGTCGGCACGGTCGCGGTGATCGTCGGCACGCTCATTCTGCTTGGGGCCCCGGGACTTTTCCGGCCGCTGGTCATCTACAAAATTTATTTTGACAATGCGGCTGGTATAAAACTGGGCGCGCCGGTGCTGTTAGCCGGAAGGAAAATCGGGCAAGTGCAGAAGCTTTATTCGCCAGTCACAAAAGCCGAAGGGCAACGCGCCGGCCAGGCAGCGAACGTCTCTCAACCTCCGGCAACCAATGGCTCGCCCGCTCCCACCCCGCCAGCGATTAGGTATGAAGTGCGAATCGACGTGCAGGTCGACAAGACGGCGGAGGTTTTTAAAAACGCGAGGGTGCGCTTGATCACACTCGGTTTGCTCGGCGAAACGGCGATCGATTTCACACAGGGCAATGAAGCATCGGGACGCGCACAAGACGGGGAACTTTTCGGCGGCGAACGCATTCCCGATTTTGGCGAAGCAGTCGCGGAAATGCTCACCATCATCCAGCCGGTTGCCGCGAGCACGACCTCAACGATGAAAGAGCTGCAAGGCACCGCGCAAAATCTGAGCCACATCACGGACGAAAATTCGCAGCTTAACATGGCGATCGGGCAGTTCCGTACCTTTGCCGAAAACCTGACCAACATGACGGCGCGTGACAGTTCGCTCTCGATCTCGCTGAAGAACGTCGAGCAGATCAGCAATCAGCTGACTGCAAATGACAACATCAAAGTGACCTTGCAAAACTTCCGGTCATCTTCCCAGAAGTTGAAATCTGCGCTAGATGAGCTGGGTCCGGAGCTCAAAATCAGCGGTCAAAATATTACGGATTTGACCGCCACACTGCGCTCACAACCATGGCGCTTGATTTACCCGACAACGAAAAAGTATCCGCAAGACGAGCAAAAGCTTGCCCAAACGATTCCGGTTCATAAAACCGCAAAGAAAAAGCGAAGCGCGCAAGTCACACCATCTCCCGCGCCCCAGGACCGTTGAGTTGCGCGTCACGCGCTGGCTGTTAATTGCCGGATGGCGGCTTCCAATTTTTGGAAGTTAACCGGCTTCGTCAGGTGGCCTTTGAATCCAGCCGCTTTGCTTTTGGCAACATCTTCTTCCATGCCGAAACCCGACAGCGCCAAGGCCGGCGTCCGCCAATCTTTTCGCACCTCTTCGATCAATTGAAATCCCGTGCCGTCGGGCAGTCCGATGTCGCACAAAAGAAGATCGAAAGCTTCCCGTCGCAGGGCCTCGAGCGCGCTCGCGACCAATCCGGCAGTTTTAACTTCGTAGCCCTGGCTCTGCAGAAGACGCGCGAGTGTGCGCGCGGTGTCGTCGTGGTCTTCCACGAGCAGAATTTTGGCACCCTTTCGAGAGCGATTCCTTGGTTCGATGCCGGCGGACCTTTGGCCGACTGGCGTCCCGTCGGTTGCTGGAAAGGTAACCGTAAAGGTAGAACCTTTTCCCAAACCGCCGCTTTTTGCCGAGAGCTTTCCGCCTAAAAGCGAAACCATGGGAGGCGAGCGAGAGTTTCATCAGCCATGCCGATGCCGGTATCCGCCACTGCGATGGCGATATCTCCATTATTATTCCTCGTCAAAATGTTTACCCGGCCGCCGGAGTTAGTGAACTTCGCGGCGTTCTTAATAATGTTCCAAAGGATCTGCTGCAATCGACCGGCATCCGTGTGCACATAGTGACGGCGAGCATTCAGGCGCATTCTCAGTGAAAGCTCCTTGCCGCAGAATTCTGTGCGGCACATTACGACGAGGAACTGAAGCAATTCATGGACGTCCGTGTCTTCTGGCGAAAATGAAAGCATCCCTTTCGCGATTCGGGTGAGATCGAGCAAATCATCGATGATCCTCGCTTCTAATTCGACGCTCCGTCGCAGCATCTGGACATCGACATTCATTGATGGAGGAAGATCGTTGCTTGTCTCCCATAGATTTAAGGTCGCGAGAACCGGAGTAAGTGGTGTCCTCAATTCGTGTGAAAGCATGGCCAGGAATTGATCCTTGGCCTTATTTGCCTTTTCGGCTGTGTCTTTCGCTTCTTTAAGTTTGCTTTGCGCCTCATTGTGTTCGGTGAAATCACAGAAAACCAAAACCACGCCGCGCGTAGTGCCGTCGACTTCTCGGATGGGCGCGGCGCGGGCATCAATGGATAATTCTGTACCGTCCTTCCGAATCAGCAGTGTGTGATTAGCCAAACCAACGATGGCGCCGTGCTTCATCGCTTTTTCCACCGGGCTCTCCACCAGCTCATGCGAAAATTCGTTGAAGATCCTGAATATTTCGGCCGTTGGTCGCAGACGCGCTTCTTCGAAGCTCCATCCGGTCACTCGCTCAGCGACTGGATTCATGAAGGTGATGCGCCTCGCGCTGTCGGTCACGATCACACAATCGCCGATGCTGGCGAGGGTCACGGTGAGCAGGTCCTTCTGCCGCTGCACTTCGATTCGCTCCCCCTCTGCTGTCCTCAAAGCCTCTTCTCGAGCTTTGCTTAGAGCGGTTAATCGGCGGTACGCCCACACGACAAAGAAGAGATTAATCAAACCTGCGGCAACGACGGCCAGAGTGCGCGCGCGGATCATATCGCCGACAAATCTTGTTTCCGTTTGCAGATCCAATTCCTGCCGATCTTGCAAGCGGTCAATGTGCTCGTGCAATCTAAGGGTTGTATCTTTTCCCTCACCGCCGCGGACGAGCGCTGCCGCTGCCCCAAATCCGCTGGTGCGGCGCTGTGAAATCGTTCTTTCCAATTCGCGCAACTTCGCCTGCGACAGTTCGGCTATCGTACCAAACATTTTTGGAGAGCGATAAATCTGCTTTAATTTGCGCAGACGTTCGAGTGCTCTGTCTAAACGCACCCGCGCAGCGTTATAGCCAGCAAGATATTTTTCGTCGCTCGTGATGATGAAACCGCGCTGGCTCGTCTCAGCGTCCTCGAGCGTGGCTAGGACTCGTTGCGACTCAGTAATTACCTTCCGATGAGAAGCTGTCGCGGCGCGCAACTGGACTAGGCGCACGCCCAACCAATAATTCAAAAGCGTGGAACTGATTACCACGATTGCCATCACGGCAAACACGCGGCCCAACCTCCGCGAATTATTCATAAGGCGAAACGGGATCGCATCATGCTACTCCAGCATCTCCTAGAGCAGAACCGGTGCTAGACCTGCTCTAGCCTGCCAATCTGAAGAATGCGTCTGGAATTTCGCACTCTTCCGCGATACATCTGCTGCACGTTCATGAGCCAGGCATTAGCGACGCAAACCATCACTTCCGGCAGCGATCAGCGAAAAGATGTACCGGTCGTGACCGTGGAAAGTTTTTACAACACGCACGGCGAAAAATTCCAATTTAAACTCGAAGGCAAACGCGTCGGGTTTAATCGTAAAATTCGAGAACCAACAATTAACCGGCCGGGCCTCGCGCTCTCCGGGTTTTACAATTATTTCGCCGAGAAACGGGTGCAAGTTCTCGGAGCGGCGGAGCAATCGTACCTCAAAAGCTTGTCGCCCCGCGTCCGCACGCAACGCTTTCGCGCTCTGTGCGCACAAAAGATTCCGTGCCTCGTCGCCTCGCGCGGATTTCATCTCCCGCCCGAATTACTGGCGGTGGCGGACGAAGCCCAGATCGCGATTTTTCGCACTCCGATGATCACGATGAAGTTCATCAACGCGGCCACCATTGCGCTCGAAATGGATTTTTCCCCGAGCGTGACCGAGTTCGGCAGTATGGTCGATATCCTCGGTATCGGCGTGCTGATTCGCGGCTCGAGTGGCGTGGGCAAAAGCGAGTGCGTGCTCGGATTAATCGAGCGCGGCTACAGTCTTGTTTCGGATGATGTCACCCGGATCAAATCACTCGAAGCCCGCGAGCTGATTGCAACCGCGCCCGACTTGACGCGTTATCATATGGAAGTTCGCGGCATCGGAATTATCAACGTCGTTTCGATTTTTGGGATCGGTTCGATTCGCATTGAAAAACGTCTCGACCTAGTGGTGACGCTCAAGGACTGGCAGGAACTGGAGGAGGTGGACAGAATCGGCCTCGACCAGGAGTATTACGAAATCCTGAAACTGCAGGTGCCGCACGTGACGATCCCGATCCGGCCAGGACGCGACATCGCGCGTCTGGTCGAAGTGGCGGCGATGGACCAAAAATTAAAGGGAATGGGGCGCAACAGCGCGTTGGAATTCAATACGAAACTACTCGATTTAATGGGAACGACGTGATGGGACTTTTGAATCGGAGAACAGCAGGCGCTGAGCGTGGCCAGAAGGTTGAGAAAGACATTACAATCGTGAATCGTCTCGGCCTTCATGCGCGGCCCGCAGCGATGTTTGTCCGAATCGCGAGCCGTTACCGCGCGGAAGTTTGGGTGGACAAAGAGGGCGAACAGGTCAACGGCAAAAGTATTATGGGTTTGATGATGCTGGCTGCCGGTCAAGGATCGAAATTGCACATCCGTTGCGAAGGGCAGGACGCTGATAAAGCGATGCACGAACTTGAAGAGTTGATCCAGTCGCGCTTTAACGAAGATTGACTCCGAAAGCTTTCGCGAGTTGACATCCGCGCTACTCTCGCATCGGGATGAGTGACGACAGGGCAGCAGAAGAGATTCGTTTTCAGGGAGTGGGGGTTTCCCCGGGCATTGCTCACGGCGCGATCCAGGTCGTGCGCGACGAAGTGGAGGACGTGGTGCGCCATGGCATCGAGCCCGCTCAGATTTCCAACGAGATCGGTCGTTTCGAAGCTGCGCTCATGCAGACACGATCGCAAATCCTGGAAATGCAGCGGCGTATTGCGGATGCAATCGGAGCGAAAGACGCCAGTATTTTTGACGCCCATCTCCTCGTTGTCGAAGACCGAACGTTAATCGATGAAGTGTTGCGCAAGTTGGAAGCCGAGCGCTGCAATGTGGAATTCGTTTTCCAGGAAGTTGCGAAGCATTACTCCGAAACGCTCAGCAAAATCGACGATCCTTACCTGCGCGAACGCGCCGTCGACATTCAGGACGTAACCCGGCGTGTCATCCGCAACTTGCAGGGCAAAGGGCCCAAAGCATTTCTCGCCACGACCGAACCGCACATTCTCGTGGCCCACAACCTGACGCCATCCGATACCGCAATGATGGATCGTCACCGCATCGTTGGTCTCGCGACCGATCTCGGCAGCCGCACTTCGCACACCGCCATTATGGCGCGGTCGCTCAATATACCCTCAATCGTTGGTTTGCATGATGCCACCGAACATCTCGAAAACGGTGATGACGTTTTACTCGACGGCTACAACGGTTTTTTAATTAAAAACCCGAGCGCGGAAACGCTGCGGCATTACGGCGAGTTAGAATCGAAAAAAGTTAAAGTCGCAGCCCAGCTCATCGAACTGCGCGAAACCAAATCGACCACCCGGGATGGCCGCCACATCGTTCTCTCGGCGAACATCGAGTTGCCCGACGAACTTGAATCAGTGGCAGAAAACGGCGCGGAAGGAATTGGTCTTTATCGAACCGAATTCCTTTATCTCAATCGGGCGGAGCTGCCGAGCGAGGAGGAACAATACGCAACCTACCGCAAGGTGGCGGAAACTGTTCTTCCGCATCCACTGATTATCCGCACCTTCGATCTCGGCGGCGACAAGCTGGCTGACGGCGGCGAGGCGACCGACGAATTGAATCCGTTCCTTGGTTGTCGCGCAATTCGGTTTTGCCTCGATCATCCCGAGATTTTCAAACCGCAGTTGCGTGCCATCCTCCACGCGAGTGCCATCGGCAACGTCAAGATAATGTTTCCGATGATCTCGGGCCTGGCGGAACTGCGCCGCGCGCTCGCGGTATTAAGCGAGTGCAAAGACGAACTGCGCCAGGGCGGAACGGAATTTAACGAAGAGCTGCAAACTGGCGCGATGATTGAAATCCCGAGTGCTGCAATTTGCGCCCACGTTCTCGCGCCCGAGGTCGATTTTTTCAGCATCGGAACGAACGACCTCATACAATATGCGCTCGCGGTGGATCGCGTGAACGAAAGCATCGCCCATCTTTACGAGCCGACGCATCCGGCCGTGGTGCAGCTTTTAAAAATGATCGCCGATGCTGCGCATACACACGATATCTGGGTGGGCGTGTGTGGCGAAATGGCCGGCGACATTACCCTCATTCCGCTTCTGCTCGGCCTCGGCATGGATGAATTGAGCGCGAGTGCGAGCCTCGTGCCGCGGGTTAAACGCGCGGTGCAAAGTCTCAGCGTCGCGGAGTGTCAGACACTTGCGGAAGAAGCGTTGCATCTGGATACGCCGGCGGAAATCCTCGCGCGTTGCCAGCAAATGGCGCAGCGACACTACGGCGATTTGCTTGGGTGATGTCCGATCTGCCGCTGTGGACAGCGGCCGCTACAACTATTCCTCTTCGCCTGGTTCCGATTCGGACCCGGTCTCGGGGTCGGGCTTGAGCCCTTCCTCTTCCATTTTGCGCAGGACGTCACCCATGTCATCCACTTCATCCCACACTTCCTGGCTCACATAGATCGGCGCTTTCTGCTGCGTCGCCATGGCGATGCAATCGCTCGGCCGCGCATCCAATTCGATGATCTTCTTCTGGTGCAGTTCGTTTTCGGCGCGAATGATGACGCGCGCATAGTAGGTCGCGTTTTTCAGATCGTTAATGATGATCCGTTCCACACGCGCGCCGAGAGCCGTCATCAAGTGGCCCATGAGATCGTGCGTCAGCGGACGTTCCTTGGCCACATCCCGCATGAACATGGTGATCGCACTGCCGACGGTCTGATCAACGTAAATGATGAACACTTTGTCGGTATTCCCGAGAAACACGGCGCAACCCCCGCTCGTCGGTAGTACCGCGCGCACCTGCACCTCGATCACCGTTTTGTCCATGCGAGCGAAACGTTATGCGAGGCGATGCGAAACACAAGCAGCGCGAGAACGGAGGTCTCGACGAAGAGCAATGCAACGTTATAGCTACTCCCGTCTCTGGTTGCAGAAACGCCAAGATTTTTACCCTCCTGCGCCGAGACGGCGGCAGCTGCAACTGCGCGCAGAATTTTTGCGCATCCGCTTGCATGTTCGTTGCTGTAATTGATGGTGCGCTTGCACTGCGCCGCTGCGCGCGAAAAAAATGAAGACCGAGTGGGACGTTGATGCTGCCATCTCCATTTATAACGTCGATGGCTGGGGGCGCGGTTACTTTACGATCAATGCCAGGGGCAACGTCGATGTTCATCCATTGCAGGAGAACGGCGGCTCGATCGATATCCTCGAAGTCGTAAACGAAGCGCGGCAACGCGGACTCGGTTTTCCCCTTGTCATTCGCTTCCAAGACTTGCTGCGCCATCGCGTCGAATCGGTGAACTGCGCGTTCCAAAACGCGATGACCGAATTCAATTATCGCAACGTTTACCGCGGTGTTTTTCCCATCAAAGTCAATCAGTTGCGCGAGGTCATCGAAGAGATCGTCGACGCCGGCCAGCAATTTCACTTCGGACTCGAAGCCGGCAGCAAACCGGAATTGATCGCGGCGCTCGCGATGCATAAGGACGCCGACAGCTTGATCATTTGCAACGGCTACAAAGATCGCGCCTTCATCCGCAGCGCGCTGCTCGGATGCAAACTTGGGAAGCTGGTCATCATCGTCGTCGAAAAACTGGAGGAGCTCGAACAAACAATTCGCGCATCCAGGGAAGTTGGCGTCGAGCCTCACATCGGCATTCGCGTGCGGCTGCACAGCAAAGGTTCCGGAAAGTGGTCACCGAGCGGCGGCGAGAACGCGAAATTCGGACTCGACACGACAAGTCTCGTTGCCGCGAGCGAGCTGTTAAAAGCTGAAGGTCTGGCGCATTGCCTCAAGCTCATTCATTTCCATGTCGGGTCGCAGGTGCCCGATATTTCCACGATCAAACGCGCGGTGCGCGAGGCGGCGCGGCATTATGCGAAACTCGCCAAACTTGGTCACGATCTCGGTTATCTCGATGTCGGGGGCGGACTTGGTGTCGATTACGATGGCTCGCGCAGCGATTTCGATAGCTCCACGAACTATTCACTGCAGGAGTACGCCAACGACGTCGTCTGGAACATCGCGGACGTGTGCGATTCCGAAGGCGTCGCGCATCCCGCGATCGTGAGCGAAGGCGGACGTGCGATCGTGGCGCACCATTCCGTATTGGTGGTCGAAGCGTTCAGCTCAATCGAGAAAACTGCGCCAAAATTAAAAGTGGAAGCGGGCGAGAAGGATCACAAGCTGGTACGCGATATTCTCGACGTGAAACATCGGCTCAAGCGCGGCAATCGCCGCGAGAGTCTGCATGACATCCAGCAGATCAAGGAAGAAGCGCAGCAAACGTTCGATCTCGGCCTCCTCGATCTCGAATCAAAAGCCAAGATCGAGACGATTTACTGGCAGCTCGCGCAGCAAATCGTGAACATGCACCGCGGGCTGCGCTATGTGCCCGATGAAGTGAAGCAGCTCGAAATCTCGTTAGGCGATCAATACATTTGCAACTTTTCGGTTTTCCAATCGCTTCTTGATCATTGGGCACTGGGCCAACTGTTTCCGATCATGCCGATCCATCGCTTAACGACTCCGCCCGACCGCAACGGCATGATCGTCGATATTACCTGCGATTCGGACGGCAAAGTCTCGAAGTTCATCGATCTGCAGGACGTGCGCGAAACTTTGCCGCTCCATCGCATTGCACCGGGCGAAATGTATTATCTCGGCGTTTTCATGGTCGGCGCCTACCAGGACATCATGGGCGATCTGCACAATTTATTCGGTCGCGTGACCGAGGTGCATGTCTTTCTCGATCCGGACGAAGAATCCGGCTGGTACATCGAAGAAGTGATCGAAGGCAGCACTGTGGGTGAAGTCCTTTCCATGACGCAGTGGAACAAAGTCGAGCTGATGCGTCTCATGAAAGTGCAGGTAGACACCGCCATCAAAAGCGATCGTCTCAAACCAAATGATGGCATGAAACTCCTCTCCGATTACGAACACATCCTGCAGGAGTATACGTATCTTAGTCTGAATGGCACCAAGTAGCCGCCACGATCGGGCAACTGGTTGCCGTTAAGTTAAACACAATGGAAACAAGCTTGAGCTCGTATCCAACCTAATTCTCGTTAGGCTGATGCGAACGTGCAGCCGTATTGCGTCGCAACTTATGAATCTATCCAGCGCTGCATAAACCTGCCGATCGCTTCGAGTATTCGCTGATCGATGTCCTCTTGCGTTTCGCCTCTGGCCCGTAATTCCCGTTTCCCAACCAGCAATGAATGATTGCCCCCTTCAACGACGTGAAGAACCGTCGGCGCCATCATCTCTGCGCGGACTTGCTCGAGAACATCCAAAGGACAAAGTGGATCGCGTGTGCCTTGCACAAATAAGATCGCCGTCTGTAGCGCGCGCAGGACTTGATCGCGCAGTTTCGAGCGATCACCGGCGCCACACAGCGGGTATCCCAGACAAATGACGGCTTCCACTTTTTCTTCCAGTGCAACATGGCATCCAATACGTCCACCCATACTTTTCCCAATCAGAATCACAGGTACAGGAGTTTCCTCACGCGCGCCGGCAAGCGCTTGCCGGTGTGCTGCGATTAGTTGCGGCAGAAAATCGGGGCGCTTGCGACCCTCGCGCATATAGAGGTAATCGAACATTACGACGCTACCAATTGTCTCCAGCCTTTCCTTCCATCGTTGCATCCAAGGATGAGTTGAAGGCGCGCCTGCTCCAGGAGCGAAAAGGAATAATGGTCTTACCATCAACTCTCTCCCGACTTTCGCGAACCTAACGCCTCGAGCAGTCGGTCGAGAAAAAGTCTCTGTGCTACATTGATCTTCCGTCTTGCCTCTGCTAGTGCGAAAAAGCCCGCTCGATCGACTTCAGAAAATTGTTGCATCCGACCAGAGCGAGGCGGCCACTCCATCTCGAAGGTGTTTGAAAGTAATTTGAAGTCCGCTTCAAATCTCCTTCGAAAGCCCATGCATGGACTGTCTTGTTCAAACTCAATTATAGCCCGCGCAAGCAAGTCTTCCCCCTCGCCTGCCTCGCCTTTTGGGATTGTCCAGGCTCCATCATCCTTCCTTTGAAAGTAAGGCCCGCCCGGATGAACTAGCAAAACTTCCAGGTCCGTTTTGTCCTTTCGGAACATGAGCAGTCCAGCGCTCGTCCTTGGCCACATCACAACATCAGACCGGCAGTAGCGAAAAAGGCGCTATGATTAACTTCGCTCACTTCGTCTTTCCCGTTGTCTTCGTACTCGTTGGGAAACTTTATTCCGCCTGAATGTTTAATGCTCGGCGTTTGCTTCGTCCGCTCACTCTTCGCCATCGTAGTAGTCCAGAGCATCCGAGCGGATCAATCTTCTCTCCGGCGAATATACGATCCATTTTTTGCTGTCAGGATAATAGCATGACTCGTTTATGGGATTATCCGCGACGACGTAGAGAGTAAGGTCCTCTGAGTTATCATTGGTGAGCTGGTGGGGCTCGCCAGGTGCAAAGATGAAGGCATCGCCGGTTTCAATTGGAGTTGTGCCATCCTCATGTCGAACGATTCCCTTCCCTGAAATCACATGGTAAAACTCCCATTGCGCACCATGCGAATGGTACGGATACGGACTCTTGCCAGGGGGAATGCGCAGGATCTCAACATCAAACGGGTGCCTGTCGCTCGCATTCGGAGACGACGGATTACGCCCCAACGCGATAGAGATCTCCTTGCCCGCGCCGGTGAACTTTCCTTTTGGCGAAAACCAAGCGTCTCCAGTAATCTCCTTCGTGTTAACCTTACGCATCTTTCTTACTCCTACTCTTACTCGTAGTCCTATTCGACTCGACGAAGTTGAACCGCAAATATGCTAAGCATGCCCGGGCGATGAGTTAGTCCTCGGATACTGTAGCCCACCGATAAAGGCCACCAATGCGCTTGTGAACAGAATGTGCGCGCCGATGAAATCACCGATGAACACGTAGATTAAAACCGCGATCGTCGCGGGTATCAATGACAGCGGACAATGACGCCTCCTGTCGTC
>WNFG01002937.1_pt1 | contig 15132 bp, 9 predicted proteins | sample 5400431 | NCBI WGS metagenome assembly WNFG01 (sample SAMN13153346, study PRJNA577476) | soil metagenome | isolation source: 120 cm saprolite under Douglas fir tree site 2 hole 3 replicate 2 | place: USA:California | collected 2015-04-18 | reverse complement strand
GGGCGGCGAAAGGACTTCAACTCGAGTGCCGCCAAAGTCAAACACCTTCCCGCAGCGCATGGCGACAATTTTCACTTTTTGTTGGCGGGCTCGCTGTTCCACGGCGGTCCACATTTCGCTAGGCGCCGTTGCTCCAATCCAGAGTTCAGCGGGGTGGAAGTTCTCCATCAATGCCGGCAATCCTTGAGCGTGGTCGGCATGCGCGTGAGAGAGCGCGATGATATCGACTCGGCGGATCGACCGGCCCCACAAGTAAGGCGAAACCACGTCCTCCCCGATATCCATGCGGGGTTTGGCGTGTTTACCGTAAGAAAGAACGCCACCGCCGTCCATCAGCATGAGTTTGCCATCGGGAAACGCAACCAGCAGGCTGTCGCCCTGACCTACATCGATGGCGGTGAGTTCTAAATCGCCGGTGTGGATTTTTGGCGGAAAAGGGTGCCAGAAGACCAGGACGAACAGAACTCCGACCATGGCCGCGGATGTCCATCCGTAGCGGCGCGATCTCGGCAACGCCAATGAAAGCATCAGCAGAGCGGCCGAGAATGCAATGCAAAGCCAAAACGGAGGATCGGCCACGCGCCAGTTTGGCTCGAGGAGCAGATGCCAGTTGGCAATTTTTTCGCCCGCGATCAGCAACCATTCCGCAATCGCAGCCACGAAATGCCAGCCTGTGAAAATCGCCAGAAATCCGATGGGGACAACCAGCCCAAGCAACGGAACAACAATGATATTCGCGGAAAAGCCGGAGAGCGAGATGCGATGAAAGTAAATTGCCATCGGCAGGGCCATGCCGATCTGGATCGCGGTGGAAATTACGGCCATTTCATACGCATAGAAAATCAGTCGCGCCCCGAAAGCCAGAATGCGCGCGAGCCACGTCCGCGGAATGCGCAAATAGTAATGCAGCGTCTCGGCAAGGAGCCGCAACTCTATGCGAAACTGCGCAGCCCGCGGTGGCATTCGAGGATCGCGGCTCACTTCCACGATCCCGCGAAGGCCGCGGGAGAATGGCGCGGAAGTGGCCAGGAGCACCGGACCCGCCAGCATTGCGATGGCCGCTACACAGAGAAAAGACAACTGAAATCCAGGCTCGAAAAGTTGTCCAGGATCGCAGATCAAGTAGAGGATCGCCACGGCGGCCAACAAATTCATCGGCCTACCGCGGCGGAAAAAGTAACGTGCCGCGAGATACAAGGTAAACCCTCCGGCTGCACGAACGGCCGGGGCATTCCCGCCTGAAACCAACACGTACAGCCATGCCCCAACCGCAGTGCAGGCCAACGCTGGAAGTTCCGGAATGAAGCATAGCCGCAGCAGTAACAGGAAGAACGCGGCGAGCACCATGATATGCAGGCCATCGATCACGAGCATGTGATAAGTGCCGGTTCTGCGAAAGTGATCGGTCCAGATTTTTTCGAGCTTTCTGGTTTCACCTATGAGAGTGGCTTCCATCATGGCTGTCGCATACGGGTCGTTCCGGTAGAGCTGCTCGATGCGATTGAGGGCGGCGGTGCGCAGACCGAAGATCGCCCCGGAGAAGACCGATCCGCATCGGCCCGGCAGCATGGTCATCGGACTTCCAGCGGCAACGGATGCCGTCCAATAAATATAGCTGCGGGCGGAGTAACCCGCATAATCGAATGCGCCCGGGTTTTGAAAGTTTCTAACGGCGCGCAGGCGGGCTTCGAGCTCGACCCTCTGCCCGTACACAAAGTTAGGAGGCGTCTCGCCATCGCGGATCGCCAAGCTGACCCGCGCGCGAGCCCTTGGAGCGAGTTCTAAGATGAACTGATCGCGGCCATCGTTGAAGGCCGAGGGTTCGACCACGCATCCGCTCACCAATACGGTTTCCCGCGAGCCGGCATCGATCTCAGGTGCCTTGCCTGGTGTATGAAGCGCCTCTAGCAGTGCTCCGCTCACTAACATAGTTACAATGCAGCAAGTCGAAAAGAAAGAATGGGTTCGTTTTGCCGCTAGCATCGTCACGACAATCAGAGGGGTTAGTACTGCAACTAGTTCGCGGATCTCAAACCGAACAAAACGCGCGAGAATGATGCCGGCGGCTAACGCTACTAGGGGAACAACAAGAGGGTTTTTCACGGGGGCCCGTAGTGTGGTGCGTTACACAGATGCAACCAAAGGCCGACGAGGGCGTCGGCTGCGGACCAGGGGGTCCGCCCCACAGGGAATCTGCACCACTCTAGTGAGTGGAAGCCGGTTGGGAATGTTCTCTGTCCATACCTGGACCCGGCCATTCAAGAAACTTGTAACAACCTGGCCTGAGCCGGAGTCAAGTATGGTGGACACAAGTGTATGAAGCCAGTGGAAATCCTTCTCGTGGAAGACAATGCCGGGGACGCCGTCCTGATGCGCCAGGTTATGGGCGAGTCCAAAATCCCGGTAAAGCTCCATATTGCACGGGATGGAGAACAGGCTCTGAACATACTGTCGGATGGAAACTTCCGGCCGGACCTGATCATTCTTGACCTGAATTTGCCAAGAATTCCGGGCAGCGTGGTGTTGGAGCGGTTCAAGTCGGAAAACATTCCGATCGTGGTTTTCAGTTCATCCTGGAACGATGCTGAGATTGAAAATGCTCTGAAGTTGGGCGCCCGAGAGTTCATTCAGAAACCCACCGACATCCAGGAGTTCATCGACGCCGTTTGCGGAATTATCCAAAAGTGGGGTATGCCGGCAGAAAACGGCGCCGCCAGCGCGGGGTAGAGATCTTCAGAAGTTGTCGATCATCTCGCACAATTCCGCGGCGTGCACGGGCTTCTAGAGATATCCATTCATGCCGGCTTCGAGGCAGCGCTGACGGGCCGCTCGCCGGGGCAGCACGATGGGTGGCACGCAGTAGTTCGTAGTGGGTGATTGGTGGCGGTGCCGTAGTTTTCAGCGGGCGATTGATTTGATTTGGAAGTACTCTTCCAGGCCGAACATACCCAGTTCACGCCCGATTCCGGATTGTTTGTAGCCGCCGAAGGGAGCGAGTGGATTGAACTTGCCGCCGTTGACGTCAACCTGGCCGGTACGCATGCGCCGCGCTACCCGCATGGCGCGATCGGGATCGCCGGACCATACGCCGCCGGCTAATCCATAGCTGGTATCGTTCGCAATGCCGATAGCTTCTTCCTCGGTGTCGTACGGAAGAACGGAAAGTACGGGACCGAAAATTTCTTCCTGGGCGATGGTCATCTTCGAATGAACGTCGGCGAAGATGGTCGGCTCGACATAGTAACCCTTGTTGAAAGCGGCCGGACGGCTGCCGCCGATCACTATTCGCGCACCTTCCTGCTTCCCTTTTGCGATATATCCCTCAACTCGTTCGCGTTGCGTCGCGGAGATGAGCGGGCCCAAGCGCGTGGCCGCGTCCAATGGATCGCCAAGCTTCAATGCGCCGATGGCTTGTGCCGCCAAATCCAGTGCTTCCTGATAGCGGCTGCGCGGCACCACCATGCGGGTCCACGCGGAACAAGTTTGTCCGGAGTTCAGCATTGCATTTCGCGCACCCGCTGGAATGGCCTTTTCGAGCGGCGCGTCGTCCAATACGACAAAAGCGGATTTACCGCCGAGCTCCAGCGTGGCCTTTTTGATGCCCTCGGCGGCGAGCGCTCCAACGCGCTTCCCGGCTCGAACAGAGCCGGTGAAGCTGACCATGTCCACCAAGGGGTGGGATGCTATTGCTTCCCCGGCAACTGGCCCATACCCGGTAACGATGTTCAGCACGCCTGCGGGAAGGCCGATGGACTCGCACGCTTCCGCCAGCAGCATGGCGTTGAGCGGGGCAATTTCACTGGGCTTCAACACCACCGTGCAGCCTGACGCGAGCGCCGGCGCCACCTTGGCCATGATCTGATGCAGCGGATAATTCCAGGGAGTTATCGCGCCCACTACGCCGAACGGCTCGCGCACCACCAGCGAGTTGCCAATTTCCTGCTCGAGTTTCAGTTCGGTAATCAACTGTGCGTACGTGCTGGTGATGAGCACCGGCAATCCGGCTTGGATGCTGGTGGACATGGAAATTGGTGAGCCGACTTCCTGGCTGATGATATTCGCAATTTGTTCAGCGCGGTCTTTCAGGGCGCCTGCCAGCTTTAGTAGCCACGCGGCGCGTTCCTGAGCGGTGGTGTGACTCCAGCCGTTGTCGAAAGCTGCCCTAGCGGCACGCGCGGCGCGATCGACATCTGCCGCAGTGCCTTCGGGAACTGAGCCGATTATTTCTTCTGTGGAAGCCGAGAGAACATCAATCGAGCCGGTGCCCGACTGCGGCTGCCATTTTCCATCAATATATAATTCGCGAGAGTGCGTAGTCTTGGATTGGGTTCCAGTCATGATTGCTCCGAGTCAATTATAAGGTGTCAGAGGTGACTGTCACCTCTTTCACCACACCTAGTACAATAGGAGCGTCCCTCCCCCCGGTTCGAGTTAACGCATGAGTTCCGCAACGCCATTTGTCCATCTACATTGCCACACCGATTACTCGCTGCTCGATGGAGCTTGCGAAATCGGGCAGTTGATGGACCTTGTGGTCGAGCAGAAAATGCCGGCCGTGGCGATGACCGACCACGGGAATCTTTTTGGCGCCGTCGAGTTCTACAACAGCGCGAAAGACAAGGGCGTGCATCCGGTGATTGGCTGCGAAGTGTATGTCTCGCAGCAAGGCCATACGACTCGCAGCGACACAGACCGCTACAATCATCTGGTTCTGCTGTGCGAAAACCAGGATGGTTATCGCAATCTGCTGAAGCTGGTCTCGAAATCTTTTCTGGAAGGTTTCTACTACAAGCCGCGGATCGACAAAGATCTGCTGGCGCAGCACTCCAGGGGCCTGATCGCGATGTCGGCATGCCTGCGCGGCGACATCAACGAAACGCTGATGGCGAATCGTTACGAAGAGGCCAAGCGGCTGGCTTACGGCTACGCCGACATGTTCGGCAAGGACAATTTCTTTCTGGAGATTCAGGACCACGGCCTCGATCAGGACAAGATCGTCGTCCCCCTGGTGAACCGGCTTTCTCAAGAGACCCGCATTCCGTTGGTGGCCACCAACGATTCGCATTACATGCGCAAGGAAGACGCGCGGGCGCACGAAATTCTGCTGTGCATTCAGACCGGCAAGACCATGAGCGATCCGGAGCGCATGCGCTTCACCGTGCCGGAGTTCTACCTGAAAACGCGCGACGAGATGCTGCCGATGTTTGCCGAGCTGGAAGAATCGCTCAATCGCCCGTGGGAAATCGCGCAGCGCTGCCAGGTGAGTCTCGAGAAGGTGAAGGAGCCGTTTCCGAAATTCGACGTTCCCGCGGAACACACCACCGATACCTACTTCGAATACGTGGCTCGGCAGGGATTCGAAAAACGCCGGACGCGTTTGGAGGCGATGCGGCGGAGCGGGGCGCTGACGCACGACCTGGCGGAATACGCCGAGCGTCTGGATAGCGAGATCCGGATGATCCAGCAAATGAAGTTCGCTGGATATTTTCTGATCGTGTGGGACTTCATTCGCTTCGCAAAATTGCGGGGCATTCCAGTGGGTCCTGGACGCGGATCGGCCGCCGGCAGCCTGGTCAGCTACTCGATGGACATCACCGATATCGATCCGCTGCAATATGGCCTGCTGTTTGAGCGCTTCCTGAATCCCGAACGCATCAGCATGCCGGATATCGATATCGACTTCCACACACGCCGGCGCGGCGAGGTGATTCAGTACGTCACCGAAAAGTATGGACGCGAGCAGGTGGCGCAGATCATAACTTTCGGAACACTGGGCGCGCGAACGGCGATTAAGGACGTCGGGCGCGTGCTGGACATCGGTTATGCCGACGTGGACCGCATCACCAAGCTCATTCCCAATCAGCTCAACATCAAGCTGAAAGAGGCGATGCAGCAGGAGCCGGCCATCGAAGAAGGGGCGCGCAAGGATCCGCGGCTGAAAGAGGTGCTGGAGGTCGCCAACAAGCTGGAGGGCATGGCGCGCAATGCCGGCATGCACGCGGCGGGCGTCGTAATTTCACCAGTGCCGCTCAATCAACTGGTTCCGCTTTACAAGACCAGCAAAGACGAAATTGTCACGCAGTACGACATGGTGGGCCTGGAGAAGCTGTCTCTTCTCAAGATGGACTTCCTGGGGCTCACCACGCTCGACATTATTCAGGACGCGCTGGCGCTCATCGAGCAGCAGCACGGCGTGAAGTTGGTCATCGAAGATTTGCCGCTGGATGATGCCGACACTTACAAGATCTTCTCCAAGGCTTACACCGGGGGAATATTTCAGTTTGAATCGCGCGGGATGCGCGACATCCTGCGTAAGTACGAGCCTACGCGCATCGAAGACCTGTGCGCATTGAACGCGCTGTATCGGCCCGGCCCAATACAGGGCGGCATGATCGACGACTTTATCGACGGCAAGCTTGGGCGCAAACAGGTTACGTACGATTTTCCGGTGCTGAAAGAAATCCTGGAAGAAACTTACGGGGTCATCATCTACCAGGAACAAGTGATGAAGATCTCGAACCGCCTGGCAGGATATTCGCTGGGCGAAGCGGACATCCTGCGAAGAGCCATGGGCAAGAAGAAGGCCGAGGAGATGGCTGCGCAGCGTGCCCGCTTTCTTGCCGGCGGGAAGCAGAAGGGCCTTCCGCAGAAGAAGGTCGAGAAGATCTTCGATCTGATGGAGAAGTTTGCCGGTTACGGCTTCCCAAAGGCGCACTCGGCCGCGTATGCGTTTCTGGCTTATGTCACCGCGTACCTGAAGGCGCATTATCCGTTGGAATTCCTGTCGGCGCTGCTTACCGCGGAAATGGGCAGCAGCGACAAAGTGGTGAAGTATATCAACGAGTGCCTGGAAATGGGAATCCCGGTGCTGCCGCCCGATGTCAACTCCAGCAATCGCGACTTCATTCCCGATGGGAAAGGCATTCGGATGGGACTGTGCGCAGTGCGCAATTTAGGCTCTAGCGCGGCGGACTCCATCATCGAAGCGCGTCAGAGCGCTGGTCCGTTCAAATCGCTCTACGATTTCTGCGAACGGGTGGACCTCAGCACCGTGAATCGCAGGGTCATCGAGAACCTGATCAAGTGCGGCGCCATGAGCAGCCTGGGAGGAAATCGGGCCCAGTTGACCGCAGTGCTGGAAAACGCAATGGAAGGCGGCCAGCGAGTTTGGAAGGATCGGCTGAGCGGACAGGCCGGACTATTCGGCATGGTGCAGGGTGAGCCGGCGCATGAGGAACATCCTCTGCCAGCGCTGCCGGATTGGAGCCCACAGCAGAAGCTCTCGAGCGAGAAGGAGGTGGTGGGCATTTACGTCACAGGCCATCCACTGGATGAATACTCCGAAAAAGTCTCGCAACTTTCCACCCACTACACCGAAACGCTGGAAGGCATCGAGCGAGGCGTGGAGGTAAGCATTTGCGGGATCCTGACCGGCATACAGCGCAAACGGAATAAGGATGGCAAAGTGTACGCCGCGATGCGCCTGGAGGACCGTACCGGCAGCTTAGAAGCGATGTGCTTCTCTACTCAGTACGACCGTCTGCTGGCGGCAATGGTGGAAGACCAGGCCGTTCTGGTGAAAGCGTTGGTGCTGCCTGAGGAAAACGCCCCGCCCAAACTCTCGATACAGGACATCACTAACCTGGCGGTGGCGCGCGTCAACCTTCCGACACTGATCTCTATCCGCGTGAGCGTCGGCTCGAACGGCACCGTGGATAAGGCGGAAGCGCTGCAACAGCTCTTCGCCAAGAAACGCGGCGAGACGGAGGTTCGGCTCCGGCTTGAAAAATCCCGTGATTTTTCCGTTATCCTGGATGTGACCCCAAAGGTCCGCCCAGACAAGGAGTTCTGGGCGGAAATCGAACGGATCTGCGGACCGGAAGCAGGCGAGATCCTGGCAAGCTAGCTCACGCGGCGTTTTGGTTTCGCCGTGGCGGGCAATCACATCCGATGGAAGACAACCCAGACTCCGACGCGCAACACGAGAGCGCCGAAACGACGGGCGCCAACCCCACCTGGGACCGGGTGCTGCTGGCTCGCCATCCCAAGCGGCCGCACACACTGGATTACATCAACCGGATCTTCACCGGATTCCAAGAGTTGCACGGTGATCGCGCTTTTGGCGACGACGCGGCCATCGTCGGCGGGATGGCTTTCTTTGCCGAACGTCCAGTGATGGTGATCGGCCATCAGAAAGGCCGCGACACCAAGCAGAAACTTCACCGCAATTTCGGCATGCCCAAGCCGGAAGGCTACCGCAAAGCCATGCGCCTGATGCGGATTGCGGACAAGTTCCACCGGCCCATTGTGACGTTTCTCGATACGCCAGGCGCCTATCCCGGTATCGACGCCGAAGAACGCGGCCAAGCGGAAGCCATTGCCGTGAACCTGCGCGAAATGTCGCGCTTAGGCGTGCCAGTGGTTGCGATAGTAATCGGCGAGGGCGGCAGCGGGGGCGCGTTGGGCCTGGGCGTAGCGAATCGCGTCTACATGCTGGAGAACGCCTACTATAGCGTCATTGCACCGGAAAGCTGCGCGACGATCATCTATCGCGATTCAGGGAAAGCCCCGGAGGCAGCGCGCGCGCTACGGCTGGCTTCAACCGATTTGCAGGCGCTGGGCCTGATCGACGGCATTATCCCCGAGCCGGCCGAGGGCGCCCATACGGATGCCGACACAACTGCTGAGTCGGTTAGGGAGACGATCCATACTGCAATTGCGGAGCTGTCCTCGCGCTCACCGCAGGAACTGATTGACGATCGCTACCGCAAGTTCCGGCAGATGGGGAACTTCTTCTCAGAAGGCAAGTAGATGCACAAGACGGTCGTGATCGGGATCATCTTCGTGGTGGCGGTGCTAGCGTTCTTGTTGTATTCGAGCATGCACATCGCGACTGCGCGAGTGGAAGTGTGCGTAGAGTTTAGCGGCAGGACCTCGTGCCGGATTTCCTCAGCCGACACGAAAGAACACGCCTTGCGCACCGCTCAATCGAACGCATGCGCGTTGATTGCATCGGGAGTGACGGATACGATGCAATGCGAGCATTCGACTCCGGTGAGTGTGAAGTGGCTGGAGAAGAAGTAGGGGGGAGGAACACGGGGAACACAAGGAATACCAAGTCACCTCGCCCCAGGGCAGAGCGTGACACTGTTACCAGTGCCCGGTGACCAATCTTTTAAGCGGCAATCCGATGGCGAGTGCTACAGCTAGCCACACCCATGACCGAGGCTGTGATATCTCGCGCTCACGTCGAACGATGACCAACAGAACAGCGTACTCAAAACTCCATCCTGCAATATCAGCAAGAATCAGGGGAACCGGCGAAACCCCTCGAAGAAATCCCCTCTGCGCAACATCATGAAGAAAACCATAAAAACCTCCAGCTATCGACATCAATATCAGAGCGACCCATACATTCATAGGCCGCCGCTGGTCCGATTGCTCTCGTTTCGTTGAAAGGATAGCTGGGATTCGCATAACAGCGTTGACACACCAGACGTAATCTCCGTAGTCGGTCGTCGCGATGGGGGATACGAGGACACACTGTGTTCCTCGCGTTCCTTTGTGTTCCCCGTCTTTAGAAATACTTCTCCGCTAGCTCCGGCTTCGCTTCCAGCGCTTGCTGCCAGCAGGTTTGCGCTTCCTGCTCTTGGCCTAACGCCTTCAGCGCGTGTCCTAGGTTGAGCAGTGCTTCTGCGAATCCGGGCTTTTCTTTTGTGGCGCGGCGATAGGAGCGGGCGGCATCCTCGTGTAGGTTCGAGCGTTCCAGCAGAATTCCGATGTTGTAGGAAAGTTCCGGCAGCGTTTCGCCGAGTTCCTCCAACTTCGATTCTATGTCGAGCGCCAGAATATAATCCTCCATGTCGACGCTCAGTGCCGCCAATGTACGCAGGGCGTCGGCCGACTTGGGATGCTTTGCCAAAGCTTGCACGAGAGTTGCCTTGGCGGCTTCCAGATCGCCGGACCGCCATTGCGCGAGACTGAGGTTAATGAGAGCCTCCAGCCAGTCCGAACGGTTGCTGACGCAATTGCGGAACGGCTCGATGCTGCCTTCATTGTCACCACGCACCAGCCGGAAGTAACCCAGACGGAACCAGGCATCCTCCCGCTCCGGTTCGCTTTCTACGACTTTCTCCAAGCACTTCTCGGCTTCGTCGAGGTAACCCAAGCGCTCATATACGCCACCGAGATTCCACAACGATCCAACATGGCCGGGCGCAATCTGCAGGGCGCGTTCGTAGGCTTTGCGAGCACCGGCCAGGTCGCTGCGTTCTTGCAGCGTGGTGCCCAGGTTCGCGTACGCGAGCTCGCTTTCCGGTTGGATCTTGAGAGCTTCCGAATAGGCTTGCCCCGCCTGCTCCGGACGGTTGGTCTTTTGATACGCCACGCCGAGATTGAACCAGGCTTCAAAAGATTCCGGAGCAATCTTTACTAGCTGAGCGCCTTGCTGCGCGGCGGTCTTGTACTCTCCGCGGGCGATAGCGGCGGCGATCAGTCCTTCAAACGCGGCGCGGGCGCCGGGCCGAAGCCGCAAAAGCTTTTCGCAATACTCGCGCGTCTTGGCGTCTTCACCGCGAGCCAGCGTCAACCCAATTACATTGGTCAGCAGATCGGCATTCGATCCGTTGGCGGGAAGGAGTTTCAAATAGAGTTGAAGGGCCTCGTCAGCGCGCCCCAGGACCTGCAGGGCCACCGCCTTACCATAGAGGGCCTTGTCGTAATTCGGCTTGGCCTTCAGGCAGGTATCGAACGCGGCCAGCGCTTCTTCCGCACGGTTGAGGTGCAGGTGGCAAACGCCCAGACCAATACCGGCCTCCGCCAGGTTGGCATCCAGCGCGGCGGTGGTGCCGAAAGCTTTCGCCGCTTCTTCAAAGCGTTCCAGCTTTTCCAGACAGAGCCCGGAGTTGTAGGCAGCGGCTTTGTGTTTGGGAAAGGCCTCGAGAACTTTCCGGTAATCCCGCAAAGCTTCCTCATATTGGCCGAGCTGGAACTCGAGGTGGGCCTTGGTCCAATCCAGTTCAGGCAGGGCAGCGCCGCCTTCGATGGCCGCACGGATCTCCCGCAGGGCCTGTTCCGTCTTGCCCTCCATGTTGAGAGTCAACGCCTTCGCGAGGGCGGGAGACTGCACCGGACGCTTTTCGCTTTGAGAGTCTAAGGTGTCGTGCCGCGCAAGCGCATCTATCAGTTCGTCATCTACGAACCATAACCATTGATCGTTGGTTTGTTCCATGGAATCCTTCCCTAGCTGTGGCTTCTTCACTTGGTGCCCCCCGTCAAGTATGCGATCGATACCGTCTTAATACGCGCTCGCTCGGTGCGTTCGTTCAGGAAGCCGACGCCACCGGATGGTAGTTGGTTGTCTGTCCACACATCCACGGGCTGCCCTTGAATGTAGGTGCTGTACTTTAGACCCCGAACATCGGTCCGAATGCTGTAAGTCATGTCGGTGCGTGCCGGAATGTTCAGCGAAACACGCCCCGCTTCCGTCTCGCGCCCATTGCGGATGACGTACTTGACAAGCGCAAGTCCTCGAGATCCACCTGGTGTCACGATCGCCAGTTTCATGGCGTAGTAATTGTTAGGGTCGGCGGCGCGGAACACCCATCCCAGGCTCTTAGTATCGATTTGTCCTTGAAATTCGATGCGATAGTCAGACAGTTTGAGCGAGGGACGATAGATGGTAATCTGGCGCCCCACGTGCGCGTTCAATGGATCGCCACCCCAAGCTTGAACCCAGCCGCCTTCACCCATCATGATGCTGGGCCCAACCCTATCGACTTGATCGGAATTTGCGGCGGAAGCCTTATGCGACTTTCCGGACATGAAGTACGCCACACTCCCGATTATGATTACGAGCGCGAGTGCGATAGCCACTTTGAACTTCAGCGATCCCATGAAAGAGGCGTTGTTGTTGGCCACTAGCTGTAGTTGCAGGGTTTCGAAAGATAACGTCGAATGGTCCGGCGAGGGCGAAGGTTTTAAATCCGGCTTGCTGCGAGGCTGCGGCTGCTCAGTCTTGGCCGCAGGCACACGAATGGGTTCTCGCGTGGATGGCGGCTTCGCCGCCGGTACCGGCGCTTGCGCCGCGGGCGATTTCGCCGGCGGAACCTGGACTTTTGCAATTACGGCTGGTTCCACCGATCTCACTGGCGGCCCGTTTTTTGGCGATTGCGGAGTCGGCGCCGGCCTTTGCTGCTGAGCCGGCCTGGGTGGCGCCGCTGGCTTGGGCCGGTTCTCGGTGCGCGGCGGGATGGGAATGCTACTCGCCGATTTCAATTTTGCTTCAGTTACGGGACTCTTCGCAGGCGTCAATTTTGGTTGCGGCGTGAATCCCGCCGGCGCCATGGCAACCTTGGGTCTCAATGGCAACGCTTTCAGCCGCGGGAGGATTGGCTGCCACTGCGTCCTGAGCGCATCGGTTTTTATCGCCAGAGTGGATTCCGGTGGCGGAAAGGTCTTCAATGAAATCGTGAGCAGATCGCTGGATCCACCTGGCATCGACTGCTCTTCCTGGGGAGCCGAGGCCTCGATCTCCTGATCCTGCGATCCCACCGGCACAGCGGCCACTTCGTGCGCTTCGGATTGTAAGGCTTGAGAAACCGAAGACTGTGCGGGCGACGTTGGCGCGGCTGCAGAGTCGTCCGCGGTCTGCTCCTCAACCATATTCTGATGGAGTCGCGAAAGTGCCTCGAGAGCGGCGCGAGGCGTACGGTCGTCCTCGGGTTCAGACGCCACCAGTTCTTTCGCGGCATCCAACGGCGAATCAGGGGTGAACCCATCCCAGATATCCGGGAAGAGTACATCGGCATCTTCAGTCGAATACTCAATTACGGATTGGGGCCCTTCCCAAAAAACGGTATTCTGGGTCACGACTTTGAACTGAAAATCGAGAGCCCCGGCCAGACTTAGACTGCGGTTCGCTTCCGGCGGGTGGGGCGGAAACTCGAGGTCCACCGGACCCGCAGTGGGAATTTCATGCGATGATTTCACCACGAGCGGCATGCTCAAATCCACCTTTCCACTACTGAATTCTTGGGGAGTCACATTGTTCTCCTCATCCGAATGTGTCTTGTGCCAAACCTTGGGCTGGATTTCCAATCGCAGCAGTTCAGCCCCTGGTAAAGATTTAAGGGTGTGCTGAAAGTGCCATTTCGGAGTTGCCATCTCTAGGCGACTCTCCACCCAAGGTTCTACGTAAGGCGTGCCTTCGGGCAGATACGACAGGCCCGGCATTTCCGGCGTGAAACCGGCTTCCGGAGGAATGTAGGTGTCCACCACCTCCACCTCTTCCACGTGGCTGCCGGCCAGGACGGGTTCTTCTACCGGCGCTGGCTCTTCCACCGCGACCGGGGCGGATAAGCGAACCGGCTCCGGCGGACGGGCGGGAGCATTCTTCGCCACGGCCCTATCTCCAGTCTTCGATTGCGCTTGCAGCAGCCGGCTAAGTGCCAGGCGGTTGTATTCCTCCTGGTAGCTTTGCTTGTGCGTTTCGGAACAAAACTCGCCTCCACCGGTGAGTCGCTTGAGGAGCGCCAGCTCCTTTCCGCAGTACAGGCATCGCATATGTCTGTAATCGGCTCTTAGGGGCAAATCGTGAATACCCACTAGAGGTCTTTCTATACGGTAAAGCGCTTATCTAGGGGTTCTAAGGCAAGTACCTTACTACCATCCACTGGATTTTGGTCTGCCCGATCACCTCGAAGGCCTTTTACAAAGCCCTCCTGAGGCCGGTAAGGCCCAAATCAGCTTAAGGGAATTCGTCAGGCTCTCTATAAAGTAATGTGTTTGCCGGAAAGCAGATCTAAAGTTGCCGCCTTATCCGACGATGTTACTAGCAGCACCAAGGTCCCAGGGTGGGCTGGTGCGTCGTTGTCGAAGTGCTGATCTGCGAAATAGGGCGGACAGGATTATTTCCGCGCCACGGCGGTGCTGGAGTTAGGAAAGATGGCTAAACGTTTAGGAGACACTATGGTGAAACAGGATGCTTTGAAGAATCATTTGGAATCGCTTCGTAATTCGATTCCGGAACTAAGAGGCGTATTGCTCGCCTCCAACGAGGGTCTGCCGGTGGCACATTCTCTTTCCAACGGTACGGATCCGCGGCTTCCGGGCTCGGACGCCGGATCAGCGAGAGTATGGCGACAGGCGTTCTGTCGGAAGTAAGCATTCGCGGAGATGACGGAGTCCTCTTCGTATACTCCGCAGGTTCTAAGGCGGTTCTCGCGGTTATGGGCCCCATGGGCTCAAATGCAGGCTTGATCCATCTCGAAGCGCGTGGAATAGCCAAGGAAATCGGCGATCTGTTCTAGTTGGGACCAGGCCATCATTGGTGGCCTGCCCGCCCCGGGGCCACGCAGACGACAAAGTAGGATCGTCTGCGAGAGCCAAGGCCCGCTTGCGCCACTAGAGCACGATCCCTTCCGAAGCCCCGGCATCTCTGTGTCCCGCAGTGCCGGATTAACCCGCGCCCATATTGATTTTCCAAGCGCTCCCGTGGGAGCCCCTTGGCCTGCCTGGCGCCAACCCCGTTGCCAACCAACCCTCCTATTGTTTTCCCACAAGAGTCTGTGCGATACTCTTGTGGGGCTCCAACATGAAAGACAAGAAAGATATCTGGCAAGGCACGCTGGCGATGATGGTTCTGAAAACGCTCGACGTCATGGGCCCGCAACATGGCTACGGTATTGCGCGGCGTATTGAACAAATCAGCGGCCACCTGCTTTCGGTTAACCACGGGACGCTCTATCCTGTGCTTCTCAAGCTAGAGCAAGAGGGGTGCATCAAGTCGGAATGGGGAGAGTCGGAAAATAAGCGAAGCGCGAAGTTCTACACTTTGACAAAATCCGGCCGGAAAGAACTGGATGCTGCGGCCCTGCACTGGCGGGAAACCACGGAAATCATCGCCCGGTTTTTCGCTGCGCGGGGAGAATCGCGATGAAGGCGCTCCACCGGATCTGGAACAGAGTCGCCGGCAGTTTCCGGGGCCACCGGCGCGAAGCTGAGTTGGCGCGAGAGCTCGAATCGCATATCCAAATGCAGACCGAGGACAACTTGCGCCTCGGGATGCCCCAGGAGCAAGCTCACAGAGAAGCCGTTCAAAAATTCGGCGCCATCGAAAGCGCCAAGGAATGC
>WNFG01006304.1_pt1 | contig 15133 bp, 33 predicted proteins | sample 5400431 | NCBI WGS metagenome assembly WNFG01 (sample SAMN13153346, study PRJNA577476) | soil metagenome | isolation source: 120 cm saprolite under Douglas fir tree site 2 hole 3 replicate 2 | place: USA:California | collected 2015-04-18 | reverse complement strand
CTCCTTATCAAAGCTGGTTCTGGGCGGGCAACATCACCGCAATGACGAGGGCTCGCTTGATCGATGCGGTAGCTCTCGACCCCTCGGCTGTTATCGCCGTCGCTACCGACGGCCTCTACACCACCCGCCCCTTGCCGCTAAAAACAGGGATGGAACTGGGCGATTGGATGCAAGAGGAAACGCTGGAGTATTTCGAGTTCTACAACAACGGCGTCTATCGGGGGTATTATCTTGACGAGAAGGGAGAGAAACAGTGGACGACCAGAGCCAGGGGGATAACGGATCGGGACTTCGCTTTCGACGCCTTCAAAGAATTCTTCCTCAACCATCCCCCGGAAAAAATGCGCTCGCTCGACTTCGCTTATAAGGTCAGGCGTTTTTATGGCTACAAACTGGCCGTTCAGCGGAACAAGCCCGAGATGTTCTGCTGCTGGGGCGAGGAAACCCGGCACTTTCATCTCATCGGGTTCGACTGTTTTGAAGCCCACAAAACAGAGACTCCCAACGTGTATCAAATCGAATGCACGATGGGGAGGAACAGGGGTAGTTATAAAGAGCCGAAGCGGACCCCACCGCGTGTCTATGAAGCGCCGGGAAGCCCATTCAATATCGAGACCGGGAACCCGGAGGCGATCAACGAAGTCGAGCAGCCAGGATGAAATTCGCTTGCTTGCTTACTTGACGGGAGCGGCCGGGATGGGGTATACTAGGAGTGGAAGACCGTGAGTTCCCTTCGTGCTCGGTGGCGCTGCTGCCAATCGGTTGCTTGCAGCAGCGCCGCCTGATCCTTCTCTTGAAAGATCAGATGGCTGGTTCAGACTGCTTTCCCCCGTGGTTGAAACGGCGCACGATACAGGATATCGGACCGCAGATAGAAGATGCGATCCCCTATCCGGTGTATCAAATTCAACCGACGATCCTCGACGCCCAAAATCCTAACTCCCCCTCCTTCAACGTCGGCGAAGCCGCCAACGCTAACTTCTCCGGCCAATTCACTCCGGCGCAGCTTCCCAATCGCATCGTTCACGTAATGCCTCGGAACGCTTACGATACTATCTATATTCTAGCATTCGATTCTAATCCTACGGTAGCTAGCGCAGTTTTAATACCTATTTTTCTGTCATTTAACGCCCCTTCCAGGCCTGTAGGCGCAACCCCCCTTACAGAAGTTCTTCTTCAGGGAAACCAGGAAATAGGCATCATTACCTGCAACACCTTTGTCGCTACTTCAGGAGCAGGAGCGAACTTGAGCGTCAACAGCAACGATTTTCCCGCGATGACGGGGTTTCAGTCCTATATCCCTCCCTCCCCCGCCACCGTGGTTCCCTATAGTTTTATGCAATTCGATGCCCAAAAGACGAACAGGCCTTTCTGGGCATGGTTCAACGACGGTCTTTCCGCTGTTCCGGGCGCCGCCGGGGCCGGGAACTTCAAGATTTCCTGGTATGTGCGAGGCAGATAAATGGCGCTGGCAGACAAGCTAAAAAAGTGGTTAGAAGACCAGGACATCGGTCCCGAGCGCAAGAAGCTGGCCGAGCGAATCGTCAAGGATGCCAATGACGAAGAATCGGCGGGCCTCCTGAACCGCTTGTTGGATGGTATCGAAAAAGATGACAAAAAATGAGGGTAAACAATGCCGACATTGAAGGACAGTCTGCGGGAACTGTTCCCGACGGAGGATCTGAAGAACGCGGCCCGGTCGCGTTCGGGAGCGCGTTTGGTGCGCGGGAAACCAGAGCCGGAGATGGAAGAAGTGAATTATTTACCTCTCCTTTCGCTGATTCTGGGGGCGGTGATTCTGGGGACAGCGCTTCTGAAGCCCCAAAGAAACGGCGCGGCAGGCCTCCAGGGAGCGGCAAATCCGCCGTCGGAAAACTATCCGCCGACAAACTGGCAGCAGCAAGAGGAAAGTTCGCAGACACTCTGGCCGGAGCAGTAGGGTTTGGGGTCTCCTGGTATGGCATTCACCGGGCAAATAAATACAAGGATGTCAGCCCTATCCTGGCGCAGGCAGTCTACGGATGCTATCAAATTGGCGATGCAGCCGCGCGCTCGGTGGGAGAGCCGCTTGCCGATACGTTTATTGCCTGGTTTCCCAAGTATGTAGAACCAGCTTCAAAAGGAATCGACCCTGGTTTAGCCATCGCCCGAATGATCCTCATTTTACAACAAACAAGCGACAACGAGCAGCGAGTAGTAAAACGGTTCCGGGACCAGACCCAGCGCCCCAATCCTAATAATGGCAATGGTTTTCAGCAGGGACCGAACCCGGAAGATACGGTAGATGAATGGATGAAGCAGCAAGCGCCGCAACCGGAGGAGATACACCCTCAAGCGGGCCAGACAGACCCATCCTCCTGATGGGGGTTGCGATGGGTTTTATGATAATCGGTATTTATGCAGTTCTTTCCGAGATAGCTTTTCAACTAGTGGAATTGAATCATTGCCTATCGAAGGTTTTCTTGACGTTTCCGTTATCGCTCCAAGAATACAAGGCGATAGAGGAGCAGATAGAGGGTTCCTTGCGGGGCGGTCCGGGGCGGGTAAATCCTTCCTCGCCCGGAGACTCCTCACCGTCTATGGAATAACGGAGAATCATCCGAAAGCATTCAATGGCAACCTGTTTATCATCGATCCCAACGGGAATTTTGACTATCCTGCTGAAGGAGAATTTGAGACTGCGGAGGAAGTCAAGCTGGACCGCAGGGCAAGAACCCTGCGTTACATACCACGCCACGACCAACTAGACGCCGAGGCGTGGAACGAGTTATGGCGAAGGTTATTCACCTACCCGCGGCCGCTGATGGTCTACTGTGATGAAGCAAGAGCAATGGAGCCGTTGTTCGGAAGGACTCGCTTTCCGAGCGGCAACTATCTTACCGCATATCTCACCCGTGGCCGCGCGCTCAATAAGGCAGCAATTCTTGGCGCTCAGAGACCAGTGCTCATTCCACGCGATATCATCGGGCAGGCAGAATGGTTCTACGTGTTCGACTTGCCCGTTGAGGATGATAGAACTACTATTGCGGGAACGATTGGAGAGTTTAGCGCGGACGGAGAGCGAATCCGGGACCGAAAAAACTTGAAACGATTCGAGTTCTGGTTCAAGGGTCCGGATCTGGATGACCCGGTGAAGGCGCAGATTGTCAAGTAACAGTGAGAAGCGCCAATTAGCGCACATCGAGAATTGCTGCTATTACTGCGGCAGGCCGTTCGGAAAACGCTCTCGTTTTCGCTGCGAACCGGTGAACGTAGACGCCCACTACGTAGTAGTGCTTCTCGCTCATGAGAACTGCCTTCAGCCGAACATCATTCCTAAAAAAGGGGTTGTCAAAAAGCCATCCAGGAACCAGGGTATTTTTGATTTATCAGAAGATGGATAGAAAAGCGGTTGTTGTTCTACTGACGTTTGTAGTATCCATAACCCCTTCGTTATCAGACGCGGTTCAAATCAATCACGACTATGAAGGGGCCTGGAAATGGGTCGCTCTCTGGTATCTGATCTTGCTCGTTATCCTGTCCGGTCTCTGGGAGCATCTCTAGGAAGCCGGCAGCATCCGCAGACGACGCTGATAGGCCGCAGATATCTGCGCCCTTCTGCGACATCTGTGGATAAAGCATAGGAGGGGTCCCGATGTTTGGTGCGCCGTATCTCTCTCCGGGAGAGTTTGAATCGACCGTCCCGCCCAACGCCCAACCGCCGGTAGGGATGATGGGGGTGGGCGATGTGATGTCTACGATGGCCCAGCCGCACATCAGCTTCGCGGGCGCCATCGTCGCGCTGTTGGGGTTGAAGTTCTTCACCGAGAGCAACCTTCTTTCTCTGGATGTGAAAGAGGTAAAAATTTCTCTCTATAACATCGGCTCTATAGGGCTTCAGGCAACCGTATTTATTGTTGGCGCAAAGGTTGGCGTAGGATGGCTCCTTCAGAAGGGAGTGATGATCCCCGGCCTCGCGGACTTCGTAGGAGCGTTTTGAAATGCCTCTCGACTCGCCTTTTCAACCCCTGCAGAAATTTCCTAGCGGTATCGCGCTGGCGTGGAATGCTATCACGGCGACTACCTATACAGCGAGCCCGCAGGATTCAGTGCTGCAAACGAATAACTCTGCCGGAACGGCGGTCACGCTTCCGTTATCGACCAGCGTCCCGGCAGGGTTCCGATTGACAGTGGTCAATGCCGGTAGCGCCGGAACGACAACGGTAACGCCTTCAGAAGGACCTCCCGATGATACGATCAACGGAAGCGACGCTTCGTTTACCACTGGGTTGACAACGCAGTGGGGGTCTGTTGTTTTCATCAGCGATGGCATATCCAATTGGATAGCGGTCGCTGGCGCGTAGAGGAGTAAACTAATGGCAGGAGCACCCCCGATGATGGCCCGCGGCAGAGGCGGACAGCAAGTGATGCAGCCAAACCCGGCCCTGTTCAACCGGGTAGCGCGATTGCAGCGACACCTTGTCGGAGCGATTCCCTATGCTCCCGCCGTCGCCGGTCGTTTTATCGAGCTTCCGAACGTCGGTTACCACTACCGGGTTTTCGGCCAATTCGACCTGAACTCGCTGTCCATCGCTGCTCCCGCAGGTCGCTGGCAGAGCGGTCAATTCGGCGGTAATACTACCCGCTTTTTCGCGCCTTCGCAGGTAGCTCGCGGCGTTCGCTACACGCTGAACGTTTCCTCGCCGATCTATGCGAGCGACGGATATGGAAACTATGTCATCCAGCTTGTTTCAAACCGGGGGATGGACCCGTTTACGCAGGTTGCTACTGGCAACGTTGGCAGAAATCGAAAAGAAAGAGCCGTCTTTGCGATACTCAATAGCACTACTGGGGCGCTTGTGCTGCCGGATAGCGCGATTGCTGGGGCAACAAACTACAACCTGCGGGGAGTCTACTGTATCTTCCTCACCCTCGGAGAATCTGCCGCGGCAGGATTGATTCCCGTGCAGGATATTCGGATCACGCCGCAGATGTTCTTCGATTTCGGGGACTTGACGGACCTTGTTTCCGTTCCCAACGATTTCAGCGGCGCCGGAGGAGGAGGCCAGTTTGCTGGCAATGTCAATATCATCGTCGACTTCTTTACGGTTCCATCGGACGCTGTTCGTCCCGATACGTCGTTCGTGCTGCAAACCCGGAACGACATCCTCTCGGTGTCGGGAACGGGAGATCAGATCTACCGCCCTCAAATCGGCGGGGTCATCCTCAAGACCATTTTCACCGTCTGGAACAACGGACGAGCTATCGACATTAGTCCTACCGGAACTGTCCCTGTGGCGACGCCTGGGGTTGATAATCTCCGGCTCCGTATCCAGCAAGGAGTGACGCTGGAAAACTTGCTGCCACAGATTCACGTTATCGATGAACGGCGGTGGTATTCCAAGCTCCTTCCTGATGAGGTGTTCGTTTTCGATCATCTGACGGGGTTTGGCGATCCGACGCTTCCGAGCCTGCGGGACAGGATCGCTTCCAATCAATTGACCCGGTTGGAGTATATCCTCCAGTGGAACGCTGCTCTGGGAGTAACGGCAACGGCAGAGCTGCGGAATTACATCCTGCAGTTAGTGCCGCTTCCGAGGGTTATGTAAGCTTGGGGAGGGCCGATTGTATGGGACCCTCCCCAGGGCGCTGTGATGGCGGCGCTGTGATGGCGGCGCTGCGACGGTGTAGGCGTGGTGACGAGAAAACAAAGCGGTGGGGTTGCGCCGCGATGAAATCATTCCCACGCCTACAACTTAAAAACTGGCGAGGTTAGATGGCTTCCACTACTGTTCGTAGAACTCACGAAGGACCGAAAGGCACTACGGAGTCAACCACAACTTATGAGCGGGAAAGTTCCGGCGGCGGGGCTTTCCCGACGCGGGTTAACATCAGTGGGGGCTCGAAGGGAGGAGTTGTCCTTCTCATTACCGGCACCCTGTTCGCGGGGTATCTCTATTTTACTCGCCGTTTGCCCAATGTGCTGCAATCGATAGCCAGGGCGCCGACGCCAGGAACGATAATGATGCAGACGCCAACAGGAATGGTTCCCTATCAGCCCGTTCAGGTGACGCCGATAAGCCCGCCGCAAAATGTTGGCGGTTATCCGCGTCGATTTACGCTGTCATTTCCTGTCCCCTACTCGGCTCCGCCAGTGGAGATCAGTGCGGCAGATTCCGCAACCTGCAATTTTTTAGTGGAGTCCGCCACTCTGGCAGCGACAGGAAGTTTAACGCTGGCGCTAACTTACGTGAGGCAATACTGCTCGTGAAGAGTCCCGGTCCCTGGTCCGCATTAGCGGCGGCGATCATCGTTGCGGCGGCTTACACGCAAGGTGGTATCTTTACCGCCGCCGCGTCACTCATCATTCTGGCCGTGCTGATTACTCCTACCGGGGGACAGCCAGCGCTGCTAGAAGGACTGGTCAAAGAATTGGGAGTTCTGCTGAGGCGTGGAATTGGAGGGTAATGCAAATGAAGCACGGATTTCTCTGGGGAATCGCTCTTGGCGGGCTGGCCGTCTGGCTCCTGAAGCGCTGATGTCCCTGAAGTGTATCTTGATCGGCGGGGCGCTGGTGTGGGGCGGGTATTACCTCTACCGGCACAAGAAGTTTCCTTTCCGGCGCTAGTTGGGCGAGGAAGCGAGTCTTGTGAAAACTTTCACACGAGGGCTTGAGAGGCGATTCTGACGGCGGACAGCGCCGGGGGTCGGATGGTCTAAAACATCACAATCATCGCAATGTAGTCTGTCATAAGGAGAACTTATCAATGCGGGTTGGCGAAGAACTCATCACCTACGCGACCGGGCTCATTGCGCTGGCGCTGGTCGTGCGAAATGGAACGCCTATCTCGAACATCATCAAGCAGGTTAGCTCCTCCACTTCGATGTTTTCGGGGGTCCTCCTGGGGGGTAGATAAATGAGGGTCGCGGAGGAGGTTGTTACCTATGCCGGCGGGCTTATCGCGCTGGCATTGATCGTGCGTTACTCCGATAACGTCAATGTCATCATTCGCAGCTCCTATGCGGGGGTATCCGACTTCGCCTCTTCCCTGCTCAATCCGATGGCAATGCGGGTGGGTATGTGAAAGTAAGAATAAATTACATCGAATACGGAGCCCGCCCGTCAGGTCCCATTCGTCAGGTGGGCTTAGTAGGAACAGCGCAAGAATTCAGGCAGATGGCCCGTGATATGGAAAAGCTGTGCCACTCGGGTATTCCGGACGACTACTGTATGATGCTGGACTTGCCTTATCAAGGCTTTGAGGAGATTAGATCTGATGGCAAACTATCAGCAGCAAAATAATGCGGGGGCGCGCAGCGCAGCAAGCGTGGGGTCGGACCCCGGATACGTTCCGCAGGTTCCGATGCAATCGATGGGAGGAGTCCTTCCCGATTTTCCGATCTTCGGGCCGGCGTTGGGGATGGGTATCTACGGGCCTTATCCGGCGCAGTCCGCGAACGTGCGCCGGAACCCTTCCGACATCCCGTTGAACAATGGCCCCGATGCCTATGGGTATTACTGCGATCCTGAAATCCGGATGATCGATGAGAACTGTTATGAACAGTTCCCTTACCTTTCCAACAGCGGCCAATACCAGTATGGGGCTAATTATCAGCCGCCCCTAGGGGCAGCTTACAATTCCTGGACGCAGCAGCGTAAGCCCTACCCGTTCTATGAGTGGGGGGCGATGGGCCTCTATCAAATCCAGTATCCAGACTCCCAATATCCGGACACGAAATCCCCCTACGGCATCGACAAAGTTTATGGCCCCTCGTTCAACGAGTGGGTAACCGGCCCTTGGTTGGTGGCGATCACTCAGGAAGTTTACCAGCAGTATAACCCAGGACTGCCTACCCCCTGGGGAATGTGATGCAGATAAATTCTCCTACAGTCGGGTTCATCCTCGCTTTGCTGGTATTCGTTCTTTGCGTTGTGCTGGCGTTTACCGGTCATCTATCGATTTTGATAGCCCTATTATTAGGGATGCTGGCGGTTGCTAGAATGCTATGAAAGATTGTTACATTGTCACAATCAAGTATCAAGAGCGCATTGTGTTACAGTGGAAGTGGCGAACAATGCGCGAGGCAGGAGAGGCTCTCGGTGACGTGGTAAAACATTTTGAAGCTGGATACGATTCTACAGCTCTCATAATTACGATAGAAAGATTCAAGGAATAGTATGCCTGAAGGCGACGTTCACATCCTGGGGTCTGACACTCACATCTCGAAAAAGCGAGCTCCTTTCCTGCTCGCTGGCGGGGCTATTGTATTGTTCCTGGCGCTTCGTTCTCGCGCCTCCGCTGGGCCATCCGGTCCTACGGTTGGCGCGCAGTTAGCCAGCAACCAGCAGCAGAACAACGCCTTTGCCTTGGAGTTCTACCAGGCGCAAGCACAGGCGCAGTTTGAACTCGCTCAATTGATGTCCTCTAATGCTATCCAACAACAGCAACTGAATCAATCCTATCAATTGGCGGCCGGCATCAACCCTGGCCTGCTGCAGCAATGTATCCCCCTGGGACAATGGTATAATCTGGCGAAAGATGTCAGGAACAGTCTCCAATCACAGACGAACAATGGACAGCTATTCCAATCCATCGGACCTAACGGCATTTGTTTCGCTCCTACTCAAATGGGTGTTAGCGGTCACGCCCCCTTTGTCACCGCTCGAAGCTCCCAGGGATTGTTCTCCAGCGGCAGTTCCGTATCCGGTCCCGCAGGATCTGTCCCCGGAACTCCGCCTCCGACTCAAGATCCTGGTTTGGTGGGTCTCATTGATACTCTTCTCTCTGTCCTGGGAGAAGCCGGAGTTGTGACGCCTACCGCGGTTCCCCGGATGCCGAACCCAACTCCGGCGCTCCCGGGACCGTATACGCCGCCGTTCTTTCCTTAGATGACGCAGATAGGCCGCAGATAAAGGCGCTGGACTAGAAGTGTATCCAGAAAATGAATATCCAGAAGAGGTGCGGGCAGAACGTGAGAAAGCCCTTCTATCCGAATGCGACGACCGATCCGGGGTCGAAAAACTCATCGATTTTATGGCCGCTGCGCGAGTCGGAGTCTACAAACCTGCCGCGCCGCCTTCGATGCGGCACGATATTATCTGTCTCTGCTGCGGTAATCTATATAGGCCTGACGATGTTTATGATGGCGAGAATATTTTTCTCTGCGGCTCGTGCATCCTCACGAGGAGAGAAACAAGATGACTTTCCTCCCCGTTCCGGGGAGGCGTAGGAGGGGTAAAGATCAGATGGCAGCTAACCCCCGTTCTACTGACTACCCTGGCGGAGGCGGGTGCCCTCCGGGGGCAGAGACTTTGATTCCCGATCTTCCCTTCGACTTCCTGCAGCCGACGATGCGAAAGCAGGTAACGCAGGTAGGATACGGCGGACCGTTCGTCATCCGGGGGAACCCCATCGGCGCCGTTGTGGACGCTATTCGCAACTTCTGTTTTCCGGCGCCGATGGAGACGACGGATGGAGGAATGAATTACAACGACTTGAGCGGCGCCGGTTTGGGGACCTATGGAACCGATACCGGAAGCATTGGCGGAGGGGGATATGGAGGAGGGTTTGGCGCCAACCCCTATGTTCCTCTCTCGCAGCAATGCGGCGCCGGAACGATGTTCGATTATGTCAATCAGCAATGTGTTCCAGCCCCGACAACTGCCACAATGACTCCTACATCCGCGCCTTCAGGAACGACGGCAATGGGATGCGATTATCCGTCCCTTGTGGCTTTCACTACCCAGGCAGGAGCGGCCTACGGATTGCGGGACGTGCAAACGCTTTGTTCTGTTCAAGGAATGGTTTCCGCTTGCGCGCAAGCGTTGAATCCTTCCGACCCTTTGCAAGGCCGATACAAACCGGCAGCGATGACGCCGGCAGCGATGACGCCGGCAGCGATGACGCCGGCAGCGATGACGCCGGCAGCGATGACGCCGGCAGCGATGACGCCGTCCCCCGCTGGACAAGCTGCTCCCGTGAAACCCAATACGACTAATCCTTTTGGTTACATCGGCATCGCCAATCCCGGAGGCTCCAATAAGGTGACGGCCCAATCGGTCCAATCGGCGGTGGGACGGTTGGCCCAGCAGGCCCGCGGTTTCCCGCGCCTCCCACAGATGCCCGATCCTGCTTCTCTCACGGAAGGAAATATCTACTTGTCTCCCTCGCGGAACCCGATGGGAGGCGCCTTCGACCCTTCCCGGAACATCGCTCGTCCCCGAGTTGTTCGTAATCCGGGCGTTGTTTTGGGGCGGCGATTCCGGTGAGCATCTATTCACCGCCTCGACTACCGCCTTTCCTAGGAGGGGCGTCGGCGATGGCCCCGGCGCCTTCTTCAGGCATCCCCCCGATGCCGTCTCCGCCGCAGCCGTATCAACCAGGGCCATTCTGCTTTGGGCTCGACCAATATATCTGCGCCAATCTACCGGAAAAGATCCATCTGGGGGGGTCTCCCGGCTCCCTGATGGAAAAGGCTGTTGGGGGGGTTGACATACCCGTTCAACAATTTTGTCTGGCTCTTACGAACGTTCTTTGCGCGGTTGTGGTCCTTGTCTTTTTGCTCACCATTCTAGGGATAGCTTTTGCGGGGTTGATTTTTTAACCCCCCCCCTACACCTCCCCGAAACGGGGAGGAAAATCATTATGCCAAAAGTCAAGGTGTTTACCACTGGACAGAATACGCGGCGCGATAGGACAGCGAAGGCGTTGGTTCGCAAAGGATACAGCAAATCAAGCGCCTATGCCATCGCCACGAGCAACGTGAAGAAGCGCCGTAAAAAGAAGATCTAGGAAGGGTGCTCGCGCGAGCGTCGGGCGAGCAAGTTATGTAAAAAATCAGATGGCTGATTCTGTTATTACTTTCAACCAGCACGCCGATTCCGGGGGGATGGACATCATACTCGGGTCGGGTTCGCAATCGACGTTTCCGATTCGTCTCCTGGCAGCCGACGGAAAAACAGTTCTCTGGAGTCTCAACGCGATAGGGAATACGTTTGGGGGCGCGAAGACAAGTCTGGTCCGCACGATTACTGCCAGCGGGTCGATGTCCTCTACCGATACCCTTATTCTGGCTGACGCTACTGCCGGACCGATAACCCTGACACTGGTAACAGCAGGAGGAACAACGAGTCGCAGTGTCAGCATCATCAAGATTGACTCCACCGCGAATGCAGTGACAATTGTTCCTGTCGGGGGCCAATTTATCGACGGGTTGGGGGGCATCGTTCTAGAAGTTCCTAACGCGATAGCCGCTCTGCAATCCAATGGGGTGGTAAACTGGTATTCAGGGGCTGGCGTAATTCCGATACACAATCTGAAAGTTGTTGCCGGAACCTATGCAATGGTCTACTCTGACGAAAAGATCCTTGCTGATGCGACGGCAGCGGCGTTTGCTGTGACATTGCCCCCTGCTAATTTCCTTCCGCCAGGGTATCAGGTAAGCATTGAAAAATTGGATGTCTCGGGGAATGCCGTCACTGTGACCCGGCACGGGGCGGACACCATCGAAGGCGCGACAACCGTTGCTCTAGCGGCGCAATATAACGCGGCCCGCTTGACTAGCGATGGAACTAGTATCTGGTATAAGGGGCTATAGGGACAAGGGGATACACAGGATGAACAAGATAGAAAGCGGGGTTAGCTGGGATGAGTGATGGGTCGCTGATTTTTAGAACATCCCCCCGTGATGCGGGAATTGACATCTTTATGGCGTCGGGACAGGTTGATCCTGCCGTAAGGATTTTTGCTGCTGATGGCTCGCTGCTAGAGGGATTTCCCCTCGGAGGAGGATTGGCAACTCTGCCGATCAATTTAGCGGGCGGCCCCGGAGTAGTTACCGGGGTGCTGCCGGCAGCGAACGTTGATATGAGCGGGAACGTTGTTCTAGCTCCGGGAACGGTAAGTAGAAATACGATACAACCTACCAGTGATAATAATCACGCTCTAATATTGAAGGGACATTCCAATACACAGAACGCCGACCTTTTTCAAGTGCAAGATAATACCGGGACTGTAGTGGTATCAATTAATGAGCAAGCGGGACCTCAATTACTCACCTTATCTCCAGTTGTCCATAATGCTATTCCGTTGTCTGCTTTAGGAACCCCTGGGGGCGGCAACGGAGTAGGTTTGTTTCAGGGGCGAGATAATTCTGGAAATATACTGGGATCATTATCTATTGATGACGGTGGGGGGTTGTTTTGGGCGAAGCAAGACAGCGGTCTTACTACTACAGCCCCGGTTGCGTCCATTCAACCCGAATTTTCTGTAAACACTCACGGCAGTAGCCGAGGAAGATTGCGTCTTACCTGTCAGGATTCAAGTTTCAATTTTCGTGAATTTTTAAGAGGCGAGGCTGGGGCCTCTGTTCCCCTGATTGGATTTCTAGGGGCTACTGCCGTCGCTCGCCCCTCTTCTACTGATGACTTGCGCCAATCACTTATCAATCTAGGCCTCTATACAACCGGAGGGGCATCCCCCCTAAATTTGAATGGCGGGATGCTGACTTGTGCGACTATTCAGGAGGCTCTCACGGATGCCGCAACTTCTATCTCTACTTCGATGCAATTTCTGACGCACCATTCCAGCCTTACCCCTGTAGTCGGATTTGGAACGGCCATCGAATTCAGTGGCGATGACAACGCTAATGTCGTACGTAGAATGGCCAGGCTAAGAACCCAATGGAATGTGGCGACCAGCGGTAGCACTTCCAGCCAGATAGAATTATGGGCCGCAAACTCGGCGTCTTTCGTTCCCTGTCTCTATGCCGATGGCACCCAATTAGTAACGATACCTGGGAGCTTCTTCCATTCCGCCGCAGGGGGGAAGATAGGGTTGTTTGGCATCACTCCCGTAGTGCAGCAGGCAAACGCTTCCCAGGCAGCGATTACGGCGGTGATAGATCCTAACGCCCAATCAGCGCTTCAGGCCATCTATAACCTGCTCAAGAATTATGGCGCCGCCCCAGCAACAGCATAATGGATAAAGAAATAACCGTTAAAGTCGTTTTGGCTGCCCTGGCACAAGCAGAGTTATACCAGGAAGAATGTAGAGTTCGCTTTGCATTAGCGGTTGGGCAGGTTCGTTGGCTCCTCCAGGAACTAGACAGTAACAAGGCTGGTGCAGAACTAGAGGAGCTGCAGCATCGGACTCATAAATGAGTCACGTTGAGAAGCTCTTTGCCCGACTGCGGCGCACCCTCTCCAAAAGGAACGCTAAACGGTTGGAGCGGGCGGAGAAGCGGGAGGGGCGTCGGAAACGGCGCCGGTAGGTTCTTTTTCCCGGTGTCCGCAGACAGGACAGCAGAGGACTCCTTCTTCTAGCAGCGATCTTCTTAAATACATAGCGCACCCTAATTTAGGACAGCGCTTGTCTGTGTAAAAAGGTTTGGTTGTTTTCATCCCAGGTAAACCTCTCTTATCCTGTCCATCCTGTTCATCCCTGTGAATTCCCTATATGCTCCGTAGACACCGGTTGTTGGATAGCGAAAATCATACGGGCGAAGATGTTGGCGATTTAGACCCTATTGTTAGAGCCGATTTTGAAGATGCCCTCGTCGAAGCGTTGGAGGATACGCTGCGTGATGGAACTTTAGGTGCCTTCCGATCTTTCTTGCAAAAGAGGTGGGGCAGGGAGTTTCCCTCTGACATAGTAACAAGATGTCTATCCAGGGACGATTGGTGTTGGTATACTGTATATTACTATACCTGCACGCTGCGCCGGATGATGGCAAGATGGGAGCATTGTGCGAACAAGCTCAAGGATCTTTATGAAACCCCTGTGGAGCAGATTCCCCAGGGACAGGACTGGCTGCATATCTAATGGTTTCTCTTATACTTTGGATAATGGGAGGCTCTGCCGTTCTTCTGGGATTCGTTCTTTTTATTCTCTGGTGGGCCAATCGCTTTATTGAAAGATCAGATGGAGAAGGAGATTCCAATGCTGACGATGTTCCTGAAGCGAAGGATCAATAGAAGGCCTACTGATGAAACTGCCGTTTATGTAACCCCTTTCTTTCTCCATATTTGCCGGGTTTCTCATCCGCACGGGGCAACGGTTCTGGCCGCTGTATCTCTTGCTTCCGGGGGGGAAGCGGCGCTCCGTCTTCACTCCCGCGATAAGGAACTATCTCCCTCCTCCCGAGAACGGATCTTTCGGTCCTCTTGATCCCAGCCTCTCAACCAAAGACGCCGCGCCACATAACCCTCCTTGAACCAGCACTCCTCTCGCTGCCCTCCCGCTCGCCGCCATCGCTCTCCCTGCTCTTCGGCTCTCAAATTTCTATAGTTTCTTGGCCCGAAAGTTGTTGACATTTTTGCGCTCCTGTGATATACTAGTGTTGTAGGTTACTGGACTACCGGAACCCATCCAAAGGGTTCCGCTCCTACCAACGAAGGAAAGGACACTAGAACCAATGGCACGCGGACAGAGTAACGGAGAGCCGAAGACCGAGCCGACCCTGGAGCAAGTTTTCCAGGCGGCGGCGAAGACGGTCGCCAAACAGGCTCGCTCGATGGCCTACAACGTCAAGCGTTTTCAGGACGGCGAAGACACCGATGGCGAACTCATCGATGCCCTGAAGGCCGATCACAACCGGCTGGTAAAGGCCCTGAACAAGCTGGCCACGTCCGTCTGATCCGCAGATGACGCAGATAGGCCGCAGATGTCTGCGCCCTTCTGCGGCATCTGTGGATAAAGCCCAGGAAAGCACGAGGGAACCAATGACTCATTCCACATCAATCAATTTCTGCAGCTCCGCCCTGCGCGTTCGCATAACGAACACAGGGGAAGAACATCTGAAGCACCACGTGGAGATTCACGATATCGGCGGAGATACGTGGCTCACTCTCTTCCTCACGGAGGCGCAGATAATAGAGTTGGTGCAGCAGTGCGACCACTATCTTCAGGACCTTCACGCTCAAGGTCCTTGCGAGGAGGGGCCTTCAAACTCCGAAGATTTAAGGAAGATCGGTCTGTCACTCTAGCCTCCTGTTGGCGCCCCTCTCTGGATTCTTCAGGGAGGGGCTTTTTCTACGCTCATTTTTCACCTCCTCTCTGTTGTGTGATTAATTGTATTATATCACATCCAGGGACATTTGTCAACCAGTGTGATATGTTTCACAAAGCAAGCGAATTTAGGCACGCTTCTTTGT
>WNFG01002595.1_pt1 | contig 15134 bp, 8 predicted proteins | sample 5400431 | NCBI WGS metagenome assembly WNFG01 (sample SAMN13153346, study PRJNA577476) | soil metagenome | isolation source: 120 cm saprolite under Douglas fir tree site 2 hole 3 replicate 2 | place: USA:California | collected 2015-04-18 | reverse complement strand
CCGGCGCGATCATCCGGCACGGGCCGCACCATTCGGCCCAGAAATCGACCACCACCGGCTCCTGCGCCTTGAGCACTTCGGCATCGAAGGTCGCGTCGGACACTTTGCCCACGCCCATGGGGCACCTCGTATTTTTGCCAAAAAAAGGGCGCGTCCGGCGCCCGCGGAATCGTCGGGCCGAACGTAGAAACGCGGGCGCACAGCGTCAAGGCGCCGATTTCCGCAGGGCTGCCATGAAACCGGCGAATCCCGGCGAAACTTAAGCGTTGAGCGCTTCCGCAAGCGCCGCATCGAGCATGGCCGCCGGGAGCTCCGCAAGGTCGAGACTGTCGGTCCATAGCAGGGCGGCGCGAACTTCGCGGCCCGGGTAGATTTTTTCCAGCACGGCGCGGTAGAGCGCGAGTTGCGCCACATAGGCGGCCGGCGCGTCCTCGGGCCGCCGCGGCGCCGGCCGATCCGTCTTGTAGTCGGCGATGAGGATGCTCGCCTCGGTGACGGCGAGCCGGTCGACTTGCCCGGATACCAGGAGCGGCGCGCGCGGGACCCTGGCAATGCGGCCGCGGATCGGCACTTCGGCGCGGGTTCCGGGCCCGAACAGGACGGCAAAGCGCGGATCGCCGAGGACCGCGAGCACGTCCGCGATCAAACGGTCGCGCTCCGCCTCGGCCCATTGCGTTGCGACGCGATCGAGATGCCGGCGTGCCACCTCGATCCGTCGTTCCGGCGGAAGCTCCGGCAACGACTGCATCAGGCGGTGCGCGAGCCGGCCGCGCAGCAGGGCCTTGCTGTCCGGGTCGGTCCTCGCGCGGGCGATCGGATCAGCCGGCTCGAGCGCGCGAGATGGCGAGAGTGCGGGTGGGCGAACGGGCGCCGCCTCCATGGTTCGGGAGAGCCAGGCGGGGATCTCGATCGGCTCGGGCGCGCGATGGGGCGGCGGCCGCGTCGGCATCCCGCCCGCGGTCTTTCGCCAGCGCAGAACCGTGGCGTCGCCGTCGATCGCCGGCTCGTCCGTCGCATCCGGCGCGAGCGCGCCGTGGACGAGATCGAACCAGCAGCCTGCCGGCTTGCCGTTCGACCCGTGCGCGCCGCACACGATCAAATGCTCGGCCGCGCGCGTCATCGCCACATAGAGCAGCCGCCGGTACTCGTTTTCGGCCTCGGTGCGGGCCCGCCCGCGGGCCGCCGCCATGACCGGCACGTCGTGGTCCCTGGCGCCCGCCCAGACCAGGCAATCCGGGGCGCCTGCCGGCGCGCCCGGTCGCGTGAGCAGCAGAATCCGCGGGTCGCGCGGCCCGGTCGGACGCGTGGTCGTGTCGGCCAGGATCACGATCGGCGCTTCGAGGCCTTTGGCGCCGTGCACGGTCATGACGCGGACTTCGTCGCGCACGATGTCCATGTCGCGCTTCACTTCCGCGGCCGCCGCGCGCATGAACGCGACGAAACCCTGCAACGAGGGCGCCTCGGTCCCTTCGTAGGCGAGCGCGAGGTTCAAGAATTCGTCGAGCGCATCGGCGGCTTCCGCGCCGAGCCGCGCCAGAATCTGCCGGCGCCCGCCTTCGCCGCCGAGGAGATGCGCATAGAAGCCGAACGGCGGCTCGCGGCGGGCGAGCTCGGCGAGGCGCTCGAGCTTCGCGGCCGCCGCCGCACACGGCGGGTGTTTGGCTTCTCTCAGCGCCGCCCGCAGCGTGCCGCGGCGGCCCCAGGCCAGCGTGAACAATTGGTCGTCGTCGAACCCGAACAGCGGGCTCTTGAGCACGGTCGCGAGCGCAAGATCGTCGCTTTCGTGGAGGAGTGCGTCGGCGAGCACCAAGAGATCCATGACCGCGATGTGCTCGGTCAGCACCAGCCGGTCGGCGCCCGCAACCGCGACGGCGGCGTTCTTGAGCGCGCGAATGATCGCCTCGAACAAGGCCCCGCGCTGGCGCACCAGGACGAGGACGTCGCCGGGGCTGCGGCCCTGATCGAGCAGGATACGGATCGTGGCCGCAATACGCTCGGCGAGCTTCGCCTGTGGATTGGACTGGGAAGGTTCGTCGAACGGCGCGTCCCAGGCCTCGATCTCGGGCGGCGGCGCCGCCGCGATCGGCGGCCAGATCTCGACGAGACCCGGCGCTTTTCCCGGCAAGGCGATGTGGGGGGGAACGCCGTCCGCATCGCTGGTGATGCTCGGGAAAATCCCAGGCCCCGCAAACACCGTATCGACTGCGCCGAGCACGTTTAAGCCGGATCGGAACGAAAACTGGAATTTGCAATGGCGAAACGCGAGCGCCGCGTCGCGATGCCGGGCCGCGAAATGCCGCGCCATGTCGGCGAACTTATCCGGAGCGGCGCCCTGGAAGGAGAAGATCGACTGCTTCTCGTCGCCGACCGCAAAAATGCTGCGCGTCTGCGGCTCGCGTGCCCCCTCCCCGGCCGTGAACTCGGAGGTGAGCCTGCGGATGATCTCCCATTGCGGCGGGCTGGTATCCTGCGCCTCGTCGATCAGCACGTGATCGATGCCGAGATCGAGCTTGTAATGCACCCAGGCCGCCTCGACGTTGGCGAGCAGAGCCAGGCTTTTTGCGATCAGGTCGTCGTAATCGAGCAGGCCGCGGTTCTCCTTCTCGCGGCGGTAGCGGCGGATGACCGCTTCCGCGACCGTGAGCGCCGCCGCGGTGCGATCGCGGGCGAGCACGGCGCGGCGCTGCAACACCAGCGGCTCGAGCCGCGCCTGCTCGGCATCGAGGCGCCTCGCAAGCTCGCCATGCTCGGCCGCGAAGGCCCCGGTGACGATCCGATTGCGCCGCTCGCCTTTGGCGGTGAGGAACACCGATAGATAGGTTTGCGCCCGTGCCGCGGCGGGCATGCTCGCGGCCGCGCGCAGGCGCGCGGCCTGCTCGCAATCGCTCCGCGATCCTGCGGCCAATCGCGCGGCGGCCGCATGCCATTCCGCAACCGGCAGATGCGGGCTTTGCGTCATCTTGAGCTCGATGCTTTCCAACGTTTCGGCAGGCGTCACGCCGAGCGTCGCCGAAAGCTCGGCGACGGCCGGTTCGACGCCGCCGGCGCGCTCGATCCAGGCGATCAGCGCATCGCGCTTCTCGATCAAGTCTTCGACGGCGGCGCCGAACGCCTTGTCGGCGCCCGCCGTGATCGCGGCCGCGAGCGAGCGCCCGAGCCGGCTCTCCGGCGCCGCAGCCGCTTCGAGCAGCACGTCCAGGCGCAGGCGTTCGACGAGATCGCGCTGCGCAAACTCCTCCAGCACCGCAAAGCGCGCCGCCACGTCGGCTTCGAACGGAAACTGGTGAAGCAGCCGGGCGCAGAATGCGTGGATCGTCTGCACCTTGAGGCCGCCGGGGGTTTCCAGCGCCTGCGCGAACAATCGGCGGGCCCTGCCGCGGCCCGGAGGCAGCGGCCGTCTTCCTTCGATTTCCGCGATGGCGCCATCGAGCTTGTCGTCATCGAGTGCGACCCATTGCGCGAGCGTCGCGAACACCTGGTTGGCCATATTGGCGGCGGCCGCCTTGGTGAAGGTCAGGCACAGGATCTTCGCGGGTTCGACGCCCCGGAGCAGCAGCCGGATGACGCGCTGCGCCAACACATGGGTCTTGCCCGAGCCGGCATTGGCGGCGACCCAGGCCGACGCGGAGGGATCGGACGCCTCCCGCTGCACCCGCAGGACATCGTCCGGGATCTGCCGGAGCTCGGTCATGACCCGTTCGCATCCGCGGCTGCGGCCAAGGACCATTCCTTGACGCGGGCGAGATGGTCGTAGTCGCCGTAACGGGCCTTCCACATGGGATGCACCAGCGATCGGTACGGCTGCTCCTCGCGATCGAAGCGCGCGACGAGCTCGGTGAAACGCGCGAGCGCGCGATCGGCCTGGCTGTCGGGGGTGCCTTGCTTGAAGTCGATGCGGATTTCCTCGCCGGCCGGTTCGCCGCCCTTGAGCTGCACATAGGCGAGTGTCGCCACCGACGCGCCGCGGGCAATCCCGGGAAAGCCGCCGTTGCGGAGAATGGCGGCCTCGAGCGTGAGCTGCGGCGCCAGTCCGGTGCGCACCTGCTTTTCGGTGCGCACCTCGCCGGTCTTGTAATCGACGATGACATATTGGCCGTCGAGCAATCGATCGATGCGGTCGGCGCGCGCCGCTAAACGAAAACTGTGCTCGCCGAGCGGGATGACGATTTCGCCGCGAATTTCCGCGCGACTCGTGGCGAGGCCGGCACGCCGCGCCGCGTCCCAGCCCACGAACCAGGCTGCGATCCGCAGGAACCGCGGCCACCAGAATGCGCGCGCTTCCGGAAAATCCTCGAGCGGCTTGAATCGCTCGGCACCGAGCCGCAACAGCTCGGCGAGAGCGTCGGGCGGCAGTGCCTCCCCGAAGCGTTGCGTGAAATCGCCGATCGCGTTGTGAATGAGGTTGCCGCGGTCGCGCGCCCCGGGCGGGGTGTTGACCGCGTCGAGCGGCGAGAGCCGCAACACGTGCTTGGCATAGATCGTATAGGGGTCCCGCAACCAATGCTCGACATCGGTGACGGTGAGATAGGTTGGCCGCGCCGCGCGCGGCGGTCGCGGCGCCGGGGCCGGGATGGTCACGCGATCCGCGTGGTCTAGCGTGCGCGCCAGCGCGAGATATCGCCCGCCGCGGGCGAGCGCCTCGCTCCAGCGCGCCGCTCCGGCGACGGCCGCGAGCCGCTGCACGAATCGCGACGCCACCGTCGGCGCCCCGGCGAGCTTGCCGGCGCGTGCCAGGACGAGCTTCGCGGCACCGAGGCATTGTGCGAAATCGTGCGCGGAGAGCCCGATGCGGCGCTCCGGCAGATCGAGCCCCAGCTCGTGGCGCATCGGCCGGCTCAGCCAGGGATCGCTGTGCGTCTCCGGCGGCCAGGATCCTTCCACGAGCCCGCCGACCGCGACGGCATCGAAGCTTTGCAGGCGCGCTTCGAGCAGTCCGAGAATATGCACGCGGGCCCCCGGTTCGGGCACGCTGTGCACGAAGCGATCGGCGATCGCGGCCCGGAACAGGTCCGGATAATCGCGCGGGGCAAGGACGAGATCGTCGGCCGCGGCGCGAGCAGCGATCTCCTCGAACGCGTCGGCGAGCGCGAAGCCGTCCTCGCCGGCCAACGCCGGCACATTGCCGGCGGCGTCCGCGCCGAGCGCGGCGACGACCTGACGATGGCGCGCGGCGATCTCGCCGAACCGCTGCGGAGCCACCGCGAGCGTTTCGAGCGGCGCCAATGCCGCAGCGAGGCGCTCGATCAGTCCGGCCGCGGCGTCGAGCTCGGGATCGGTGAGAACGGCGCGAAGATCGCGCGGATGCAAGGTTCCGCGCTCACGCCGGAAGGCGGCGAGCGCATGGGCAAGACCCGCGGATCCGGGCCGCGGCGCCGGACCGCGCAGCAGCGCCCGCTCGAGCGTCGCGAGCGCCGGCGCGTGGCCTTCGGCCCTGGCGCCCAGGCGAAACAGCGGATGCTTCAGCAACGCGAGCAGCGTTATCGGCGGCAGCCCGGGGAGTGAAGCTTCGGCGGCGAGTCGCGCGAACACGCCCGCATGGGTCTCGGCGAGCGAGCTGCCGCGCGAATCCTCGTAAGCGACGTTCCAGCGCCCGAGCGCCGCCGCGACGCGGCGGGCGAGCGCGCGGTCGGCGGTCACCAGCGCCACGCGCGTGCCGATGGGCTCGATCGCCTCGCGCAACGCGACCGCGATCGCATTCGCCTCCTCCTCGGCATTGGCCGCCTCGACGACGGCAACGCCGGCGAGCGCCTCGCCGAGCAGGCGATCATCGAGACGATGGGTCCAAAGCTCGGTCGTCGGCGCCGGCCGAAACGCTTCGGACACGAGCCGCGCGCGGGGCTCTCCCGGCTTGCCGAGGCTGGCCACCATTTCCCGGTCCATTCCGATCCGCCGCAGCAGCATGAGCATGGCGAATTGCGGGTGGCCGGCGGCCGGCGCCGCCGCCTCGTCCGCGGGCTCGGCGCGGCCCCCGATGCATTCCCAGGATTTGCGGTCGAGCTCGGTATCGAGCCCGGGCAGCACGAGCGCGCCGTTCGGCAGGGCGGCAATCGCGGTGAGCAGCGCCGCGGTGGCCGGCATCGATCCGGTCGAGCCGGCGGCGATCACGGGCCTCGTCCGCACCTGCGCAAGGCGCACGGCTTCCGCCACGAGCAGACGGTCGCGACGCTCGGCCGCCTCGATCAGGCCGCGCTCGGCAAGGATGGCCGGCCAGGCGTCGCGCGCGATCTTCAGGAACCGCAGCGAAAGCTGCCAATAGGGATCGAACCGCTCCGGGACGAGCTCGTCGAGCCGATGCCACGGGACTTGCCGCGTGGTCATGTCGTCGATCAGGCGGGCGAGCTCGTCCGCCAGCGTCAGGGCCGCGGCCGGATTGCCGGCAACGAGCGGCGTGCCGCGCGCGCCGTGCAGCTCGGGCGAGCGCGCCCATTGCGCGATCAGCCGCGCCAGCAGCAGCCGCCGCTCGAGCGCTCCCATCGCGGGCGGCAGTTCGAGCGAAGCCGCGCCGCTCGCGTCCGCGAAGGCGAACTCGTCCTCGTCGATGTCGCCGAGCGCAAGGAAGCGCGGCAGCACCGCACCATCGCGCCCCAGCGCCTCGAGGAACAGCTCGCCCGCAACCCGGCAGGCGCGCCGCGTCGGCAGATAGACGGTCGCCGCGGAGAGCGCCAACGGATCAGGGCCGGGAAATTCCCGCACCAGCGTGCCGTCGGCGAGCGCCCGAATGAGCGTCGGCAGGAACGGCAGCGAAGCCGGAATGGTGAAGACGCGCGGGATCACGGTATCAAGCCGCGCTGGCCAGGATCGCGGCCTCTGCCTCGGCGATCGCATCGGGGGCGCCGACATGGATCCACAGCCCGTCGAGGCGCAATCCATGCAGTCGGCCGGCTGCGGCCGCGCGGTCGAACAGGAGGCTCAACGGGAAAGGCCCGTCCGGGGTCGCCTCGAACAGGGCGGGCGCGAAGATCGCGACGCCGGCATAGACGAAGGGGACGATCTCGCGCTCCGCGCGCGCAGCGAGGCGCCCGTCGGGCGCCAGCGAAAAATCGCCGCGGCCGTCGTAGCCGATGCTCGTCGCGGTCGGCGCCAGCAGCAGCAGCGCGTCCATGATCGCCGGATCGAACGCCGCCGCGAGCCGATCCAGATTCGGCGTGACGCCCTCGATCCAGATCGTATCGGAGTTGAGATGGTAGAACGGCGCCGGGCCGAGCTTGGGCAGCGCATGAATGGCGCCGCCGCCGGTGCCGAGCAGTCGGTCGCGCTCGTCCGACACGAGGATTTCGGGTCTTCGCCGCGCCGCCAGATGCCGCTGCATCTGATCGGCGAAATGATGGATGTTGACGACCGCGAGCTCGACTTCGGCGCTCGCCAGTCGATCGAGCGCATGATCGATCAGGGCCTTGCCGCCGACCTCGATCAGCGGCTTGGGCAGGCGCTCGGTGATCGGCCGCATGCGGATGCCGAGACCGGCGGCCAACACCATGGCGCGGCGCGGTCTAGCCCGAGGATGCGGATTCGCCATGCAGCGGTCTCCGAAGCGCCTCGTGGGAGGACGGGAATCGAGGAACGCGAATCGCGGGCCTTAAACCTAGCAAATCGGCCGGGGCGGAAGCAGGGCGGCCGGCCCGCGATCTCGCGCCCACGCGGAGTTCACGCGGGTACCGGGATATTGCCCTCGTACCAGGCTTTTAGCGCGGCCAAGCTCGGATGGGCGAGCGAGCGGTTCAGATAGCGGTATACCCGCGGCAGATGACGCAAATATTGCGGCTTGCCGTCGCGGCGGTCGAGCCGCGCGAAGATCCCTAAGATCTTGGTAGCGCGCTGCGCTCCCAGCGTTGCGTAGAGCTCCAAGAACTCGGCAGCCTGGAAACGGGGATGGGAGGCCTGGCGGGCCCGGACATAGCCGCCGAGCAGCGCCATCTCCAGCTGCTCGGGGACGTCGACCCGGGCATCCTGGAGCAGCGACACCAGGTCGTAGGCCGGCGGCCCGAGCAACGCGTCCTGGAAATCGAGCAAGCCGATCCGAGCCATGCCTTGGCGGTGCGGAAGCCAAAGCAGATTGGGCGAATGATAGTCGCGCAGCACCCAGGTCGGCGGCGCCTCGACGGCACGCTGCAGCGATGCGCGCCACAGCGCCAGGAACTCGGATCTGGCCGGCGGGGCGACGGCGCCGCCTCGATGCGGCACGTACCAGTCGATCAGCAATTCCGCCTCGATCAGGAACGCGTCGAGGTCGTACGGCGGCAGAGGATGATCGAGCCGCGGCGCGACCGGCAGCACCTGCGGCAGCGCCTGCCGATGCAGCGCGACCAGAACGTCGACGGCGGTGGCGTAGCGTTCCTGGATCGGCGCACCGGCGTCGCTCGCCACCACGCCTTCGCTGCCGAGATCCTCGAGGACGAGCAGCCCTTCGGCAAGGTCGGCGGCGTGGATTTCCGGTGCGGAGAAGCCGCGTGCGCGCAGCGCGCGCGCCATCGCGACGAACGGCCTCACGTCCTCGGCGAGATGCGCGATCGCGCTGTAGGGCTTGCCGTCTCGCAGCGGCGGCCCGTCCGGCCGGCGTGGCGCGTTCATCAGGATGGCCGAGCCAGCGTTCCTGACCAGTCGTTCGTAGATGCGGGTCGAGGCGTCGCCCTGGATGAACTGGCGTTCGGCATCCGCGAGCCCGGCTTGCTCGAGAAAGCGCCAGACGCTGAACAATCGTTCCGTGCGTGCCGCGAACGACCCGAAGGCGCTAATGCATGTCTCCCGGTAGCTCGGCCCCAGGGTGGGAGCGAGATGAAAGGCGATATCGAGCCGATCGGCCGGCAATAGCCCGCTGGCGCGATCGGGCCATTCGAGCAGGGCGGCGGCGCCTTCGATCGCCTCCTCGAAGCCGAGCTCGACGAGCTCCTGCGGCTCGGAGATCCGATAGAGGTCGGCATGGACCAGCGGAAAGCGCGGCAGTGCATAGCTCTGGATCAGCGTGAACGTCGGGCTCGGCACTTCGAGCCTTTTGTCCCCGGCCAAGTGCCGGATCAGAGCCCGCGCGAACGTGGTCTTGCCGGCGCCGAGATCGCCCGAGAGCGTGACGAGATCGCCGGGCGCGAGGACGGCCGCGACATCCGCGGCCAGCCGGCGCGTAGCCTGCTCGTTCGGAAGCACCAGCTGATGGCTTGCCGCGGTCAAGTTGGTCCGCAGGTTCAATGCGCTCCGCCCCCGCTATTCGGCCGCGGCGGCGCGCTCCGCCACGTGCTCGACCGGAAAGGCACAGACGACCGTGGTCCCGCGCCCGACCGCGGAATCCAATTGTACCGTACCACCGTGCAGCTCGACGAACGAGCGCACGATCGAGAGGCCGAGCCCGGTCCCGCGATGCCGCGAGCCCAGCGCATGGGTCTCGAAGCGATCGAACACGCGATCTTGGATCTCGGTGGGAATGCCGGGGCCGCGGTCGGTGACGCGGAACACCACGGCGTCGCTGCGCCTCTCCGCGGCGAGCGTGACGACCTCGCCGGCCGGAGAGAAGCCGATGGCGTTGATCAACAGGTTGTACAGGATTTGACGCAGCCGCCGCTCGTCGGCGGTGAAGCTGCCTAGACCGCCATCGGCGCGGATCTCGAGCTTGAGGCCATGCTCGCCGAGGCGATCCCGCACCGCCTCGGCGACGGTATCGACGATGGCGCGAATGTCCACCGGACCGAGATCGAGCCTCATCACGCCGGCGTCGATGGTGGCGAGATCCAGGATGTCGTTGATGATGGCGAGCAGCGAGGCGCTCGAGGAATTGATGTAGCCGAGATACTCGCGTTGCTTGTCGGCGAGCGGACCGACTGCCGGGTCTTCGAGCAACTGGGCGAAGCCGATGATGTTCGTCAGCGGCGAGCGCAATTCGTAAGAGACCAGATGCACGAAATCGTTCTTGAGGTCGTAGGCGGCCTGCAGAGCCTCGTTGCGCTCGCGCAACGCGCGCTCGACGTTGACCGAATCGGTGACGTCCTGGAACGTGACCAGGGTCGCGCCGTCGGGCAGCGGCATGGTCGCGCAATCGATCACGCTGCCGTCCTTGCGCTCCAGCCGCTTGGCGATCGGCTGGCGGTGCTCCAGGCCGGTGACGGCGCCGCGCAGCGATTGCCAGGTCATGTCGTCGTCGTGCAGCGCCTGGCAGGCGGCGATGACCGCCTCCACATGCGGCCGCTCGGCGAGCAGCGAGGGCAGCAGCCGCCACATCCCGGCGAACACCGGGTTGAACAGCCGCAGCCGGCCGTCGCTGCCGAACACGGCGACCGCCTCCGAGAGATGATCGAGCGTCTCGCCTTGCACCCGGATCAAAGCGTCGTAGCGTCGCTTGAGCTCCAGCGCCTCGGTCACGTCGTCGAACAAATAGGTAATGCCGCCGTCGGGATTGGGCGTGGTGATGACCCGCAAGGTGCGACCGTCGGGCAGATGCCACAGATGCTCGGTCGCCTCGACGGCGCGGTAAGCTTCGTGGAGCTCATTCTTCCAGGAGCGGAAATCGGCCTGCTCGGGAAGCTTGCGCGCCGCGCGCAGCTGATCGAGTACCGCACCGTCGCTCGGCAGCTGATCCAAGAAGTCGCTCGTCAAGCCCCACAGCGCGCGATACGCGGCATTGTGGAACGTGAGCCGCTGGTCGGCGCCGAAGATGGCGACCGCGGTCGGCAGCTGGTCCAAGGTGCGCCGATGCGCCTCGATCGTGCGCGCAAGCTCGCCGCGCGTCGTTTCGACTTCGGTCACATCGATGCCGATGCCGGCGCGGCCGTTGCGCGTGGCGAGATCGAACACGTCGAAGATCCTTCGCGTGCCGGCCACGATAACGGCCAGCCGGGCGGCATACGGCTCGCCCGAATCGCGTGCCGTCGCCAGCTCGGCGCGCGCCGCGGGATCGAGCAGCTCCAGGCCGCGGGCAACCGCCTCGGCGCCGTCGCGGACATCGACCGCATGCGCATAGGCCGGGTTGACCCAGGTCTTCCGGCCCGCGGCATCGCTTGCCCAGATCGGCGACGGCAATGCTTCGATCAAGGTCCGGATCGCATCGATGTCGCGCAGCAATTTGTCATGGCGGGCGGCGATCTCGCCAAGCTCGCTCCTGACGCCGCTGACTTCCTTGAGCCGCAGCACGGCTCGGCCGCCGATGGCGCGTCCTTCGGCCTCGATAGGGCGCCCCAACAGCGTCGTCACCGCGATGGCGAAGCCCTGGCCGCGGGAGCGAAGCGCCTCGACCGCGCGCTCCATGGCTCTCGCCTGGTCGGCGTCGAGCCAGGAGGCGAACGCCAGGATGCGGCGAGCGATCGGGACGGAATTGACGATGCCGGGATCGCCGAGGACCTCCGGCTCCTCGAAGCGCGCGTCCCAGGCGATCACGACCTGCTGCTCGGAGAACAGCAGCGCATGCGCGCGGTCGACTTGCTCGCGAAGCCGGACGATTTCGGCGCGGTCGGCGGCGGCGACCCGCTGCGCGCGACTGCGGGTGCGCACGAGTCCGACCGCGGTGACGACCGCGAAGGAGACCACGCCGACGATCAACGCCAACGCCGCGAGCTCATGACGATGCAGTTGAGCAAGCCCGGTCACATACCGATCGATGTCGGCGAGGAGCCATGGCTCGGCGGCGGCGGCGGGACGCGGCGCCCAGGCGGCGGCGACGATCAGGGATTTCGCAAGAAAGCTTGCGCACCGATCAGCACGAAGGCGTCCGGTCTTGGCCCGGATCGTGTCCGGCATCCCCAACTGCCCCTGCTCGGCCTGCGATCGCGCCGCCGAGCGAGGACGCCAACTGGGGCCCGGCGGTGCCGCGGGCAAGCTCCGCCGCGCTGCCCGCGAATCGCCTGCAATGTACCTCCGATGCCGGCAAACGCTAAGAGTCCGTCTCGAAATTCATGATGCGCTACCCCTCGGCCTGATACGGCTTCCCGCGCGAGGGGACGACGTAGGCGACGGGCCCTGGCGGGCCCGTGTCGGGCCAGCGACGTTCCCTTACATTTCTGTCAACGGGAGTGGAGCAGAAGTGGCCGCGCGCGGCGCGCATGGTACTATGGACCGCGACTAGGCTCATGCAGAGACCCGGGAGGTGGTCGAGGCGGGCTTGCGACGCGCGTCTCGAACCTTTCACACAACCAGGGAGGACTTCATGAAAAAGCTTCTGGTCTTGGTAGCTCTGATCGGATTGGCTGGTTCGGCGTTGGCGCAAGATGCCATGAAGGCGACCCGGGTGAAGCCCGATGAATTGACATGGAAGGACAACCCGGCCCTGCCAAAGGGTGCCCAATTCGCCATCTTGGTGGGCGACCCGACGAAAGCTGAGGTGATCGTCCAGCGCGTCAAATTCCCTGCCAATTACCAAGTCCCGCCGCACACTCATCCCTATGCAGAGGTTGTCACTGTCATCAGCGGTAGCATCGCCTTCGGCATGGGCGAAAAGCTCGACACCACGAAAGGCGAGATCGTCAAGGCGGGCACCTTGAACGTGGTACCGGCAAAGCACGCGCATTTTGCTTGGACCGGAAACGAGGGGGCGATCGTTCAAGTTCAGTTCACGGGGCCGGGAGGCATCGATTACATCAACCCGGCTGACGATCCGCGCAAGAAGACGCAGTGAAGGCACCAATTCTAGTTTGCTGTCGGTGGCCGTCCATTACTCGTCGAGTGTGGAACGCACCCCTTTAGGCACTACCTGCGACGGGCCCCCCGCTCGGCTTCGGCCGGGCCGGGGCTTGTTTCAGATCCTTACCGGCTGCCGGTCGAGCCGAAACCGCCGGTGTTGCGCACGGTGTCATCGAGGCGGGCCGTCTCGATCATTCTGGCGCGCAAGCTCGGGGCGATCACAAGCTGGGCGATGCGCATGCCACGGCTCACCGTGAACGGCGCGCCTCCGAGGTTCACCAGCAGCACCTGGACCTCGCCGCGGTAATCGGCGTCGATGGTGCCGGGCGCGTTGAGCACGGTCACGCCGGACCTGGCCGCAAGCCCGGAGCGCGGCCGCACCTGGCCTTCGGTCCCGGGCGGCAGCGCGAGCGCGATTCCGGTCGGGATCGCCGCGCGCCCTCCCGGCGCGATCACGATGGGCTCCTGCTCGGGGATCGCGGCGAGAAGATCGCATCCCGAGGCGAGCTTGGATTGGTAGGCGGGCAGCGGCAGATCGGCGCCGTGGGGGAGCCGCGCCACGCGGATTTCGATTTCGTTCATGGCGTCCGTGCAAGCGCGGCGGCGATGCGGCTCACCAGCATCCTGGCGACTTCGTGCTTGGGCTGCAGCGGCCAGGTGTCGACGCCATCCGCGGTGACGAGATGAATACGGTTGCTCTCGCCGCCCATGATGCCGGTCTCCTCCGACACGTCGTTGGCGAGGATCCAGTCGCAATGCTTGCGCGCGAGCTTCATCTTGGCGTTCTCGACGACCCGCTCGGTTTCGGCCGCAAACCCGATGACGAGCGTCGGCCGCTTGGATTTGCGGCCGGCGACCGCAGCCAGAATGTCCGGGTTCTCGGCCAGCACGAGGTTGGGAAGCGCGGCGCCCTTCTTGATCTTCCGGCGGTTGGGCGCCGCGACCCGCCAATCGGCGACCGCTGCCGCGAATACCGCGACGTCGGCCGGCAATGCGTTTTCGACCGCTTCCAGCATGTCGCGCGCGGTCTCGACGTGAACGACGTGCATCCCGGCCGGATCGGGCAAGCCGACCGGCCCGGATATCAGCGTCACCTCGGCGCCGGCATCGGCCGCCGCGCGCGCGATGGCGTGGCCTTGCCGGCCGGAGGAGCGGTTGGCGATGTAACGCACCGGATCGATCGGTTCATGGGTGGGCCCGGACGTGACGATGACGCGCCGGCCTTGCAGCGGCTTGACTGCCGCGTCGCCACCCAGCAGCTGCTCGATCGCAGCGACGATTTCCAGCGGCTCGGCCATGCGGCCGACGCCGCGCTCGCCGCGCTCGGCCATCTCGCCCTCGTTCGGCCCCACGCAGGCGATGCCGTCGGCGGCCAGCAGCGCCAAATTGCGCCGGGTCGCCGCGTGCTCCCACATGCGCGGGTTCATCGCCGGGGCGATCAGCACCGGCCTGTCGGTTGCGAGCAGAACCGTGGAAGCGAGATCGTCGGCATGGCCGCCCGCCATCTTGGCCAACAGGTCGGCGGTTGCCGGCGCCACCACGACGAGATCCGTATCGCGCGCCAGCCGGATGTGGCCGACGTCGAATTCGCTGCGGGGATCGAACAGGTCCGTGAACGCCCGCTCGCCGGCAATCGCCCCGACCGCGAGCGGCGTGACGAACGCCTGGCCGCCTTTGGTGAGAATCGCCCGCACCGCCGCGCCGCGCTCCTGCAAGCGCCGGATCAGGTCGAGCGATTTATAGGCGGCGATGCCGCCGCCGATCACCAGCAGGATCCGTTTGCCCTCCAGCATTCCAACCTCATGCGGCGGCAAACGCGCTGTCACCTGGCATCGCCCGCGGTTGCCCGGCCATCAAATAGGTCATTCTGCGGCTGCCGTCATGGTTAACGTGACTGCGCCCGCTCACAGGCCCCAGATCAGCATGGCGCCCAGCAGCGCCACGATCAGCCACAGCGCCACGCCCGTCCATCGGCTCTGGCGCGCCTGCGCGGCTCCGATCGCCGCAACGGTCTCGGGCGCCAGCACGATGCCGTTGCGGGTGACGATATCGATGTGGTCGAGCACGACCGCGGCGCGGCCGAGCAGCTCCGGGACCCCGCCGAGAAAACGGCCGAGCTCCACCGCGCCTTCGGCCGCCTGCTCGATGCGGCCCGCGGGCCCGAGATGCCGCTCGACCCATTGCCGTACCACCGGGTCCGAGGTCGACCACATGTCGAGCCCGGGGTCGAGCGAGCGCGCCACCCCCTCGACCACCACCATGGTCTTTTGCAGCAGCAGCAATTCCGGGCGGGTCCGCATATCGAACAGGCTGGTCACTTCGAACAGCAGATTGAGCAGCTTGGCCATCGAGATCTCGGCCGCGGTGCGGCTGTGGATCGGTTCGCCGATCGCCCGGATCGCCTGGGCGAAACTTTCGACCGAGTGCTGCGGCGGAACGTAGCCGGCTTCGAAATGCACTTCGGCCGTGCGCAGATAATCCCGGGTGATGAAGCCGTGCAGGATCTCGGCCAGGAACCGGCGCTCCTTGGCGCCGAGCCG
>WNFG01005069.1_pt1 | contig 15140 bp, 21 predicted proteins | sample 5400431 | NCBI WGS metagenome assembly WNFG01 (sample SAMN13153346, study PRJNA577476) | soil metagenome | isolation source: 120 cm saprolite under Douglas fir tree site 2 hole 3 replicate 2 | place: USA:California | collected 2015-04-18 | reverse complement strand
CATACGACCCAGCAAGGAACCAATATCCACCCCGGCCAGGCCTTCAACCTCGACTATTCGCTGATGCAAATGCTTCCGCTGCAGAAGGACATGCATAGGCTCCTGCAATTCGGGCTGGTGGGCTACGGTCAATGGCAAACTTCCAATAACAGCGGCCCGGGAGTCAACCCAGCCCTCCCCGCCCACTATAGGGTCAATGCCATCGGTGGCGGGGCAAATATCATCTTGCCAACTAGCAAGGCGAGCGCGGGCTTCAAGCTATTCAAGGAATTCTCGAACTCGTCCACAGTCCAGGGATATTCATTTCAGGTCACAGGAGCTATCACGTTCTGAAAGACGGGGAGGAAAAATGAAAAGTCGAATCCAAGTCAGTTTGAAGACTGCATGGATGTGTGCTTTGACCGTCGGTTTACTGGCCGCCTCTTCGTTGTCCCCGGGCGTCTGGGCGCAGCAAGAACCTGCGGTCGAAGACCAGACAGCAAACCTGCAGAAGGCGACGCAGAATCCCGTGGCCAGCCTCATCAGCGTCCCGCTGCAGAACAACACCAATTTTGGAGCGAATCCCGGCTACCGAAATCAGAACGTGTTGAATATTCAGCCCGTGATACCAATTGGAATCTCGAAAGACTGGAACCTGCTCGTCCGCTGGATTACGCCGATCATCTACCAGCCAGTACCGAATGCACCGGGAACTCCCGAAACCGGAGAGTACGGTTTGGGAGATATGCAACCGACATTTTTCATTTCACCCAGGAAGCCGGGAAAGTTAATCTGGGGAGTTGGACCGGTCTTCCAGTTGCCCACAGCAACAAATAAGTTCCTGGGACAGGGGAAGCTGGGCGTAGGGCCATCCGTCGTTGCCCTGACGCAACCGGGCCACTGGACGCTAGGGGTGCTGGCAAACAATGTCTGGTCGGTGGCGGGTTCGGGCAGCCGTCCTGATGTGAATCAGTTCCTGATGCAGTACTTCATCAACTACAACCTGCAAAAAGGCTGGTTCATCTCGCTGGCACCCATTATCACCGCCAACTGGGAAGCCAGCCGCGGCAATGTGTGGACGGTGCCGTTTGGCGGCGGCATCGGACGGATCACGAAGTTCGGGGCGCAGCCGGTGAGCCTCCTCGCTCAGTTCTACGGCAACGCTGTGCATCCAGCGAATGCTCCGTCCTGGACCATGCGGCTACAGATTTCGTTCTTGTTTCCCAAGTTGTCGAAGGAGCAGAAGAAGATGATGCTGGGGAAAGAGCTGAAGCAATTGGAGCAAGAGCCACAGTAGGTGCTTGCACGGGTTCTAAGAGGACAGATGGACGGAGGCGCACATGAGCCGCAATTCAAGGCCACGCGTCAGAGACTTTCGTGACGACTATGCAACTTGTACCGATTTCTGTGAGGTCTTCCGAACTAATACGACACAGCTTTATCTCCTTGCATTTCTCCTGACCGCGAATCATCACGAAGCAGGAGAGTGTTTCGTCGGGGCGATGGACAATGCCCTCGCAAGAAGAAACGTTTTCAAAGGTTGGGAAGAATCGTGGAGCAAGCGCTGCTTAATCGAGCACGCAATCGGCGCGATCATTTTTCAATCGGGTCGTCGAGAAGCGTGGCGCGATGTGTGGTTTCAGGAGGGGGGTGAAAATAAGCTTCAGACCTTCTTGGACGCAGTCACTCTATTGAAATCGATTCAGCGCTTCGTATTCGTAATGACGGTGTTGGAAGGATATTCCATCAAGGAAACAGCTTTGCTTCTAGACCGCACACCGGAGTCCGTTCACAACCTGCAAATCGAAGCGCTTCAGCGATTAGCCGAACTTAACCTGGAAATGATCGTGACAGTTCACCCTCAGGAATCACGAGTAACGTCGACTCTCTTGATCCGCAACCCAACAAGCGGATTCCAGAACGTCTGACTCTCATTGCCCACGCAGGGTGGGTGATAACCTGCCGGAAGGTTTTCCGAAAGCCGTCGAAACGTTATGGAATGGCGGTCCGGGGACCCCTGAGTCCGCATTCTGCCGTCTTATGCCAGCGGCCAATGTAGCGACCAAAGATAGGTAACGGGAACTCATTTGGCGGGAGCGACGGGACTCGAACCCGCGGCCTCCTGCGTGACAGGCACGCGTTCTAACCAGCTGAACTACGCCCCCCCGCATTGAAAAACCAATTCCTTGCGACTACCGCGTATTGCTCTAGCTGCCCGTCAGTTCCTAGAACTTCCTGAAGATGCAGTGACAGCGCAGAGGTCAGCGCAAATCGGTGTTGCACCCCCGTGAGGATTGCCATTCGAGGGTTTGCAAACGTTCCACGCTGGGATGGTCGAGCAGGAATGAGAAGATTGAACCACTGTATGCAATCCCCGATATGCTCGTCGGTGGATCAAGTAAGGAGCGGTCGCCGACACCGTCCCATAAGTTAGAACGACTTCGAAAACCGAGCGTCCAGGAACTCGCCCAACTTCGCGGTGGCCCTGAATTGTGGAATGGGATCGAGTTCCTTGAATGCGGAAGTTTGCGGAAGTAAACGCATTCGAGAGACTCCAGATCGTCCGCGATCGGAACTCCTCGTACTTCGGCTCGAAGTACAGGTCATGCACATTGCGGGCAAGACGTTTGGGAGCTTCGAGCTTAGCCTCGACGAACGCTTCGTAGATCACCACCTTCGCGGTGACGTCCGTCAATTCACTTTTCTGCCACGTCTCCACCTGTTTTCGCATCGGCTCAAAGTTTCGCTGCATTCGGTCGACACCGACCGAAATACAGTCAATGAGTGAGAATGACTTCGAGTGTTTCGCGAGCACCGGGGTGAACACGCCAGTGGCAATGTCTCCGAATTCTGGCTGCCATGAGGTTCAACGTTCTGCCAGTCTCCTCGATGGACTGTTAGGATACCCGCCCGAAGACCGTTCCCAGCGTCGTTCCCGGACTGGTGAGATGTTCCTCCGTGACAGTTGTAGCGGTCTGGGTATTCTGTGCGGCTATTTGGCTGGCAGAACTGGCAGGAAGCACAACCTTGGCCAGCCCGAAGTCCAGAATCTTCGCGTGGCCGCGCTCGGTCACGAAAATGTTGGCGGGCTTGATGTCGCGATGGGCGATTCCTTCGGCGCGTGAGCGGCGTCCAGAGCCGAGGCTACCACCGTGTCAGAAGGCTAATATTTTGTCCGGAAGCTGTCGGTGGTCACTTGAGTTTAGCTACGGTCTCGCTCTCGTTAGAAACTTTTTTAGTCGAATGCTCTGATGCCAGCTCATGAGCGAGGTTTGCGCGATAGCCATCATTATCAGGCTCGAGGTTTACTGCACTCCTGTATTCCAGGACAGCCTGCTCGACCAACCCTTGCTTATCAAGAGCGAGCCCTAAAAGATTGTGGGCTGCCGCTGACTGCGGCTTGACCTTGATTGCCTCCTTGCACTCAGCGACGGCGTCGACGAAATTGCCTTCGTGATATATAGCTTCGCCAAGACGGAAATAGGATTCCCCGAGCCTGCGCTCAAGTTCCAGGGCTTCGTCAAGCTCAAGAATGCGTTCTGCGCCGCGTCCTCGTCCGTGGCGCGCAAGCGCCTCCTCAATCCGATGCTGAGCCACAAGAACACATTGCGTGTCATTGAGTTCTTTTACTTTCGCTGGCACTAACGCGGCACCATATTCGTGGATGGCTTGACGAAGACGTCCCTGCCTCGCAAGTACGGCACCCAGCTCACAGTGAGCTGGACCGTAGTCGGGGTTGAGTCGAATGGCTTCCCGATACGCTGACGCGGCACCAGAATACTCACTTAAGTCTCGGAGTGCATTCCCCAGCCATTGATTGGCCAAAGTGTGCGAATACCCCCTTTCCACATCAGAAGAACTGAGCCTCGCGACTGTGTTGTATTCCTTGAGTGCCAGCAATCGACGGCCTTCGTGAACCAGCGCATCAGCCAGTTTGAGGTGAGCCTCGACATAATTCGGCCGCCGTTCACTTGCCATCCGGAACTGAGCGCCGGCACTCTGCCAGTCTCCCTTTTGCCCGAACAAGAATCCGAGCTGCAGAAAGGCAAACGGCGCGGAGTCCGCGTTTTTATTTTCATCCACCACACTCTGAAGTTCCGCGATGCCAGCGTTCACATCTCCGGCCTCGGCCAATTCGCGGCCTTTGTGGACCAGGATCAGTACGTCGCGGGGAGCATAGTCGAGCGCCTCTTGAAATTCCGCCAACGCTTCATCGTGCCTGCGAAGGTGCGCAAGAGCGGCACCCTTCTTCATGTGAGCGATTGCCAGGTTCCGGTCCAGGCGTTCCGTTGTCAGAAATTCGTTGTATACGTTCAGAGCGTCTGCAGCATGATCGGTGTCGTCCAAAGCTTCGCCGAGCCCAAGCAGCGCGTGCCTGTAGCCCTGTTTGTACAACTCTTGATAACACTTGATCGCAGCATCCCGGTTTCCATTCAAGTAAAGAGCCTGCGCCATCTGCTCCATGATTTCCTGCGGAGAGCTCGGGTTCATCCTGAGCACGTCCTTATAACACTTGATCGCTTGGTCATATCGGCGGTTGGCTCCGAATCCCATACACAAATTCATCTTCAATCGCGCATCGGTCGGATTTAGACTGCGCGCCCGGTTGAGCGCCTCGAATCCTTCGTCAACCTGCCCCTTCTTGAGCAGCACTACTCCGGCAAGAGTGGGATCCTGGGTCGCCACGATCTTCTCCGCTAGGTCTCTGCTGGCCCGGGTCAAGCCTTCGGCACTGATTGGCTCGGAGACGGACACCCAAGGTCCAGCATCCTCCGTTCGTGCGATCAGAGCGAATTCCTTTCCGTCAACGATCACATCTCCCGAAATTGTTGCTGCAGAATTCATCACCCCGCGTGCGACGGAAAGTATTCGTTCGTACGACAATCCCTTGACCTCGACTGTGAAGCGAGGAGGAGCTTGTACGCGCCTAAATTTTGGAATGAGCATGTTCCGCAGGTCGGGTAGTCCCGTCTCTGATGACTGTAAGCCGGGGTCCTGCCTTTCTCCCTCGATCTCATTGTGAATCGACTTCAAGGCGTCCTGCAGAGCATCGGCGACAATATCCCCGCTGAAAGGTAGGTCGGCCTTCGGCAGCTGAAATGGGGCAATCATGGTTACGGGTGTGCGCGCGTCCCAAACTGCATAGGCAGCCATGATTATTAAACCAGCGTAGAGTGGTGAGCAGGACCGCAGCATGCGCCAGGCGGCAGATGACAATCTGCCTGTGGACTTCAACGGCTCAACCAAGATAGCGTGCAGGCGGCGCATTAGGGACCCGTCGCATGGCCAAACCCGCCCAGAAGAGTTGTTTCCACTCATAATGAAAACTCCGTCATCGCGGTACATTCTCGTCTCAAACAAACGCTAGGAGCAATGGACAGTTGCATAATTCGAGCATTACTTTGGCTTAACAGCTAATTGCTTGAGCAATCGACCTTTAACTCATCGAGAAGCAGTGGTACTCTCTAGTTGCCGCAATGGGGGCTTGGCGCTCTATGATCCTCCAATTGCAAAATTTACGTGGATACCGGTTTGGTCCGTTTGAAGTTTCCCTAGAAACGGGTGAACTGAGAAAGAACGGACGCAGAGTTCGTCTGCAACACAAACCCTTCCAAATTCTGGTCGCCCTTTTGGAGCAGTGTGGCAAGTTGGTAGGCCGCGAGGGTCTGCGCCAGCGGGTCTGGCCCGCTGACACATTTGTAGATTTCGATAATGGTCTGAACACAGCGTTGAGTAAAATTCGAGAAGCCCTTGGGGATACCACTGAAAAACCGCGTTACATAGAAACTTTGGAAAGGCGTGGCTATCGTTTCATAGCGGCGGTCGAAGAATTTGGAACCCAGCCCGGGGCTCAGCTACGGGAACTGGAAGTGCAGAGAAAGCGGATAGAACCTGACGTCGTTCTGGTCGAAATCGCAGGAAAGGTGATCTTCGGATGCGAATGCCGGCAAATCGAATGGCTGACTGCGGAACTCTTAGCCGAAGGGGAAAAGAAAGTTATCTTTGATATTTCGGGTGTCCACCATCTCGACAGCACAGGAGTGGGCATCATTGTCATGTGTTCTGGCAAGGTGAAGGAGGCAGGCGGCGAGCTACGCGTTGCAGGCGCCGAAGGACACGTCCAAACGGTCTTAAGGATAACCGAAGTCGGAAAGATTCTTGCTCTGTATCGGACCAGGGCAGACGCATTGCAAGGATTTGTCGGCACGGCAGCGTGACGGGAACTATGTTTCAATCCAAAAGTATCAATTATGGTGCCGACAGGGTGAGTCGAATCGCACTGCGTGTTCGATGATGATCTGGTCCGGAGGCTCTGCCGTGAGATTGTCGAAGAGAAAGACCCAGAAAAGGTCGCCGATCTCCTATCCTTGCTTCAAGCCGTCATTAAGGACGACCGAGCGGAAGTCCGAGTGAGAGCCCTTTTCCTAGTCCAGAGGTACGGCTCTTTTCTTGCCGATTCAAAGAATGCTGCCTAGTACGGCCCGAAACCTCAAGAATCGATTTGTAAGGCGACGGTTTCAATAGCGGCAGTGGTCTCCCTGGCGTATTGCAAGGCACCGGTGTTCGTCTCTGTTGCCCGCCACTCGATGTTCTTACATTCTCGTTTCCGTCGTTACTAGGTAGTGTTTACATCCCCAAGGTCCTTGCAGACCTAAGGCTCTGCCTTGCCGTGCTTTGTGGGTTTGGCAGAGATCGTGCTCGCGCTAATGAGGCGCTGCTTCCGGAACGGCGCAAAGACAGGTTCTTCAAATGCTTGTCTGGCGAAAATAGGAGGAGTGCCATGCCGAGACGACCCGTAATCTTGTGCGTCGATGACGAGTGGAATGGGCTTGAAGGTCGCAAGATGCTGTTGGGGGAAGCTGGGTACAAGGTCCGGGTCGCCACCAACGGAGCAGACGCTTTGCATCTGTTTGCCTCCCATCCAGTTGATTTGGTGCTACTCGACTATCACATGCCGGGAATGAATGGGGATGTCGTCGCAGAGCAGATGAAAGCTGGCCAACCCGATGTTCCAATCGCTCTACTGTCCGGAGATGATGAGCCACCAGAACGCGCTCTGAGATGGGTAGATGCGTTTGTGTCCAAGAGCGAGTCGCCCGCGAACCTACTACAGATTGTCGAGCACTTGCTCGATCTGCGTCTTCTATTTGCCCCTCTCGATGGTTTAACTGGCTGGCGAGGAAGACGGGCGGCATAATACTTTAAGGGACAGCTTGGCCCTCTCTTCACTTCTTTTCTTGTGCCGTTGGCGGCAACAATCCGTTCAGGCGCAGATACATGGCAACCGCGCTGTAGTGGTCGGCCCAGTCGTTAGTCAGGGCGATGAGGGCAAAAGCTCGCGGTCCTTATGGTATCGCGCCGCTACCGTGACCAGGTTCTTCGGCTCACGAGCCGCAGCGAACAATTCTGACGTCGCTTCCTGGCTCACGTATTCATTGGAAGTGGAAGCTATCATAAATAGTGGAAGGGGTGAGACTCGGGCCATGAAGTCGGCACCTCGGTCCAGCGCTGTAGTTTCTGCCCCGAGAATTTCATCGCGGGCATTGAACTCTACGGGGGCCTCGGCGACCGTTACAAGCTTCGGACTGCACGATACGTCTCATTACCTGGCGCCGGTGATCGCCTGGAACCTGCCTTCAGACTGGACCCTCCGCCTGTCGCCCGGCTTCGGCCTCAACGACAACAGTCATCGCTTCCTGCTGCGCTGGGGCGTCTCCCGCGAATTTTCCGGGTTCGGCTCGGCCATCAGCCGTCTATTCGGAGGACGGTCATGACGGTGCGCGTCTCGGCAATCCTTTTGCTCCTGACCCAGGGTGTTGTCAATGCACAGACGAACTCCGTTCCCGCTAGGAAAGACAACTCGGTGTACGCGGAACTGGCGAAGGCTCCCAAAAAGGCGGCCGTTCGCCAAAATCCCCTGGAACACGACCCCGATGCCGTGGCGGCAGGCGGCAAACTCTTTGCTTTGCATTGTGCCGAGTGTCACGGCGAAATGGCGGAGGGTGGCCGGAAGGCACCGAGTCTGCTCGCAGAGCAAGTGCAACAGGCCACGCCTGGCAAGCTCTTCTGGATACTGACCAATGGAGTTGTCCGCCATGGTATGCCTGTGTGGTCCAAGTTGCCGGAACCTCATCGCTGGCAGATTGTCAGCTATCTCAAATCGCTCACTCCCGCTGGAAAGTCTCCACAGTGATCGCGGCGAATATTCTCAAGTGGTGAAATATCCCAAAGCACTCACAACCCCAGAATCTTCCCGGCCCTTGGTGAGTCGTCGGCAACCCTTACCTTGGGATTACCTCCTGCTTGCCCGTGACCCGGGCGTAATCCAGGGAGACGTCGACTGGCCGGCCCGCGGAGAAGGTGCCGATTAAGAACTGAAAATGCCATTCCGTTCAAGGATTGGCAAACGCGCCGCGCTAGGCGTGGGCTGACTCCAGCCTGACGGAATCACCGCGGCGGACTGCACCACCTTCTAATACAGAGGTGTAAATTCCAACGTTAGCCTTATTGTGCTGGGCTGCTGTACGCAGGATACCCGTATCCTTCGGGAGATCACCCTGAGGGAGGGTTGTCATCACGCAACGCGGGCAGGGACCGGTGACGCTCAGACGAACGGAATCTCCGATCGCTAGCACTTGCCCGATCCAGGCATCCTCCACGAAATTCCTCTCGCCCGAAGAGGTCTCCACCACGATGTTAGGACGAAACCGTCGAACCTCGAACCGCCCGTGCGGATACAGCTCCCGCAGCTGATCGAGGGTGGCCGTAGTCAGCAGATGCACGAGCGCACAGTCGAAGAAAGTACCCTCTGGCAGGCCGAAGTCGGTGACGGTGTCGCGGTGATCGAGGCCCTCGATATCCGGCCAGTACTCCTCCGCAGTGGCTGTCTGCACATCGGGCAATACGGATAGTTTCACCTCGCGCTTGAGCAGCTTCGAGAATATCTGGTTGAGACCGGGTTGCTCACTGTTGACGATGCTGCCGTCCGGTAGGGTAATGCGAACCGGAGGCGCCTTCACACCGGCTCTTGGAACATCGGCGAGCGCGGCGCGGCAGTCGAACAACTGAGGCCACTTCCGCGGGTTCTTGGCGCTCGCAACCTTCCCGTCGGCGGTATCCACGAGTGCATAGGCGCGATCTCCTAGCAGCCCGCGTTCGGCGACTTCAGCCGCATTCAGCTCTTCGCCCAACATGGATTTGACTGGGTATCGCCAGAGAGAAACGATCGAACCAACAACTATCGGCGTCATCGGCGAACCTCCGTCACGCCGTCGGCGTAGAAACTTAGGCGACTCTTGCGCCGAAGGGGACAACGATATCCGGTCGCGTGCTGTTGACGATTGCTTTCAGTTCGGCTTGCTCCTCGGCGGGAACCGCGAACTTGTCCAGCGTCTGCTGAAAGTCGTCCAGGAACGCTTCCCATTCCTCACCAGTAATATTCAGATGGGCATGAGAATCAACCATTGACTTGCCCGTGTATTTTTGCGGGCCGCCAGTAGCCCAGCAGACCATCTCGGTTACCAAATACTTGAATCCCGCAGGCGGCACCCGATGGTGCGCTTCGTCCACCCGGGGATTAGCATTCAATCTCGGGTCTATCATGATTCGGTCGATGAAGTCGTCTACGACCGTAGCGATGCTATAGACGCCACCAAGTCTGTCGTAAAGAGGAGGCTTCTCCGGTAGCTGCATGATGCATCCTCCGTATAGCTCGACAGCGTACCCGAGCGACATTCGAAGAACTAAAGCCGTCCAGATTTTAGCTTAGCCGCGTATCCCGGGCAACGTGTGTGATGTGGCAACTCAGATTTTGGGAACCTGGGGATTCGGGATGGATCGTCGGCTAACCTTACCTTGGGATTACTTCGCTTGGCCGTTATACGTGAAGAACCAGTACTGGCTTCGGTCTCATGCCAATGGCACTTGGCTTCGTGGCCTTTTGGGGAGTGAGAGGCGTCGGGAGAATTCAAAGTTTCGGGAAGTTGAAATCACCAACACTATGACCGAAGCTGTATCGACCCCAGACGTGACATAGTAGAGCGGGGTTGCAGCGGGTGGCCGTACGTCAGGCGAGAGTCATGAGCAAAAGGAGGGAAGGAATGAGCTCAACCAAAAAGACGGCAAGGATCGCGGGCCTGCTGTACCTGGTGAACGGGGTGACCGGCTTCTTCAGCATCATTTATATCCCTAACAAACTGATCGTATCCGGTAACGCAGCGGCAACCGCCAACAAACGATTCCTTTGCGGGCCTAAACAGCTCCCCTTGTGCGACAACCAGAACGCCCGTTCCTGCGGCAGTCGCACATCCCCAGCTACGCATCGGCTAGTACCTGGGAGCGCTGAAAGCCGATGGCGATACCGAACTTGCCGCTTGTAATATCCTCTTCTATCCGGAGAACCTTTCCCAGGCACCAGACTCTGCGACTTGTCCCGCCGGTCACTTCGGGAGTCAGTTCGACGATAAGCCCGACCCGCTCTTCGTGCCTGATAGACTGATCACAGTAGAGGAATGCGCCCCCGGAGGAGAAGTTTTTCATCAGCGGGGACGGCGGAACCCTCGCTCCCCAGCGCCAAGAAAATGTTCTGCTTAAGGGTAAACCTGAAGCCTCGGCGGCGCTCTCGATCGTGCATTGAAGTTTTCGGAGCAAGTTAGACCGCCACACTCAAACGGGCGGCTGGCGCAAGGGCCGAGACGCATAGTCTACCGACTCGACGCGAGTTGGCAGGCTTAGTGTCGCACCAGAGAGCAAGACCTGAACGGTCAGTTTTCCGTCAAGAGTGCACCGCCGATGACCTCTACGCCAAATGGTGCGCCCACCGTAGACTCCGTTGATGGAATTTGTGAATAGCACCGATGTGCTACGTTGGACCGATTGTTGAAGATCAACTCAGCGGCGAACTTCCAAGTGACCTTGAAAGAGACAAGGGGTGCGCCATGTGGAAATGGACTAGTAAAAGAGGAGAGTAAACCTGCACCGCCTAGCAGCGTCGGGAAGCGCGCCCGTCCGCAGGAGCCTGCTTGGCAATCCACAGCTCAAGACACACTCAAATCGAGTACGGCAAATGTCGCGCGGCGTATTCGTCAAGGCCGGCGGAAATCTACCGTGACTTGGGTCTCAAAGGGAACTGCTTCGCCGTCACGAAAATAGGGCTTATACCGCCGCTGTCTGACTGCGTCTACAGCGGCCCGGGCCAGCAGCGGATTCCCGTTGATAACTTGCAGGGAATCGACCTTGCCCTCCGTGTTGACGACGACTTGCAACACGACTGCACCGTGCACCCTCTTCTGCTGCGCTCGCTTAGGATAGACGGGGCGCACTCTTCGCATGACACGGCCGTCGGCGACACTTTCTGGAAGTACGATCGTCTCAGTCGACGTGTCACTGCTGGCCCTCTGGGTTGTGGACGTGGCGGGAACGAGAGCCGGAACCGCAACCGTGCTGCTAGCGGCGTCATCTCGCTTGACATCCTGCAAGAACGCGGCGCGCGGGGATGCCCTAGCGTCAGCCACCGCACTGCTGGTCGAAGCTGGGTTAGCGGTCGAGTCCGAATTTGCTGCTGTCGCATCCGCCGCCTCGACCGTCTGGCCTGCGGAAGGCGTGGCCAAGGGCGCCGCTGTGCTTTGAGCTGCGTGCGGCGGAGGTTGCGCCGGAGTAGTATAAGCAACTGCTTGCGGCTTCGTCCGGAATTCCGCGATACGCCCTAAAGCTGTCCGGTACTCAGATGTGACCAGGTTTCGGAAGCTGGGTTGCCTGGTCCCTGCCGCATAAAGGCCACCCGCGACCAGAATCACAGTCACGGCCACCAACAGGGGCGCCTTGTTTCGGCGTCGCTTTTCCGGGGTATGGAAAGTAGGTGGAGGCAGAGCCGCATCCCAGCTTTCCAATTCTTGAAGTTCGGCGAGGATTGGATCGTCGTCTTGCAGCCGTGCATTGCCCAGGCCTGCTGGTGCACATGCGGGGGTTGCTGCGACTTCTCTCCTGGGCGTAATCGCGCCCACCGCGGCGCGAGGAGCAGCGAACGATGGTCGGACCTCGTCAAGTGTGGCGGATGGAGCGCTGGAGGCTGTGGAGCTGGAATTGGGACGTGCAGACGACGACGCTTGCGGCTTGCCCGCAGGCGAGTCAACCCCATCTGAGTACGGCAACTGCGATGGCAACACAGGAGGGTTCGCCGCGTGCGCGCTTTGCGCCTCCTTATGACCAATGGCTCGGCTAACAATGGCGGCCGGGACCGCGTTTCGCATCGGCGCTGCTGCGGCATTTGCGGTGAGTGCCTTCCCTGCCTGAGCTTCTTTTCGCAACGTGCCAAGCGCCCTCCGGAGCGTGCCCTTGGCTTGTTCCAGAGACACAGGCTTGGTTAGCACCAGGTTGGCACCGAGCCGAAAAGCATTGGGAACGCCTGCCTTGCCGTCAACAATCGCAACAGTGATGGATGTCTGGTTGAGAGTCGACCGGCGCACACAATCAAACAGCGCGGTCGCGCTCTCCTTCTCGTCGCAGTCGACCAGAATGACATCGAAGTGCTCGTGCGCAAGCCTGTTGATGCCGAAAAGCAGTTCGCTGGAATGTTCGAAAGCGAAGTCCAGATCCTTGAGAACGTGGGTCGCCGCCTGAATGGTTTTCTCATCGCCGCTCAGCAACAAGGCACGCGTCGCCATAGTCGCAGATGCTACACAGCAATTTCACTGCAGGCAAGTTACGGTCGTAAGCAAAAACACTCCGTGATGCTTCCGCACCATCAAGCGGCAATCGACATCGCAAAAGCGCAGCTGCTTTTTGGTCTGCCCAGACTCCGGCCTTCGCCTGCCAATGGTCCGATTCATGCAACCTCTCAGTACTCCTCTGGCAACAGCAGCGTGGTTGCCGACCGGTCTGCTTCGGTGATTATCCACAGCGTCTCCCCGGCGTCTGTCTGGTAGCTGCTCAGCAACCGCAACCCATGAGCCACGCTGCAGTCATTTTCTGCGACATCGGTTGGCTCCAGTTCGCCCCAGTCCCCGATTGCATGACGGGACACGAAACAGGTAGGCGGCTGCTTCGCTCTCTCCAATGCAGCTAGCGCGCCTGGCGTGGCCACAATTTGCCCAAGAGGGAACAATGGAAACATGACGGTGACTCCTCTCTTCAGCCCATGCGGGCGAGCCTCACCCGCACGGGTCGTCTAAGTGAAGTGGAATTAGGTGTTGGGAAGCGAAGGACGGCCGACACTGCCCGAGGGCTAGAACGCGCGTGAGGACCGGGCTTCCAGGAATTCGCCCAGCTTGGCTGTTACTTTGAATTGTGGAATGGGATCCAGTTCCTTGAATGCCGACGTGAACGCATTCGACAGACTCCAAATCGTTCGCGACCGGAATTCCTCGTATTTCGGCTCGAAGTACAGGTCGTGCACAGTGCGAGCCAAATGTTTCGGGGCTTCGAGTTTGCCTTCGACGAACGCCTCGTAGATGACCACCTTGGCAGTGACGTCTGTCAACTCACTTCGCTGCCATGCTTCGACTTGCTTTCGCATGGGCTCGAAGTTGCGCTGCATTCGGTCAACTCCAACCGAAATGCAGTCGATGAGCGAGAACGACTTCGAGTGTTTCGCGAGCACCGGAGTGAACACGCCCGTGACAATGTTTCCGAATTCCGGATGCTGTGAGGTTCAACTACTCGAACTCGCCTTCGGGTGCACGCGTTACAGTTCAACATGTCGGGTCCTGTCCACCTAGTGGGATTAGTCTTGGGTAAGACGCCACATATCGATTGAGGCCATGTCCATCCGGCGGGTCCCGGACGACTACAATGACAACGGCGTGACGTGGAGATCTTGGGAAATGGCTTCGGGCGACGCGCAGAGAACTTGGTTTCCGGAAATGGTCGTGCGATTGCGGGCAGAGTGGTACGAGGGAATGTCGATTCCGGCGCTCATCGGCCTGCGGGAAGAACTCGACGGAACGCTTCCCCGAATTCGGACCGGCCGGAACATCAAGACACCGATCATCACTTGCCGCAGGTGCGGCACAACGGGGCCTGCGGCGGAACCCCATGTTAGTGTGCGCGCCTTGATCCTGGCGCTGGCGCGATTCGAAATCGCGTCGAAAGATCAAACCCGCGCACTGGAAAAAGAGTGGGCAGCATACCGCAAGCAACACCGGCTGGACGTCGCAGGAAAAGCCTCAGCAGGGGTCCCGGAAAGCTGCTCGCATTGAAGATCGCAAGTAGGGTTCCCCGCCGAAATTGGCGGGTGAGCCCGGGCCGAGTTCTTGTCAGCGGCAACCGACCCAAGGTCAGTAGCCGCAATCTCGGAGTATCAGAGAGTGAGAGGTGCCTCCAAAACATGCTGAAGCGAGTTTTCGCGTAGCCAGCAGTTGGTAGAACCACTCGTAAACTACGAATGATGCAACCCGCGTGCGCTGGCGCCTTGCTGTCGGATGAGGTCAGACGATTCAGGTTGTGCAATGCCATTGTTTGTAACTTCCTGTTTGCCCGTGATCCACTCGCAATTGCTAGCAAAGCTTCCGACAAACCGACTTATCGTTACCTATTTTGATCGCCACATGGAGTTCGTTCTGGACTCCTTTTCTGTGAAAGCCGACGATAGCAGCTACTTCACTAAGGATGGATATGGAGGAAAAGAGTTTGATTGTGCAGTTCCCCTGAGCTTTCGGGAGAGATCGTGCTCATCTCGAGCACAACGGTTCCCGGCCGTGCTGCTGCGAAGGCCCACTCTTATAATGACCCGCATAGACGGTTTTGCACGACTTCGTCTTCAGTTAAGCGGGAAAGAATCACATCGGCGCTGCGTGCCAGTTGAATGATGTAATTCGCGAGTACAACACCATTTAGTATCAGAGTTCCTGCTTTGGTGTCTCTGCGCCGCTGAGATTCTTCCAGACCGTTTGATCAGGTTCCTAGCAGATTCATTTGCAATTTCTCGTAGCCGTGCGCGCGCGCCCATAGATCCAAAGGTATTGTTGCCAATTCATCTACGACGGCAACTGCCAGTCCCGTCTTCGTCAAATCGACACTCTTCAGGTAGGTATGGCAGGTGTCGCAAACATCCACTCGGACGTGCGCGATTTCCGGTGCCGAATAGTATGCCATCTGCGGTTCTCTTTCTTCCCCGCATGCCGGACAATAAATTCTTCGAAAAACCCATTCATGCGCGCAGAGCA
>WNFG01011012.1_pt1 | contig 15148 bp, 20 predicted proteins | sample 5400431 | NCBI WGS metagenome assembly WNFG01 (sample SAMN13153346, study PRJNA577476) | soil metagenome | isolation source: 120 cm saprolite under Douglas fir tree site 2 hole 3 replicate 2 | place: USA:California | collected 2015-04-18 | reverse complement strand
TGAAGAAGAAGGAATAAAATGAGTTCCATCGGTAGGGTCACCATCATACCAACGCAAAGGATCTCTTGTTGTATCAGAACTATTTGTTAAGTATTGAACTATACCTGGAATATATGGGCCTGCTCCTAAACTTGCAAAAGGTAGAGTGATTGTAATTGTTTTTGTAGCTAAGGGGGCTGTATTAGGCAAACTTGCTGTTACGTAACCAGATTGAAAATTTAAAGTACTACTATTAGTTCCTGTCCATTCATTTAAAAAGACAAAATCACCAACAACAAGAGGACTATTCGTTATTGTTAAGTTTATTGTTGTTGCTGTGTTTGAATTATATGTAATTGTGGTAGCCGGTGCAAATTGCATGCCTATACTGGTAAGATCGGGCTTATTATTAGTAAATTTTATACCATTTGTGGCCCATAAGGCACCTTGATAATTTACAGTATAAAATTGCTGATAATTTGCACCATTCCAGTTAAGTGGCGTCCAAGTTGTTTTACGTATATATCCAGGATATAATGTTGCATCTATTGCAGGGTTTTTATAGAAACTAACATCATAAATTGTCGATGGAATTGCACTGCTAATGTTATAAGAATATGTAGTATCAAATCCTAAATTAGTGGCAAACTCTTGTGTCTCTAAAATAAGATCCTCAAGACCCATTACAGGCAAGCCAGGATAATAAAAAACATTAGTACTTGATTGTGAACCTGTGATAGTCAAAAGCCCGGTTGTTCGATCAAGTACTGCCATTCCAGAACTATTTGTGATCATAGTTACAGGGCTTGCGCCACCTTGGTCTGTGAAAAGATCTGTTCCAATTACAACGGAGATAATTCCTGCATCTATAGGATGAGGACTAATTGTGACTGTGAGATTTCCTGAACCATCTGTAGTACCCAAGAATCTATTCAAACGACCTAAAAATACTGTTCCACGTTTTCTTTTTATTCTACCACGCCATTGATAGGCATTAACTAGAGTTGGAAAGTTATCATTATCGATTACAAAAGGCTCTCTATCTGTTCTAAAGCCTTTATTAAAAGGACCAACAACAAGTTTTTCACCCATTTATACTCCAATAGCCATCCAATAGAATGTTATACCACTAGTCTTAGCCCCTCCAGAATCTCTTGTAACAGCTCTAAATTGAGTTGTTGATGAATCATATATTTCTACAAAAAAGCGACTATCAGCAGTTGTTAATATTGTTGCATTAACAGAAAACAATCCCGTTGAATATGCTCTAGGAAATGTTATAGTAGTATTAGGTAAACTTGTTCCTGATGAAGTAGCTAATCCATATTGAAAAAGCATACCACCGGGTAAAAATGTCCATCCTGGATTTGCTACTGCAAATGATGCAAACGAACTATTTGATGTTCTCGTTAACTGATAAACATTGCCCGTGTTATCAGGAATATAAAATAATTCACTTCTTGCGCTAACAGTATTTACATATAGATTGCCTGCTCCATTGACTAATGTAGGAGGTGTGCTAACATTACCAAGTGTTGGCATTCGGATTTGCGAATGAAGTCCTCCAAAATTATTGGTAGACCCGCCGGTATTAAATCCATAATGATCAACTGTAACCCACGATTCAATCGAATTTGTGTTAGTTTGCATATCCGGCACATCTGTACTAGGATTGTTCGGAGGATTTGGGATATTGCCTGTATATGGTAAGTTCATAGTGTCGAGCCCCCTAAATTATTGAATCCTGATTGCCCTTGATTTATACCCTGGCTATAAATAGTCTGTGTACGAGTACTTGTAAATTGTCTTTGACTTCTCTTCCAAACAAGTCTTTCTTGTTCTATAAACAAAGACTCATAAAACTGAAATTGCTCAATATCTCCTGTATCTGAAAGTATCTTTCTTGCAGCGCCTCTAGCTATATATTCAGCCATATAAGCAAATTGTAAGGCTTGATTTGTTGCCAAGAAACCTGCTGGAGTAAGATAAGCATCCAATTCAACAAGATATTGACGATCCGGAGGAGAGCGAAAAACTAATGTATTATTCCAAAAAAGAACACCCCGAGGAAGGCCACATTGAAATAAAAAGCATTGAGCATTAATATTAACACCGGCAGGAATCGGAACCGGAAAAGTGACATTAACTTGACCTGTGAAATAATTAATGGTATTACTTGTTATACTATATTGGTCCAAACCAATTCCTGGTGCTGGCAAAGGAAGATTACCTGTAGGTGATGTTACTGTGCCAGGTGGATTAATTCCAGGTTCCATCAATAACCCATAGTTTGTATTCCCTGATAAAAACTGTCCACTATCTGTGACGACAATACTTGAACCATCTGAACCATTTGATGTGATATACACAGCAGGGAAAACATTGGATGCTGGAACAGAAGTGATCGTACCAAGAGCAATACTTGTATCTAAGGCTTCCAGATTTGTAACGATGGATGGATCGGTAAAACTATTGAAAGCACTATTAGCTAAAGCTATAATGCCTGTGGTATCAATATGTCCTCGCAAAATATATTGGAAAGGAGCATTAAGAGGTGCACTATTATTTGGAGAAATGGGAAAAGTAAATGAATATGTACTTCCTCCATCTCCTGTAGCCACAACATTCATTTGTTGAACGACATTAGGCCAAATATTAAAAAATGTAGTCTTATCTGTCTGAAATGGTACTTGGATACCATTTATATAAACTGGATCAAGAAAACCTTGATAGACAGGATAATAACTTATATTTTGAAATCCAGGTTCTACTTGAATTCCATACATAGGCATATTATATTGATCGTATCCAGGAACTGTCTGAAATTGATATTTTGTTTTTAGATCAAATAACTGAATACGGGCATCAACATCCATTATCCAGAAGCGATTTATATAATCTACAATAAGACTATCTGTAATAATCGCATCTGAAGGACTCTTAATTATACGCCTAACATATGTAATAATATCTTTAAGTAAATTCATTAATAATTAATTAATCCTTTAGCATATTTTCTAATGTCTCTTATTCCTATATTACAATCCAAGTTTGCATAATTAGCAAATCTGTTAATAATCTTGCTTAAATAACGACTAGGATCACTTGTCTTTATTTTATGTTTTTTTGAAAAATCAGCCGAACTCATCCCCGATAAAACATCTCTAATCATTTCTAAGCGTTTTATATTTGTTTTATTGGGATTTTTCTCTGACCTTTGATAAAGAAAATGAATAAGCCTGAGTATGTTCATAGCCTTATCTTTTTTATATTTTTTATCTATCAAATCTTCAATATCCATTAAAAGTTACCAGCGCCCATAAAAACAGATTTTCTAGTTGATTCTGGAATTGCATCAAGTCTTTGGATTGTTGTATCAACTGCCAAAGAACCATAATACTGGTTTCCAGCTTGATCACCGCCAGTAATTACATTCTGCTGCATTTTTAAACGATGATATTTACATCCTTTAATGCGTTCAGCTAGATATCTAGGACCCCAAATAGGTTTATTGGCAGGCACGGCCCATTCTTCAGCAGGCAATCCTGGATATGGTTTAGTCCACAATTCAATCGTTTCTCCGATTAACTCTTTATTTTCAGCAGTAAAGTAAACGTATTCCTTATCAAAATTGTACATCTCTCTAAATTTCTCATTGAATTTTTCTTTAGAGCTTATTGTGCGTTTGGGTTTTAAATAGACATGATTAGCTTTATCCTTATCAACCTGAGAAATCTTTGTTTGCGGCTCTACATCTTCTTTAGGAGCTGCATTCATACGATCTTGTGTTAAATCTTTAACCTGTTGATCAAATTCTTTGAATTGAGCATCTACTTTATCTAATTCTTTTTCTGCTAATGAACTTTTTGGTTTGGGTTTGTCTGTCATGAAAGCCTCGAGGTTAAGATAAAAATTTAATTCAACAATAATGCAGAGGAACGAATACGTAAAGAAAATTTTAAGGAGATACGTTTATAAAACTCCCTGGGATATTTGTTGTTGGGATGCTTCGACCTGTGGAGCTAATTATACCATTATTTATATCACCAACTGGCAAAATCTGAGGTTGCTGTGAGTTTGTTGTTATTGTAAATGCACTTACTTTAGATGAGTTGAGATTCAATACAACTTGATTTGCAGCAGGGATTGACATTACATATCCAACTTGCTGATTAAGTTCTCTACAGCCTGATAAAAGAGGAATGACAAGTCTCACTAATTGTCCTACAACATAGTTTAAGCTCGTTGTAGTTGTTATTGTTGTTTGAATGCCTAGACCAATATTTGAGATAAAAAATTGACTAGGATTGTAATTTTGAGAAGCTATTGGAACATTTGAATATGTGGCTATTGGGCCAATAATTGCAGACATATTTACCTCATTAAAGGAAGGGGTGCACCCCTTCCTAATTTATTATTACCTAAGGAGAACTAAAATCATGAAGGTAAGCCCTCCACTCAATTACGTCTCCACTTGAACCACCTACCCAGCTTGATGTATCAGTACGGCTTGCACCTGCACCAATAATGAAGCCTTGTGATGTATTATTCACAAAAGAACCTCTTATTGCCGGACCATTTATCGTGGCAACACGATTTGATGATGTCGGGAATAAAGGACTTGGATAAAGAGCCGATGTTGAAGTAATCGCATTACCACCTGTATTAACATCACCAACAGCCAATACTTGCGGAAACGTGAAATTCGACGGCACAGGTGTCGCCGGATTTGTTGTAAACGCAGTGAAAGCCGTTGAATTAATATTACATACAAATGTCCAGTTGTCCGTGATCGAGGTTACATAACCATAGATTGGAGAACCTGGAATCAATATATTTGGCAATGAATTAAGTTGAGTCATTCCAAATGCTTGTGGAATGCGGAACGCAATTTCTTGTCCTGTTTCAAAGTTATGATACATGGTAGTTACAACGGTTGTTGTAGAACCTGCAGTCACAGCAGAAACAACATTATCTTCAGGAAGATACAAGAATGGATATAATACTTTCTTTACAAGAGCACCTGTAGGTGATCCTGAAATAGCAGTATAATTAGATTGATTTGTATTCCATTGGATATCGAAATGGTTAGCATCGCTAACTGTAACGATAGTAAAAGGAATCCCATTAATTAATCTAAAATCATTGTTTGTTACTGATGTTGCAATTCCCTGCAAAATAACAGTATCCCCAACACTAAATCCATGTGCGGTTACGTTAACTCGAGCAGGATTTGCTTTAGTAATACCAATAACTTGTGCCGTAGGCCCAAATTGAAGTCCAAGACCAGCGCTAAATACACTAATACCGTTCGTAAGAACAGAATCAGTTGTTAGAACTGGAGTTGCATTAAATATCTCAATGATAGTTGGATTATATACCACAGAAGATACAGTTACATTAACGCTAGCATCCCAAAAAGCAAATGGAATACCATGCTGTGCTGGTGTAATTGCTTGTGTATAGTTAATCAACTCTACATAATCAGGTTGAAAAGGTAGATTGATAATTTTTGCACTTGGTGCAACAGACCCTAAAGTACCTGAACCAACAGTGTAATTACCTTTTGCCATTCTAGAATATTCAGTCATATTACACCCCCAAATTGCTTAAGCGTGTTGAAAGAAGATTCCTGATAGCAGTATCTTGCGTGATAGCTTGTGCTTGGGCAAATTTAACTGCCAAGGTAGCATTTTGAGCTAACATTCCGCTATAATAAGGATCGCGATAAATCAAATTCATGGAATAACCATCTTGATTTATATGTGTTACAGCTTGTTTACCAACAACGGTGTTATAATAAACATCGTTTCCATTAGCTGAGGCACCTCTTGCAACTGGAGCTTCTGAGCTGGTGAGTACTCTAATATTGAATACTGAACCATACTCAGAGGGCAATGCAGATGCATTAGTAGGATAATTCCATTGGCTAAGGAATCCAGAGCCAACAAGACCATCCATATCGGATTGTAATTCAGTCGAAGAAAGCATAAAATATGCACTTCGTACGGGCCCAGTGCCAAAGCGATCCATGCCTTCAATACCTGACATGAACTTATAAGCATTATTAGTGTCAAGTGTAGTAGCTACAATGCTAAAATCACTTACACCCAAATTGCTCGGATTGTCTCCATTGCTTCCACCACCAGCCATAATCTGGCTCGCAGCGCTCACAATATAATCTCGGAGGATTAAATCCTCTGCTTGACGCATAGCCACAGCTAAACGCTCTGACACCCAAGCCAAAACACCTTCCTGATCTTGGAGTATCCATTCTGTTACTTTCAGCTTTCGCTTACTGACTTATTTCTAAGCGGGGATGGCACTTCAACCTTCCCTCTCATAGTCACCTATGAGTTCAGACTATCGCTTACGCGCACACTAGGTGCCCGTCCTCTTCGTTTAGTCGTTGCGGGTGAAACATCTACTCCATTCAAAGCACTCATCTCCAGTCTAAATTTTTCCTTTGCCTCCCAAATTTCTTCACCCTGAGCAATATAATTTCGCCCTTTTGGAAAGGTTTCAAAGAATTTTAAAGCTAAAATTGCGTTTTGTTTTTTAACTTTTAAGAACGGCATTATTTTCATTAAAAAACCTTGAACATCTTCTCTTTTTCTTACTGAAAATCTCCACATGGGCTTAAATTTGTGGTATGATTTTTCGCAATCTAGATATCCAACTTTAAAAGTCTTTAAATATGACTCTATAGGCTCTTTATGAATCATTCCTATTCTTATTGTGACTGTATAAGTCGCGCCTCCATATCTACCGTTCTCCTTGTCTTTTCGAACATCTCTTTGAATGCAGATAGTTCCTTCTCCGTCAAAAAGTCCGGCTAAGTAAATTATTTCTTCCCTCTGATTGTCTCGCATACATCTCCTATATTGTTCCATATAGGGACATTATACTAGAGTTCCCAGTTATTTAGAAGAGGTTTATAGCAGGCAATATCTCCTATTTGTCTACCTGCTCGTTGATGATACATCCCGTCTTAAATCATCAACTGTTTTCGGCACGGGTTCATACTGACGTACAATTGATTAAACCAATTGCATAAGTCATTGATTGTCTTACCGAAAAACGCCATTTGGGCGTCTATGATATCTCTTTGAGGCACTTGAGCTGGAGGGTCTATGCCCGAATTACCCAATTGTACAGTGGGTGGCTGTAAGGCTCTTGGCCTCATAAATCTGCATGTTGTACCGCCATTTGCAGGCATGCTAACCTTATCACAGATGGTTATATAGTTCATTGTGGGAGTAGGAACATATAACATTGCAGGCGCAAGCGACTGTAATATCATAGGGCCTAGATTCCCTGTAGTCGTAATCGACATAAGAACCTCATTAGAGGTTAATATGATATGATGATCGGTAGACGAGCCTAATACGTCAGTTCTCGATCATATCTTGAGTTAGTAAAAATTACTTACTAACTGGGCAGAAGTTGCGAACCTTCAATAACGCGAATATCCTAACGCTCAATCTATTTTTAAGTTCTTGCATCTTAGCATAGGCGCTTTTTTGTCCTACAGGACTATAATCGCCTGTTTGCGCATAAGGAGAAGCTCCTACACCTGAAGGTTGGTAGTATGGACTACGCTTATTCGCATCCACTTTCTCTTGAATAGTTGATTGTTTTGCTTCTGGTTTGTCAATGCCAAGCTCTTTTATGTTTTGATAGACGAGTTTCTGACGCTCAAAGCCCTCAGGCATACGTAATATCGTTTCGGCAAGCTTAGGGGCTTTTTGAGCAAATTTATCGGCTAGCTTAAGAACATCATAGAAATCAGGGTTATTATCTAAAAACATTTCTTGTTTAAGTTCATCTTTAGCTGCTTCTTTAGCCATCATCATAGCTTTCTGTATTTCAGATTGAGTTGCTTGACCAAATTTGGATAACTTTTTATCTAGTTTTTTGTGGTCAATATATGGATCATTTTCGTTTTCTGATTCTTCTTGTGGCTGTGAACGTGCTTCTAATTCTCTAGATAGTCTTTCTCTTTCGGCATTAACTTTATCAAGTTCGCGCTGATATTTTGCCTCAAGGGCACGGAAATTCAATTCTTTATCTGTTGGTTGTTGTTGTTGATTTTGTGGTTCTGGTGTTGTCATAGACTATCCTTTGTGCGATTACGCTGCACGGCGGTGGATATTAATTAATTATTTAAGTATATATCAATACAAAAATTACATAGCAAGGACAATATGAGACTTGATCGCTTAGAAACACATGACAGGTTCGCTTATTTTACAAAACAGAAGTTCGATATCTCAGAATGTTGCCAAGATTTGATAAATCAACGTCCTTTTGGTAATCATCCTTTTTACATATTTGCTCATGCTAGAACTGATGATAATGATGCTAGCAAAAAGCGTCTAATATGGCAACCAAGGCTTACAAAACCAAAAGCGCAATCAAACTCAATGTGCTTTAAGGTATATCCTAGAACTGATGTTGTCAAAGTAATATGGATAATTCCGGCAATGGAACTCTGGAGCCAATATAAAAAGGGAAACATAACAGATAACAAAACAGTTCGTGATAGTATCGCAGCTTATCAGCATGATCGTTCTAAACTGGAATCGAAAGAAGACGATGATTTGAATGATGAACAGATTAAAGCGATCTATATGGAATTGGGCCAGCAATGGAAAATGGTTTAAACAACACCTCTTGGAGGTGTCTTCAACTTCTTAGGTGTCATTGCATGCATTCCCATAGTGTCCTCACGAACTCTACCTAATTTAGCCTTAATACCAGTGCCGTAGTTATCACCCATGCCGTATTTGGTATCTGAGGTATGAGCAAACTTATTCCTTCCTACTCTTTTTGGCTGTTGCCTATTGGCATCTCCGCCTTTCATTCCATATGACATATTAACCTAAATCATCGTCTTGAAGAGTGTTTCTTCTTTCACAGGGAAGAGTATCCACTTCTCTTTTAGGATTACCTGCATGACCCACAGGTTGTCTATGTCCTAAACCATAATGAGTGCCAGCATTAACAAAATTACCAGAACGTTGGTCATATTGTGGACATCTAAAATCCCATGGAGATTTAACGCCATCTATAGGTTTATCTTCTGGATTTTGTTCTTTGATTTTGATAGGATCTGCAAAGCCAGATTTAGCCGTTTTAAGACTACTTCTATTCTTTTCTGAAGCAGTATTTTTATAAGACTGAACGGTCTTAGTATTTTTCATATATCCTCTAAATAAATATCCCGTGAGTTAATTATCTCATTTCCACACTTAAGTGACGTCCTGGCATTTTAAGCCTTGCGCTTAGACGAACGGGAGTAAATTAATATCTATGACCAGGCTTCTGTGGATGGCTCATAACTTTCTTCTTGGACATCTCTTGCTGTGATTTAATAGTCTCTGTAGTATCTTCGTAATGCATCAAAGAGCCTACACCTTCAGCAGAGGATTCATCTTTAGTTTTATGTGGCCCATCTGGAAATACTGAGTCTTTGCCTTTAGAACCTGCCCAGAATGAATGATCATCAATTCTTTGACCGCCGGATTTAACTCCATGACCCATTTTTTGACTATCTGCCATAATTACCCCATTTGAGCCATGCGGCCCTGTTGTTGATTGTTAGTTTGCATACTACCTAATATTTCTTCCATGAATTTCTTTGATGCCAAATTATGTTCCACATCTGTTCGAGCTTCTTTTTCGATTTCTTCCTCATCATACTTGATAGATTCAAGTTGATTTGCTCTAAGGAATGTTTCAACTTCTCCAAATTTTTGTATAGCCTCTAGCATTTTTGATAAAGCATCCATCTTCTCACGAGTAGATATTGCGTGATTCTTACTAATCTCTGAAATCCTCTCTTCAAATAATCCCACATTGCTTTCTGCACGAGAATCTCGTTCTCTAGCCATTGATAACTGATTATGAATCTTAGCCATAAGCTCTTTCATCTTCATCTCTTCAAAGCTATGCTGAATATTTTGAGATTCAGCTTGTACAGCCTGCATTTGCTGCTCTTGCTGTTGTAGGTATGGGATGATCTCTCCTTTGCCTGTTATGTTCAACTTAGGGATGATCATTGATGGGGGGAATACTTCTCTACCAAACGCCTGATTCATATCCATCATTTGCTGCGCTTGTAGATTTTGTTGTGTTGGTGTTAGATCAGATTCTTCGACTAGCACTTGGTATTTAGCAAATACTTTACTATAGAAGTGTGGCGACGGTTCTTCACCTATCATTAATCCAACTTTCTCAGCACTCCAATTGTTTAAGACTATCTGAAGCAGTCTATCACCTAGTAACTTGTCGCTGAAGTCCCATTGATCAAAATATTTCTGGAACACCATGAGATTAGCAGCTTGTTTAAGAAGAACAGTGAGAGATGAAACCTGTTTGTCCTGCTGTCCTGACCAATTCTCCAAGTTGATACCGGAAGTGGCATAAATGAGGTCTGCCATTTGTTGAGCTAAAGCAAGGTCAGATTCCGGTACTGCACTTGGTATAATCTTTTCGCAGTCGGAAAGTTCATAGCCTTCATTAATGATAACATCCCAACCTTGGCCACTTTTCTTGAGGTTATCTTCATTGGCTACAGCTCCTATTTTCCTCTTCCATCCTGCGTTAATTGTGGCAGCGGCAATGTCATTGTTAGTGATGATCTTGTAATTGTATAGGAACTGTGGATCGCGCATTGTACGCACAAGACTACGAACACGCAAATCAAAGTAATTAATATGAGGTTCATAATTCCAGAAATAAGGTATGAAAGGACAGTTATCAAATCCAAGGGGATTGTCTCCTTGAAACATGAGCTGTTCATTTAAAACGACGGCAAGTTTCCAACAAGGGGTGTCAACTGTAACCTCTTCCATATCGGGAATTGAGTATAACAACTGTTCCAAATGTCCATCGTCTCCAGCAAAATCAAAGAATTGATTGCGTGAGCGACTATAGAGTCGTTTCTTTTTACGCTTCCATTTGTACCATACATATGACAAGACCATGAGATCATTTCTTGCCATGTTATAGTTTTCTGGAAGGAAATAGAAACTACCATAACGTTGTGGAGTGCCAGCCATAGGCGCAATTGCCTCAAGCTTATCTGGGAATCTATTTTCAGCTTCTTTTTTGCTAATATATTCTTGACACCAAACAAACTGAGCATCCGACATATCGGGTGATCTAAAGTAAGGATCGACCAAGAACGCGTTATATTCCCATATCTTAACTTTAAGTGTCCCTTGGGCTTGGTCATCATCTGAATAATCTAAATAAGGTTGAACTAAACACATGCCAGCAACAGCAGATAGCTCTTTTGCTTTGCTCTTTTGCTCATGTATGCAACCCATATTAGCGGCATGAGTGATTATTTTCGTATATTGATCTGTAGTTTGTGGATCTGCGCCCTCAGTAGGCACATAGTAAAATTTTTACGGTGCTGACGTTCATAGCCTGTCACCATGTTAATCGGCTGTTGTATTAAATTAAAATAATACTGCTGATAACTAGTTGTAGGGCTGAAATTGAAATACCTGTTAACGAACGTTTGGCTTCCGGCATAAAATAATGTCTTGACATTGTTACTCCTCTAACGAGGGGATTGGTCATTTCTGCCAATCTCTGCAATTTCATCTATAGTTGCAGAACAGACTGTCGCATCCCATTTCTGGGCCCTCTCGCTCAGTCGTTCACGGTGCTTTCGCTTCCGCCCTGTCACCCCATCGGGCTTCCAAGTCAATCAGAGAGGGTTTAGCATCGACTCATTATGTTAATCGATGTTTGACTGGTTCCATCGGCTTTGCTCAATCTTTTTTTAGCCGCTCAATCAAATTCAGCCCATTGAATAAGGCTGAAATTTACTATATCTTTCTGTTACTTTTGTGACCTAGTGTCCTAGGCGGGGAAACCTCTTCGGATCTCCCTCTCATAGTTACCCATGAGTTCAGACTATCGCTTCACCTTTCGGTGTCCTCTCACTTAGTCGTTCAGGCTGCTTTCGCTTGCCCCTTGTTGTCCCAGTGGGAGTTCCAAGTCAATCAGAGAAGATTTATACAACCCATATATGTTTAGGTTGTCGAGCCATTGCCTAACGTTCCCTTGGTTCGGTTCAAGGGCGTTATTCCCATTTACATTGGCTCATCCTCCGCAGAATTTACGGAGGATAATAAAACGACATTTACACTCCCGGTTATGAAATCATATTCCTCTATAAAATTTAGTTTACATTTCACACCATATTTCATAAACATAATTCTATCATAATTTCTTGCAGCATCTATTTCAGATACATGTCTTCCAATATCTATATTTTTACCATTAATATAAATTGAAGAGATCCAATTTAACCTTGTTTTATCCCATCTTACACCATTATATTTAGATGGAGTCTCGCATCTGTAATGACGAGTATTTTTTCTTTCAATTTCATCATTAGAATTATCTTTTGCTGTTCCAGCATAAAGATGATCAGGATTTACGCATTTTGGGTTATGACATTTATGTAATATCATTAGGTTTTCTGGTATTTCTCCATGCTTGATTGCATAAGAAACACGATGAGAACCTCTATTTCTTCCATCTATTTTAATAACAGCATGACCGGAAGGATTTATAGCTCCTTTCCAATTCCAACAGGTTTCAGTTTTTTCCACTTTTTCCCAGAATCTTTTTTCAACCGATGCTGTGATATAAATAGGTAAATTTGTTTTTGGCTTATTAGACATATAACCTCTGGAGTTAATCTGATGAAAGAACATGCCAGGCGGATCAGAATTCCGCTTTTCGAGTGCCCTCTAGGCATGTTAAGGATATATTATATTGATTGTTTGATTTTAATTCAAGCAATAAATCATCTTGTCGGTTGAAATCTAGATCTGAGGTAATTTTCTGAAGTCTCTTGTTTGTAGGGCTGATAAGTAGCTACTTTATGGGTGTAACACGCGTACCTCATTGCGTCAATCGCATGATCCATCTTCTTGATAGGCTCATCATCACCTCGTTTAGAGGCTTTATCATCCCATACATAGGACTCTATTTCTTTTATCAGGTTGGTGCATCTCTCTAATACGAATAAATTCCCCTTGCGCATTTCCGATACTGTGTAATCAATGCCATTAAAAACATCGTTATCTGCATCAACCATAGATACACCGCGTCTACGCATTTCAGTCTTAAAAGCTGCCGCTGAGGGGTCAATATATATCTGTTTGACACTATAGGGTTCGATGAATTTACATAAATCATCTGCTAACTCGCTATTTGTTTTGTGTCTTTTGCTTTTATGATCCCAATATAGTTCATCTTCTACCCAAAGACATTTACCTGTCTGTGTCTTAACTCCAGTGTTAATACCGACCAAAACAGCCGCGAAAGGATTGCTTGCTCCATAATCAACTCCACAGATCCAATATTCTGCGGAACGAGGAGGTTTGGAGGTAACATGTATTTTTTTATCAAAGCATTCGAATATTGCACCTTCAGCAAGACACCACAAGCCAAGATAATTCCGCTTATAAAACACACCTGTCGAGCTATTTTTGAGCATGTCTTTGTAGTTTTGATCGACAAAAGGGTTATCTTCTAATGTAAAATGTAATGCGTAATAGTTTTTATCTCCTGCATCGGCCTTGTCTATCCATTGCTTTATAATATGATCAGGATATGTAGGGTTCATTGTGCAATGAAGCTTGCTGTACGGCTTAGACAAACGTGAATTAATCATTTCAATAATAGATTGCGGGTATAGCGTAATCTCATCGCAATAGACTAATGAATATGTATCGCCCTGAAATGATCCTATTGCACCTTCGTCTTTGGCACCTAACACAGTTATCTCTTTATCTTTATAGTATAGCTTTTTACCCGACCAAGAGCATGCAGAATTAAACATACTAAACTCTGGAGATTGTGTAATCAGCCTCACAACATTTCGTAGAGCCGTATCAAATGTATGTCCTACAATATAGATTTTTGAGTCAGGACATAATTCAGCATCAAGCATAAATGCCATGGTTCCACCAACTGTTTTGCCGGTTCTCACACTACCGTGAGCCATGTTTATCTTAGCTGTTGATTTTGTTATATATTCGACTTGCTTTTTAGACAGGATTTCTTGCATAGTTCCACACTATTACCTGAAGGCGGTTTTATGTCAAAGAAAAAAGAGTATCTGGAACTATTTAAGGAAATGTATGACAATATAGACAAATTACCTGTTGAAGGTAAGATGAGCGCTGTCAATCATTATGATTTGATGTCTTTGTTGTTGTTGTTGATTGCCTGGTCGGAAGAGGACCTTAAAGATGAAAGTTGATTCATGAGAGCATTTAAGCGCTGAATATCTTCTGCTGATGCTTGTTTTACTTCTTCTTTTTTAAGATTAGAATCAAATATTTTATCTTGATCTTCTGCATCGGATAGTTCACGATCATACAATCTGATATAACGATGAGCTAAACCTTTTTCTAGTTGTTGCTTATGTAGTTTACTAGCTAATGCAGCTCTTGCTTTCTCGTAATAGGGTCGAAACTCATCTTTTTGTTTTAATAGTTTCCAATGTTCATAGATAATACTATGTTTTAATGCATACCAGAAACTAAATGAAGTACGAATTTCACTAGTTTCTTCCGTAGCCCATTGGACTAGGTCTTGGCCTAATTTGATACATTCTTCTTTAGGTGGTGTAGTAATACGTGGTGCTCCGCCTGGATGAGCCATTAATGATTAGCCTTATTTGTTATATAACTACTGTTGTAGTTGAGGTGAATTTTTGTCAAATATATTTTTGTGATGAAAAATTGTGGTAGTATGTATAGACTATGCGGATTATTCGAGGAGATTGGAAAATGAGAGATAGATTAGATAATTTTATATGGTTTTGTTACAAGGATAAGCAGCCTGAAAATAATATGATTGTGTATGTTTATTTTCCAGGTGAAACCGGGGTTGATGTGGGGTTAGCAAATGATTATGAATGGGACGATGATATGTATTGGTGCAATGTGTTTATTCCTGATGCGCCAAGGATTGAGAAGAAAGATGAGGAAAGAATGAGTCTTGAAGAGAGGGTTTCCGTGTTAGAACAGGTAGTGTTGAGGTTATTATGAATATTCAGCTAGATCTTTTTGACATGACGAAGGAAGAGAAGTCTAAGAGGGAAGTACAAGAGAAAATTGAGGAGATG
>WNFG01004088.1_pt1 | contig 15154 bp, 10 predicted proteins | sample 5400431 | NCBI WGS metagenome assembly WNFG01 (sample SAMN13153346, study PRJNA577476) | soil metagenome | isolation source: 120 cm saprolite under Douglas fir tree site 2 hole 3 replicate 2 | place: USA:California | collected 2015-04-18 | reverse complement strand
TCTTCTTCGCTCTCACCTTCGCGCTCTCGATTTTATACGCGCATCGCAGCGTTGGGAGCAGTAGCCTTCGCCGTGAACTCATGAAAAACCAGGCGACGAGTTTGCCGGCGGTTGCGGGCGCGCCGCCCGCTGCCAAACCGGTCGCGACAGCACCAGAAAGAGCCAAGCCGATTGAAACGCCAGGTTCGCCGCCACCGACCGGAGCGGAAGTGGGAGTCCTGCCCCCAGCTAGCGCGCCTTTGGCTCCATCTGCTACGCCAGCCGCTTCGAAACCGCCTAAACCGTAGCGGGGGGCGAGGTACACCGCGCTCTTGCCGTATCCGTTTACGTGTCTGTTTTCGGCCCAATCTTGTCGTTGAGCGCCTGCGTGAATTCCTGCAGGCTTGAGACGATTTGGGGCGCTTTCGTCAAGACCGTGCTGGCCAGTTTCTCGGAATAATCGGGCCGTCGTTGCGACATCTCAGAAAGCGCCATCATTACCGCCAGCGCATTGTTTATCGAGTGTTTGATCTCGCTGAACTTTCGCTGCAGCTGGGCGAGATCTGCGTTGGAAGCCCTTCCGGCGGTCTCATTCATGGTCAATATCACTGGAGAAGAGCAACAACTGTGCTTAACTAAAAGGTTCGACGTAACTCGTCCGATGCCTGCGCAAGTTATCAAGATCAGTGGGGCCCGCCAGCACAATCTAAAGAACCTCGACGTCGAGATTCCACGCGAAAAACTGGTCGTAATTACCGGCCTGAGCGGGTCGGGAAAATCCTCTCTCGCCTTCGACACTCTCTATGCCGAAGGCCAGCGCCGCTACGTGGAAAGTCTTTCCGCTTACGCCCGCCAATTCCTTGACCAAATGGAAAAACCCGATGTTGATTTCATCGAAGGCCTTTCCCCGGCAATCGCGATCGAGCAGCGTAGCGCCGGCGCCAATCCGCGCTCGACGATCGCGACCACGACTGAGATTTATGACTATCTCCGCGTCTTGTTTTCGGCGGTCGGTCAGCCGCACGACCCAGTAACCGGTCGGCCTATATATCGTCAGACGCCGCAACAAATCGTCGATCAAATTGTCGCCTACGAGCCTGAAACCAGGATTGTATTGCTCGCGCCGCTCGTGCAGAACCAGGTGGGCGAATTTCGTGATGTAATTGAGAAAGTGAAACGCGAGGGCTTCGTGCGCATTCGCGTAGACGGTGAGATCCTTGAGTTGGCCCAGCCCGCGCCGATCCGTCTGAAGAAAAGCGGCCGGCACACCATCGAAGCGGTGGTTGATCGCCTGGTGGTACGCGACGGGATTCGACCTCGCTTAGCCGATTCGGCGGAGACAGCGCTGAAGTGGGGCGGGAACCGGTTGCTAGTGTTGCGGCAAGAAAAAGCAGAAACATCGAACGTCGAACGTCCAACATCCAACGCCGAACGGGAGAATAATTGGCAAGAGGTGCGTTACTCGACCGATTACAGCGATCCAGAGACGAACTTCTCGTTAGGCGAATTAACGCCCAAACATTTTTCCTTTAACAGCCATCTCGGTGCTTGTCCTGCATGTCATGGATTGGGAACACAACTCGTCTGTGATGTCGATTTGATGATTTCCGATCCGGAGAAAACGCTCGCGGAAGGCGCGGTCACTCCGTGGCGTCGCGGGACCAAGCGGATGCAATCGTATTATCGGCAATTGCAAGGCGCGCTCGTGAAACATTTCAAAGTTGATGACGACAAGCCATTCACGGAATTGCCTAACGAATTCAAAGAAGCGCTCTATTTCGGGACCGGCAATCAGCCGATCGAAATGAATTTCGGAAGCAACGGTCGCTCGAGCAAAGTCGTTCGGCCATTCGAGGGCTTGGTGCCGCAGATGCAACGGCTCTACGAAGAGACGGAAAGCGAATTCACGCGCAATCGGATTCGCACGTTCATGACGCGCGTTCCTTGCAAAGCTTGCAGTGGGGCTCGATTAAAACCCGAAATCCTCGCAGTCACGATCATAGACGGGAGCGGTCGCGAGCTGAACATCCATCAGTTCAGCGAACTGACGACGGAAGGGGCGGCGAAATACATCGCGAATCTTGCGCTGACGGAACAACAGCGGACGGTCATTAGCGATGTCGTGCACGAGATTGAATCGCGGCTCCAGTTTCTCGTGGAAGTCGGTCTCGGTTATCTGACGCTCAGCCGCGAGAGCGGAACGCTTTCCGGCGGCGAAGCGCAGCGGATTCGTCTCGCAACGCAAATCGGCTCCGGCCTCGCCGGAGTTCTCTATGTGCTCGACGAGCCGAGTATCGGGCTGCATCAGCGTGACAATGCACGACTCCTCAAAACACTGCGCCGGCTGCGTGATCTCGGTAATTCCGTGATCGTCGTCGAGCACGATGAAGAAACAATTCGCGCCGCCGATCACATTATCGACCTCGGCCCCGGCGCCGGTCCGCGCGGCGGCGAGCTCGTTGCGCAAGGAACGCTTGAGGAAATTCTGCTCGCGAGAAATTCACCGACGGCCGATTATCTATCTGGCCGCTTACGAATTCCGATTCCAAGGCAACGCGTCAACCCTCGCACAATCGCAAATCGCAAATCGCAAATCCACAATTCAGATGGTTGGCTCACCGTGACCGGCGCAGCCGAAAATAACCTCAGGAACATCACAGCTTCCTTTCCGATCGGCTGTCTGACGTGCGTGACCGGCGTTTCGGGAAGCGGAAAATCCACTTTAGTGGACGACATTTTGCGGCGCGCACTCTTTCGTCATTTTTATAATTCGAAAGAAAAGCCGGGCTCGTACCGCGCACTGAATGGAGTTGAGCAGCTGGACAAAGCGATTGTGATCGATCAAAGCGCAATCGGCCGAACGCCGCGATCGAACCCGGTCACTTACACGGGCGCATTCACAATGCATTTTTTGCCGGATGTTTATGTCGAATGCGAAGTGTGTCACGGCCAACGTTACAATCGCGAGACGCTTGAAATCACCTACAAGGGGAAGAACATCGCCGATGTCCTGAACTTGACCGTCGATGAAGCGGCGCGATTTTTTCGCAACATTCCATCCGTGTCCGACAAATTGGTCGCGCTGCTCGATGTCGGCCTCGGTTATCTGCGCCTCGGTCAGGCGGGCACCACCCTATCCGGCGGGGAGGCACAGCGAGTGAAATTGGCAACGGAATTGGCAAAGAAAGCAACCGGCCGCACCATTTATATTCTCGATGAGCCGACCACTGGTTTGCATTTCGCCGACATCGAGAAATTGCTTCAGGTGTTGATGAAGTTGCGCGACGCCGGCAATACCGTCGTGGTGATCGAACACAATCTGGAAATGATTAAATGCGCGGATTGGATCGTTGATCTTGGGCCGGAAGGCGGTGAGCTCGGCGGCGAAATCGTGGGCGCGGGATCACCGGACGAAATTGCGCAGCTCGCGCAAAGTTTCACCGGGCAATATTTGCGTCCCCTCCTGAAGAGGTGATGAAAATTCCAACCAGCGACAAACGACAAGCGTTTCGCGTTCTTCTCACTTCGATTTATTTGGCGACAGCAATTCCATTCATCGCCCAAGGCGCAGTTGATTTTCGCCCTGCGCTTCAACCGCTCGAGGAAGGTGTGCCCGAAGTGGCCGTTGCTCGGCTGCAAAACCTGCTTGGGACAAATCTAACGTCGTCAGAACGGCAGATTGCTACATTGAAACTGGCCGAAGCGCTCGTGGTTGCGGGCAACGCGGAAAAGGCGTTGAAGGTTCTGGCCGATCCTCAGGTGCGTGGACTAGCAGCGGCAAAGTTTTGGCGCGCGCAAGCAGGCGCGAGTCTCGGGCGATGGGAGGACGCGCTCGCCGCATACAACCAGGTCGTCAGTGATGAAAAGTCGCCGCTTGGCGTCGACGCATTATTTGGAAAGGCCGAAGCACTGCGCGCGCTTGATCGAAAAGATGAAGCGTTACGAACATTCGAACTCCTCTTCGCGGATGCGCGCTGGAGCCTTCGCGCACGATTCCGTTGCACGGAGCTATTTATCGAAAAGCACGATGCCGCCAGCGCCGAAAATGCGTTGTCCCAAGCGCAACCGCAGTCGGCCTTGGAAAAACAACAGCGGCGATTCTTGCGCGGCCGAATCGAAGCCGAGTTGAACCATCCAGAGAAAGCGCTCGCCCTTTTTCAATCGACGTTGAAAAAATCGGAGCAAACAAGCCGTCCCCTGTTGATCGCAGCGCTCTTTGCGATCTCGGATGTTCATTTGAAATTGAAAGCGCCGGAAGCTGCCGATGACGTTCTCGAAGCTTTTATCGAACATCATCCCGCCGATCCTGACTTGGCGCAGATTTTCGCGAAGCTTGATCGCGTTTATCAAACCGAACGAAAACCTTCCCGCAACGAACTGGTGCGTTGGACGCGAGATCCGGCCCAGCCACGCCGCGCCCTAGCCCAATGGTATCTGGCGAGAAGCGACTTGCGCGCGGGGCGGCGCAGCAATGCCCTGGAGGAGTTCCGTTCTCTAGTGAGTGGATCGGTGAAACTGCCGGTGTTGGCGGATGGATATATGGAATTCGCGCAGCTGGAAATCGAAGACGAGCGATTCGATGAAGCGCTCGCCGTTCTTGAAGCAGCGAGCTCGTTGCAACCGACTGCTGCTCAGGCGACAAAATTAAAGTGGCTGGCGGCCGAGGTGAATTATCGAGCGAAACGGTTTGAAACTGCAGCGAGAAATTTCGAAGTAGTTGCACATTCCTCTGCCGCTTTCGACGCAGCTCTCTTCAACGCGTCGCTGGGCTGGTTGCAAGTGGGCGACAGTTCCCGATTCCTCTCCGATTTTCAGGAGCTGAATAGGCGCGTTCCAGATAAAGAGGCGCGCGCGGAGCTTCTTTTGGAACAGGGTTCGATGCAGGCGGCGCACGGCGACCAAAACGCGGTGAGTTCGCTGCAGAATTTCGTCCATGATTTCCCCGACAACAAACGGCTTTCGGAGGCCTGGGTCACACTCGCCGAGCTGGCATTCCACGCGTCCCCGCCGCGGCTCGAAGAAGCACGCGCTGATCTGTCGCGCGCGATGGAATCGGCGCCCACCGCGGCCGCGCTGGAACGCGGCGATTATTTGAACATCTGGATCGAAGACAGCGGCACATCCGACGACGCGAAAATCGTGTCGCTCGCGAACCAGTTTCTGCAGAAGCACGCGACCTCCCGCTTTGTCCCAGAGGTTCGAATGAAACTGGCGGAAGCGTATTATCGCCGGCAGGATTTTGCCAACGCGCAGACGCAATTCGAATTGCTCAGCCAGCAGGATCCGAACGGCGCACTCGCGGAGAAAGCGTTGTTCTTTGCTGCAGAATCGGCGATGGCCAGCATGGGAACCGACTCGCTCGACCACGCGCTTGCGCTTTTCGACGAAGTCGTGCGCAAAAATGGTGAGCTGAAATGGGCGGCGCGAAATGAACAAGCAGTCATCGAACGCAAATTAGGCAAGACGCAAGACGCGCTTGTCTTGTACGATGAAGTCCTGAAAGCAAACGCACGGCCGGGCGAAAAAAGGGAAGCGCTCTGCGGCAAAGGCGACATTTATTTTGAGATGGGTCCAGCCGATTCCGGCAATTACAAACGCGCAATCGAACAGTACGATCAGCTCATTTCAGATCCCGACGCGCCGCCGCATTGGCGCCATCAGGCGCTATTCAAAAAGGGCGTTTGTTTGGAAAAGATGGCGGATCGCTCCGGCGCGCTTGGCATTTTCTATCGCGTCTTGGAAAATGAACAACGACCGGATCGACCACGCGAATTTTTTTGGTTTTACAAGGCAGGATTCAACGCCGCGCGTCTTCTGGAGGATGAAGCGAAATGGAATTCGGCCGCTGTCATCTACCAAAAATTAGCCGCTGCCGGTGGGACGCGAAGCGACGAAGCGAAGGCGCGCCTCGCGCAACTGCGTCTGGAACACTTCCTTTGGGAACAATGAAGACTTCCGGCGGGAGCGCGTAAATGGGATTGCGTAAAGCGCGAAAGAGGATCAAACTAAGGGTATGAAAACAAAATGCAGGTTTCCTCGCCTGTGTAGTGTTCTGTGTGTGGGAACAGTATTGAGCCTGGCGCTGTGCGCCTCTGCCATCGCTGATCCATCAGATAAAAACGTGGTCAAACCGGCCAGGTATCGGCCAGCGCTCAATTATCAACCGGTGCAAGCGCAGAAGGTTACTTACTACGTAAGGAGTACTGCTTCGGCCATTCCGCAGCGCATTGAGCGGCTCGGCGGAATTCCGACCACGGTAGTTCCGATGGAAGTGATCGGCGACCCGCGCATCTCGAACGAATAGAGAGCCCGGCCTGCGCGACCGAAATTCGCGAAGTGCTTCGAGCCGGCCGCCGCCGGCTCACGATGAGGTTTTTTGTTTTGCCTCATCTTTCCAAGCCATCAAACCGCGAAGGCGTGTTCCGACTTTTTCAATGGAGTGGGCATTCGCGGCCTCGAGCAACGCTTCCAGTCTTTTGCGGCCATTGCGCGTTTCACGAATCCATTGGCGGGCAAACCGGCCGCTTTGAATCTGTTTCAAGGCCACGGCCATTTGCTTTTTCGTAGCCCGATTGATAATTCGCGGTCCTACCGTTAGATCGCCCCATTTCGCGGTTTCGGAAATCAGTGCGCGCATTCCAGCAATGCCCGCCTCATGCATGAGATCGACGATGAATTTGAGTTCGTGCAGGCACTCGAAGTACGCGATCTCCGGCGCATAGCCTGCATCAACCAGCGTTTCGAAACCGGCCCGGACAAGCGCGCTCATCCCTCCGCATAACACAGCTTGTTCGCTAAAAAGATCTGTTTCGGTTTCTTCGCGAAAGGTTGTCGCGATGACCCCCGCGCGCGTGGCACCAATGCCTTTGGCCCACGCAAGTGCAATTCGCTTCGCCTCTTGCGTCGCGTCTTGCTGCACAGCGACGAGCGCGGGGACGCCGCGTCCCTGCTGGAATTCGCGGCGGACCATTTGCCCCAGTCCCAATGGCGCGACCATGATCACATCGACATCGTCGGGCGGCCGAATCGTTCGATAGTGGATCGCAAACCCGTGCGCGAAAAGCAGCGTCTGTTTTTTGCGGAGGTGTGGGGCGATGTCTTCTTTGTAAATTGCCGGAATTTTCGTGTCCGGAAGCGCAATGAAGAACACATCGCTGCGTCGAACCGCTTCCGCAGTATCGACTACTTTGAGTCCACTTTTTCGGGCAAGCGCGCGTGACCTGCTTCGCCGGTACAAACCAATCAGCACGTCGATACCGCTGTCTTTCAGATTAAGAGCATGCGCTCGACCTTGTGAGCCGAAGCCGAGAACGGCGCAGGTTTTGCCGCGCAGCAATTTAAGGTCGGCGTCTCGATCGTGGTAAATGCGCGCGGCCATGGAACGCGGAAGCAGAGTCGCGATGCTACCGCACCGCCGGATCAAGTCAACGGTGCCACCGGTGCGCCAATCGTTGAAAACTAGTTAGCGAGAGGCTGTGTTTGCGCCAGCGTTTGCAAGCGCGTTACCTGCGCGAGGGCGGCGCGCGCTTCTGCTGCGCGGCCCATTTTTTCGAGGATATTGGAAAGCATGACGTACTGGCGCGGTCGATCCGGCTGCCGCGCCACCGCGCGCACTTGTGCTCTCCGCGCATCCTCCAATCGATTTTGGCGGACGCTGATCATGGCAATAAGATTAAGGGCCTCCACATCGTGCACATCGAGCCGACTCGCGTGGTGTAACGCATCGCTGGCGCGAACCACGTCGCCTTTTTCCGCATACAACCGGCCGAGCGCGAGAGCGGCGCTGTAATGCCACCAGTTTTGCTGCGCAAAGTTCTCGACTAAATGCAGTGCCGCTTCTGGGCCTTTCCTTTCGCGCAAGATTTCCGCCTCAAGAGAGATGATTTCCCAGGTGTAAGGATAATCGGCTCGCGCCTTGTCCAACAAAGCGATGGCGGCAGGATCATCATGCGCGTTATGTCGCATCCCGGCGAGATTATAGATGCCGATCCAGGTGCGGGGATATTCTTTGGCCGCAGCGGCCGTATCTTTAGCGAGCATAGTAAATAGCGCTTCAGCCTCGGCTTTTTTTCCTTCTCGCAAAAGCACATCGGCCAAATTGTTGCGTGCAATCGGATAATTCGGGGTGAACTCAAGCACGCGTCGGAAGAGTTGTTCCGCTTTCGCGTAATCACCGCGCCTGCCATACATGAGTCCCAGGTTGATAGCAATGCGCGTACTGCTGCCACCAGCGGCCAAGGTGCGGCGGTAAAAAGTTTCCGCCGTGACCCAATCGCTGCTGCGAATGATGCTGCGTGCGCTGAAGCCAAGCAATGCGACCAAGGCGAACGCGAGCGTTACCTTGTGATAACGCAGCGGTAACTCGACGGCGCAACCTGAGAGAAAAATCAAGAATCCGACACTGGGCAGATAGAGCCAGTGTTCTGCGGCGGTGCCGTTGAGGTCAATCAGATTGGAAATCGGCAAATAGCCGAGCAAAAACCAGCCGGCGCCGAAAATCCGCATTGCTTGTGCGCGCCCTGTGCGACACGCGCCGTAAAGGAACGCCGCCACAACAACCGCGCCGAGAATGGAAAGATATTCCGAGACCACAGAGCGTCGCCACGCTTCCTTCGAGCGATAGTTCTCCAGATGAACCACCGTGCGTTCCATGTGCAGATTGGCTGGAAACACCATAAGCCGGCCGTAGTCTCCGAGCGCACGCAGCATGAGGACGGCGCGGGTCGGCCGGCTCCAGTCATAGGTGGGATTGGAATTTGGGCGCTGCTCGGGAAGCTGACGCAGTCCGGCGTAAATTCCGAGCACGATAAGACAGCAGCCTAACGAGATCAATTTGGCGCGTCGGCTTAAGCGTTTTTCAAAAAATAAAGTGTGGAGAAGAAAAAGCGCGAGCCAAACACAAGCGATTTCGCGCGAACACAGCGCCAGCAGCCCGCATCCGGCCGCGCTCGCATAACTCATACCTCGAAAAAGACGGGAGCGAATCTCGCGAGCCCGAAAGACGACGAGCCATCCGCCGCAGGCAAAAAGAAATGCCAGGCTGTCGGCGCGGCCGGAGATGTAATCGACCGCGGCGCTGTGGACGGGATGGACAAGCCAAAGAAGCGCGACGAGAAAAGCTGCGAGCGAAGCGCGCGATTCGCTCTGCGCACCTGCCTTCCACAATGGTACCAAAAGTTTTCTCAACAAAAAGTAGAGAAGGATTCCACTCGTGACGTGGAGGAAGACGTTTGTAAGATGAAATCCATATGGATCCGTGTTCCAGAGCAGGTAATCCAAAATGAATGAAATATTTTGGACCGGCCGGTAATGGGCGGAGAACGAATCGAGAAAAAGATAATGCCGAAATGCTTCCAGAATCAGAAGCGGGCTTTTAATGAACGGATTATCGTGCGCCAGATATTGATCGTCCCAGACAAGTTGCCCTTGCAGCGCCGGCATCCGGACAGCAAAGCCGATGACGGCGAGGAAGACCGATCGTATCCAATTGCTTTGCAGATAACCGGCACGCGGTTTCTGTCCGGCCCGCTCGCTGTGGCCGGTAGCAGGCAGGTCCATCTCAGCGGCATCCAGTTGGGTAACGCCACCGGAAATCTGCATTAACCAGGTCGGACAACTTTGCACGTTTGCTCGCCGACCGCACTGCCGGGGGTGGCAACTCGTTCTGACAACTCATTCCCTGCCATCGACAGTCGATGGCAGGCGAATGAATCGTGAGATTCTAGTAGTGCCCGTAGGGTGACCAGAATGTCGTATCAGTGACATCCGACAGCGTAAGCCAAGCGCTATTCGGAGCTTTCGGCAGAGAGTCGACAGTTTGCGCGCCGTAAGCATCTCCGAAGATATCGGCGCCCGTCACGTAGAGCGCAGTACCTTTCTTCAGATAGTTCGTCCAGTCGGCGGTGCCGACCGTCGAACCACTCGTTTTGTTATTCTCGATCGCATACTGATCGACGGCAGCGTCGATCAAACGCAGATCATTGAGAATACGGCTGGCTTGCGAACGCTTGCGGGCCCGGAGAAAGCCAGGCACAGCAATCGCTGCGAGCAGCGCGATGATCGCGACCACGATCATGATTTCCACGAGGGTGAAGCCCCCGCGTTTCTTGTTGATTTTATTTAACATGTTTAGTGCTTTCGTTTATCTCTTGTTTGTTTGGACTGCGATCCGCGATATCCGATCGAGGATGTGCTCTGTGAAAAGCAGTGTTGATGCCAACTGCGACCGTTTTTGAAATTTCTGGAATGTCTGATTGGCGGCCTGCGCCTTGGCCAAGCCTCCAGAACCAGACGCCTTGCCCGCCGAGCAGATTTGCGGCCGCGCTTGCCGGTTGCCCGTCGTGAAAAGTCCTAAGCAGCGACGGAGGCTGCTTTCTCCGAGTTATTACATTTTCGCAGCTGTCTTTCTTCTGCGACTAATTACTCTACTCCGCTTTACCAGCTCACCATTTCTTTTACCGAGCCATGGCGACATGCATTTTTATAACGCTTGGGCGCTACGCATTCTTCGCGGCGAGTGGACAAACCATTACGCTTTTTACGGCTTACCGGGCTATCCCTACTTGCTCGCGGGAATCTACAAAGCTTTTGGATATAGCCCCTTTCTGCCTGGTTTCCTTCAAGCCTGTCTTGAAGGTGGCACTGCTGTCATTCTCTATCGACTTGCCGTCAAAGTTTTCGAAAGCGAAAAAGAGCCACTCGAGCGGGCTTGGTGGCGAAAGATCTCTCGATATCGCGGCGAAATTGTTGGATTGCTGGCCGCGGCCGGTTGGGGACTATTTCAGCCGGCGGAAGCCTATTCGGTTATTCTCATGCCGACTGCGTGGCTGACCTTCGTTTTTTGGTTTGTCGTCTGGCAAGTCGTCAAACGACACGAAACGCCGCGGCTTCTTGTCCTATTACTGCTCGGAATGATTCTCGGTTTTACAGCCATGGCGACTGCGACCGTGCTCTTTCTCATCCCCCTTTTACTCGCTGCTCTCTTTTTCAAATGGGAGATGAAGAAAACACCGGTATGGCGAGCGCGGCTCGCCGCGGCGCTCGCGGTCTTGTTCGGCGGCGCGCTCGGTGCGTCGCCCAGCTGGATCCACAACACCTTTATCGCGCAGGACTCCGTTTTCCTGTCCGCACACAGCGGCGTGAACTTGTGGATCGGCAATAATCCTTGGGCCAACGGCTACCCCAAGTTCCCACCCGGCCTGCACGCTGGCCAGGAAGCAATGCTCCAGGATTCTATCACGGTGGCCGAGGCCGAAGCCAGGCACTCGCTTAAACGCTCCCAGGTTTCCGCTTACTGGTCGTCAAAAGCGAAAAACTATATTGGCCACAATCCCCTCAGTTGGTTGAAACTTCTCGCCGTTAAGATTGGAAATTTTTGGAACGCATTTCAATACGATGATCTTAGCATCATCACGACATTGCGAGAGGAAGGCGTGATTTTTCCGGGACTTGGTTTCGGGATTGTGGCCGCATTAGCGATCCCAGGTCTTTTCCTCGGCTGTTGGCAATTTCCACTTTCGCGTTGGGTCGTAGGTGCCATTTTTTTTCACATGACATCGCTACTCAGCGTCTTTGTCACAGAGCGCTACCGTCTCGCCGCCGTGCCAGGGCTGCTCTTGTTTGCCTCCTACAGCGTTTGGCACTTGTGGCAAATGTGTGTCACGGCAAACTACCGGCGATGCTTCGTCTACCTCGCCCTCCTCATTCTTAGCACATGGTTCGTCTCCATACCAAAGCGCGATCCGTCGCTCTGGGCCCTCGATAGTTACAACACTGGCTTGCAGGCACTTGAGTCGAACCATCTTCAGGCAGCGGAACAAAAGCTCGATCTCGCCTATGCTTACGTCCCCGATAACGCGGAACTAAACTTTGCCCTCGGTAATCTTCGCCTTGCGCAAGGCAACAAAGAAGCCGCTAGATCATTTTATTTTTCAACGCTTAAGCTCGACCCTCGGCACGAAGGAAGTTACAATAACCTCGGCGTTCTGGCGTTGGGCGAAAATCGCTGGAACCTGGCTGCAACTTTTTTTGCCAAAGCACTCGAACAAAATCCGCGCGACGCTAAAACTTACTTCTTGCTCGCGAACGCGCATTTTAAGGAAGGCCACTTTGAAACGGCGCGCCGCGAAATTATCCAGGCGATTAAGCTTGATCCGACCCGACCGGAATTCGCTGCTCTAAAGCAGCAGCTCGAACAAAAACCGATCGCGCCCTGACGACTGGCATCGCAATCCGGTCGCGGCCGCAAACAGGAATTCAGTTCTGCCTTTCGGCACCAAAGTTGCTGAAACTATCGAGTGCTTCTGCCTTCTCCTGTCCCTTTAGTTGCTATACCTGAAGTGAGCGGAATTTCCGGCTCACCAGTTGGTTTGCGCCCTTCAACGGATTTGGTTGTTCGACGTGATCGCAGTCAGGTATGGGTCGTGGCAACTGCCTTGGTCGCGCTCGCGATAAAACTCGTTATCGCCTTAAACACATTTGGCACGAACGACGTTATCGCCTTCTACCAGTTTGCGTCGTCGTTAACCGAGCACGGATTGCGATGGTGCTATGAGAACCTGGTTGCCTTTAACCATCCACCACTTGTCGCTTATTCTCTCGAAGGGATCCTTCGGCTGTCACACGAACCCTTTCTAGAACGCAATGGAATTTCGTTTCCCTTCCTACTTCGACTACCTGGAATCATTGCCGATTTTATAACGGTTCTCATTCTGCTTCGCGTTAATCAACAAACGCAGCTTAAGATTGCGCCATGGGCGCTTCATCTTTTCGCGCTCAGCCCAGTGTCTCTTATGGTTTCCGGCTTCCACGGCAACACAGACCCGATCATGGTTCTATTTCTCGTCCTGGCTTCCTACATGGTCCTGAGAAATAAGCCGATTGCTTCGGGAATATTCTTTGCGCTCAGTTGCCAGATCAAAATCATTCCGCTTCTCTTCTTCCCAATCTTTTTTCTCTTTTGGTATGCTCATCGCGGTCATGCCAGATTTTTTCTTTCAACGACCACTGCCTCCCTGCTGTTGTGGAGTGGCCCCCTTTTAAATTTCCCGGTAACATTCATCAAAAACGTTCTTTCCTATGGCAGCTTCTGGGGACTGTGGGGCATCACCTACTGGCTGCGCCTCACGGGTTGGTCGCAGTTTGGACGAGTTACATTTCATGATTTTTTGCCCGCGCAAAACTTGGTAGCTAACTTATTAAAACTTCTCATCATTGTCGCCGTGCTTGTTATCGCGTGCCGGCGTCGCACCTTAGCCGCGGAGAGTTTTTTCCAGTCGATTGCATATGCTTGGATTATTTTCTTCGTGTTTTCGCCCGGTGTTTGCGCTCAGTATATGGTTTGGTTGGCGCCATTCATCGTGCTGCTTTCACCCATGTTATATGGTTATCTTACTATGACTAGTGCGCTCTTTTTGTTTTTCTTTTACAATACAATTGCGGACGCCTTCCCTTGGTACATTGGAATTTCACAGGGCTCGCATAACGAGAAATGGTTACCCTGGTCCATTTGGCCTTGGACGGTGTTAATTATCGGTATGGTGGTGCTGTGGCGAAACGCCGTGAAAAAGCCAAGCCTTCAGTTATTAAGTTTTCAGGAAGCCGGTTCGAAAGTGAATTAATGGGATCGCGGAAACGCGTCATTTACTTTGCTGCGTTACTGACGGCGCTAGCCACTGGCATATTTTTGCGGTTGCCCCCCGCTGTCTTTACCGTCAATGCCCCTTTACACCGATTCGCATTCCTTCATCCAAGCGCGAAATTTTCCAACATCGGTTTCGATGAGGGGCTGTATCGAGAATACGTTAACAGTGTTGCCCGCCTCGGGCTAACGTCTTACCCAGACATCATCGAACACTATATCTCGGTCCAGAAAGGATTGCCTGGCTCGATCCTGCCGCCGGTTCGTTTCCTCTATATCTTCAGCGCTTACCTCTGGCATTTGGTATTTGGAACCGAGGCGCTGGCAGCGCTGCATAATGTCGCGGCGCTCTTCAGCGTTTTGACGTTACTGCTATCGACCTTCTTCGCATGGCGGCTCAAGGGCGCTGCATTTGGGCTCGGCATCGCGGCTCTCATGGCCTCCGCGCCAACACAGATTCACATGTCACAACATGCGCTCGTGGATGGGTTTTTTACCTTTTGGGCGCTTCTATCTCTGTGGCTTCTTTGGGAAAATCTTAAAGACCCAAAACAGATGGGTTGGCTTATAGCTTATGTTCTAGCTCTTTCGCTGCTCGTATTAACTAAGGAAAACGCCTTTTTTGTTTACGTTGGTATCGCGGTTATTCTCGTCGCTAATCGTTGGTTCGATTTCGGCGTTCTAACTCGGGAACTCGCCCTCACGACCATTTTAGGGCCGTTGCTTGGGCTCGTCGTTTTAGTTTTCCTGGCGGGCGGGCTCGATAACCTGCTCATGACGTATCAGCTTTCGGTAAGCAAAAATTACCAGCTTACCTACGCTATTTTAACCGGTGATGGTCCATGGCATCGTTATCTCATTGATCTTTTTCTCGTTAGTCCGGTTGTCCTTCTTCTGGCGGTCGGCACGGTGTTTCGTCTCGATCGCGGGAAGAAGCCGGAAGTTTTCCTTAGCCTGTTTATTGCCGCCAGCTATTTGATCATGTGTAATGTTAAGTACGGCATGAACCTTCGCTACGCCAACATCTGGGACATGCCGCTGCGGGGGCTTGCCTTTTCACAAATCACTGCACTTGCCGGATGTTTAAATCAATGGCGTGTTTGGATAACAACTGCCGCCGTCATCTTAATCTGCGCCCTCGAGTTGCATCAGTATTGTCTCCTGTTCGTTCAGTATCCGCTTTATGAACTGGTGACGGAAGGCCTGCTTAGGGCGCTTCACATATTAAAGTCTCGATAGGGGCCGGGTAAGCCTTAGGCGGCTTCCAGCACCGCTCGCCTCAATTGGTTGCTGTCGCCGATCGTTTCGTGCAGAAGGTTGTGAACAGTCGGCTTGGCTACAGCGCGGATAAAAATCTGGTAGGAAAAAAGACCTTTGCTCAAATAAATCAGCAGTTGGTTCAAACGGATCAATGTTCGCGAAAGAAAGTTATTTCCAATCGACTTCGGGAAGGGCGCCGGAATTCCACGCACCTCGAGAATCTTATATCCGGACTGAAGCAGGAGCTCGCGCAGAGAGCGGAAGGTAAATAGACGC
>WNFG01010989.1_pt1 | contig 15155 bp, 14 predicted proteins | sample 5400431 | NCBI WGS metagenome assembly WNFG01 (sample SAMN13153346, study PRJNA577476) | soil metagenome | isolation source: 120 cm saprolite under Douglas fir tree site 2 hole 3 replicate 2 | place: USA:California | collected 2015-04-18 | reverse complement strand
GGCGCGAAGGACTGACGATGGAGTGGCGAAGGGCCATGCAGCCGCAGCGCTTCCAAGTGGTCGGGAGTAGCGTAGCCTTTATGGCGCGCGAGGCCGTACTGAGGATAGACGGCGTCCCATTCTTCCATGCGAGCGTCGCGGTGGGTCTTCGCGAGGATGGAGGCGGCGGCGATGGACACGCTGCGCGCATCACCTTTGATGAGCGACTTCTGCTCGATGAGCACATCGAGCCGCATGGCGTCAATCAACAGGTAATCCGGCTGCAGGGCGAGTTGCTGCAAAGCGGCGCACATGGCCTGGCGGCTGGCCTGATAAACGTTCCACGCATCAATGCGTTGGGCATCAATTTCGGCTACGGCCCAGGCCCAGGCGTGCTCGCGAATGCGTTCGGCGAGTTCACAGCGGCGCTCAGCGGCGAGCTTTTTCGAATCATCGAGGCCAACTATGCGGCGTTTGGGATTGAGGATTACGGCGGCGGCAACAACGGGGCCAAAGAGCGCGCCGCGGCCGGCTTCATCGAGACCCGCGATGCGCATCCAGCCTAGTTTCCGCGCCGTTCGCTCGAAACGGGAAGAGCAGAGTCGGCTCATTTTCGGGCCTGGCCCTGTTGGCAGAATCGGGGCCCAAGCGCGAGGATTCTAACACGAGGCCCGTGAAGTGGATTGCCGTGATATCAAGGGTGTTGGAAAAAAGCAGATCATCATCGTTGAAATGCAGCTGAGTTGTACCGCTCATTCATACCGCAGCGCAACCATCGGATCGACGCGCGTGGCGCGCCGGGCCGGGACATAGCAGGCCAGCACCACCACGCCGGTAAGCGCGGCGGCCAGCGTTGCGAAGAGCGCCGGATCGAAGGGCTTTACGTCGTAGAGAAGAGTGGTCAAGGCGCGAGTCATGACCAAGGCGCCAAGCACACCAACCGTGACGCCGAGCAAGGCCAGCTTTACACCTTCGCCGATCACCAAGCGGTAAAGGTCTCGCGCGCCGGCTCCAAAACTGAGGCGGATGCCCATTTCGCGGGTGCGCTGTGTCACCCAATAACTCATGACGCCGTAGATCCCGACCGCAGCCAAGAGCAAAGCAAGCGCCGCGAAAAGGGCAAGAAGCAGGCTGTAGGAGCGCGTCTCGGCGGAATCCTCGCGCATGCGCTGGCTGAAGGTCGCAACGTTGTAAACGGGAATCGCCGGGTCAACGCGCTGCATTTCTTCCCGCAGCGGACCCAGCATCGCTTCCGGCGCGGTGCGGGTACGCACCATCAGACTCATGTTGATGATGACTTCACTCTGCATCAGCGCGCCGTAAAGGACCGGCTCGGCTTCCGGATCCTGGCGAAGCGAGTTGTATTTTATGTTTCCAGCGACGCCGATGACCTGCATCCACGGACTCGTCGAGTCCGCCGGGCCGAACTTGACTCGCTTGCCGATGGGATTCTGGCCAGGCCAGTAGCGGCGCGCGAAGGACTCGCTGACCATGACGACACCGGGAGCGCGGAGCGAATCGCGCGTCGTAAAGTCACGTCCCCGTGTGAGGGGAATGCCCATGGTCCGGAAATAGTTGGGACCAATCTCCTGGTAGTAGACGGTGTCCGATTCCGCGTTCGAAATGGGCGCATGTCCTTCCACGGTAAATCCGCGCTGAAGGCCGCCCCACAGGAATGGATCGATGAACGTGGCGGCCGCCGATTCAACGCCGGGAAATTGCGCGATCCGTTCGGCAAGCTCCGGACCGAAACGGCCGCGTCCGTCTGCCTCATACTTTCGATCCGGAACATAGAACCGAAGGGTTACAAGATGGTCCGGGCGGAAACCCGGGTTGTCCGAGAGCAAGTGGGAGAGGCTCTCAAGCAAGAGCCCGGCTCCAATCATCAGCATGAGTGCGAGCGCCACTTCCGAAACGACCAGGGCGCGTCCCATGCCGCGGCCACTCAAGCCCGCCGTACTCTTCGAAGCTTCCTTGAGCGAATCGTTCACATTGGTGCGCGCGGAATTCAAGACCGGAAAAACCGTCAGCAACAGCGCTGTTGCCACGGCGAGAAGCGAGGCATAAGCAAACACGCCGGCGTCCACCCGAACGCGCGCGAAAGAAGGAAACGACACTGGAAGAATGGACACGACCAGGTCTAGGCCCCAAAAAGCCAGCGCAATTCCCGCGAGGGCGCCAGTTGCCGTGAGCAGAAGGTTTTCCGTCAGGAATTGACGGATGAGGCGGCCGCGTCCCGCGCCGAGCGCCAGGCGAATGGCGAGCTCCCGGCCGCGAGCGGCGCTGCGCGTCAGCACCAGGTTGGCCACATTGGCGCAGGCAATCAGAAGCACGAAAGCAACGGCGCCGAGGAGTATCAACAGAGGAGCGCGGAAAGTGCGAACGTAATCCGCGCTCGCAAGCGTGACGAGAACGCCTCGCTGGCGATTTTCTTTTGGATAGACTTTGGCGAGCTGCGCGGCAATGGTTTCCATCTCCGCCTGGGCCGCCGTGAGGGAAACGCCTGGATTCAGCCGCGCCAGAACTTTGTGAAAATGAATGTCGCGATTGTGCAGAAAATCGTATTTCGCAACCTGCGGCCAGGCGGCATCCCGCATCATCATCGGAATCCAGACTTCGGCCGAATCCGAGAAGCCGAGAAATCCTTTGGGCATGACACCGATGATCGTGTAGTCGTAGTCGTTCATCCGGATGAGCTTGCCGAGGATTCCGGTGTCGGAGCCGAAACGGCGCTGCCACAGGCCGTAGCTGATGACGGCGACGGCGTGCTTCAGCGGGGTCGTATCTTCTTCCGCCGTAAACGTGCGCCCAAGGAAAGCAGAGACTCCGAGCAGCGGGAAATAGGTGTGACTGGCTTGCTCGCAATAGACGCGCTCCGCTTTCTCCGTTCCGCCGAGAATCATCTCGCAATCGCCGAACGCGGCCATCTCCTCAAAGACGCGATTCTGCGGAAGGGCAACGGGCGCAACAACACGGCTTTGACCACGCTAAAGATGGCGGTGTTCGCTCCAATGCCGAGGGCGAGTGTCAACACGGCAACAGTGGTGAAGCCGGGATTTTTTAGCAGCATGCGCAGGCCGTAGCGCAGGTCCTGCAACAAAGTTTCGACAAACGGCAGGCTGCGTTGCTCGCGATACGATTCTTTGATTTGTTCCAGGCCGCCGAATTCGCGCCGTGCGGCGCGGCATGCTTCGTCGAGGTTCATGCCGCGGCGCATGTTTTCTTCCGCGAGCATTTCTAAATGTGCGTGAAGTTCCGAGTCGAGATCCTGGTCGCGGTGCCGCTTGCGGAACAAACCGCGCAGACGCGACGTAAAACCGCGAAGCCAGCCCATCTCAAGCTCCTTGTTCGCCGCTGAGGAGCCGCGCCATGAGCGTTGTCATGCGCTCCCAGCTTTCTGTTTCCGCCAGGAGTTGCTTGCGCCCGGTGCGCGTCAGTGAATAATACTTTGCCTTGCGGTTGTTTTCCGAAGCTCCCCACTTGGAGGAAATCCACCCGCGCTGTTCGAGCCGCAGCAACGCCGGATAGAGCGTGCCCTGGTTGAGCTTCAGCAGATGTTCTGACACCTGCTGGATGCGCTGCGCGATCCCGTAACCGTGCAGCGGACACAAAGTCTCAAGGGTCTTCAGTACGATCAGATCCAGCGTGCCTTGCAACACTTCGCCGCGAGGTTGGGTCATCGAGACACTCCTTTAGACAATCAACAGGAAAGTATGCTTTCTCCTGTTGATTGTCAACAGGTCGCCTCTCGTGTTAGACGAAGAACCCCGGAAAATGTTCCCTTGCTCGGCCTCAGTGAGACGAAGCACCAGATTGATTCCATCGACCGCTCCATCGCCTGGTACGAGAAGCATTTTCCGAAGCCTGGCGCCGAGGGCATAACGAACGTCCAACCGTACCACTCGCGACCAAAACAAAAAGCCCCGGGCGTTCCGGGGCTTTTTTGTGAACTTATAATGGCTGTGCTTACGCTTTGGTGTCCGTTCCCGCGGTGGCTGCTGCCGCGGTAACTTCTTCACGTGGGGCGCGCTTGATCCGTGCGGCCTTGCCCTTCAGATCGCGCAGGTAATAGAGACGCGCGCGACGGACTTTTCCTTTGCTGACCACTTCGATTGAACTGATCGAAGGCGAATGCAGCGGAAAAATCCGTTCAATCCCAATCCCGAAGCTGACGCGCCGCACGGTAAACGTCGCCCCGGAGGCCCGTCCCTTCTTCGAAATCACCACGCCTTCAAACGCCTGTAACCGTTCTTTTTCCTTCTCGCCCTCGCCTTCCTTCAACCGCACATTCACGCGCACGGTGTCGCCGGGGCGAAATTCGGGCAGGTCTTTGCGCAGTTGCGCTTCGTGCAATTTGGCAATAACCGGATTCATCTTCGTGTTCCCTGCAGACCCACTCAGGCGGGGCCAGCACATCAGAGGCAAACATCAATTATAGACAAATTGTCACAATTCTCCTAGCGCATTTGACAATCGGTCGTCACTTCCACGTGTAGCCCGCGTTACGGCCAAGCGGTTCCCAAGTGCTATTGCTTGAATCAACATAAGGCACCCTGATTCGCCGATTGAGGAATGAAGGACGTGGTATGTTCGGAGCCTGATTGCTGATTTCCTCTGCGCTCCGCAGAAAACGGCCTTGAGATCGTGGCTTGTCCTGTTCAGCAACGAAGAAGCGGCTTCTAAATGGAGAAGAACTGATGCGGATTCTGCTTTACAACCCCGATAATGGAGTCACACGTAATTTCATGCCGCATCTTTGGATGTTTCTCCTCCAGGCATTGACTCCGTCCGGCCACGAAGTACTGCTGATTGATGGCAACGCGCAACCAATGGATGAAGACGGCATCGCGCGATTCGTGCGGGAACACAACATTGGGCTTGTGGGAATTGGGGCAATGACCCGGATGATAGCAAAGGCGTACCGCATGGCCGATGCGATCCGCGCCGTTGGCGTGCCGGTCGTAATGGGCGGACCTCACGTTACGGAAGAGGCCGACGAAGCCCTTGGCCGAAATGGCGGGCCGCGCCACGCGGACGCTGTGGCCCTCGGTGAAGCCGATGAAACCTGGCCAAAGATCGTCGAGGATGCCGCACGCGGAAAGCTCAAGGATGTGTACGCTCCTGTCGATGAGTTTGGCCAGGAACGCAAACCCAGTCTCAAGGAATATCCGTCGATTCCGTGGGACAGAATAAACCTCGACCAGTTCAATTTGGTTCCCAAAAGGGTAAAACGCACGCTCCAGCGTATCGGTGACGGCTGGGGCACATTTCGCATCATTCCGATGGAGTCTGGGCGCGGCTGCCCTTATGGCTGCGAGTTCTGTACGGTAACCGGCTTCTTTGGCGACTCCATTCGGTTTCGCACCAACGAAAGCGTGGTGAATGAGCTGCTGCTGTTGAAAGCCCGGGCGAAAAGCGAGGGCGGTCAGATTGCCGTCTTCTTCATCGACGACAATTTCGCCATCAACATCAAACGCACGAAATCCCTGCTGCGCGATATTATCGCCGCCGGTGCCCAGGTGCACTGGGTCGCCCAGATCAGCGCCAATCTGTTGCGCGACGAGGAACTCGTGGACCTCATCGCGGCCTCGGGGGGCAAGTGGGTCTTCATCGGTATGGAATCAATTGACCCCGCAAACCTTGCCAGCGTAAACAAGGGATTCAACAAGCCGGGCGAGTATGCCGCCGTGCTCGAGAGGCTTGCCCAGCGCAACGTTTATGCGATCACCTCCTTCATTTTCGGCATGGATAATGACACGCCCGGAGTCGCAGAGCGTACGCTCCAGGAGATTCGCACCTGGCCGCCGGGGCTGCCCATTTTTGGCTTGCTCACGCCTTTGCCCGCGACGCCGCTTTACAAAAGGCTGGAGGCTGCCGGGCGATTGACGCGCCCGAAGCACTGGCAGGAGTTCATACCGTTTGAGATGGCCCACACCCCGCTGAAGATGACTATCGCGGAAGCTCACGCGGAGGTGAAGTATGGCTGGGCCCGTTCGTACAGCCCGGAAGCCATGGCGCACGCGGTCGTTTCGCTCAAGGACAAGCCATTGGGCTATCGGATAAACATTTTCATCGCCCGAATGTGTTTCCGAGGAATCTATTTCCCCCAGATGGGTCCTTTGGCATGGCTGAAATTGGTTTATCAAAATCGGCGTACAATTTTTAGTCTCGTGAGGGAAGCATTCAGCACGTGGCGCCGCTACCCTATACGCACCGCCTGAGCTAGCGCCTGGTTCCGCGCTGCCTTGGCCGACGAGCAGCGGGCAAGTCGCCGTCGATCTCTTGCTCAAGTAGAGCCTAGCTTGTTCAATGGATCGCTTTTAGTCCTGCCTGCTTATCGGAAACTGGCCCATTGCCCGCCAATCCAAATCTCGGGTCTCCCTCGAATGTCACGCCTGGAACTCTCCTATGCAGTGGCGGCCACGGAAGCACCGCGGCGAATCACGGCTTCGGCAAAGTGCTCCATTTCTTCGAGTTGCGGGCTGAATTGGAGCAGGAACAAATCGACCCCGGCGGCCTCGAACTGCGCGATGCGCTCCGCCACTTGTTCGGCGGTACCAACAAGTCCAGAGCGCAGGCCACGGTTCGATACCGAATAATCTTCCAACGAAACACGTTGCTCGAGCTGTGTCCCTGCCAGCCACTGCTGGTAATTCGCATACCCCGCCGCTGACTGCTGCACGTCCGTGATGCGTCGCAACTCGTCCTGCGCTTCGCGTTCCGTTTCGCGAACGATGGCATAGCCTGCCACGCCGAACTTGAGCGACGGCAAATTGTGCTTTGCGCGGCGTGCGCGCAAGTCCGCGATTTTCTCGCCAACGCGCTCGGCCGGGTCGCCGTGCATCAAGTAGGCATCGCACTTTTCTGCGATGAGCTCTTTCGCGGCCGGCGATTCGCCTCCCGCATACAGCGTCGGATGCGGCTGCGAAACCGGCTTGGGCTCAAGCACGTTGTCTTCAATCCGGTAATACTTGCCGGAATAAGAAAAATGATCCTGCGCCCACACGCCGTGCAGCACATCGAGCCATTCGCTGGTCCGCGCGTAGCGGTCGTCGTGCTGCTCGAACGCCACTCCGTATTTCCTCGCTTCATCTGCCCACCACGACGAAACCACGTTCAGCGACAGTCTTCCCCCGCTGATGTGATCGATGTTCGCGGCCTGCTTCGCCAGCAGTGCAGGTAAATGGAACGTCGGACGCACCGCGACCATCAGCTCCAGCCGCTCCGTCACCGCCGCCAGCGCCGCCGCCGTGGACCACGCATCGAGCGAAGGCGCTTCCACGCCCTTGATGTCATTCAAATTGAGCTCGGCGATTAGCGTTAAATCAAAGCCGATCTCCTCGCTCCGCTGCGCCAGCCGTTTCACGTAAGGCCAGCTCGCCTCCATGTTTTCGTCTTCGACGTTCCGCAGCCAGCCGCCAAAAACCGGGAGCCAGTAACCGTATCTCATTGCGCCCCTCCCGCCAGGACGAACCGGGCATTTTCTTTCGCTGCATAAAGCCGCGCTTCGGCAATCAGGTAATCCGCCAGCCGCGCGTAAGGGTTGAAGCCGATCACGCGCTCCGGGTCCGACACAAAATTCGAGAGCGCATTGATGTCGTAGTAGAGAAGCCGGCCGGTGCGGTCGTCGATGGCGTACTCGATTCCGCCCACTTCGATCCCCGCGACTTCCATGATCCGTTCGACCTCTTCGATAATCCGCCGTGGCGGCTCGTAGGCTTCGACCGTGAGGCCGGATTTCGGCGCGTCAATTGGGCACGCCGGCCGCGCCAGCTCCTCGCCCTTCGTGTTCTTACAAATGTCCGCCGGGCACAAATCGAAAGTATCCCCGGTGATGTGAATCTGAATGGCATAGAGATACTCGCCGCCGAGAACTTCGACGCGCGTGATCACGCCGTCGCGCGCGGTGAAAAACTCCTGCACCAGCGCCGTGTTGTCGATGCCAAACGACAGACGATTCTCTTCCACGGCCGCTCGCAACTCGTCCGGCGAACTGAAGCGCCTTATCCCCGCGCCGCTTCCGCCGATATTCGGCTTCACGATGAGTGGATAACCGATCGCTTCCGCGGCGCTCAGTGCTTGCGACGGATGATTGATCACCCGCGCCTTCGGGTACGGCAAGCCGAGCGTCCCCAGCAGCGTGAGCTGCAGCGCCTTCGAAATCTCGTGCGTGAACGCGCGCGAGCCGTTCACCACGCGAGTGCCCTGTTCCTCCAGATGCGACAGATAGTTCAGCGTGTAGAAGATCGCGTGTCCCGCGCCGCGCTGCCACGCCGAAGGGCTCATGCGATTGAATACGAGAGAGTATTCGCGGTCCTGCTTCGCCACGTCGTACTGATGATGCCGCGCGTCCAGCTTGACCCACGGCACCCCGCGCGCGTCCAGTTGCTCGAACAGCGGCCGGAACCAGTGCTGCTGCTCGTAGTAAATCGCAATCGGTCTTGTCTCGCCGTTGCCGTTCCTAACGTTCGTTTCACTCATGGGGCCTCACTTTTTTGATTGCAAAAACAAAAAGGGCCGCTCGTTGGAGCGGCCCTGGAATCCTTGCTGGTTTAGAACTGCGCTAGACCGAAGGACCTCCCATGCCGCTCAAGGCGGTACACATACACGCGCAGCAGCATGGACACGCGCAGGCCTGCCCGAACGCGCACGCTGCCCGCGTTGAAGAGGAGTAGCCGGTCTGGATAGCCGATTTCATCGAATCTTCAGTATACCGCACGGCAATCTCAGCGCAAGAGCAAATCCGCGCGGTTCCGGCGAGTCTTCTCGAGGGCCGCCCCGTGCCGCCACTTGGCGACGTCGCCGTGATGGCCGCTGATTAGAACTTCAGGCACTTTCCATCCGCGAAAATCGGCGGGGCGCGTGTAATGCGGAAAATCTAGCAGCACCTGATTCGTACCTCGTGATTCAGGCAGTCTGCCCTCAGCCATGTGTCTTTTGCCCTCTTGTAGGGGCGCAGCATGCTGCACCCCTACTGGAGAGGAATCCAACGATGAAGACAGATTCGGACTAAAGGATTCGTTCTGTGACGACGCTTCATTACCAAGCGCCCCCGGAAGCAATCGCGTCACCGCATCGATCACCAACAATGCAGGAAGCTCTCCGCCGCTCAATACGAAATCGCCGACCGAGATTTCTTCGGTGGCGAGATGTTCCGCGACTCGCTCATCCACTCCCTCATACCGCCCGCAGATAAAAATGATGCGCTCCAGTTCAGAGAAACGCCGCGCCGTCTCCTGCCTAAACAATTTCCCCGCCGCCGACATAAGCACGATCGCCGTCTTCGGCTCGGCCGCATTCGAATGTGCGGCGCCGCCCACGCTGTGGCCCAGCAGAGCCTCCACCGCCCCGAAGAGCGGCTCCGGCTTCAACACCATTCCTTCCCCGCCGCCGAACGGGCGATCGTCCACCGTGCGGTGCCGGTCTTTCGTAAAAATCCTCAAGTCCTGCACGTGAATCTCGACAATTCCGCTTTCGCGCGCGCGCCGCACAATCCCATGCTCCAGCGGCCCTGCGAAAAACTCCGGAAAAATCGTGATCAGATCGAAGCGCATGGACAATGACTATGCAATATTTTCGCGTGGAACCCAAATCGCCGCAGTTTCATCACCGAACGCCTCCGCCTGCCCATCAAGAAACTTAGTGCCTACCCACGCTGAAACCAATGCATCGATAACGTCTTCGTATTTCTTAAGGCTACTGATGCTTGGTACAGCAGACGCTGAATCGGGAAGGAAGCGTGGTATTGCCTGAATTTGCGACCGCAGCGCCCTGAGAATCCCAACGAATTGCTCAAGGTGTAGTTCTATGCGCTCCTTAACGTTGCTCTGGGGGAATAATTTCGTCGATTTCGAAATCTTGTATTTGTATCTCTGTTTTAAACTCAAAAGTCTTAATAAGGCGGGGTGTGGGTATACCTCGATGAGCTGCTTACTTTTTTTACCGTCCCATTTACTCGTAATTAGCTTATATCCCGCTTGCATTGCTTGATCGGAGAAAGACTTGCCCACCGAGCCCGGTCGAACAGGGGAAGGTGCGTGTGCGCCGCACCAGTACTTGCTAAATGCAAATGAAATGCGTCTATCTGCTTCCCTTATCCCTATGATTCTGGTGGTCGCTATTGGCATATCGACCGCAATCAGTGTGACTGGACTTCCGAGTGCAACTGTCTTTGCAACAGCAAGGAGTCGCTCCAAGTCCAGTTCCGACACTTCACTGGGGTTGTTCCACCGGTCTGAAGTAGCTACGGGATTCTTAATGAATTCGTCGACGCCGGGCGCTAAAGCTTTGCAGTGCCATCGTTCTTTAGCTTTCACCAACAAAGCGACGCCGCTTGGGTTCTTTTCCGTCCAAGCTGCATCGATACCCAAGACCACTTCCATAAGGTTCTGCTTAGTCCCCGTTCAGATTGCGGAGGCCTTCAGGCAGGATGACGTCGATCCGGCGGGCAGCAGTGTTGATGGAGCTGCAGATGTCGGCAGCCAGGGGGATAAGCAGCTCGCCTCGGGCGGTTTCCACCGCGAGAAGCGGTGTGCCGGAAACTTCTCCGCCCGTGAATTGAATGTCGCGTACAACGCCAATGCCGGAAACTTCTTCACCCGTGAATCGGACGTCGCGTACAACACCGAGCAGCGACGGCGCCGTTGCCAGTGAACACGGCGAGGAAGAACCGGCGGAAGATTCAGCGGGAGTTTCGAATACCGAGCAACCGATGAGATCGGTTACGAAGTATTGCCCGGCCGGAAGAATCACGCGCTGTTCGAACGGGAGAAAAACATCGCACCCGCGGAATTTTTCCGCCTCCGAAATCGAATTGCATCCCTCGAAATGAAAAACCGCCTGCCCTCGATGATTTTGGCTGAGCCAGCAGGATTTCACCGCCGTGGCCCGCGGTTCGAATGGGCCCGCGCTGCTGTTTTTTTCAAGAAAGACTTCACGCAATTTCGTGAGTCGCCCCGGAAAATCGGTCAGGAGTTCCGCGGCCACTTCTCCCTTATTGCCCCGCGGACGGAGAATCCGCGCGACAACCACCCAGCGCTGAGTTTCAGGGCTCAATGGTGAGTATGACCGAGAGCGGTCAATTCCGAGCATAGCCGCGAAGCGGCTAATCTTCCAGAATCTCCAGCGTATAGCGCTTCCTCAATTTCATGCCCGCGGCTCCCAGGAGCGTCCGCACGGCTTTGGCGGTGCGCCCCTGCCGCCCGATCACTTTGCCGAGATCTTCCGGATGCACCCGTAGCTCCAGGACGGTAACTTGCGAGCCGTCGACGGACGTCACCTTTACTTCTTCAGGATGGTCCACAAGGGCCCTGGCGATGGCTTCGACCAGCTCCTTCATCGGGCACCTCCACGTGTGCTAGTTCCGCAGGAACATGGACAGTGCGTGTCCCCGGCTGGCCGGGGCCGCGCAAAGCTTGAGGGGCTGGCTGTGATTACGCGATCTTTTGCAGGCGGATGAAGCTGCGAACGGTGTCGCTGGGTTGTGCACCGACTCCCAGCCAATGTTTTATACGCTCGGAGTCCAGCTTGATTTCCGCCGGCTTCTTCAGCGGATCGTACGTTCCCACCGCTTCCACCACGCGTCCATTGCGGGGGCGGGTTCTCTCGATGACGACCACGCGGTAAAACGGCTTCTTCTTCTTTCCGATCCTGGATAAACGAATAGTGAGCACTAAGTCTTGCCTCCCCACAGCTATTCTAGCTTGCCGGGGCGGCTTGCGGCAATCGAAGAGTCTGTGAGCAGGATCGAGAGAACTTGCACAGCTAGCCGAGGCGGTTAAGGCCGTTGAAAGCGGCCGTCTTATAACATTCGGCCAAGGTGGGGTAGTTGAAGACCGTGTTAATGAAATATGTGATCTTACCCTTGAGCGTGAAGACCGCCTGGCCGATGTGGAGTAGTTCCGTGGCATCTTCCCCAAAGATATGCACGCCGAGCAATTCGAGAGTTTCCCGGTGGAATAAAATTTTCAGGCGGCCGTCCGTGTGCCCGGCGATCTGGCCGCGCGCGATTTCGCGGTAGTAGGCCACGCCCACTTCGTAGGGAACGTCAGCGTCCGTGAGCTGCTCTTCGGTTTTGCCGATAAAGGAGATTTGGGGGATGGTGTAAATCCCATAGGGATAGCTTGCGGGATCGGTCTGCACCTGCAGGCCGAAAGCGCGGGCCGCGGCGATGCGCCCCTGTTCCATGGAAACCGACGCGAGGCTGGGGAAGCCAATCACGTCGCCCACTGCAAAAATGTGTGGCTGCGCGGTGCGATAGTCGGCGTCGACCTTGATGCGGCCCCGCTCGTCCGCTGCGACGCCTGCCGCCGCGAGATTTAATTGGTCAATGTTGCCTTGCCGTCCGACCGCATAAAGCAAAGCATCGCCAAGAACACGCTTCTTGCTGACGAGGTTGGCGGCGACTTTCCCATCGCGCAATTCTTCCACGCTTTCCACTTCTTCATTCAAGCGCAGCGTGGCGCGCTGATCGCGCATGTGATAGGTGAGCGCTTCGACCATTTCGGTGTCGGCAAATTCCAGCAGGCGCGGCCGCTTCTCTACGATGATGACGCGCACGCCCAGCGTCGCGAACATGCAGGCGTACTCGGCGCCGATGACGCCGCCGCCCACAACGATCAGAGTCCTCGGAACCTGCGGCATGCTGAGGATCTGGTCGCTGTCTATGATGTTGCGGCCGTTGATGGGCACCTTGGTATTCGCCGCCGGCTTGGTGCCTGTGGCAATCACGATGTACTGCGCTTCGAATTCCGCGTACCCGTTGCTCGTTTCGACGCGCACGTGATGCGGGTCCGTGAAGTTGCCGAAGCCGTGGATCACCTCGACGCCGTTGCGCTTCAATTGGTCCTGCGTGACGGAAACCTCATTTTCCACGACGCGCTGCACGCGAAAATTCAAGTCCGCCATGGTGATGTTTTCTTGGGAAGTGTGATTCGCTCCGTAGAAATTTTTGGAATAGAAACCGGAAAGATGCAAGACCGCTTCACGCATGGTTTTGCTGGGAATCGTGCCGATGTTGATGCATACCCCGCCGACTGCGGCCTGCTTCTCGATCATGGCCACGCGCTTCCCGGCCTTGGCTCCCTGGATGGCGGCGCGCTGCCCGCCGGGCCCGGAGCCGATGACGATCAGATCATACGCCTGCATTCAAAGAGTCCTGCGAGGCCAGATTGGGAAGGACAATAACTGCTTTGACGGTCACGCATGGAGGAGTATAGACGACCTCGTCGATTTTCACGACAGGCCGGCGAGTTTTCCAAGGCCTTTCATTTTCGCGCGCGCGGCCATGGCGCCGTACTGCTTCATCATCGCGCGCATCTGCATGTACTGCTTCAAGACTTGGTTGACGTCCTGGACGGTGGTGCCGCTGCCTTTGGCGATACGCTTGCGCCGTTTGCCGTCAATGACGTTGTGGTCGCGCCGCTCCTGGTCGGTCATGGAATTAATGATGGCCTCGACCCGCTTGAGTTGCCCCTCATCGACTTTTGCATCCTTGGGAAGATTCTGCAGCGGGCCCATCTTCGGCAGCATGTCGACAATCTGCTCGAGCGGGCCCATCTTGCGGATCTGCTTGAGCTGATCCCGGAAGTCCTCCAGCGTGAATCCTTCCTTGCGCAGCTTGCGTTCCAGGTCGGCGGCCGCCTTTTTGTCGACGGTCTGCTCGGCACGCTCGATCAGCGACATGATGTCGCCCATGCCGAGAATGCGCGAGACGATGCGCTCGGGATAAAAGCCTTCCAGAGCGTCGTATTTTTCGCCCAGGCCGACAAACTTCACGGGAGCGCCGGTGACTTTGCCGATCGACAGCGCCGCTCCACCACGCGCGTCGCCATCGAGCTTGGTCAGAATCACGCCGGTCAGGCCCAGCCGTTTATGGAATTCCCCGGCGGAGCGCACCGCGTCCTGGCCGATCATGGAATCGGCGATGAACAGGATTTCGCTGGGCTGCAATTCTTTCTTCAAATAGCCGAGCTCGTTCATCAGTTCATCGTCGATGTGCAGGCGGCCAGCGGTGTCGACGAGGATCACGTCGCTGGCGGAGAGTTTCGCTTCCTTGATGGCGCCCTTGACGATTTCGAGCGGCTTGTCCGTGCCCGCGCCGGGCCAGAGCGCCGTGCCGACGGCTTTCGCCACTTGTGCGAGCTGTTCGCGCGCGGCGGGGCGGTACACGTCGGTGGAAACGACCAGAGGCCGGTGGCCGTGCTGCGAGAGCCATTTGGCGAGCTTCCCGGTCGTGGTGGTCTTGCCGGAGCCTTGCAGGCCGACGATCATCCAGACCGAAGGCGGGCGCGACGCAAAGAGCGGCTTGGCGTGCTTGCCGAGGAGCGCGGTGAGTTCGTCGCGCACGACCTTGACGACCTGTTGGTCCGGCGAAAGCTGGAGCATGACTTCGCTGCCGATGGCCTGCTTGCGGATATTGGCAAGCAGCTCATCGGCCACGCCGACGTTGACGTCCCCTTCGAGCAGCGCTTCGCGAATTTCGCCGAGCGCGGCGTCCAGGTGCTCATCGGTGAGCTTGCCCTGCCCGCGCAGGTTCTTGAACGTGCGCTGGAGTTTCTCGGTAAGGTTTTCAAACATGAGTCATCTTCCGCAGGCCATCATTGATTGTAGGGGACGGTCTGAGGTCGGTCAACGCCGCAGCGCCGGAGGCGCGCCAGAAGCTAGAAAGATAAACAGCCAATTGACACGGAACTTAACTTGTGATTCACTCTTCGGCAATAGTATTGGCCCACCATTCTGAGACGGAGAACAGGCGGTTCCTAACAAAGCGAACAGGTGTAGCCAGGTCGATTGCTTAGGCGAAGGGTAGAAACATCAAATGGACCGGCCGAATAATGGCCGGCTCCGTCACTACCTCTCCTGAATTTCCCGCTCTGTCTGAACAGCCTTATCCCTCCTCAGTTTGGCTGAATTTAGTAGCAGGGAGGTGCCCACCATGGAATCATCTATAGACATTCTACAGAAAATTGACGAAGTGAATTTCCGATGGCTGGAAGCCGCGCGAGACTTGCAAAGCGCTAAATCTCGGATCGAAGAACGGCAAGCGCTGTCCCCCGGTGAATACGTCGTCTTTGACCCGAGCACCCAGCAGATAGTTGCTAGGTCTAGTAGGACGTTACGCTGCCCCAGTCTCGCCCCGAAAGACTGAGCAAGCCTCAAGCCGGAAATAAATCATG